>OMNT01000618.1_pt1 | contig 36925 bp, 32 predicted proteins | sample 1672551 | NCBI WGS metagenome assembly OMNT01 (sample SAMEA3136698, study PRJEB25190) | human gut metagenome | reverse complement strand
CAACATCGAGGATGAAGTTATGGTTATCACATACGGTATGGGCTTCATAGGCAAAGCATTTTTTGTGGTCTCCTTTGTGGAAGAGTCCACTTTCAGGATCGGTGGTTGAGATGGTGGCTTCTTTTTCTTCTGGTGGTTCATCGTCGTCATCGTCGAAAGGCTTTTTGCCATGTTCTTCACGGTCTTTATTGACTTCGTCCAAAAGCTCTTTGGCATAGCGTTTGGTTTGCTTTGGCACCATTTTCTTAGCTTTCTTCTTTGTATTGGCACTGGCTTTAATATGGGTGCCGTCAACAAATACTGCTTCTGTATCGAGATAGCCTTCTTCGGCGGCAGTATTCAAGATCCAACGAAAGACATATTCGATGGTTTTCTGAGAGAAACGATGTTTGAAATTATGGCTGATTGTAGAAAAGTGCGGGATAGGCTCATTGATGGGGATACCTAAAAACCAACGGTAGGCCATGTTCATATTGATCTCTTCCAAGGTACGGCGAAGGGAAGGAATGCCATAAATGTGTTGGATAAGGACGATTTAAAAAAGGATCACAGGATCAATGCTTGGTCTGCCGTTATCTTCACAGTAAAGATCTTGCACGAAGTCATAAATCCTATCAAAATCAATGGCAGCATCTATTTTACGAAGAAGATGGTCTTCTGGAACCATAGTTTCGAGACTGACGAATTCAATGACGTTACGTTTATTAGGATATTTAGCTAACATATGAATCACCCCACATACATTTTACTGCATGTGGGGTGATATGACGAGAAAAAGGCCGCCAAAAGGCGACCTTTTTCGACAAGCTGTAGCCTTATCAAGCCGCTAAGGCTGATAAGGCTATTTTTTCTACAATTAGGATTGATCTTCGTGAACTTCATACAGCTTTTCATAATAATCTGTATAGAAACCTTCAAAGGCATCATACAACGCATTACTATGCTTTTTGTCACGCACCAATCCATTTTCAAAGAAAATATTGTCGCGCAATGGCATTCCAATCAAATCCGGAGCATAGATGTAGTTCGGCTTACGCATAGTCAAAAACAAACAATCGGTTTCCTTGACAATTTCATTAAACACACGATAGTTATGCACTTCATACCGAACATTTGGTTTCCCAAGAGGTTCAAAAACGCGCTCCAACAAAGTCTTTTCATCACTGGGAAACGGTTTATAATTTAGCAAAGGCAACTCCATTAATGTGTTGAGAGAAATAGTCTTATATTTGCACAAGTATGGATTTGTATGAAAACCATATACCTCTACTCGTTGTTTAGACACCATCCGATAGTATAACTCTTTTGGGATTGAAAATTCTTCTTCATCACCACGAAACACTCGACTGATTTGCCCAATACCTTCATTGTTGATCAAATTTCGAACAATCTTGTAGCTTGGCATATTTTCTGTAAACAACCGTATCTTTGGATGTTCTTCCATAAATGCCGTATATAATCCTGCATAACCACTCCAAATATTTACGTCTGATAAAATATGGATTCTACCATGCAACTGCTCTTGAGCTGGCATCGGTTCATCACCGATAGAATCATATGTATCAACAATTTGTTGAAACTTTTTCACAATCTCTTTCCCTGGTGGTGTTAAAAAAACGCCCTTTGCCGTACGCTCAAAGATTGTTATCCCGATCTCATCTTCAACAGAAGCTATAATACGACTCAACTGCTGTTGATTAACATATAAATTTTTACTGGCTTTATTGATGGACTTATAATGTGATACTTCAATAATATACCGCATATTTTCTATTTTCATATATTACACACCTCCCTCCAAATCAAAAATAATCGATAATATGCCTCCCTCTATTATCTAACTATACACTATTTAATAAAAAATCGCCAATAAAAAACCGCCAAGGTTCCCCCTGACGGTCAAAAGCCTCTAATAATTTACAACTGATAACAATTCAACTCAGATCATCTGATCTTTCTTTCCAAGAATGGCTTCGCATGCTGCGCAGGCTGGGCAGTCGCAGTAGAGCTTGCCGGCTGCTTTGAGGTCGCGGCCGTGCTGGGCGACGCCTTTGGCTGCTTCTTCGCCGCCGAAGACCTGGGCGCCTGCTGGAGATTCTGCGAAAGCGATGAGGCCGTCGAGTGGCATGATGTCGGCTTCGAGTTCGGCGATGTAGGCCTTGTTGGCTGCTTCGCCTTTGTCGCTGGCGAGCCATGCTTCGGCTGCAGCTTTGCATTCTGCGGCGGTGGTTGGCGCTGCGATGAGGGCGTTGGTCTGTTCAACTACAAAATCGAGTACTGCTTTTTCCATAATAAGGATTCCACCTTTCGTGATTTTATCTGGTTATATTGTACCATAAATCCACGGGTTCGGCGCGAAAAATCACAACCAATACAAAAGCAAGCGCTCCTGTCATTTCCGCACCATATTGCTCACTGCGACGACGGCGCCGTAGAAAGCACCGGCGACTGGCCAGACGATCCAGGTGCGGCCCCAATCCCAGGTGAGAAAGCTCCAGAGGAGATAGCCGGCTGTGACGAGACACCAGTAGGCGGTAGCGATTGGCTCATTTTTTCGGTTATGCAGCTTTTTCTCTCGACTGTAGTCGCCTTCTTCGAGCAGGCGCTGGTAGCCGCCCTGGATGGTGCAGGTGAGGACGAGGAAATGGACGCCTATGGCGGCAATGGCGAGCATGATAATAAAGCCGAGAACCGGATACATAGTTGTTTCATGCACGCCTTCCAAAGCAGCACCGATAAAAAGCGATACCACAGCAAGGATACAAATGCTGACGCCGATCATGAGACGCTGGCTGTGTTGGGCGGAGTAGGCGTCTTTGCGTTTTTCGACGACGCCGCGCACGCCGTAGGCGAGCTCGATGGGCTGCTTTTCGAGGAATTCATAGGCTTCAAGCTGACGCCCGTAAAGGATGAACTGGGCGACGCCGCAGACAACGAACAATAAGAGCACTGGCAGTCCGACGGCAGGCACGCTCCACTCAGGAAGCAGAAAGCCGCCTTCTTCGTCGGAGAGGCCGCCGAGCAAAAAGAGCACGATCGGCGAAAGAATGCAAAGCGTCACGCCGCGAGCGATGCGCGGGGCGGCCATCTGCGCCATGCTGAGATAATGATAGGCTTCTTCCATCCCGATCATCCTAGCGCCCTCTTCTTCGGGCTGGGGCGCGTCCATCTGGGGCGAATCGTCTGCAGGCTCGACATCCTCCTTCAATAAATAATCGGTGGAAACGCCAAAAATTGTGCTCATTTTCAGGATGCGGTCTAAATCTGGGATAGATTGGCCGCTTTCCCATTTTGAAACGCTCTGGCGGCTGACGCCGAGCTGGCTTGCGAGCTCTTCCTGGGACCAGCCGTTTTTCTTTCGTAAATCGATAATTTTATCTGCGAGGATCATGAGGATCGCTCCTTTCGTTTTTTTGCTGAGGCTTCCTGCCTCTGCACATTTATCCTAACAAAAGGGCGGGTTGCGCACCACCAAGCGGCCTTGGAAATTTGTCAACTGGCGGTTGCATCCGCATGGTTAAGCGAAAAATGCATGGTGTGTTTTCGTTTTCTTCATTATGCGGGAAAGGCTGCTTTTCTGCAAGAGCAGAATCACGAAGGCAGTATTTTTTTCTGCGAGCGCTGAGGACGGCAAAGTGATTTTCATTTTCACATAATCCTGCGCAGCAAAAAACCCGGGCTTCCAATCTGGAAGCTCGGGCTTATGACGATCGTGTTCATTCGCCGTCGTCGATGCGACGGATATCTGCGCCAAGGCTTTCAAATTTGCCGATGAGGTCTTCGTAGCCGCGATCGAGATGGTAGAGATCGCTGACGGTGGTCTCTCCTTCGGCAGCAAGGCCGGCGATGATGAGCGCTGCGGCAGCACGCAGATCGGTGGCGCGCACGGAGGCGCCGTGCAGCTTTTCTACGCCGCTAATAAAAGCGGTGCGTCCTTCGGTCTGGATATTGGCGCCGAGCTTGCGCAGCTCGTCGACGTGCATGAAGCGATTTTCAAAAATGGTCTCTGTAACCTGGCTGGTACCTTCGGCGAGGGTGAGATAGGCCATGAACTGGCTCTGCATATCTGTTGGGAAGCCTGGGTACGGCAGAGTTTTGATATCGACAGGCAGGATCTTGTCTGCGCCGTGCACGGTGACGGTGTTGTTCACTTCATCGACTTCGATGGCGGCGCCGCTCTCAACGATCTTGTCGAGAACAGGGCGCAGATGGTCGGCGATGCAGTTGGTCACACGCACGGCGCTGCCGGTAATGGCGCCGGCGAGCAGATAGCTGCCTGCTTCGATGCGGTCAGGAATGATGGTATGGTTGGCGCCGTGGAGCGCTTCCACACCTTCGATGCGGATCACGCCGGTGCCTGCGCCACGAACTTTTGCGCCCATGGCGTTGAGGAAATTGGCGAGATCGACGATCTCTGGCTCTTCGGCGGCGTTTTCGATGGTGGTGGTGCCTTCAGCAAGGCTGGCGGCCATCATCAGATTTTCAGTCGCACCAACGCTTGGCACGCGCAGGAAAATGCGGTCGCCCTTCAATCGGCCACCGCCCGGCACTTCTGCGACGACTTCGTCATCGCGGATCTGGATCGACGCACCGAGGATCTCCAGACCCTTCAGATGCAGATCGATCGGACGCGCACCGATGGCACAGCCACCAGGCAAGCTCAGCACAGCACGTCCAAAGCGCGCCAGAAGCGGCCCCATAATGAGCACCGAAGCACGCATTTTTTTGATATATTCTACAGGCGCCTGTACCTTGTCCACAGGCGCTCCGTCGACTTCCATTCGATTGCCCTCGAATGTGATGTCTGCGCCCAGCGACAGCAACACATCTTTAATGATCTCAACATCGGCCAAGCGTGGCACATCATCCAGCACACAGCGGCCTTGGGACAGCAATGTTGCGACAATGATTGGCAGGACCGCGTTTTTCGCACCGCTGATGCGAACCTCACCGCTCAGCTTGCGGCCCCCGGTAACAATGATCTTATCCAATTCATCTCGGACGAAGCCGACGTCACCTCCTTCAATTGCATTATCTTTATTGTAACCCATTCCTGAAAGCAGGTCAATTCCTAACCTTTGTCAGAACCGCCTACAAATAAGTTTTAGCTTCTGTACAAACGCACAATCTAATTTGTGTGGAAGTCTCCACAAGTAATATGTTATAATGGTAGAACAGTCAGAAAATTAACGTTGAATAAATACAAAACCAACCACAACCAAAGGAAGTGTTGCAATGGATAAGCACGATTATAGCAGAATCACGCCGGGCGTCAACGCCCTGACAAAAAAACTCGAACGCAATTCCCACATCGATCCTGAGCTCTACAGCAAGTACGATGTCAAGCGCGGCCTGCGCGACATCACCGGGCGCGGTGTCATCGCCGGGCTGACGAACATTGCTGATGTCCACGCCTACGAAAAGGACGCCAACGGCAATACGGCGCCCTGCGACGGTCAGCTGCTCTATCGCGGCTACGACATGCAGGAGCTTGTGCGCGGCATCATTGACGACAAGCGCTACGGCTTTGAAGAGGTCACCTATCTCTTGCTCACCGGCGAACTGCCAAGCGCCACGCAGCTGAACCTTTTCGTCCAGGAGATGAACAACCACCGCGCGCTGCCAGACGGTTTTGTGCGCGATATCATCATGGAAGCGCCAGCCAACGATGTGATGAACGGACTCGCGCGCTCTGTGCTCACGCTCTACACCTACGACGAACGCGCCGACGATATCAGCCTGCCAAATGTCATGCGCCAGTGTCTGCAGCTGATCAGCAGCCTGCCGGTCATCGCTGCGCACACCTATCGCGTTTATGACCACTACCACAACCACAACAGCCTCGTCCTACACGATCCGGTCGAGGGCCTTTCCCATGCGGAAACCATTCTCTATCTGATCCGTCCGGACAAAAATTTCAGCGAGCTCGAAGCCAAGCTGCTCGATCTCTGTCTCATCCTCCATGCGGATCACGGCGGCGGCAACAACTCTGCGTTCACCACGCGCGTCGTCACCTCCACCGGCACGGATACCTACTCGGCCATCGCCAGCGCGCTCTGCTCCCTCAAGGGACCGCGCCACGGCGGCGCCAACATCCGTGTGCGCCACATGTTCAACGATCTCAAATGCCGCGTCACCGACTGGACCGACGACGAACAGATCGAGGAATATCTGGCAGCCATCCTCGACAAGCGCGCCTTTGACCGCTCCGGTCTGATCTATGGCATGGGACACGCTGTGTATTCCAAGAGCGATCCCCGCGCCACTGTGCTGCGCAGCTTTGTACGCGCGCTTTCGCAGGAAAAAGGCCGCGAAAAAGAATGCGATCTCTACATGAAAGTCGAAGAGATCGCCGGCCGCATGATCGCCGAAAAGCGCAAGATCTACAAAGGCGTCAGCGCCAACGTCGACTACTACAGCGGCTTTGTGTATGACATGCTCAATCTGCCGGAAGAGCTCTACACGCCGCTTTTCGCTGTTGCTCGCATCAGCGGCTGGTGTGCACACCGTCTCGAAGAGCTTTCGCAGAACAGCAAGATCATCCGTCCGGCATATCTCGGCATCGCGCCTCGTCACGACTATGTGCCGCTCAGCGAACGCCACGATTCGCCGTTCCCACCAGCTTATCTGCAGCAGAAATAGATCCATCAGCCAGGGCCAGCCATCGTGCCGGCCCTGGTTTTCTATTGTATCCCGCAGCCAGGAGAAATCCTTCGCCCCGCCTTGACACGTCCTACGATCTTTGCTATGATAGATATGCTTTTGAAAATCATCTGCGGGTGTAGTTCAATGGTAGAACGGCAGCTTCCCAAGCTGCATACGAGGGTTCGATTCCCTTCATCCGCTTCCTGAGACGGTGTGAATCTTTCACACCGTTTTTTCTTTGCCCGGCTAAAATTTTCCACAAAAAACGCCCAGCACAGTGCTGAGCGTAAAATTATTTTCTACGGTTTAATACTGGCGTTTTGGTTCAAAGCCGTGGTCTTCCAGCGCTTTGATGATCTGCGCGACGTGTTCGTGGCCGTTGGTCTCGGCGGTGACTTCGAGCACGACGCGGTTGAAACGATCTTTGGCCTTGAACTGGTTGTGATCGAGCCCAATGATGTTGGCGCGCTGATCGGCGAGGATCTTTGCGATCAGGAGCAGCTGACCAGGTGCGTCCGGCAGCTCAACGCTGAAGGCGAAAATGCGTCCGCTGGTGACGAGACCGGAGCGGATCATCGAGGAGATGGTGACCATGTCGATGTTGCCACCGGTGACGACGCAGCCAACTTTTTTATTGCGGCTGTTGAGATGGCGCAGCGCAGCCAATGGCAGCGCACCAGAGGCTTCGACGACGAGTTTGTGCTTTTCGAGGAGCAAGAGCACGGCCTCCATGATCTCTGTTTCGCTGACGGTGATGATGCCATCGACATATTTCTGCACGAAGTCAAAGGTCAGATCGCCAACCTCGCACACAGCGACACCTTCTGCGCAGGTGGAGGTTTTCGCCAGCGGCGTCACTCTGCCGCGCTCGAGCGAAAGCTTCATGCTGGCAGCGCCTTCTGGCTCTACGCCAGTGATGCGAATGTCCGGCTTCAGCGCTTTGGCTGCCAGCGCCACACCGCTGATCAGCCCGCCGCCGCCAACCGGCACGAGGATCTCGTCCAGATCCGGATTTTCGCGCAACATTTCCAGCGCCAGCGTGCCCTGGCCACAGAGCACACCGTAATCGTTGTAGGCATGGACGAAAAGCCCGCCAGTTTCGACAGCAACTTCCAGCGCCTTGCGATAGGACTGGTCATAATTTTCGCCGTGGATGACGACATTGGCACCTTTTTCCTGGGCGCTCTTGATCTTAATGAGCGGCGTCACTTCCGGCATGATGATCGTGCAAGGGCAGCCGAAATGCTGCGCGGCATAGGCAACACCCTGTGCGTGATTGCCGGCGGAAGCGGTGACGATGCCATGGGCGCGCTCCTCTTCTGTGAGCTGGGAAATGCGGTTGTACGCCCCGCGGATCTTGAAACTGCCGGTCTTTTGCAGATTTTCCGGCTTGATCCAGACATCGTTGCCAAATTCCTGCGAAAAATAGCTGCTGTGGATCATGCCTGTGTCGCTGATAACGCCCTGCAGACGCTCCGCAGCTTTTTCGATCTCGCTCAAATGTTTTTCTAATACACCTTCAGCCATGTTTTGGCCCCCTTCATTTTTATATTGTCTTAATATAGTCAGTGCCTACAGTATAACACAAGGCCGCTGCGTCTTCAAGCGCCAGAGATATACCGACAGGAATCCGTTTTCTCTGTTATATAATAAGAATCTTTTTGGTCAGAAATGCGTCTGACGCCTTGTTATTTCCCGAGAGATAGCCTATGCTTAAAGTGTACACGAGCTGGAGCTTCTTCCGTGTTTGTGTATAATCGCGATCCTCTGTCTGGCTGGTGCCGGGCCGCCTACCCACGCAGTCTCACACACGATGGGTCTCGATTAACAACCTCTTTTTGGACAGACCGCAATGCATAGTCCCCCCTTTTGTGCCAATCGCGGTCTGTCCTCTTTTTGTGGAAACAAACGTTGTCACCGCCCGCCATTAACGGTATAATAAAGCCAAATGACTATCACATACTAAGCGAGGCAGGTATGAAAAAACACATCAAAGAGATCATCGTTGTAGAAGGCAAAGACGACGTCAGCGCTGTGCGCCGTGCTGTCGACGCCACGATCCTCACGACCAGCGGCATGGGGCTGGCGCATCTGGACGAGATCGCCGCGCTGGGCAAGCGCCAGGGAGCGATCATCCTGACCGATCCAGACGTGCCGGGCACACGCATTCGTCAGCGCGTGACAGAGCTGTTGCCGAATGCAAAGCATGCGTTCATCGCGCGCAAGGATGCATGCCATCCTGTGACAGGAAAGGCCGGCGTCGAATACGCCGCGCCGGAAACGATCCTGCGCGCGCTGGAAAAAGCCTACGCAACGAGCGATGCGCCTGAGGCGCGCTACACGATGGCCGATCTCATGCGCTGGGGGCTGGCCGGTGCTGCCGGCAGCGCCGCACGGCGCGAACGTTTCTGTGAAACGCTGGCACTGGGGCACGCCAACAGCAAAACGCTGCTCAAACGCCTCAACAGCTTCGGCGTGGAGGAAGAGATCATCCTGGAAGCGCTGGCGGAATTGGAGGCAGACAATGAATCTGAATGACCGCTTAAAAAAACACCACATCACCCTACAAAAAAAATACGGACAGAATTTCATCGGCGATCCTGCGCTGCTTGAACGCATCGCCACGGTCTGCGACTGGCAGCCAGGCGATCGCGCGCTGGAGATCGGCCCCGGCGCCGGTACGCTGACCCGGGCCATCGCCCGCGAAGCAGAGGAGGTGCTCGCCGTCGAGATCGACCGCCGTCTGGCGCCGCTGCTTGAAGAAACCCTCGCCGACTGCGCCAACGTGCACCTCGTTTTCACCGATGCGCTGAAAGCAGATCTCGACGCCTTGATGCGCGACACCCTCGGCTGGGATGGCCGCTACAAGCTCATCGCCAATCTGCCCTACTACATCACGACGCCGCTGATCATGCATGTGCTCGAAGACAGCGAAAAGGTCAGCGAGCTCGTCATCATGGTACAGAAGGAAGTCGGCGAACGTCTCTGCGCTGCACCTGGCAGCAAAGCCTATGGCGCTGTCACCGTGATGGTGCAGTACGCCGCCACCGTCGCGCGCGCTTTCGACGTTGGCCGCCATGCATTTGTACCGGCGCCGGAGGTGGATTCAACGATCCTCCACCTGATCCCGTACGAAAAGCGCCCGATCCAGGCGCAGAGCGATGCTGTTCTGCGCCGCGTTGTCAAGGCGGCGTTCAGCCAGCGCCGCAAAACGCTGCGCAATTCTCTCTCCAGCCTGGGCTGCGACAAAGCCCTCATCAAACAGGCGCTGGAAGCCGCCGGCATCGAAGATTCCCGTCGCGCAGAAACGCTTTCTGTAGCAGAATTCGTTGCACTGGCGGATGCATTTTACGAAGGAGGTCTCTCATGAACGCACGCGAAACATATCAGGCCTGGTGCGCCCGCACCGACCTCACCGACGCCGAACGCGCAGAGCTCGCTGCGCTTGACGCAGACGACGTCGCGCTGAACAAAGCCTTCGGCGCCACGCTTTCCTTTGGCACAGCTGGCCTGCGCGGCATCATGGGCATGGGCACCAACTGTCTCAACCGTTTCACCATCGCCTGGGCCACGGCTGGCATTGCTGAATGGCTCGGCGAGATCGGCAAAAAAGGCCAGCCTGTGGTGATCTCCACCGACAGCCGCCTGAACCACGAAGAATTTGCGCGCACGACTGCCCTCGTGCTGGCGCAGTACGGCATTCCTGTGCTGCTCTGGCGTCAGCCAACGGCGACGCCGATCCTCTCCTGGAGCGTGCGCCATTTTGGCTGCGCCGCCGGTATCATGATCACTGCCAGCCACAATCCACGCGACTACAATGGCTACAAAGCCTACGACGCAAATGGCTGTCAGCTTTTGGCGGAGGATGCTGGCATCGTCACGCGCTATGCCGACGCTTATTTTGGCGGCAAGCCGTTCACTGTCGAGGGCGATTTCGACGCGCTCTGTGCCAGTGGCCAGATCCGTCTGCTTGAAGACGAGCTTGCCGATTATCTGCGCACCATCGAAGAAACGGCGGCGCCGCTGCAAAGCGCTGGCGATACACCGCTGGCCATCGGCTTCACGCCACTGCACGGTGTCGGCGGTGCGCCGGTCTGCGCGGTGCTCGATCACTTCGGCATGGATGTGCACGTGGTCGCTGAGCAATTCACGCCAGACGGACATTTTCCAACGATCGCCACGCCAAATCCCGAGCTTCCTGTGGCTTACGACCGTCTCTTCGCACTCGCCAGCCGCGAAGATCTCGATCTGCTCATCGCCACCGATCCCGACAGCGATCGTCTCGGCGCAGCGACGAAGGACGCCGACGGCCAGTGGCATCTGATCAGCGGCAACCAGATGGGCGCGCTGCTCATCGATTTTCTCGCAGAAACCCGCGGCGTTCAGCCTGGGGACACGATCATCACGACCACGGTGACCTCCGAGTTTGGCAAAGCCACCGCGCGCGCCTGCGGCTACGAGCTGATCGAAACCTTCACTGGCTTCAAATACATCGGCAACTGTGTGACCAACGTGGTGGAGGATCCGGCCCGTCAATTCGTGCTCGGCTACGAAGAATCCTACGGCTATCTCTACGGCGACCACGCCTGCGACAAAGACGCCATCGTCACCGCCGCGCTCGTCGCCTGCATGGCTCAGGCCGACAAAGCGCAGGGCCGCACGCTGCTCGATCGTCTAGATGCCCTCTACAAAAAAGTAGGCTTCTGGAGCGACCGCCTCATCAATCTCGTCTTCGATCCGATCCCTGGACAGGAAGCGGTGAGCGATATCGTGATGCGCGCCCTTCGTCAAGATCCTCCACACACAATTGCAACCATTCCTGTAAATAAATTGATCGATTATCTTAGTGGTATTGATTCTCTCCCTAAAGAAAATGTGTTACAATGTATATTGGTCGACGGTTCCGTTGTGTGCTTCCGCCCATCCGGGACCGAGCCAAAAATGAAATGCTACATCAGCGCCTGCGGCGACACCATGGCAGCCGCCGACGCTCTGAGCGAAAAACTCGAACAGGCATTTCATTCCTTTGTTGCCCAATTGAAGGAGGATGCATCAAGTTGATACAAGCGGATTTTTCAAACGCTCACACCGACCTCTCCGATCCTGCGCTGACTGAGCGCGTCGCCAAGATCCACGAACGCCTCCACCATCATCCGGACCTCATGTGCGGCTGGGTGGAATATCCATTTCAGGTGTCCGACGCCGCCCTCGAGCGCATCATCGCAGCAGCAGATGCAGTGCGCAATCGCTGCAGCGTCTTTATCGTGATCGGGATCGGTGGGTCCTATCTCGGCACCATCGCCGGCATCAGTCTGCTGCGTCCGCCGTTTGAAAAACGCGGAACCATCGGTAATCCACGCATTATCTTCGCCGGACAGCATCTGAGCAGCGAATATTATAACCATCTCATGGAGATCCTCGAAGATCCTGAAGAAGAGATCTGCGCCTGCATGGTCAGCAAATCCGGCACCACCACGGAGCCAAAGGTGATCTATGCGATCATCAAGGAAGCACTGGCCAAACGCTACGGCGACAAGCTCAACGAACATATGACGATCATCACCGATCCGCGCTGGGGCTATTGCCACGAGGAAGCAGAGAGAAATAATTTCCCATGCTTCGAGATCCCTGTCGACATCGGCGGGCGCTATTCCGTGCTCACCGCCGTCGGCCTCTTTCCATTTGCCGTTGCCGGCATCGACATCCGCGCACTGATCCGTGGCGCGCGCCAGTCGGCGACAATGTTCATGGAACCGCGCCTGGAGTACAACGACTGCTACCAGTACGCAGCCACGCGTTATCTGCAGTCGCAGGCCGGCAAGCGCATGGAGATCTTCGAAGTGTACGAAGGCAATCTGCTCTATTTCACCGAATGGCTGCGCCAGCTCTTCGCAGAAAGCGAATGCAAGGACGGCAAGGGGCTTTTTCCAGCCACCATGCAGATGACCACTGATCTCCACTCCCTGGGACAATTTCTCCAGGAAGGCCGACAGGACTTCATCGAAACAGTGCTTTTTGTTGAACACATCGAAGACAAGATCAAGATCCCGGCAGGCGTCGCCGGCAGCTGCACCAGTCTGCACTGCCTCAACGACATCATTCGCCACAGCGTGCTCACCGCGCACCAGGAAAACGCCACGCCGAATATCCTGCTCAACATCAGCGAATTTTCGGCCTTCACCTTCGGTGAGCTGGTCTATTTCTTCGAAAAAGCCTGTGCCATGAGTTGCTATCTGACCGGCGTGGACCCATTCAACCAGCCAGGTGTGGAAAACTACAAAACCGAGCTCAAGGCTCGCATCGATTCCATGATCAATGCCGAGCATCATGAGCATGCTTAACCAACCATAACAAAGGAGGGTGTTCCATGAGCTATCAGGCATTATACCGCGTCTATCGTCCTCAGACTTTTTCCGAGCTGATCGGACAGGACGCCATTTCCCAGACGCTTTTGAACGCCCTCCGTCAAAACAGACTCGCCCATGCTTATCTGTTCTGCGGACCTCGCGGCACCGGTAAAACGAGCACTTCAAAGATCCTCGCGAAAGCCGTCAACTGTCTCGATCCGCAGGACGGCGAACCCTGCAACGCCTGCGAAAACTGTCGCGCCATCAACGAAGACCGTTTTCTCGACGTGATCGAGATCGACGCCGCCTCCAACCGCGGCATCGACGAGATCAGAGGCATCCGTGAGCAGGTGCGCTTTACGCCAAGCATGGGCAAACGCAAAGTCTACATCATCGACGAAGTGCACATGCTGACGACAGAAGCCTTCAACGCGCTTTTGAAAACATTGGAGGAACCGCCGGAGCATGTGCTTTTTGTTTTGGCTACGACGGATCCGCAAAAAGTGCCAAAGACAGTGCTCTCGCGCACCCAGCGCTTCGATTTTCACCGCATCCCGACGCCCGTGCTCGCCGCGCATCTGCGCGAGATCTGCGACCGCGAAGGCATCGACGCCGACGACGAAGCGCTCTCGCTGATCGCCAAAAATGCCGCCGGCGGCATGCGCGACGCCATCAGCCTGCTCGATCAGACGATCGCCTTTGCCGGCGACCAGATCGACCGCCACGCCGTCACGCAGATGATCGGCGGACTCGACGACGACGCGCTGCACACCCTCGTCGCTGCGCTCCAAAGCGGCGACACCGCAGCACTCATGCAGCAGCTCGAGAATCTGCTCTACAGCGGCAGCGACAGCCGCGCGCTCATGCACAGCCTGCTCGCCTATCTGCGCGATCTCCTGCTCGTGCGCGTCGGCTCCACCGCCGACGGCAGCACACCGAGCGAAGCCCTGCGTCAGCAAGCCGCCGGTTTCAGCCTGCGCCAGCTCGAACAGCTTCTCGCCAAAGCCGCCGAAGCTGAGCGTGACATGCGCATCGCTCCTGACGGTGAGCTCGTGCTCGAGCTCACCCTCGTGGAAATGGCGCTGCTCCTTGCTGGCGAAAGTCCAGCGCAAAGCGCACCACAAACGCGTGTCCATCTTCCAGCAGCAGGCAGCGCACCTGCTGCAAAGCCGCAGCCCGCCGGTCGACCACAGACCACGCACGCCGGCGAAACGCCAGCCAACGACAGCAACAGCGCAGCAAATGAAAGCACAGCGCCAGTCGCCGCAGCAGATGCAGACGACGTCGCAACCCTCGACAGTCTGCGCCGTCTCTGGCCACAGGTCGTCGAAGCCCTCAAAGACGTGAGCATCCGCATCCACGCCTTTGTCAAACCCGCCGAACTCGTGCGCTACGAAGCCGGCACCCTCACCCTGCGCTGGCCGCGCGGCGCCATCTTCAACTGCAAACAGATGCGCCTGGCCGACAACCAGAAGATCCTTGCCGACACGCTCGCCGTACGCTGGCCGCATCCCGTCCATTTCAACTGCGAGCTCGAAGCAGAAGAGCATCAGGAACCATCCATCGATCTCACCAGCGCCATCCACCAGGTTTTTGGTGAGGACGTACCCATAGAAATTCACTGACAAAAAACAACACATCCTAAGGAGGCCCAATTATGGCAAATATGCAAAACATGATGAAACAGATGCAGAAAATGCAGCGCAACATGGCGCAGCTCCAGGAAGAGCTCGCCAAAACCCCAGTCGAAGGCACCGCTGGCGGCGGCGTCGTCAAGGTCACCGTCAATGGCGCCAACCAGATGCTCGCCATCGAGCTCGCACCAGAAGTCGTCGATCCAGACGATATCGAAATGCTCCAGGATCTCATCGTCGCTGCTACCAACGACGCCGTCGCCAATGCGCAGAAGCTTTCTGAAGAACGCATGGGCGCCCTCACCAAAGGCATGAAGCTGCCAGGCGGCATGGGCGGGCTCTTCTGATGCAGCCCTACCAGGACGCCATCGGCGAGATGATCGACGCATTTGCACGACTGCCCGGCATCAGCCGCCGCGGCGCTGAGCGTCTCACCTATCATCTGCTGCAGCAGCCTGAGGAAGTCTCCGACACCCTCGCCAATGCCATCGCCCACGGCCGCCACAGCATCCATTACTGCAAACGCTGCTTCAATCTCACCGACGAAGAGCTCTGCCCGATCTGCAAAAGCAGCAAGCGCGACAAACACCGCGTCTGCGTCGTTGAAGAAGCCCGCGACATCATCGCCATCGAGCACAGCGGAGCCTGGAAAGGCCTCTACCACGTTCTTGGCGGTGTCATCAGTCCAATGGATGGCGTCGGCCCGGACCAGCTCCACATCAAGGAGCTTCTCGCCCGCATCGATGAAGAAGGCATCGAAGAGATCATCCTCGCCCTCAACGCCAGCGTCGAAGGCGAAGCCACCACCCTCTACCTGATCAGCCAGCTTCACACCAAAGATGTCAAAGTCAGCCGCATCGCCCAGGGCCTTTCCGCCGGCAGCGACATCAAATACGCCGACCAGATGACATTATCGCGCGCAATCGAAGGAAGAACTGAAATTAACTATTGACAAACGAACCATAATCATGTATTCTATAGAAGTGCTCGTGAGAGTACTTTCGCGGATGTGGCGGAATAGGCAGACGCGTACGTTTCAGGTGCGTATGCCGCAAGGCGTGTGGGTTCAAGTCCCTCCATCCGCAGCAAGCGCTGACCAAATGGTCAGCGCTTTTTTGTGCGCGCAGATATTATTCACAAAAAATCATTGAGCGATCTCCTGTTGCAGGATATAATAAAACTACTATTTATATAGAAAGAAGTGGTGTCGAATGACAAAACTCAACGAAGTATGGCTCCATGCAAAGCCAGTAGATCGCGACGTTTGCATGGAGTAAAAATCGTCGCATAATCAAGATGCTGGCTTTGCTGCTTGACGATCATCTCAAGGAGGAAGCCCGCATGAAATACATCAATGCAAAAGATCTTCTTCCCGATGCGCTGGTCAAAGAATTGCAGCGTTATATGCAAGGTGGCTATCTGTATATCCCGGCCGACCAGGCGCAGAAAAAGCGATGGGGAGAAGCTTCTGGCTATCGACAGGAATTACAGCAACGGAACTGCCAAATCGTAGAGGAATTTCAAAACGGAAGCTCCATGGAAGCGTTGGCGGAAAAATATTTCCTGTCTGTATCGGCCATTCGCAAAATCATCTATCAGAAATAAACAGGCAGGAGCTGCAGAAATGCAGCTCCTGCTTTTGTGTTGTATACAGATTGCTTCGGTATTGTCTGGTGGATAGAAGCGCTACCACGCGAGCGGTATGCTATAAGAAAAATATCTGCAAGAGGAGGAAACAACCATGTGTACACGATTCGTCTATCGCGGTGATGAGGTGATCACCGGATTCAATTTTGACATCGACCTTGACGTATGGGATCACGAAATCATAAAGGACAAAGACTGCTTTTTTATCGGCATCCTGCGGCCTGATGGCGTGCGCCACTCCTATCACGGCGTGAAGCGCAACGGAAATGTCGGAACCTTGTTGTATGTTCACGGAAATCCGGAAGGAGCCTATCAGGATGGCAAAGGCTACACGACGATCGCAGACCTGACGGAGCAGTTTGTTCAGGCCAAAATCACTTTTGACGATGCACTGCAAATGCTGCAGAACCGAAAGATCGTTTACGCTCCGGATGCCACCATGCAAGCCCTGTTGTCTGACCAGCAGGGGCGAACGCTAATCATTGAGCCCGGCATTGGCTGGCGGGAAGAGCGTGGCCGTTACGCGCTGATCACCAATTACTCTATCCTTGCGCCGGAAAACACGCGCCCCTTCCTTGTGCCGGGAGATAATCGCTACGAAAGAGCTGCGCAACTTCTGAACACATTTGGAAAACAGTTCACTGTCACCGATGCGTTTTCTGTTCTGCAGGCTGTCCGCCAGGAAGGAATGTGGGCAACCAGAGTTTCGTTCGTTTATTCAGCAACGGAGCGCGCTGTTTATTATGTGCAGAACAACGATTTTTCGCAGATCAAACGCCACGCATTTTCACAGCCTTGAAAGGACAAAAGCCATGAATCCAGAATGCATTTATCCGCGCACAGACGACCACGACACCGTTTATTTGAAAAATGTCATCAACAATCCTAACATCTGCGTCGGAGATTTTACCATCTACAACGATTTTGTCAACGACCCGCGACAGTTTGAGAAAAACAATGTGCTGTACCACTATCCGATCAACCACGATAAACTTGTGATCGGAAAATTTTGCTCCATCGCCTGCGGCGCAAAGTTTTTGTTCACCAGCGCCAACCACACACAAACGTCCTTATCCACCTATCCATTCCCGATCTTTTTTGAGGAATGGGGACTGGATGTCCAGGACATCACAACTGCCTGGGACAATAAAGGAGATATTGTCATCGGCAACGATGTGTGGATCGGTTATGAGGCGGTGATCCTATCCGGTGTTACCATTGGAGATGGTGCGATCATTGGCACGCGCGCCATCGTAACAAAAGATGTGCCGCCGTATACGATTGTTGGCGGCGTTCCCGCGAAAACGATCCGCAAACGTTTTGCGGAGGACACCATCTCAGCTTTATTGGAGGCCCGATGGTGGGACTGGCCCGAAGAAAAAATCAAGCAGCATATTCCAGCCATCCAGGCTGGAAGGATTGACCGTTTACCGTCCGAATACATTTGAAGCTGCCTCTGCGGTGATATGGTCGACGCTTTTTTTGTGCGCACAGATATGTTACACTTATGGTAGAACGGTTGCTTTCTACAGGAGGGAGAAAACGATGAGCGAAACATCGATCTTATATCATGGCAGCAAAACGATCGTAGAATCACCAGAGATCCGTATCCCGAAATACAACAAGGACTTCTACTTTGGATTTTACTGCACACTGCTGCCGGAGCAAGCCATTCGTTGGGCAACGCGCTTTGATGGCGTTGGCTATTTGAATACGTATCGGTTCACGCCAGATCCTGCTCTGCGTATTAAGCGCTTTCCGGAAATGACAGAAGAATGGCTGGATTTTATCGTCGCCTGCCGCCTAGGACGTGCGCATGATTACGATATCGTAGAAGGTCCTATGGCCAATGACACGATCTTCAACTATGTACAGAATTTCGTCGACGGAAAAATCAGCCGTGAGGCGTTTTGGGCGCTGGCAAGATTCAAACATCCAACGCATCAGATCAGCTTCCATACTGCGCGTGCTCTGGCTACGTTGACATTTCTACAGGCAAAGGAGGTTCGTGATGAAAAATAACAGCGCGCTTTTTTACACCTGCAGCCTCATCGAGTTCATCGGCCGACAACAGAAACTGCCGCGCTGCGAAGTGGTGCGCGCGCTGGGCGAAAAAGCGATCGCACGCATTTATGCCTACGCGGATGTTTTTCACTGCGAGCCGATCGAGAAAACAGCCGATGATTTTATCACTATGCGAAAGGTGCCTGTCGGCGATTTCGACAACGTCGCCGCCTGCCGTTACACAGTGCCGGATTACTGGACGATCGGCGAGGTCTATGCGCGGCTGATCGAAGATGTCTGCGGCGACGACGAGGCGCAGATCATTCCACGGCTGATCGAGGTCTACACTTCCTGGATCGATGCTGCCATCTCTAACTACAATACAGATTTCTACTACCAACCCCGCGATTACATCTACGCCTGCTACGAGGCTGGCGAGATCTGCGCGTGAACTGCGCCCGCTGGCGAAAATCGCCAGCGGGCTTTCGTTTCTCAGGCGGCGAAAATTTGCGCTAATTTTCCAGGCATGATATAATATATAGATGTCTCACAAGAGAGGAGTGTGAATGCATGAGCCCGCGCAAATCTTCTGCGCCTACAAAAAAACGGTCGTCAGGAACGCGCACTGCGAGCGCGCGCAAAAGCGCGACGGCGTCGCATAAAGCGCACAAGCCGTCGGCTGCTGCCAAACGTCGCCCGGCGAAACGTCGCAAGCCGCGGCGTGCGGATACGGTGATGAACACGTTCGTCTTTGCGATCGCGGTGTTTTTGGCGCTGTGTGCGATCAATCTGATCGGCTTGACGGAATATGTGGAACAGCCAAAAAGCGAGGATGTGACCTACCAGGTGGGGGATCCGTCCAGCTTTTTCAACGCGCTGGGGCCGATCGCCGAAAAATACGACGACACGGGCCTCTATCCTTCTGTGATGCTGGCACAGGCGGCTTTGGAAAGTAATTTTGGCGAGTCTCAGCTCTCATTCGATTATAATAATTATTTCGGCATCAAGGCCCACGGCCATCACCGCAGTGTCAAACTTGCGACAACGGAATACTACGACGGCACAGAAACGACGATCCGCGATTATTTCTGTGTCTACTCAAGCCCGGCAGACTGCTTCGAGGACTATGCCGAGCTCATTGTCTCCAACGAAAATTATGCCGACGCTGTCGGCGCCAAGTCACCGGCGGTCGCTGCGCGTGCGCTGCAGGAAGGCGGCTATGCGACGGATCCGTACTACGCCAGCAAGGTGATCTCGGTGATCAACGAATACAATCTCACACGTTTCGACCCGATGGAGACGCCTGGCAGCCAAAAATCTGACGCGGCGCCCTCCGAGACGACCTCTGAGGAAGGAGAGGGAAAATAATGGCACAAAAGCTCTGGACGCGCCCATTCATCATGATCATGGGCATCAACTTTCTGATCTTTCTCAGTTTCAACATGATCAACCCGTCGCTGCCGCTGTATTTCCAAGATCTCGGCATCAGCGAAACGATGACGGGGGTCTGCATCAGTATTTTCACGGTGGGCTCGGTGATCATCCGCCCGATCGCCGGAGATGTGCTGGACCATTTCGGCCGCCGTGGTGTTTTCTTCATTAGTATGATCCTGCTCGCGGTGCTGATCTTCTGCTACTCGTTCATGACAACGATCGCATTGATCCTGATCCTGCGCGTGCTCCACGGGATCGACTGGAGCTTCGCTTCGACGTCGACCTCCACGATCGCCACGGACATCATTCCGCGCCACCTCACCGGCACAGGCATCGGCATCTTCGGCATGTCGATGTCGCTGGCGCTGGCTGTGGCGCCGGCGCTGGCGGTTGAGCTCATGGACAGCGTTGGTTTTGCGACCATGATCCACATCAGCTCGGCTTTTCTCGTGGTGGCGTTGGCGCTGGGATTTTTCTTCCCGTTCGACCGCACGCTGCAGCAGGAAACGCCGGTGGAGCGCCAGTCGAAAAAGCGCGACAAACGCGACATTTTTGAAAAAAGTGCTGTGCTGCCGGCGGTGATCATGGGCTTTATCACCCTCACAATGAGCGCCGTGACAACCTACGTGCCACTCTACGGCACAACCCTCGGCCTCGGCAACACGGGCTATTTCTTCACGATCTACGCCATCGGTCTACTGCTCGTGCGCGCCTTCATCGGCCACGCCATTGACCGCTTCGGCGTCATCGCGACGACGCTGCCATCCCTCGTTTTCATGCTGGCAGCGATGCTGCTTCTGGCGTTTGCGCAAAATCTGCCGATGCTCCTTTTGAGCGGTTTTCTCTATGGCTCTGGCTTTGGCGGCGCGCAGACGACGATGCAGAGCCTGTCTGTGATGAACGCGCCAAGCGAGCGTTTCGGCGCGGCCAACGGCACCTTCTTCATCGGCTTTGACCTGGGCATCGGTTTTGGCGCGTTGCTGGCTGGCACGCTCAGCGACATGCTCGGTTTCCGCATGATGTATCTCCTGCTCATTATCTTCATCGTCATCGCCACGGTGCTCGTTCTGCGCTTCCATCCGTCGAAAAAATCTACCATATGATATAGAAAGGAACTTTCCATGAAATACCTCATCGCATCCGATCTCCACGGCAGCGGCTCCTGCACGCGCCAGCTGCTTGAGCGTTTCGTCGCAGAAGGCGCCGACATGCTCGTGCTCCTCGGCGACCTGCTCTACCACGGCCCACGCAACAATCTGCCTGGCGAATACGATCCCAAGATCGTCAGCGCCCTCCTGAACGAACACAAGGAACACATCATCGCCGTGCGCGGCAACTGCGAAGCAGAAGTCGACCAGATGATGCTCGAATTCCCATGCATGGCCGACTACACCTATCTCTGGCTCGAAAACACGCCGGTTTTCGTCACCCACGGCCATCGCTACAACAACCACAGCCTGCCGCCGCTGGCCACTCCGCGCACGATCCTGCTCCACGGCCACACCCACATTCCAGCCAACGAAACGTTTTCCACCCATCGCTACATGAATCCAGGCTCCACCACTCTGCCAAAGCAGGGCAGCCCGCAAAGCTACATGCTCATCGATGGCAACGACGTTTACTGGAAACATCTCGCCGACGGCACCGTCTACATGCAGAATGTGCTGAACAAAGAAGAATAACAACAAAGCGCAGTCACCGCGACACAACGTCGCAGGGACTGCGCTTTTTTCATAGTCCGCCGTAATCGAAATCCGGCGCCGGCTCGCGCTGACTTTCTTCCTCCAGCGCGCGGATGCGCTCGTCGTAGCCGCTGAGCGCCGAAAACGCTGCAAACTGAGCGGCGCGTTTTTCGCGCGACATCGGCGGATGACGCTTGGAAACATGGTGGGGTTTGTACAAGATCGCTTCATAACGTGGGTTCATGCTTTGTGACCTCCTATCTGAGCATTGCGCTGCATGGCGGTGGCGCCATCTTCAAGACTGGTGGCGCGCAGCAGGATATTTTTGCCGAATCGCGCCTTGAGCGAAAGCACCGTCTCCTGCACGCGCCGTTCCCGCGCGCGGGCGTCTTTCTCTGTCTGCGGCTGCGCGTCGAAAAGGCTCAGCTGGCGCGGCGTGGCACGGCGGTCGTTCTCGCGCAGAACATGGCAGGCGTCGATGGTGATGCGCCGGATCAGCAGCGAAGGATCGACGATGCGGTCAAAGAGCGCCGCCGTGGCTGTGATGATGTCCTGCGACGACGCGCTGTGGCGCTCCAGATGGACGGTGCCGTGCGCATGCTTGGGCACAGCGCGCCCGTAATGATCGATGTGGATCTCGCCGCGATACGTGCTGCCTGGACCGATATTCGCCACGTCGTAGCCGATCGTGAGCTCCAGCTGGTCGGTGAGCACATGCTTGCGCACGAGATCCAACGCCATCTGCTCCGCCATTTCCAGCGTCACAAGCCGCGCTTTTTCGGCGCTGTAGGGCTCGTGCAGCACCTGTCCGGAGCTCAGGCTGTTGTTCTGCGGCTGATAATTGCGGATCTCCGCCAGCGTCGCCGGCTCCCATCCCCAGGCGTGGTCGATCAACAGCTCTGCGCCAACGCCGAAGAGCTTGTAGAGCTTCTCTTCGTTGTAAAACGCGCCGTCTGCACCCTCAGAGCAGAGCGCGATATCGCCCATCGTGTAGATGCCGAGCTTCTCCAGCCTGCGCGCCGTGCCTCGCCCAACGCGCCAGAAATCCGTGATCGGGCGGTGGTCCCAGAGCGTCTCGCGAAAATGCTGCTCATCGAGCACCGCCAACCGCGCACCCTTGGCATCAGCCGGCATGCGCTTGGCGAGAATATCCATCGCCACCTTTGCCAGAAAGAGATTGGTGCCCACGCCTGCCGTCGCTGTAATGTTTGTCTCCGCGTGCACCCTATCCACGAGAAAACGCGCCAGCTCCCACGGCTCCATGTCATACGTCCGCAGATACGGCGTCACATCGATGAAAACCTCGTCCACCGAATACGGTACCATATCCTGCGGCGCAATATAGCGCAGGTAAATGCTGTAAATCTGCAGGCTCACCTCCATGTAGCGCGCCATGCGCGGCGGCGCCACGATCGGCTCCAGCGCCAGGCGCGGATTTTCGTCCAATTCCTTCGCATCTGCCGACGCGCCGGAAAGCGGCGCCCGCGCCTTCGTTTTTCGCCAGGCGTTGATCTCTGCGACAGCGCGATTCACCTCGAACAATCGCGGCCGCCCGCCAACGCCCATCGCCTTCAGGCTCGGCGTCACCGCCAGACAGATCGTCTTATTCGTGCGCGACGCATCCGCCACGACCAAATGGGTCGCCAGCGGATCCTTCCCTCTGTCCACACATTCCACCGAGGCATAGAATGATTTCAGGTCGATCGCCACATACCAGCGCTGCATCTCGCTCCCTCCAATCGAACATATGTTCGCTTTTCTCTATGGTATCACAGATTTCGCCTGGATTTCAAGAACATATGTTCGTTTTTTGTGCAAAATTTTGGCCGCCGCCTCTCCGCAGAACAGAGAAACAGCGGCCAAAATCTTTCAGCGCGCGCGGCGACGTTCCAGCACCGCCGGCGCCGTTTCGCGCAAAAGGAGCACGCCGCCAGCCACAAGGAACGGCAGCAAAATGAGCAGATGCATCACCTGGCTGGTTCCCACCGCGCCAGAGATCATCCCGGCGACGACCGGCGCAACCACTCCGCCCATACATTCGCCACAGGCCGGCGTGAACGATGTCGCGCTGGCGACGAGCGATTCCGGCACCGATTCACTCGGGACCACCGAATTGCAGATCGCCATCGCCCCGCTCATGAAACAGGACGCGCCTGCCAACGCCAGCGTCTGCCCCAGGCTCGAAAGCGGCAGCAGCACAAACGCCGCATAGCACGCGCCACCCAGCACCGCCGCCAGAACGACTGTCGTCTTGCGGCCGAGTCGGTCGGAAACGAACGGCGCGCCAAATTCGCCGATGAATCCGCCGCCGCCAAATCCTGCGAAGATCGCGCCAGCAGCCACCGCTGAAAGCGCCCGCGCTTCCATCAGATAGAGGATCGTATAAGCAGCGACTGTGAAATACCACATCATCGCCAGACAAGCCAGCACCGTGCTCAGCACCACATTGCGATGGCGCAGAAGCGCGCGAAAGCTCTGCTTGTCGACGCTCGTCGTCTCGCTACTGCGCGGGATCCCACGCCCACAGACAAAGAGCAGCAGCGCGCCCAGCGCCAAGAGTCCTGCGATCACAAGATAGCTCCCGCGCCAGCCAACCGCCGTCGCAGCAAGCCGCGTGAACACCACCGCACCGATCGCCGACCCGATCAGCGTGTAGCTCGACTGCGCTGCGCCGTAAAAGAGGCCGCGCTTTTCCGGCGCGCTCTGCTCAGCGAGAAACGACAAACTCGCCGGCACGATCGCGCCGCAGCCAAATCCAGCCAGCGCCGTCAGCACATAGAGCAGCGCCACCGAACCAACCGCTGCCGAAAGCCCGAAGGCCACAGCCCCCAGCACCAAGCCCGGCACCATCAGCCGCACCTGGCCAATGCGATCGGCCAGCGGACCATTCACAAGGATCGACAGTGTCCAGAAAAACGCGAGCGTTCCTGTGAGATAGCCATTGTGCGCCGTGCTCAGCGCAAACGTCTCGGAAAAATACGGAAAGAGAAACGAGATGCCGTTGTGCACCAGCCCGATCACCGACCAGGCCAGCATCATCAACAGCAGCGCCCGCCATTGATAAGGATGGGATCGCATAGCTTCACCTCCAGAAAAACTGCCCTCCGTCAACGGCGGAGGGCAGCGATCCGATCATCGTCAATGAATGTAGATGAGATCCATCATGTTCCAATATGGCACCAACAATGCAAAGACGATCACGAAGTTCAAAATGATCTTGAAGATCATCGCCTTCACGAAATGCTTCATCTTGATCATGCCAAACGCAAAGACGAGCAAGTACAGCGCATATTCATAAGGGAATACGATCTGGTCCAAACCACTGGTGACGATGAAGTACACCGTCGTTGGATCAATGCCGAGATTGATGGCGATCTCTGTCAGCGGTTGCGTGAACGCAGCCATCATAGCCAGCGGTGTGAGCCGGAAATTGCAGAGGAAGAACAAGAGCCAGCAGAACAGGAAGAACACATAGTAGCTCTTTCCTTCGAGCACAGGCAGCGCATACGTCGAAACCGCTGCACCAACGCCAAGGCTGCCGGCAACGTTACCGATCGACAAGCAGCCAGCGATGAAGAAAATGAAGCCCCAGTTGATCTTGTACACATCCTGGTCGTTCATCAGATCCACGCCTGGCAGGAAGCAAAGGCAAGGAACGATCGCGAACAGCCAGCCAGGTTCCAGCCCAGTCAGGCTGGAGGTGACGAGCAGCGCAAAGAGGATCAGCAGGATAACGAGCGCCTTTTTTTCATCCTTGCTCATGCTGCCCATTTTGTTCAGTTCGCCGCGGAAATAATCTTTCCCGTTGATCTGTTCTTCAGGACGGAACAGCACCAGACAGAGCACACCAAGCCCAACAGTGTAGAGCACCATTGGCAGCTGATGCTGGATAACTTCGAACCAGCCGATGCTCGCAGGACCGCCGGAAGACTGTCCCAGCCCGATGAGGATCGCCAGGTTGGAGCTGTACAGCCAGTTCATCGGCGTCAGCGCGCTGAACGCAGCCGCCAGCATGATCCCGGCAGAAGCCTGCCCCGGTTTCAGATTCATCGCGCGGCAAACGCCATACGCCAGCGCCGCCATCGGGATGATCGAGTTGTCCATGATGAAAAGGTTCATGATCACGCCAGCCAGGATCAGCCCCATGACAATGCCCTTGTAACTCGCCCCAGTGAGCAGGATGCAGTGATAAGCGATGCGCTTCATGAGCTGTGTTTTTTCCAGCACCAGCGACAGGATCAGCGCGCCGATCATCATCCATGGCACATAATTCAGCCAGGCTGAGAAAACGACATCCCCCGGCGCAATGCCGAGCACCACATACGCCACCGGCAGCGCGATCGCGACGCCTGTTTGTGGCAGAGAATCAGTAGCAAAAGAAATGATTGCGATGAGTGTGATGACAAGGAACAATCTAAAATCCGCCGTGAACACATCGTTCGTCGGCACCAGGAAAATAAACAGTGGCAGCAGCACAGTGATCGCCAGTTTGATCAGATCGTTCCGGCTGCGGCCTAAAAATACAGCATTACTGGACATAACAGACCCCTTTCCTTCGTTGGAGCAAGTCCCTCTCGCTCCATGAATAACGCATGATTTCATAAGCTCATTTTATGTCATCCATGCACCCGAGACCATAACGGCCGTTAAGCTTTTCTGAAAAAACCGTATAAAAAACCGGGCCACATTGCCCGGCAAACAATCAATCGTATTTTATTTTTCGTGTGCCGTCCAGATATTCTTCCAGCGCTGCACAATCGCAGACCAGCCAGCCTTCTGCCCGCCGTTCCACCACACCTTCCCGCTTCAACGCATTCAGAATGCGTGACACCGTCACGCTGTGCATACTCAGGTGCTTGGCGATCTCCACATTGTTGAATTTTTTCGGCAGGAGCAGCCCTTCCGGCTCTGCCTCGCCGTGTGTCAGCAAAAATTCGCTCACCAGCTGCGGTGCGCGCAGGTCCCGCTTGTTGTTGAGGCGCATCTCCAGCTCATCATAGAGCGCAATGCTCATCGTCAGCGCATCCGCCAGAAGCTCCGGATGCTCGCCCAGATACTGCATGCACACCTCCACTGGCACCCGCAGACACACACAATCCGTCACAGCGATAAAATCATCGCTGCACGTGCCGTCAAACCCGCTGTCGTAAATCGTCAGCAGCCCAATGATCGACGCCGTGATCTGCCCGCCAAACTTCACCGTGTTGATCATCTCCGAGCCGTAAGGCGAAAGCACCTCCCGCTTCACCTCGCCCTTTTTCAGATAGTACACATACGGCATCGCCTCACCGCGCCGCATCAGATATTCGCCCTTTCTGAAACGGCACACCGATACCCCCGGCAACCCCTGAAACAACATCGCCCACACCTCCTTATGCCGACATCATAGCGCATGAGCGCCCCGCACGCAAGCGGGATTTGAATAAAATAGCCCTCAGCCCTGTACGACATTATTACAACAATGTTGCGCACAAATCTGCTTTATGCTACAATGAATGCAATCAGAAAAGGAGTTGACTGACATGGCACAATCTACCATCACCATTCGCATCGACGAGCAGGACAAAGCCGATTTTGATGCTTTTTGCACCGCTGTTGGGCTCAACACTTCCGCCGCGCTGATGCTCTTTATTAAGACCGTTCTTCGCGAAAACGCCATTCCTTTCAAGATCGCCCTCTCACCACCTGCTCATCAGTGGCAGCCCTCCACCAATCAGGAAACAGCCACCGCCGCCGATGCTCTCATCGACGAGCATCACGCTCTCTTTAAGGCACTGGCAGACAAATGAAAATCCTGACTAAAAAACAAATCCTCACCATGCACACCAAACTTATTCAAGCCTACGGCGGCGCCGATGGACTGCGCGATGAAGCACTGCTTGACGCCGCAATTCATGCACCCTTTCAAAGCTTCGATGGGATAGAAGCTTTTCCAACGCTTTTTCAAAAAGCCGCTCGTCTTTGCTTTGGTGTGATCAAAAATCATCCCTTTATTGACGGTAATAAACGTACTGGCACCCTCGCTATGCTTACATTTTTAAGCATAAACAATGTAATGCTCACCTTTGACGACGACGATCTGCTCGAGCACATCGTCAATCTCGCCGCAGGAGTTGTCAGCTGTGACGATCTCGCGCAATGGCTCAGTGACCATCACACCCTATAGCATACAACAGCCGCAAGCTTCTCGTATAGCTTGCGGCTGTTTGTTGTTTCAGGAAAAAACCCCCGTCCCAAATGAGACGAGGGTTGTGGTTCACTCTAGCAGAGTGTGATCGTCAACGACAATTACTTCTGGAATACAACAGAAGCGGTCAGACCGGTTTCGCCATCCTGAAGAGCAGTTACGGTGTAGCCAAGATCTTCAGCGACGAAGCGAACAGGTACATAGGTACGATCACCAGAGAGAACTGGAGCAGTATCCATAGTCTGTTCTTCACCGTTCAGAGTGTAAGTTTCCTCGCCAATGGTCATCACAAGTTCAGTGTCGCCATAGGTATAGGTAACGGTCTGAGCATCCTGATCCCAGTTAACTTTTGCACCAAAGGTTTCACCAAGTACACGGAAAGGAACCATGGTTCTCCAGTTGCTGTCTACATATGGAGCAGCATCGCCCTTGATTATGTCGTTATTAACAACATAATCGGTAGAGCCGATGGTCATAACAACAGTGTTTTCAGCATTAGGATCTTCTGCACCGAAGGTGTAGTTCAAGGTAGCACCATAGAGTTCGCCATTCTGAGCAGTAACAACGACAACAACATCAGCAGTACCTTCTGCATCGCTGTAGAGGGTCAGTTCGCCTTTGCCGTTTTTAACAGCATCGTTCTTCACGTCAACTTCAACATAAGCATCAGCATTACTCTGATCTGCTACATAAGCATGGAGCGTACCATTGATCTTAGATACATTACCATCAGCATCTACAACACTTACAGTAACTTCATTATCTTCACCAACAACACCGCTGGTAGGATCGAAAGACAGGGTTTCGTTGAGATAGTTCTTCACAACAGTGAGTTCTTTTTCAACATACTTGCCGTTTTCTTCGTCAAATACCTTAATGGTGATGGTGGTACCTACCAAAGATTCATTTGCAGGAGTGTTTGGATAGGTATCAAAATAAAGAAGATCATTGAACCAGCCATAGCTGTTATCAACAACTGCTTCGCCGTTAACGCCAACAGCAAGATCAGCATAGTCTGCTCTTACTTTGATGCCATTTGCATCAACATAATAAGGAACAACTTCTACAGACTGACCAAGAGCGACCTGATCATCAATAGCGCTGATAGAGTTGTTGCTGGAAGAGTTCATCCAGTCAGCAGGACCAGCAATCAGATCAAGAACAATATCTTCTACACTGCCAAATTTCGCAAGGTTGAAAGTAGCGGTAGCTGCGGTATCACTGCTCTTAAATGCAATCTTCACGGTGTATTCACCAGGAATCAGATCGGCAGCCTTTTCGTTACCAATATATTCCAAAGTGTAAACGCCATCTACATCATCCCATACGAGAGCCAGTTCCTCAGCTTTCAGCTTGGAATCTTCTGGAACAGTAACACTCCAAGTGTACATGTCCTTATTAAAAGTTACGCCTTCTACTTCATTGCCATTTACATCAGTGATGGCAAACTGAACAGCGTCTGCAAAGTAATCTGCTTTACCAACGTTATCAGTGGAATATTTGGTTTCGTTGCCAGCAAGGAGGTAACCACCATCTTCTACAGTTTCAATACCGCCAACGTAGATCTTGTCTGCTTTAACGGTCAAGGTAGAAGTAGCATCACCATTTGCTTCAGCAACAACAATATCGAATTCGCCATTGTCAGAAATGGTGAAGGTGAATTCAAATTCGCCGCGGGCGTTGGTGGTTACAGTACCTTCATCAGAAAGGCCACCAAGAGTCACGCCACGTTTAGCGGTTACTTTGAGTACTTCGTTCTGAGCAGCTGCTCCATTTTCAAGAACAGCTTTACCAGTTACAGTGTAAACTTTTACACCGCTAGGGGTAACGTCGTCAGTGATGGTGTAAGTGTATTCACCATTGTCACCTGTTACATCAACATCAGCGCCTGGGTCAGTGAAGATAATTTCATCAGTCTTCACAGCGGCAGCAGCAACATTAACGGTAATTGGCTCGATTTCGTTAATCTTGGTTACGTCAGAATCACTGGCAATGGTATTATCTGCCAGGCCAGCATGAATTTCATAACCATCATCAGCATCTGTCAAAGTCGTTTCAACAGTTGCACCATCTTCAATAGAGATTGCATTCAGATCAGTAGCATTGTCAACAAGAACCCACAGATTAGAAGAGCCCACTCGATTTGCTACCCCGATCGGTGCGCCATCAGCATCTTTAACTGCACCAAAGGTTGCATCATCAACAACTTTACCCTGAGCATTTTCAAGCCAGATATAGACGCATTCATTGTTAAGGTTCAATGCATAGTCACTATCTTGACCGTTAGGCTGAACAACGTTAAATTCGACATCGACAGGATCATTCTGATCAACAGATGCAGCAGAATCCTTCGTATCAATCAGCAGACGACTATCATCAACATCGACAACTTCATTAGCAGTGTAAACTGTAATTTCCTGAGCGATACCAATTTCATTAGAAATGGTAGCTAAACTATTTCCACCACCAATAGCTGCATTGTATCCATAACGCAGTTCATGAACGCCTGCAGGAAGTGCAACGGAAACAGTATAACTCTGGCCAGCAGTTGGAGATTGGATGTAAACACACTTATTCCAATCACCACTGCCTTCAGTAAATCCACCATTAGCTACTGTAAAGGCAACGTTTTCTGGATTAGCTTTATCGCCAAACCACAATACTAAGTTGCCATCAGCAGCAACATAGTTGTCTGGAATTTCTACAGTCAAATCGACTGATGTCGTAGTAACGTTGTTTGTTAATACGGCAGGTTGGCTTGCTTCGATGGTAGTACCGTTTGTATCAGCAAACGCAGCCGCTGGCACTAAAGTCAGCACAAAAGCCGCCATAGTGATCAGCGAAACAATCTTCTTAGAGATCTTATTCAAAATATTTCCCTCCCAATAAATTTTCTGCGGAACCTTGCCCCTCCGCAATAGGGCGCTGGGCGTTTCTCTCCACCCAGCCTGGAGCGTTTCCCGCTCCTCCTTCGTTCAACGCAGACTCTTCGTTGTCCGCGTTTTCTCCGCAGGAGAAAACAAGAAACCCTTCGGCTTCTGCGGGACTCGCCGCCCGCTTCCGCCCTGTACGTCCACGACCGCGTCAGCGGTTGCGTCCGGGACTGGTCGAATCATCCCGGCTTGGAGATATGCTGTGGCTGTATTCCCCCTTCCGATAACGTAGCTATGGATCATACATCCCCACATCCCCCTCCCCAACCCAGGACCGGCCCGATCGGATCGGGAACCAGGATGGAGAGACCAACTGGGAAAGATGAACACTTGTGCAAAACCGTTTTCTCTATCCAAACTCAGCAAGTTCCCGCAAAATAAAAAAGCGGATCTTCCGCCTGATAAAACAAGCGAAAAACCCAGTCCTGGCGCGGCTTGCGGGGAACGCCCCCTCTTTAGCGGGCGGAAAAAGGAAAACAAAAATCCCCCCAAAAATGGATCATCCCCCCTGGCGTTTGACGGGGCTTTTCGAGAAAGCCCCCTGCGCAGACTGATCGTGATATCTTCCTATTAAATAGAAAAAGCCAGCGACCATTGCATGACACAATGATCACTGACTTTCACACTTGCTATTCCTGCTCAAAAATCTTCAGCCGCTCGGCAATCTCCTCAGGCTGCGGCAGCATATCTCGCATATCTTCCGGCAGCGTGGACTGCAGGCGATAAGTCGCCACGCCGATCGGCGCTGTCATCCGTTTCAACGCGTATTCCACATAGGTCTTATCCTTGCTCTTGCAGATGATGATGCCGATCGACGGATTTTCATCAGGCAGTTTCACCTGCTCATCGAGCGCTGTGAGATAAAGCTGCATTTTGCCGGCATATTCTGCCTCAAACTCGCCGATCTTCAGCTCAATGGCTACAAGGCTGCGCAGTCTTCTGTGGAAAAGCAGCAGATCGATATAGAGATCGCGGCTACCAACCTGCAAATGATACTGATTGCCGATGAAGGTAAAATCGCCGCCCATCTCGATCAAAAACGCCCGGATATTGCGCACCAAAGCCTGTTCCAGCTCGTGTTCGGAATACGCTGGCGAAAGCTCGGCAAAATCAAAGGTATATTCATCCTTAAGCGCAAGCTTGGCCTGCACGTGCTGTTCCGCTGGCAGAGTTGATTCAAAATTCGTCTGGTTGAGCAGATATTTTTCATAAGTCTGCGCTTCGATAAAATTTGCCAACAGCCGTTTTGTCCATCCATATCGCTTTGTCATCTGCAAATAAAACTGGCGCTCGAGATCGTCTTTACATTTTTCCATGATGAGGATATTGTTGCTCCAGCTTATTTCTCGCACCAGTGGTGCGAGATTTTCCGACTCATGATAGGTGAGATAGAAATTGCGCATGCGCCACAGATTCGCAGCCGAATATCCCTTCGCCCCTGGAAACTCGTGCTGCAGATCCCGTGCGAGCATTTCCACAACAGATTTTCCCCAGCCCTTTTCCTGCTGCTGGCGATAGATCTCGCGACCGATCGCCCAGTAAAGCGCAACGGTTTCTGTGTTCAGCATCTGCAGCGCGCGATACTGCTTGTCGTGGATCAGCTGCTTGATATCCCGCGCAAAATTGTCGTACCCAATGAGTTCTACCATCGTCTCGCCTCCCATCTCTCGCACCAGCGGCGCGAGATTTGTATAGCTCCATTGTAGCCCAGCGTGTGCATTCAGGCAACAAAAAAACCCTCGTCCCATTTCGGATCATGCCCCCCTGTTTTTCACGCTGTAAGTTTCTTCTATAAATATACAAAAGGCTTGAAGCTAGCGCGACGCGTTAACTTCAAGCCAATTTTTGTTTCTCATCCTACTAAGCAAAGCTTAAAGCCTGCCTGCGCTTCCCTCTGCTTCCTGCTTGCCCAGGAGATAGAGAAATGGCAGTGCTGGAATGCGAAGGATCGGCACGTTTGTTTCATGCTGCGTTGGCCCGACATCTTCCAGACGCTTGGTAATGAGAAAAGCCTGCGCGACGCGCGCCGTCTCATCACGGCACAACTCGACGATGGCATCGCTTTCGGGCAAATGAGACTGGTTGCGATACTTCACTTCGCACAAGATCTTTGTACCGCGCGGCAGTCCCACGACCACATCCACTTCCTTTTGATTGTCTCGGCTTTTTCGATAATAGCCGATCTCTGCCATGCTACCTTCAAAATAGGACACCATATGCTTATACACTGTCGTTTCGATCGTCGCGCCAAGCTCTGTTTCATCTGAGAGCACGTCATCGATCATCAGCACAGCGTTGCGAATCGCTGCGTCTGCAACAAAGATCTTTGGCTTCCCTTTGAGAACGGCTTTGCTACCTACGCCGATCGGCTTGGCAATATAGATCAGATTCGCCATTTCCAACGCCGACAGATAGCTTTCCAGCGTCACTGGGCTGATCTGACCGATCTCCTTAGACGCCGTAGTCACGTTAAATAGCTGTGTTGAATGCAGGCAGAGATACACCAGCAGCTTTTCCATCATCAGCGGGCTGCGAATGTTGAACAGCGTCATTACATCCCGCTTGATTACGCGATCGACAACATCCTCGCGTAAACGCCGCTGCGCGTAGGCATCGTCTTCTGCGAGCGCCAGCTCCGGAAATCCACCAACAAGCAAATAACGATTAAACGCATTCACCAGTGGTGAAAAATTTTCCATCAGATAAACAGCTCGCGCTTTTGGAAGTTGCACCAGTTCTGAAATCGACGGCATCTCTGTCAGGTCCGGCTCTGGCAAATTCAGCAGCTTACAATACTCGTAAAACGAAAGCGAACCCACCTTGAGCACACTCCAGCGCCCAGCGCCGCTTTCCTCCGAGCCTTTTTCAAGGAGCGGACTCGCTGAGCCTGTCGCCACCAGTCGCAGATCATTCCGACTGTCATAAAGCACTTTCAACCAGCGCTCCCAATCCTGTGCATATTGCACCTCATCAAAAAAGACGTATTTCTCGCCCATTGTAGAGAAAAGCTCTGCGTAGGTTTCCAGTACTTCGCCCATACTCACAACCTTCAGCATGGGGTTGTCGAACGTCACATAGAGGATGTTCTGAGCAGGGACGCCTGCATCCAGCAGCGCCTCGATCATTTGATACAGCAGTGTTGTCTTGCCCACGCGCCGCATCCCCGAAAGCAGCACAAAACGCCGCAGGCTTTCGTGCTGTAGGATATGCATCGCTTCATCAAACACCAACCGCCGCTCTGGTGGACACACTGCGCGGATCGCTCCTGCATCGCTCCACCACGGATTGTATTGCCGCAACACCTTGACCACTGTTTGATCATCAATCATCGACATTTTCCACGCCTCCCGTCATTATTCATATTGTATTTCAAAAAATGCGCGTCGTTTTCTATAGTATATTATAGGAAACGGCACGCATTTTCTCAAGTACGTTTTAGAAAATGTTCCAGACAACAGAAAAACCCTCGTCCCATTTCTGAGACGAGGGTTTGTTTATGATAGTTTCCAGAATCGTGATTGAATGATTCGGTTGGAGATCCCGATCTTATTTCTGGAAGACTACGCCTGCGGTGGTACCGTCAGCTGCCTGAAGTGGGGTTACAGTGTAGCCCAGAGCTTCAGCCATGAAACGAACTGGTACATAAGCGCGATCGTTGTCGCGGATGACTGGAGCGGTGTCCATGGTCTTTTCTTCGTCATTGACGGTGTAGGTTTCTTCACCAATGGTCATAACAACAGTGGTGTCGCCATTAACGATGGTGATCACGTTGTCTTTGAAATCAACAGTGCCGCCAAAGGTTTCGTTCAGAACACGAACAGGAACCATGGTTCTCCAGTTTTCATCGATGTATGGAGCTGCATCGCCGGAAACGACATCGTTGTTCACGATATAATCGGTGGAACCGATGGTCATACCAAGCAGAGTGTCAGCGTTTACATCAGCTTCGCCGATGGTGTAGGTCAGGGTAGCAGCGTAGATAGGAGAATTGTCTTTATCTTTCTGAATACCAACTACAACATCAACGGTGGTTTCTTTGTCGCTGAAGATGGTGATGGTAGCAACGCCGTCTACAGCATTCTGGCCAGGGGTTACTTCAACAACAGCATCCTGGTTGCTCTGATCTGCTACATAAGCGAAAACTTTACCTTCAACGTTCTTCAGAACATTGCCGTCAGCATCTACAGCAGAGGCTTTGACTTTGTTGTCTTTGTTGACTTCACCTTCGGTGCTGTCAAATTCAATGCTATCTACAACGCCAGCATCAACAACAGTTACTTTGCCCTGTGCAATACCATATTCGCTGCTAGCAGCAGTGATGGTGATTTCGGTGCCGAGAACGGCTTCTTTTTCAGCAGCAGTCGTCCCGTCACTAAATGCAACTTTTAAGGTGCCGCGAGTAGTATCCGGTGTTACCTTGTAACCAGCTACACTTGCAAAATCAAGACCGAGGGTCCAGTCAAGCGTATTGGTGATATCGCTGGATACGCCATTAGCGTCTACTGCGAGCACGTCATAGGTTACGGTAGCGCCAGCAGTGTTATATTCAACAGTGTCAGAGGTTGGAACAACCTGCAGGCTTTCAATAGCGCTGGCGTTGAAATCACCAAGGCTGAAGGTAGCCTGGCAGGAGTTACCACTGTCAAGTGCTACTTCTACGGTATAGTCACCAGCTACGAGTGCTGGGTTACCGCTGTAAGCGAGGGTGTAAGCTTTAGCGTCTTTGTCGTAAATCAGAGAGAAGTTCGTAGCTTTGCCACGGAAGTTGTCTGGCTTGTCGATGAGTTCCAGGTAGTCAGCTCTGCCATTTGCAGCAGTATCAACTGCAGGTTCTTTTTCCATCATGGAATCAATTTTGCCGTTGTCGCCAGTCAGCACATTGCCCTTCGTATCAGTAATGGTGAAGGTCACAACATTGGCAAGACTATCTGCGGCCTGGGTAGCATCAAGCACAACGTCTTTTTCGTTGGCAACGATGGTGTCAGGCGTAGCATCCTTTGGATCGCCAGCCTTGACATTCAGAGTGATGGTGCCATACTGAGCATTCTTGATGTAAATCTTGTAGTTAGCGTCAGCATCTGCACTGTAGGTGAATTCAAATTCACCGTTTTCATCGGTGGTGAAGCTGGTGCCATTGAGGTTCACGTTGGTGGAGTTTGCGCTAACAGTGAAGGTTGCGCCTTCTACAGGAACTTTGTCTGCATCCAGTACAGTTACAGTATGAGTGTTGGTTTCTCTGCCATTGGCCTTTTCGAGTTCAGCGCTCCAAGTCTTATCAGCGCCAGTTACCTCGTCACCACTCAGAGTAACAGTTTCGATGTCAGCAGCGCTTGCTACAACCTCTACAACCTGCTGGTCTTCTTTGTAGCGGAACTGATCAACGAAATCTGCAACAGATTCAGCGTTAGCAGGAATCATTGCTGCATGCAGGGTGTAGGTGCCGGTACGGGTGAATTCTACAGTGAGATCTTTCGTGTCGGTTACCTTGTAAACGTTTTTAACAGCGCTGTCTGCAGGCTCAGTTACCTGATTAGCACCGTTCTTAACTACCAGCGCATCTGTTAAAACGCCACCTTCGGTTGCCCATACAGCAACACCGGCGCTAAGATCAACGTCCTTCAATACAACATTAGATTTGTCGCGGAAGTTGAATTCTACAGGAACTGGAGTATCCTTATCAGTCGCAACATCCTCATCTACGGTGTAGAAGGAACTGGTCAGGTTGCTGACTTGATCCCAGTTAAGAGCTGCAGTAGTCTTTACAGTTACTTTACCAATTTCTTTGCCATTGTTGTTTTTGAAATTGGCCCAAGTGTCCATGTTGCTGCCACCATCTTTGTAGTTACCTGCATAGATAGTGTACGTACCTGCTTTATCCAACTCAACTGTAACATCAACAGTTTTTCCTGCTTCGGCACTTCTTACCCAAAATGCTGGGCCATAACTTGAAGCATCATAATTAGCTACAGTATTTTCGAGAGCACTACCATCAATAGATGCACTCCATTTATCTGCACCTAAATTCTCTGGCTCGGTGTCCTTCACAACCCAGAAGCCGTATTCATCACGAGAACTGGTTGTATTGCTTAACGCAGTTTCGCCAACAGTTAATTCGATGGTTGCAGTGCCGCCTTCAGCAATTACATCGGGGCTTGTGATTTCGACATCTCTGCCGCCAACTTCAGCCGCAAAAGCAGCTGCAGGAACCAGTGTCAGCACAAAAGCTGCCATGGTTACCAGCGAAACAATCTTCTTAGAGATCTTATTCAATTATATTCCCTCCCAATAAATTTTACACGGAGCTTTGCCTGTCCGCATTCAGGCGCCGGAGTTGCTGTCCGGCCCAGCTTGGCTTCTTGCGGGACTCGCCGCCCGCTTCCGCCCTGTACGTCCACGACCGCGTCAGCGGTTG
>OMNT01000607.1_pt1 | contig 37381 bp, 35 predicted proteins | sample 1672551 | NCBI WGS metagenome assembly OMNT01 (sample SAMEA3136698, study PRJEB25190) | human gut metagenome | reverse complement strand
GCGCGATGTACGCGTTCGTGCAGGCCGGGGCCCATCTTTTTCGCACCGGTGGGTCCCGGGGGCGGGTCGTGTGTTCCGTGGGTGGGGGAGTTTGGGGGCGATATGAACGGCATGTAAAGGGACGTAAAAATCGCCTCAAGGTCAACTTGAAGGTTGAGGTTGAAAGGAGGGGTGCTACAGGTGGCATCCTTCCTTTGCTGTAAACACAACATATTGTGTTTTCGAACATATGCTCGGGGGTGTTTTGCAACATATAGGGGGTGGAGTGGTGGGGTGGAGTGGGGGAAGAGGTGGGGAAAGGTGTTGAAAAATGGGGTAGTTCCCCATATTATTAATGACGTCGACAGGCGGGGTGGTTCCCCGCGTACGTGCCATCTGAGTAACCGAGGGGAGGGCGCACATGGGAATGACGGGTGCATACGAGCGCAATCTCGATGCAAAAGGTCGTCTGTCCCTGCCTGCACCCCTTCGCGATGAGCTTGGAGAGCACGTTCGCGTGTTCAAAGCCCTGGATGTCGATGCTCTGTACGTGTTCTCTGCCGAGGCCTTCGATAAGTGGGTCGAAGGACTCTTCGCGGGTCGTGAGGGCCACGAGGGTTTTAACCCGCGTGACATCAACGACCAGAAGCTCATGAGGGCGATCAACAAGCGCACTACGTCGATGGATGTGGACAGCGCCGGTCGTATCGGTCTTTCTGAGTCTCTCCGCAAGCAGGCGAACCTCGACCGCGAGGTCACGGTTGTGGGTAACTACGACCACCTTGAGGTTTGGGACCGCGCTACGGCCGATGAGGACGATGACGACGAGGCCCTGCTGGACCTCTTCTTCTCGTAAGGGCAAGGCACGAGTAACGGATGGAGCGTGGGATCTTGACACAAGAATATCGGCATGAACCTGTCATGCTCGGCGAAGTGCTTGAGTCGCTGCAGCTCAAGAGCGGCTCCGTGGTCTGCGATTGCACCCTTGGCGGTGCCGGTCATTCGGTAAAGATGGCCGCGCAGGTGGGGGAGACGGGTCTTTTGCTCGGCGTCGATCAGGACGACATGGCCCTCGAGGCCGCTGGCGCCCGTCTGGACCGCGAGGTTCCCGGCGTCCCGCACCGGCTGCTGAAGGGCAACTTCGGCGACTTGGACGAGCTGCTTTGCTCGGCCGAGGTGCCCGGGGTCGATGGCTTCCTGTTTGACTTGGGCGTTTCGTCACCGCAACTCGATATCCCTGGCAGGGGCTTTTCGTATAACGAGGATGCCCCATTGGACATGCGGATGGATCCGGGTAATAACACCTTAAACGCAGCTGAGGTCATCAACACCTATAACGAACACGACCTCGCCCGGATTCTACGCGTCTACGGCGAAGAGAAGTTCGCCTCGCAGATCGCGCGCGAGATCGTGCGCCGTCGCGAGCAAGAACCGATCGAAACCACAGGCCAATTTGTCGAGATCATCAAGGCTGGCATTCCGGCTGCCGCTCGTCGGCATGGTGGACACCCGGCCAAGAAGAGCTTCCAGGCCATTCGTATCGAGGTCAATCACGAGCTCGATGTGCTCGAGCGAGGGCTTGACGCCGCCACCAGGTGGCTCAACCCGGGCGGACGCATCTGCGTCATCTCGTATCACTCGCTCGAGGACCGTATCGTAAAGAACCACTTTAAGGAGATGAGCCAGGGGTGCACGTGTCCGCCGGAGATTCCGGTGTGCGTGTGCGGCAACGTGCCGATACTCAAGGTCATCACCCGCAAACCCTTGGTTGCCCAACCCGATGAGGTTGCGCGCAACCCTCGGGCGAGATCAGCCAAAATCCGCGTGGCGGAGCGCTTGTAGCGTTTCGCGCGCGATATTGGACCTCCCGCTCGCACCATAAACGAAGCTTAAACACACTACTAACGTACTCGGGATGGGAGGCGGCATATCATGGGCTACAACACCTCAAACGCAGCACTCGCCTATGATATGAACGCCATGCCCGCCTACCGTGAGGCACCGCAGGCCCCCGTTGCTCCCCGCGAGCAGCGCACGCCGCGCTTTGATGTCTACACGGGCGCGGGCCGTCAGGCAAACCAGGCGGTAAGTCCGGTTTTCATGAGCGTTCTTAAAACGTTTTGCATCATTGCGGCTATCTTCATGACGATCGGCATCGCCCGCGTGGCGCTTGCCGGCGTTACAGCCCAGGTGCTCAACAGCAACGCCGAGCTTACCAATACGCTCGAGAAGGCGACCGATGAGAGCTCTGACCTTGAGGTCATGCACTCTGTTTATGGTGCCGATACGCGCATTCGCGATCTTGCGGGCGCTTATGGCATGGTGGAGCCCAGCGAGAGCGTTACACTTGATTTTTCGCAGGATGCAGCCGCGGGCGCCAGCGCGACCGCGACCGCTCAGTAACAAGACGGTAGCTGAGTATGACAAATGACTATCACCGCGGTCCTGATGGGAATCGCGGTTCTGGGCGTCCCTCTTCGCGGGGACGCTCTGGTTATCAAGGAGCAGGTCGGCCATCTTACAACGCCGGGCCGTCCCGTGGCAATGACCCCGCGTCGCGCCTCCGCGGCTCGAATGGTCCTCAAATGCATAGCACTAGGCCGCGTAAGGGCTTGTCGACCGAATGGCTTACGGGCACGCCGCTGCCTCGTCGCAATGCCGTCTTGGGCATAATCGGGTTTGGTATGGGCCTGGGTGTTCTTCGCCTTGCCGACTATCAAATCGTGGAAGCCGATAAGCTGCGCGATCGCGCCGACGCGCGTCGCCTGCTCGCACAGACACTCTATGCCAAACGCGGTACGATCTACGACCGCAACGGCAACGTACTGACGTCGTCGGTCGAGTGCCGCAATATCGCCGTAAACCCGCAGCTGGTCGAGGACGTGGACAAGACGGTATCGGCGCTGGTCAAAGCCACGGGAATCGATAAAAAGACCTGCCGCGAGCTCGTTGAGTCGGATGGCTCCTGGGTGTATATCAAACGTCAGGTGGACGAGGACGATGCCGCGGCGCTGGAGAAGAAGAATCTGCCCGGCGTGCTCTTTGAGCAGGCCATGAAGCGCGTATACCCTTATGGCAACCTGGCGTCGCAGGTGCTAGGCGTGGTGAATGTGGATAACGATGGCCTGACGGGCCTCGAGAAACAGTACAACAAGCTTTTGACCGGAACGAACGGTTCGCTGGTTCGCGAGCGAGCGAGAGACGATAGCTATATCGCGGGCGGCGCCTATAAAAAGGTGGCGGCGATTGACGGCGTGGACATCGTGACGACGCTCGACGTCAATATCCAGCGCGCGGCCGAGGACGCCCTTGCCGAGGCGGTCGAGAAGACCAAGGCAAAGAACGGCTCGGCCCTGGTGACGGACCCCACGACCGGTGAGATTCTGGCGGCGTGCTCGTATCCCACGTACGATCAGACCAACTTGGAGAACGCCAAGACCGAGGACATGAACCTGCGCCTGGTCACCGATGCCTACGAGCCCGGCTCGGTTTTCAAAACGCTCGTTGCCGGCACCGGCTTCGATGTGGGTGCCGTGCGCTCGAGCACGTCGTTTGAGGTGCCGGCGAGCATCAAGGTGGGCGACGATACCGTAACCGACGCCGACAAACGCGACTACGCCATGACCATGGACGTGCGCGAGATGATGCGCCGCTCGTCCAATGTGGGCTTTGTCCTGGTGGGGCGCAAAATCGGTGCAGATGACTTTGCCGCGTATGTGGATAAGTGGGGCATCGGTCATAGTTCGGGCGTCGACTTTCCGGGTGAAAGCCTGGGCATCGTCAAGGAACGCGACCAGTACGATGGCGCCACACTGGGCTCGATGAGCTTTGGCCAGGCGCTGTCTGTCTCACCGATTGAGATCGCACGTGCCGTGGGCGGTATCGCCAACGGCGGCGTGATGATGACCCCGCACTTCTATAAGTCGAGCAAGGGCGACGAGAAGGACTGGGGCGATGGCGAGCGTGCGATTTCTGAGGATGCCGCCTCTCAGGTGACATCGTGCATGCAGACGGTTGTGTCCGAGGGTACGGGCGTGGGCGGTGCCGTGGACGGTTATGACGTGGCGGGCAAGACCGGTACGGCGGAGCGAGCGGACGAAAACGGCGGCTACCTCAAGGAGAACTATATGTCTTCCTTCATGGGCTTTGCCCCGGCTCAGTCGCCCAAGGTGCTGTGCTACATCACGCTCGACGGCACGCCGAGTGGCTCGGATGCCGCCGCTGTTCCGTTTCAGAGCATTATGGCCAACGCGCTCGATGTTTTGGGTATCCCGCGCACCAAGTAGGGGGTTGTCCTATTTGGTACGTTCATTGTTTAAACTAGAGGGTGTTCACATGCCCTGCACCACGCATGAGTGGCGCTGGGATACAATACGCCGGTAGCATTATTAGGTTTATAGGGGAGCTGCAATGATAGAGATCGCCGTCAACAACCTCGCGGCCGCAACAGGGGCCCGAACCGTGACGGAGCAGACCGATCGAGTTTGTCGCGGGTGCGTTATCGACTCGCGCCAGGTTGAGGAAGGGACGATTTTTGTCGCCTTCCCGGGCGAAAAGGTCGACGGAAACGATTTTGCTCCTCGGGCTATCGAGTCGGGTGCCGGCGCGGTCGTGCTTACCCGCGAGCCCGATGACGACTTGCTTTCACTTGCCCAGGACAAGGACTGCGCCGTCCTACTGACGGATGATTCCGAGGAGTTTTTGCTGCGCCTGGCACATGCCTATCGCACGCAGCTTGGCTGTCTGGTCGTTGGTATTACCGGCTCGATCGGCAAGACCACGACCAAGGATGTGCTCGCCGCGGTGCTTTCCAAGCGCTATCGCGTCTGGGCTACCAAGGGCAATTTCAACAATTTGATCGGCATGCCACTCACGGTGCTCTCTGCTCCAGCTGATACTGAAGTCCTGGTGCTCGAGATGGGCATGAACCATTTCCACGAGATCGAGCGCCTGTCCTGTTCCGCCAATCCAAATCTCGCCATCGTGACCAAGATCGGCACCTCGCATATCGGCATTTTGGGCAGCCGTGAGAATATCGCGCGTGCCAAGTCCGAGATCGTCCAGGGTATGCGTGCCGCCGATGACTTCTCTCCGCTGCTTGTGCTTGGCGGCGAGGACGACTTTACCCCGTTCATTCGCGATACGTTTGCCGCGCCCGCGGGCGTTGATGTGATGCTCGCCGGCGTTTCGGATGATGATGAGGTCTGCGCGCGCGACATTCGCGTCGACGACGAGGGCCGTCCGGTCTTTACGCTCGATTTTGGCGCGGGCGAGCGCATCGAGACCATGCTTGCCATTCCCGGCGCACAGTCTGTCCCCAATGCCGTAAAGGCAGCGGCAGTCGGCATTCGCCTGGGCGTGACGCCGGAACAGATCGATGCCGCCTTTAGGGGGCTGACGATCACCGGTCATCGCCAGGAGATCAAGCGCGCCGCCAGCGGTGCGCGCATCATCGACGACTCCTATAACGCCAGTGCCGAGTCTATGGCTGCCGGTCTCGATCTGCTGTGCTCGCTGTCTTGCTCCGGCTCGCGCATGGCAATCTTGGGCGAGATGGGCGAGATGGGCGATGAAGCCGCGCGCATGCACGAGCTTGTGGGCGCCTATGCCGCGGCTAAGAAGCTCGATATGCTGGCGTGCGTGGGCGGTGAGCTCGCTGCCCTCATGGCCGAGTCCGCTCGCATGATGGGTATGGACGAGGACCGTATCCAGGTATTCGCCGATTATCAGCAGGTGCTCGACCGTATGGGCGCCGCGCTCGAAAAGGACGACGTCGTACTGGTTAAGGGTTCCCGTTTTGTTGAGCTCGACCGCTTTGTGGAAGGTGTGTGCTAGCCCATGTTCGGCAATCCCTCGTATCCTACGTATCAGGCTTTTTTGGGTCTCGGTATCGCCGCTGCCATCGCGATGCTTCTTATGCCGTGGTGGATCAAGCTGCTCAAAGTCGAAGGCATCGGACAGCAAGTCCGTGCCGACGGCCCCAAGCGTCACCTGATTAAGCAGGGCACGCCCACCATGGGCGGCGTTGTCATCCTGGTCGCCGTTTCGCTGACGTGCCTGTTGATGGGCAAGCTCACCACCGAGCTCGTGCTCGTGCTGCTCGCCACGCTGGCGACCGGCGTTCTTGGTCTCATCGATGACCTGACTTCTGTCACGCACGGCCGCTCGCTCGGCCTGACGCCTCACGCCAAGATGATCGGCCTAACTATCATCTGTGTTACCTTTACCGTGCTTGCCGTCAACTGGTGCGGCGTTGCCCCCGAGATTCGCTTCCCTGGCGGCCTGACTATTGACCTGGGTGTGCTTTCAACCACCATCTGTGGCTTCTCGTTCCCGTGGCTCTACATTGTTTTTTGCTGGCTCATGATCGCCGGTCTTTCTAACGCCGTGAACCTGACCGATGGCCTGGACGGCCTTGCTGGCGGTACCTCCATGATCGCCATGCTCGCGATGGCCGCAATGGCGTTTTTGCATGGCGACGTGAACCTGTCTATCTTCTGCACCGCATGCGCTGGCGCTTGCCTGGGCTTTTTGTGGTTCAACTGCTATCCCGCAAGCATCTTTATGGGTGATACCGGCTCTCTTGCCTTGGGTGCAGCCTTTGCCTGCACGTCCATCATGACCAACACGGAGGTCGTCTCGCTCATCATCGGTGGCCTGTTTATCGTCGAGACCTTGTCGGTCATGATTCAGGTCGTCTACTTCCACTTTACGCATAAGCGCGTCTTCCTCATGGCGCCCATTCATCATCATTTCGAAAAGAAGGGCTGGGCCGAGACCAAGGTTGTCATTCGCTTTTGGATTGTCGCCGCGGCATTTGGTGCCCTGGGCCTCGCTTTGTTCTTCCAGTTGGGATAGTGGTTTTTCATGCCTCTTGCAGATTCCTTTAGCCTGCTCGTTTTGGGCCAGGGTAAGTCCGGTCTTGATGTTGCTCGCTGGGCGCTTGCACACCCCGAGCGCGTGAGTGCCGTTACCGTCTATGGCGGCGGTACCTCAGAGCCCAATGACGCCACGCGTGCGCTCGAGGCTATGGGCGCGTCGTTTGTCTATGGCACCGAGCAGGTAGAGGGAGCCTACGACGTATGCGTGACATGCCCGGGCATCTCGGAGTTCTCGGCATTCTTTAAGGCTGGTCGCGATCACGCTGCCCAGATCATGGGTGAGCCCGAGTTTGCCTACCGCCTGTCTCCTCAAAACTGGATCGCCATTACGGGCACCAACGGCAAGACGACCACCACGTCGCTGACCGACTACCTGCTTAAGGCAGCGGGCGAGGCGAGCGTTGCTGTCGGCAACATCGGTGAGCCTCCGGTGAACGAGATCGATGGCCGCGCGCATAACGAGTGGTTTGTAGCGGAGCTTTCGAGTTATCAGATTGCAACGACGACCGAGCTTCACCCCCGCGTGGCGGTGCTGCTCAACATTACCCCCGACCATCTGGGCTGGCACAAGAGCCATAAGAACTATGCGCTCGCCAAGATCAAGCTCTTCGAGAACATGGTCGACGATGACCTTGTGGTTATCGACGTCGAGGACGCCGGTATCCATGAGTTCGATGAGTATATCTACACGCCGGGCCGTCGCATCTGCAAGGTCGCCTTTGACGAGCCTGATGGGGAGGACGCCGCATTTGTACGCGATGGCAAGATGGTCGTGCGTCTGAAGGGCGTCGAGACCCCGCTCATCCCCACGTCCGAGCTCAAAATCTCCGGACATCACAATGTCATCAATGCCCTATGCGCTGCTACGGCTGCCCTGGCCGTCGGTGCTGATGTCGACGGCGTCTGCCACGGTCTGGCCTCGTTCCAGCCGCTCGAGCACCGTGTGGAGCCCTGCGGTGAGATCGATGGCGTGCGCTACGTCAACGATTCCAAGGCGACGAACACCGATGCGGTCGAGAAGGCCCTGACGGCGTTTCCCGACGACGACGTGATCTTGCTGCTCGGCGGCCACGATAAGGGTACGCCGCTCGCGGACTTTGCCCGCGTTGTCATGGATAACGTTCGCTCGGTGGTCTGCTTTGGCGACGCTCGCGAGCGCTTTACCGCCGCTATGGACGAGGCCGATGTCGATGGCGACGTTGATATCGCTCAGGCTGACGACCTGCGCGACGCCGTGGACGTTGCCCGTTCGCTGTCGAGCCGTGGCGACGTGATCCTGCTTTCTCCCGCCTGTTCTTCGTTTGATGAGTTCTCGGGCTACGAGGAGCGCGGCCGCGTGTTTAAGGACTACGTGGCCCAGCTTGCCGCCGCAGCGAAATCGCAAATGGAATAGGGGCTTCCGGTGATAGAGGAGAGCCCCCGACAAGGTATGAGGAGGCCCGACTCGGACCGTGCTTCCTCGCAGCGCAGCACGCCGCGTTCCGGTCGCGGCGGGCAGACGCTCAGCGAGCGCTATATCGCCGGCGTCCCCGCCCGCATCATGCGCCCTCGTTTGATATTCATGGCGTGCCTGTTTACCTTGGTGTGCTTTGGTCTGCTGATGGTGTACTCGGCGTCATCGGTCGAGGCATTGCACGAGAACGGGTCGGCGACCTATTTTCTGTTTCGACAGCTTGGCTTTACGATCGTGGGTATGGCTGCTCTAGTGTTTATTGCGCGCCTAGCGCCCGATAGCTGCTTTAAGGAGGGTGCACTCAAAGTTGTCCTCTTCGTTATGATCGGTCTGTTGCTGCTCGTGTTCTTTGTCGGCAGCGGTAGCCGTGGCGCGACGCGTTGGTTGAATATTGCCGGTGTTCAATTTCAGCCGTCGGAATTCTTAAAGCCGTTTGCCATCGCGTATTCCGCCATTATGCTCGATCGTTTTTATTCGCCCGGGGGCAATATCAACGAGTTTGCCGTCAAGATGCTGGGGTGTTTGGGTCCTTCGCTTCTCTTGATTTTTATCCAGCCCGACCTTGGCACTGTCTTGATTATCTTGCTGACCATTGTCTGTATGGCATTATTTGCCGGCATGGATGCCCGATTAATAATCGTGCCCGTCGTTGTCGTCGCCCTCGTCTTGGTTATCGCCCTTATTGTGGAGCCGTACCGCAGGGTGCGCTTCGAGGTCGCTTGGAATCCTTGGGCAGACGAATATGGTGACGGCTATCAGGCCACGCTTGCGATTATGGCGTTTGCCTCGGGCGGCCTGTTCGGCCGTGGCATCGGTAACTCCACCATGAAGTATTCGTATCTGCCCGAGGCGCACAACGACTACATCCTGGCTATCATTGGCGAGGAGGTTGGCTTTTTGGGGACGCTGCTGTTCTTCTTGGTGTTTGCGATGCTGATCTACTCGGCGTTTCGCATTGCCGAGCAGGCTACGGATCGTCGCGGAGCGCTCATGGCGTCGGGTTCCGCGGTCATCCTTGCTGTGCAGTTTTTGATCAATGCGCTGGGCATCCTCAACGTGTTTCCCATGACGGGCAAACCACTGCCGTTTATCAGCTACGGCGGCTCGTCGATTATTGTGTCGCTTATGCTCGCTGGTCTGATCCTGCGCGTTTCGTATGAGAGCGCCCGTCGCGATGAGTACGACCGTCGCCGTGAGAGCTTTGCCGTTATGGACGAGAGTACCGCCGGCGTGCCCCATGTGCGCGGCGACCGCTCTTCGCGCAACGGGTTTACCGTTCTTGACGGTTCTGCGACCGAGCCGGCGGCCCGTCCGCGTCAGCGAACGGCGCCGCAGGGGCGTCCCCAACGCCCGAACCCCCGAAGCTCGGGCGGCGGATATAATCGAATCAATTTGAATTCGGACCCGTCGGCGCGTCTGCGCACCGACGATCAGGGGCCGCGCGTACGAAGGGATTACCATGACCGATAAGATGACCGTTGCTATCGCAGCCGGCGGCACGGCGGGACATATCAACCCTGCGCTCGCCTTGGCTGAGGAATTGCGCGACCGCGGACATCATGTTGTGTTCGTGGGCCAGTCGCATAAACTCGAGGGTCGTTTGGTTCCCGAGGCCGGGTTCGATTTTGTTCCTATCACGGTCACGGGCTTCGACCGCTCCCGTCCCTGGACTGCGCTGACTTCGCTGTGGCGCGTCAATAAGGCCAAGCGCTCGCTTGCCAGTCATTTCTCAAAGGTTGGCAAGCCCGATGCTGCCATCGGTTTTGGTGCCTACGTCGAGGTTCCGCTGCTGGGCTGGTGCAAGGATGCGGGCGTTCCGTATCTGCTGCACGAGCAGAATTCTGTTCCGGGCCTGGCCAATAAGATGATGAGTTCCCATGCCGCCCGCGTTTGCATCTCGGTGCCGGCTGCGCGCTCTGTCTTTGAGCGCGAGGGCGACCCTGAGCATGTGCTCATGACCGGTAATCCGGTGCGCCGCTCGGTCATTGAGGGCGATCGCGCCCACGGCCGCGAGGCACTTGGCGTGCCCGAGGACGCTGTGCTGCTGCTCGTCTTTGGCGGTTCGCTCGGTGCCCAGCATCTCAACGAGCGCGTGGCCTCGCTCAAGGGCGAGCTGCTTTCGCGTGAGAATCTCTACATTTTGCATTCGACGGGAGCCGACGGCTTTGAGGACACCGAGCGTGCTTTGGCGCTGACGCCCGATGAGATGAAGCGCTATCGCGTCCAGCCCTACATTGACAACATGGGCGACATGCTAGCTGCAGCTGACCTGGTGCTCTCGCGCTCCGGCGCCTCGAGCGTGGCCGAGATCGCCGCCCTCGCCGTGCCCTCGGTGCTCGTGCCGTATCCGCATGCCACGGCCGACCACCAGACGACCAATGCGCGCTATCTGGTCGATGCCGGTGCCGGCGTGGTTTGTGCCGATGCCGACATCGATGCTCCGGCGTTTGCCGAGGAGCTGCTGCATCTGGTCGATGACGCCGCAGCGCGCGATGCCATGCGTCAGGCGGCGCGCGGGTTGGCCCAGGACCGCGCCGCCTCACTTTTGGCCGATGCGGTAGAGGGTTTGCGTTAGTTAGACGGGATGTCGAGCTTGCGCTCGCGCGGATGCGGTAGGTGCGGTACAGTTAACGGGTTACAGGCAGTGTTTACGCAAGGAGTACACGAGCACATGGCTGATTCCCAGACTGCAACCTCCGCGCCCGAGTTCAAGAGCGCCTACTTTATCGGTATCGGTGGCGCCGGCATGAGCGGCATCGCTCTCGTTTTGCACGAGCGCGGCTATGCCGTTACTGGCTCCGACCTTAAGACCTCGCGCTACATTCGTCAGCTTACCCGCGCTGGCGTGAAGGTTCATGTGGGCCACGAGGCCGCCACGATCGATGAGGTCAAGCCCGACGTGGTCGTGGTCTCTACCGCTATTCCCGAGTCCAACCCCGAGCTTGTGCGTGCTCGCGAGCTCGGTATTCCTGTGTGGCCCCGCGCCAAGATGCTCTCGGCTCTGGGGCACGGCTACACCACCATCGCTGTTGCCGGTACGCACGGCAAGACCACGACGTCTTCGATGTGTGCCACCATGCTCGACCGCATGGGCCTGGATCCTAGCTTTTTGATCGGTGGTATCGTAGAGGGCTACGATACCAACGGAAAGAACGGCTCGGGTGACTACTTTGTCGCCGAGGCCGATGAGTCCGACAGTTCGTTCCTGTTCCTGAATCCCAACGTGGTCATCGTGACCAACGTCGAGGCCGACCATCTCGACCACTACTCGGGCATCGAGGAGATCGAGGCCACCTTCGCCAAGTTTATGGGCCTGGTTGGAGAGAGCGGTACCGTCATCGTTTGCGGTGAGGACCCGCATCTGGTCGAACTCGCCAAGTCGACGGGTCGCCACGTGCTTTCCTATGGCTTTGCCGAAACCAACGATGTCGTCTGCGTGCATCCGGATGTCAAGGGCATTCAGAGCGACTTTATCGTTCGCTTTGAGGATGGGACCGAGCATGCTGTCGAGATCAAGAGCAACCCCGGTCGCCACAACATGCTCAACGCCACGGCAGTGCTAACCGTTGCCCATGTCCTGGGCCTCGACGTCGACGCCGCAGCCGAGGCGCTTTCAAGCTTTGAGGGCGTCCGCCGCCGCTTTACCCATGTGGGCGATATTGACGGCATCACCGTGGTCGATGACTACGGCCATCACCCCACCGAGATCAAGGCGACGCTTGCCGCCGCCTCGTCGCTGGGCTATAAGCATGTCGACGTCGTGTTCCAGCCGCACCGCTATTCGCGTTTGCAGGCGCTGTGCGATGACTTTGCCGATGCCTTCGCTAATGCCGATAAGCTGCTGCTCATCGATGTGTTCTCTGCCGGCGAGATGCCGATTCCGGGCGTTACCTCCAAGATGCTCGCCGACACTGTGCGCGCCAAGCACCCCGGCAAGGAGGTCGTGTACTGCTCCAGCCGTCTCGAGCTCAATCGTGAGCTCGAGAAGATGGTAGGTGAGGGCGATCTGCTGCTTACTATGGGCGCCGGCGACGTTACGACCGTTGGCCCTGAGTTCATCGAGTATCTGACTGCCAAGAAAGACGCTTAGCCCCTATGGGTCTGTTTAACGCCGTCATGGCGCTTTCGGGCATGATTGACACGGATGTAGTCGAGGATGAACGCCTTGCGCGTCATACGAGTTATCGTATCGGCGGCAAGGCCGACCTCTTCGTTACGTGCCATAGCTATCATGCCCTTCGTCGTGCCGTGGCAGTGCTCGACCGCGAGCAGGTGCCGTGGGTCATTATCGGCAAGGGATCTAATCTGCTTGTTGCCGATGTGGGCTATCGCGGTGCCGTCATTTCGCTGGGGCGTGAGTTTCAGCGCACGGTTGTTGCCGAGGACGGTTGCACGCTGACCGTTGGCGCGGGCGTTATGTTCGCGCGTTTGGTCAACGATGCCCTGTCGCGCGGGCTTTCGGGCCTTGAGTTTGCGGTTGGCATCCCCGGCTCGGTCGGCGGCGCCGTATCCATGAACGCCGGTACGCGGACCGAGTGGATAGGTTCGCTTGTCGAGGATGTGGTCACGTTTGACCCGGCATCCGGCATTAAACATTATGCGGGATCTGAGATTGCCTGGGGCTACCGTGAGTGCAGCCTGCCGCGTAACGAGATTATTCTCGAGTGCGTGCTGAAGCTCAAGCCTGCGCCCAAGGCCGACATTCGCGAGCGTATGGAGCGGTACCTGACGCGGCGCAAGCGCACGCAGCCCATGGGTCGCGCTTCTTGCGGGTCGGTCTTTCGCAATCCGCCCGACGCGAGTGTTGGCAAGCTGATTGAGGATTGTGGATTAAAGGGTTTTTCGATTGGCGGTGCGGAAGTTTCGCCCGTACACGCTAATTTTATCGTTAATAACGGTACCGCCTCGGCCGATGACGTGGCCGCGGTTATCAGGCATGTGCACGGAAAGGTGAGGGAGGCGTATGGCATCGAGCTCAGACCGGAAGTTAAATTCCTCGGCTTCTAGAGCATCGAAACCTACCTTCCGCCGCGCCGGAGGGCGTTCCGGCGCACCCGTCCAGTCTCAACGTAAACCCTCTGTGTCCCCCAAGCCTGCTGGATCCGTACGGTCCGCCAAGCGTCCGGTCGTCGGCTCGCAACTTGGTGGGCGCCCTGTCGCAAAAAAGACGGTTCACCCGGCTCCGCGCCCCTCGGTGACGTCCAAGCCGGCGATGGGTGCCAAGCCCTCTCGCCCCATGGTGACGCCCAAGCCCTCGCTGGGGGCTAAAGTGACGCATTCCGGCCGCACGTTGGGCGCTGCCAAGCCGCGCTCGTTGACGTCGGTGCCCGCCGCTAAGGCGTCTGCGACCAAAAAAGGTATCAATCCGCTGTCGTCGCTTGGCGCCATGGCGAGTAAGACGTCCGATGCCGCCTCTGCCGTTAAGGGCAAGGGCAAAATCGTGGGCGGTATCTTGGCGGCTGTGGCCGTACTTGCCGTCGTTGCCATCGTCGTTATCAATTCCGGCCTGTTTGCCGCTACCGATATTCAGATCGAGGGCAGCGAACACGTGACCAAGCACGATGCCATACAGCTGATCAACCTGCCCGAGAACACATCGCTCTTTAACGTAAATCCCGACCAGATCACCGAAGACCTCAAGCAGAACCCGTGGGTCTCGGGCGTGGACGTTCAACGGCAGTTTCCCCACACGCTCGTCATTACGCCGACGGAGCGCAAGGTTACCGCGATCGCTTATATAAGTTCCGACGATCTTGCCTGGGCCATCGGCGACGATGACACCTGGATCGCACCGCTTTCGACCTCTGTGGAGGTGGACGACCAGGGAAATGTCGTCACTTCGGGGGAGGGCGCCAACACATTGAGCGGTATCGATGCTGCGTTGGCGCTGGCCAAGCATTACGGAGCCGTGCTGCTCACCGATGTCTCGGCTGATGTCGAGCCGGTCTCGGGGCAGGCTGTTTCTTCCAAGGCCGTTAAAGCGGGCCTGGATTACGTGCGTGGTTTTTCCGACGAATTCTTGGCGCAGATCAAGGATATTTCCATACCTTCGGTCGAGGCTATCTCTGCGAATCTTGATAATGGCGTTGAGGTCTCGCTGGGCGATTCTGATGATATCGCCAAGAAGGAACGCGTCGTGACCAAGCTTCTGTCGCAGGTAGAGGGCGTAACCTACATTAACGTTCGGTCTCCCGGCAACTATACGTTTAGAAACGCACCGACTGCTTAGCGTCGTTCGTGGCTTTGTTGAGGGGCCATACCACGCCGTTTATCTGGTTTGTTTGGTTTTCACGGTCAATTATTTGACTGATACGTTCATAATGTGCAAACATAATACGGTTTACCTTTGCATTTACTTTCAACCTGAAGGTTAATGTGCGCAGGGGTCAACCCATGCTATGGCTATAACCTTTGTTCGGAGGACCGACATGCACGAGACAGAGATCAACAACTACCTTGCCGTCATTAAGGTGGTCGGCGTCGGCGGCGGCGGTACCAACGCGGTCAATCGAATGATCGAAGAGGGCATTCGTGGCGTCGAGTTTGTTGCCATCAACACCGATGCTCAGGCGCTCGCGATCTCTGACGCCGATATCAAGGTCCACATCGGTACCGACCTTACCCGCGGCCTGGGCGCCGGCGCCAACCCCGAGGTTGGTCGCAAGGCTGCCGATGAGTCCCGCGATGACATTGCCGAGGCGCTCGCTGGCGCCGACATGGTGTTCATCACCTGCGGTGAGGGCGGTGGCACCGGCACCGGCGCTGCTCCCATCGTTGCCGATATCGCGATGAACGAGGTCGGTGCGCTGACCGTCGCCGTCGTGACCAAGCCCTTCACCTTCGAGGGCCGCAAGCGTAAGAAGAGTGCCGAAGAGGGCATCAAGACCCTTTCCGATTGCGTCGACACCATGATCGTTATCCCTAACGATAAGCTGCTCGACATCGCCGAGAAGAAGACCACCATGCTCGAGGCCTTCGCTATTGCCGATGGCGTCCTTTCCCAGGGTACCCAGGGCATCACCGACCTCATCACCGTCCCGGGCATCATCAACCTGGACTTCGCCGATGTTAAGACCATCATGAAGCAGGCCGGCACCGCCATGATGGGTATCGGTACGGCTTCTGGGGACACTCGTGCCGTCGACGCCGCCCAGCAGGCTATTTCCAGCCCGCTGCTCGAGAGCTCTATCGATGGAGCTACGCGCGTCCTGCTCTCCATCGCCGGCTCCAAGGATCTGGGCATCCAAGAGATCAGCGACGCTGCCGACGTTGTCGCCAACGCCGTCGATCCCGAGGCCAACATCATCTTCGGTACCGTTGTCGACGAGTCCCTGGGCGATCAGGTGCGCATCACCGTTATCGCCACGGGCTTCTCCGACTCTAACGTCAACCGTCAGGACGAGCTCTTCGCTGCTCAGCAGTCCCAGAGCAAGGCTGCTGCTTCTGCCGAGCCGCAGCGCACCGCTCCGGCTGCCAGCCCCGCTCAGGCTGCCCCGACTCGCAACGTCGGCGGTACCGAGCTCCCCAACTTTGGTAACGACCAGTTCGAGCTCCCCGATTTCCTTAAGCGCGGTAGCTTCTAAGCCGTTCTCTGCATTGTGTTGCACAGGGGCGTGTCCGTATGGATGCGCCCTTTTTGTATCAACTTTGTAAACTAGAGCATCCAATCTCCTTACGTTCCCTTTACGATTGCCTCCAGTACAGCGGGTATCCTTTTATGGAAGTATGACAGCCGTATAAATGCAGGCTGCGCGGCGACGCCGCGGTACTTGTTGTATTAGGAGGCTTTAGTATGGCAGCACGTGCGGACAACGTTTCGCGTGTCGACCATGATGGAGTTACGTTGGTGGAGGGTGCGACGACTGATGTTCGTTTTGCCTTTACCGAGCGCACCGGTGGCGTTTCCGAAGATGCGTACTCCTCGCTCAACCTGGGCTCGCATGTAGGCGATGACCCCTTTGCTGTTCAAGAAAATCGTCGTCGCGCGCTCGAGGCCATGGGCGCCTCCGAGTGCGAGCACAACCTACTTGTTCCCAATCAGGTGCACGGCGATTATATCGTTACGGTGACCTCGAGCGGTGCCGACGATCTTGAGGATATTCGCGAGCAGATTGCCGAGGGCTGTGATGCCATCGTCTGCACGGCCCATGAGGTGCCCGTGCTGCTCTGTTTTGCCGACTGCGTTCCCGTGGTGCTGGTGGCTCCTGGCGGATTTGCCGTGGTACATTCTGGCTGGAAGGGTACGATTGCGCGCATTTCCGCCAAGGCCTGCCGAGCGCTTTGCGAGGCGGCTGGCTGCAAGCCGGAGGACATCTCTGCCTATATTGGGCCCCATATCCTGGGCGACGAATACGAGGTGTCCCAAGAGCTTATGGATCGCTTTGCCGCCGAGTTCGCGTGCATCGATGCTACCGCTTCCCGTATGCTCGATCTTTCCGCCGCCATTCGCGAGGCGCTGCTGGACGCCGGCGTCGATACGGACAATATCGTAGACACGCAGCTCTCCACCGTGCGTCAGAACGACCGCTTTTACTCCTATCGCAACGAGGGCGGCACCTGCGGGCGCCATGCTGCGATCGGCGTGATGCTATGAGAAAGATCGTATCGGTTCTGAGCGCAGCGGTACTCACGCTTACGCTGTGTGCCTGCTCCTCGGGATCTTCCACTTCTTCCATTACCGTGGCGGGTTCCACGACCTGCCTTCCTATCGCCGAGATTGCTGCCGAAGGCTTTAAGGAAGAGACCGGCACCGACGTGCTCGTCTCTGGCTTGGGCTCCTCTGCCGGCATCGAGGCTGTCAGCGCCGGCACCGCTGATATCGCCAGCTCCTCCCGTAGCCTTAATGCCGATGAACAAGACCTGGGCCTGACTCCCATCGTTATCGCCCACGATGGCATTGCGGTCATCGTGAATGAGGACAACCCGGTCGAGAATCTCTCGACCGAGCAGCTTCGCGATATCTACGCCGGTAAGATCACCAACTGGAAAGAGGTTGGTGGCGAGGACCTGAAGATTCAGGTTATTAACCGCGACGAGGCTTCCGGTACGCGCGAGGCCTTCCGTACCATCGTGATGGATGGCACGCCGTTCGATCGTCGCTCGGCCGTTCTTTCGGGCACGGGCCAGGTACGCGATGTCGTGTCCCGCTCTCGTGGTGCTATTGGCTACATCTCGCTGGGCTTTGTCGAGAGCCTCAATGCCAAGACTTCGGTCAAGGCCGTCTCGGTCAATCACGTCGAGGCGTCCGAGAAGACAGTCGCAAGCGGCGGGTATCCCATCTCGCGTGACCTTTACTTCTTTGTGAAGGGCACGCCCTCCAAGCAGGCGCAGGCCTACATCGACTACGTGACGTCCGAAAAGATGGACAAGCAGATTCGCGAGGCGGGCTTTATTCCCGTCACCAACGACGGGAAGGGGAGTGAGTAGCATGGAAGCACAGGAAACCCCCCATACTGAGCAGAAGGCTCAGGCACCCAGGAAGCGCGAGCTGGCGCTCGTGTCGCGCAGTACCTATATCAAGGAGAAGGCGCTACAGTGGATTTTCTTTGCCTGCGCGTTCTTGGCGGTCGTCACCGTCATCCTGATTTTTGTCTTTACCACGTACTCGGCGCTGCCGGTCTTTACCGACATCGGCCTGGCGGACTTCTTTAGCTTTACGTGGGCGCCCTCTGAGGGTCACTACGGCATTATGTCGCTGCTGGCGGGTTCTGGTCTGGTGACCGTCGGTGCCCTTGCCATGGGCGTGCCGTTGGGTGTGGGCACAGCCGTGTATCTGGTCGAGATTGCCAGCAAGCGCGTGCGCAAGCTCATCAGCCCTGCCGTCGACCTGCTGGCGGGTATTCCCTCCATCATCTACGGCTTCTTCGGCATGATCATCATCCGCCCGTTTATCGCGCAGCTGACCGGCGGCCTTGGCTTTGGCGCACTGACAGCGTGGTTCGTGCTCGCCATTATGATCGTCCCCACCATCACCACGCTCACCATCGATGCCCTCAATTCCATTCCCATGGGTATTCGCGAGGCTTCCTATGCCATGGGCGCCACCAAGTGGCAGACCATCTACAAGGTCGTGCTGCCGGCCGCCAAGCTGGGCATTGTGGACGCCATCGTTTTGGGCATGGGGCGCGCCATCGGCGAGACCATGGCCGTGCTCATGGTCGTGGGTAATGCTCCGGTCATTCCCGATAGCATCGCGAGCCCCATCTCAACGCTCACGAGCCAGATTGCGCTCGACATGAGCTACTCCTCGGGCTTGCACCGCTCGGCGCTCTTTGGCATGGGCGTGGTCCTGTTTATCATCTCCGCCGCGCTGGTGGGCATTGTCCGTTTGATTTCCAAGAAGAAGAGGGGGTAGGCTATGTCCGATTCCGTTGACACGACGGTCGATACGACCTCGTCGCGCGAGCGCATCAAGCGTGCCCTTTCCCACGGCAAGAAGGGCCGCATCAACAAGGACCTGTCCAACAAACTCATGCTCGGCGTGTTCCGCGTTGCGGCCTATATCACTACGCTGGTGTTGGTCGCCATTATCACCTACGTGGTCATCAACGGCTTGCCGCATATCTCGCTCGACTTTATCTTTGGTTGGCCCCAGGGCGTCAACGCCGAAGGCGGTATTTGGCCCACGATCGTCTCGACCATCTACGTGACGGTGCTTGCCATGCTCATCTGCACGCCGATTGCCGTGCTGGCGGCCGTCTATCTTGCCGAATACGCCAAGCAGGGTAAGGTCGTCGAGCTCATCCGCTATGCTGCCGACGCTTTGGCCTCGGTGCCCTCCATCGTTATGGGCCTGTTTGGCTACGCCTTGTTTGTCGAGGCCATGGGCTTGGGTCTTTCGATGGTCTCGGCCGCTTTGGCGCTCGCGCTCTTGATGCTTCCCATCGTCATGCGCACCACCGAGGAGGCCATTCGCGCCGTGCCGCGCTATATCCGTTGGGGTGCGTACGGCCTGGGCGCCACCAAGTGGCAGGTCGTTTCCAAGATCGTGCTTCCTTCTGCCTTTGGCCGCATCGCCACCGGTATCGTCCTTGCCATCGGCCGTGCCATCGGCGAGACTGCGGTGGTGCTCTACACCATGGGTCAGGCCATCAACCTGCCTATCTCGCCACTCGATTCCGGCCGCCCCATGACGGTCCACCTGTACCTGCTTGCCAACGACGGCATCAACATGAACGCAGCCTATGGCACCGCGCTCCTGTTGATGGTGATCATTTTGGCTTTCAACCTGTTTGCGCGCTTCCTGTCGCGCAAGCGCCGCTAGTTAAGGAGTCCCATGTCCGTCTATCAGTCCGCTCCCACGCTGGAGCAAGCGGCCATCACGGCCAAGGATTTCAACTTTTGGTACGGTGACTTTCATGCGCTGACGGGGCTCGACCTCAACATCGCCAAGAACGCCATCACCTCGTTTATTGGCCCTTCGGGCTGCGGCAAGTCGACGTTTTTGCGCTGCATCAACCGCATGAACGACCTGATCGAGGGTACGCGCGTCGAGGGCACCATGACGCTTGACGGCAACGATATCTATGCCGAGGGCGTCGATCCGGTCGACCTTCGCCGTCGCGTGGGCATGATCTTTCAGCAGCCCAACCCGTTCCCTAAATCCATCTACGAGAATGTCGCTTTTGGCCCTCGTCTGCAGGGCGTGACTAGCAAAAGCGACCTCGATGACATCGTGGAAGAATCGCTCAAGCGCGCCAACCTCTGGAAAGAGGTATCCAATCAGCTCAACAAGGATGGTTTGGCGCTCTCGGGCGGTCAGCAGCAGCGTCTGTGCATCGCGCGTGTGCTTGCGGTGCAGCCCGATGTCCTTCTGATGGACGAGCCCTGCTCCGCCATCGACCCCACGTCCGTCTCCAAGGTCGAGGATCTGATGGCCGAGCTGGCGCCCGAGATGACGATCATCATCGTCACGCATTCAATGCAGCAGGCAGCTCGAATTAGCGACTACACCGCATTTTTCTTGCAGGAAGTTGCCGGCGAGCCCGCCACGCTCATCGAGTATGGTCAAACCGACGCGATCTTTACCAGCCCGGTGGATTCGCGGACGGAAGACTATATCACCGGCCGCTTTGGCTGATCGGTGCGACTAGTCCCAAGTCGATCGGACCTGTTCCGGTGCGTATTCACTGTGCGGGCGGCATGACCGCACCCAACTGATTGGAGTGAACCATGCGCAAACTGTTTTCCCGTCAGCTCATCGAGGCCCGTCATGAGATGCTGAGCATCTACGAGGCCGTCGATCTGGCGCTTCACGACGCCGTGAAGGCCTATGTGACCGATGACCGCAAGCTTGCCACCAAGACCAAGAAGCGCACGCTTTCGATTGACGCGCGCTGCGCCAACTTGGAGGCCGTGTGCTACAACCTGATTGCAACGCAGTCGCCGGTCGCTTCCGACTTCCGCTTGCTGCAGACAATCATCTACGTCGACTTTAACCTGCAGCGCATGACCGATAAGGTTCGCCAGATCTGCCGCGCCACGCGTCACATGGTCAAGGCCGATATCTCGCTGCCTCAGGAGCTTGTCGGTACAGTTGAGGCCGAGGCCGAAGCCGTATATCAGGTGCTGGGCTCGTCGCTTTCCGCGCTCGTCACCAACGACATGTCCATCATCTGCAACCTGGCCGTCGAGGACGAGCCGGTGCACGCGGCCTACGAGAAGTTCTTCCGTACCTTCAACCGCATGGACGCGGGCGAGTTTATGGATGACGATAGCAACTACGACGACCTGCGTCGCGCCATCATGGTTTCGCGCTATCTCGATCGCATCGCCTCGATTTCCATCGATGCCGCCTGTCGTCTGACCTTCCTTTTGACCGGCCAGCGCATGAACGCCGGCGATATCGCCCGCACGGACGAGGATGAGCTCGAGAGCATGCGCGTACCTTCGGGCGAGGGCGTCATTATGAGGCCCGCCGTCGATGCGCACTATGTTGCCAAGGTGCCCGCTAACGAGGTGAGCGAGGGTCTTCGCTACCTGCTCGAGCACCTCGAGGACGAGGACGACACCGAGGATGACGAGGAGTAGGGTAGCTCCGTTCGTTGAAAGATTGTAAATACCTGAGGGAGCGCGACCTTGCGGATGCGGGGCCGCGCTCTTGCGCTAGCATGGGACTACTTGTATGGCTGTTAGCGGAGGCGATTGGCAATGGATAATTATTTGGACTTGATGCGCGCTCGCCGCGAGCAGATTCTCGAACGCTTTTATGCCGCACTCGATCGCGCAGGCCGTTCTCACGATGCCGCACGTCTGATTGCCGTCTCCAAGACCGTTGGCGTCGATGAGACCGTTGCCGCCATTCAGGCAGGGTATCGTCATTTTGCCGAGAACCGTCCGCAGGAGCTTGTTCGCAAGCTTGCGGGCTTGGCTGAACATCCAGAGCTGCCTGCGGTGCGTTTTGACATGATTGGCAACCTTCAGACTAACAAGATCAATGCGGTGTTGGGTTCGGCCGAGCTGATTCATTCGGTGGGATCGCTGCATTTGGCGCAGGCTGTTTCGAGTCGCGCGGCCCGTAAGATTGAGGCGGGAGAGCTTGCCGGCCCTCAGCGTGTGCTGATCGAGGTCAATGTGAGTGGCGAGGAGTCAAAGGGTGGATTTTCGCCCGACGAGATTCGCGCCTCCGCCGGCGAGCTCGCGGAGCTTGAGGGAATTTGTGTGCAGGGGCTTATGACCATGGCGCCCCGGGGGAATAAGGATGTGGCGCGCCGCACCTTTGCCGGGCTGCGTGAGCTGAGGGATGAGCTGGAGGCGGCATATCCCGATCTTGAACTGCCCGAGCTTTCCTGCGGCATGAGCGAGGACTTTGAGCCTGCCCTTGAGGAGGGCTCAACGCTTGTTCGCCTAGGCAGGGTGGTATTTAGCCCGGAGTTTGAAGTAAAATAATGCTTTGAAGTGCGCAATGATTGTCAGAGCGCCTGCACTAAACCGCGAGAGGACACAACCATGGGCTTCCTTGACGAGATTAAAAATAAAATGCACCTGGGCCAGCAGGGTTACGACCAGGGTTATGGCCAAGATGACGACTACGGTTACGATGACGGCTATGACGATGGCTACCAGAACAACGGCTACAGCGGCGCCTCGGGCGAGGGCTTCTACACCCAGGATGAGCCGAGCAACGGTCTTCTGGGTCAGACGCGTCGCGGTGAGGCCGAGTCAGTTGCCGTGTACACGCGTTCCGGTCAGCTGGTGGGCGATGATTCCCGTCACGCTACGACCTACAACCCGCCTTCTCGTTCGCAGGAGACGGCCGCTGGCGGTTATCGTCCCGGTGCCTACGACACGCCGTCGAGCTACGCCGAGAACACCCGCGTTCGTGCTGCCGCTCCCGCGCCTGCTCCCTCACCGAGCGATGCATCGACCTATGCGAACAACATCATCAACGCCACGCCTCAGCTGCCGGCATACGTTCTTCGCCCCGAGAGCTACGACGACGTTGAGACCGTGGTGCGCCGCGTACGCACCAAGCAGCCCGTGGCGCTGATTTTTGTGGGCGTGCGTACCGAGGTCGCCAAGCGCGTCCTGGACTTCTCTTATGGCTTTGCCTGCGGCCTGGGCGCCACGGTCAAAGAGGTGGGCGACCGCGTGTTTATGGTGCTGCCTGCCGGCTGCGAGGTCAAGGATTCCGACCTCAAGAAGCTCCGTGCCGACGGCTACCTTAAGTAAAGACAAGACGAGGAGATTCTCATCAACATCTACACCATTGTCCAGCTGGTCAATACGCTGTTTAACTTTTACTCCACGCTCATCGTGGTCTACTGCCTTATGACGTGGATTCCCATGAAGCAGGGCGGATTGCTGCAGGATGTCGCCGCCGTCCTCGATAGCGTGTGCGGCCCGTGGCTCAATCTGTTCCGCCGGTTTATCCCGCCCATGGGCGGCGTCGATTTTTCGCCGGTCGTTGCGATTATTGCGTTGCAGTTGGTGCAGAAGCTGGTTCTGCAACTTCTTATAGGTATACTCATATAAAACTGGCTTAGTAACTCACGCCGGGCGCACGGCGCCAAGGCGAAGATAAAGGAGAACTTGTTATGGCTATTACCCCTGCTGACATTCAGGCTCAGACCTTCTCTGAGGCCAAGCGCGGCTACGATCCCGCCGAAGTCGACGTCTTCCTGGAGACCCTGTCCTCTGAGGTCGACGCCATGCTCGCCAAGATTGTCGATCTTAAGGGTCGTCTGACCGCCACCGAGCAGCAGCTCGCCGACACGCAGGCCCAGCTCGCTCAGGCTCAGGATGCTGCCGCTCAGGCCGTCCCTGCTGCCCCGGTCGCTGCTCCCGCCCCCGACTTCTCTGCTCAGGAGCGTCAGATCTCCGCTGCTCTCATCGCTGCCCAGCAGACTGCCGAGAGCATCGTCAGCGATGCCAATGAGAACGCTGACCGCATCCGCAACGAGGCCGACGCCAAGGCCCGTGAGGTCATTCGCCAGGCTCTGACCGAGAAGCAGGCCGAGCTCGAGGAGATTGACCGTCTGAAGGCTTCCCGCGAGGAGTTCAAGGCCGAGTACCTCAAGCTCATCCAGCACTTCATGGACGATGCGCAGAACTCCTTCCCGGCCGATCTTATGGCTTCCACGCCGGTCGGTTCCGCCGCTTCTCCCGCGGTGACGATGCCCGCTGCCGAGCCGCTGCCTGTCGCCGAGCCGGTCATTCCCGTGGCCGATCCCTTCGCTCCGATCGACAACTTTGCCGCCGACGACCTGGACTAGCGCCAAAACTACAATCTAGTGTCCTTAAGAGGAGCTCGCACTTGCGGGCTCCTTTTTGTGGCTGTAAACGGGCTGGAAAACAAAACGCCGAGCCCTGCGCGTGATGGCGCAGAGCTCGGCGGACGGGCTGGAGGTCAAAGGTAGATGTTAAGGCAGGTCCCAATAATCTACTTAAGGATGAAGTCAGAGAGGGGAATGGTGCGGGCCTCGCGATGCTCGGGGTCGGCGATATGGTCGGCGGGATAGCCGCAGACGAGCATGTGATAGGGATAGATGCCCTCGGGCAGGTTGAACTGCTCACGGGCTACCTCGGGCTTAAAATGGCACACCCAGCACGTTCCCAGGCCCTGCTCCTCGGCCTCCATCATCATCTGATCGCAAACAATCGAGGTGTCGATGGCACTCGAGTTCATCTGGTCATAAGGGCGCACCCAAGCATCGTCGGTAACGCTGCAAATGAGGAAGATGAGCGGAGCGCCAAAGATGGACCCATCACGAGCAAACCGAGGCTGACAAGCAGCAGCCTTCTCCAGAAGTTCAGGCGTATCCAACACCATCACGCGGGCTGGATGATTATTACAAGCAGAAGGAGCAATACGCCCAGCCTCAACAATGGCATCCACCACAGCCTGCTCAACAGAACGATCCTCAAACTCGCGACAAGAATAACGACCCCGAGCCAGATCCAAATACCCCATAACCAAACCCTCCAAAGTCAGCAAATCAATCCAAAGTAAACCAAAGCGTACCCAAAGCCCCATCCACCCAAACGCTCAGTACAGCTTCAAAGTATCCATTCGGGCATAAAAGTCCGTATCAGCTAAGCCCCAATCGCATTCTGACTGTCAGCCAAGGTTCCTAATGGTGGTACGCAAGGCGAAGGCCCGACACCTATTTACTTTCGAACGACTCTGCCATGCAGCCGGAGTGAGAAAGCAAATAGGTGTCGGGCCTTCGCCGATGGGAGGCGTATCCCCAATTAACCGCTAACTGTTCTTCATGACAATCGAATCCACAACATCGGCCACATTCTCACAGCAGTCAGCGCAGTACTCCAAGAAGGCGTAGACGTCACGCCAGGCGATGACCTCGAGCGGGTCCTTACCGTTGACGTGCAGGTTGCGCATAGCGTTGATGTAGAGATCGTCGGCCTCGGACTCGATCGTGTTGATCTGGATGACGAGTTCGCGCAGGGTCTTGGACTTGCGGTAGTTGGGGAGCTCGACCATCAGGTCCTTCATGGCGCGGCAGGCGTCGGTCACCTTGTGGGCGATCACGATGGCATCGGGGTGGATGCTCTGGATGTTGGTGAAGTAGACGCGCTGCACGACGCCCTCGATACGATCGAGCACGGTGTCGAGCGAGCAGCTCATCAGGTCCAGGTCCTCGCGCTCAAGCGGGGTGATAAAGGCCGTGAGCAGGGCGTCCTCAAGCTCATGGTGCTTCTTGTCGGCCGCATGCTCGATCGCGTGCATCTTGTTGAGCATATCGTGAATCTTTGCGGGGTCGAAGTTCTCGAAAATCTTGGTGAGCAGCTCGGCGGCCTGGACGGCAAGGTCGGCGCAGGCGACGTAGTTGTCGAAGTAGAACGAATCGGGTTTCTTTGCCATGAGTGGGTCCTTTCGAGGCGAAGACGGGTGGGCGAAGTATTACGGTCCGGATGGACGCTCGGTTTGACTAGATGAACATCATGAACAGCTTGGCCATGACAAAGCTGATGAGTCCGCAGGCGGGGAAGGTAAAGAACCAGGTGAACATCATGTCCTTGACCACGCCAAAGTTGATGGCCGAAAGGCGCTTGACGGCACCGACGCCCATGATGGCGCAGGTCTTGATGTGGGTGGAGGACACGGGGATGCCGGTAAGGGTGGCAAGCAGCAGGTTTGCGGCGCCTGCGAGGTCGGCGGAGAAGCCCTGGTACTTTTCGAGCTTGACCATGCTCTGGCCGACGGACTTGATGATGCGCTCGCCGCCCACGCTGGTGCCGATACCCATAGTGGCCGAGCACAGCAGCATAATCCAGATGGGGATGCCTGCATCGCCGACGCTCGTCTGGCCGCTGGCAAAGGCCACGCCTAAAAAGAGCACGCCGATGAACTTCTGTCCATCCTGCGCACCGTGCATAAAGCTCATGGCCGCAGCGCTCGCGATCTGAGCGTATTTAAAGAAGACATTGGCACGTCGCCTGTTGGCGGCGGCGAAAAGAATCGAGACGAGCTTGCACAGGACCCAGCCCATGACAAAGCCCAAGCCGATGGAGAGCGCCAGGCCGTAGATAACCTTCATCCACTCGTGGACGTTGACGCTGCTCGCGCCGCCGAGGGCGATAGCGGCACCGGTCAGGCCGGCGATGAGGCTGTGGCTTTGCGAAGTGGGGATGCCAAAACGCGACGCTGTGGCGCCGTAGACGACGATGGAGAACAGCGCCGCGCATAGGCAGGCGAGCGCCATGGTGCTATTTCCGCCAAAGTCGACGATATGTGAGATGGTGTTGGCGACGCTCGCGTTAAAGTGCGTCATGATGAGTACGCCGAGGAAGTTGAATGCGGCGCTCATGAGAATGGCGGCACGGGCGGGCATGCAACGCGTAGTGACGCAGGTCGCGATGGCGTTGGGCGCGTCGGTCCATCCATTGACGAAGATGGCGCCCAACGCGAGGATCACGGTGACGGCAAGGACTGGGTTCGACACAATTTGGCCGAGGAAGGTTGAGAACGTTACGTCCATATATGGGCTTTCTCGAAGTTTGCAGACACGTTACAAAAACATGATAAATCGTATCACCTCCTGCGGGTCTCTTTACCGAGTTCTGATGGGAGAAGTGAACTTTTTGGCACTAAAATTGAATATTTGCCCTGTTGACCGCGGGTGTTCTTTTTGCTAACACGCCATGCGGACACGTGCGACTACTACGACACTCCAAAACCACAGTCTGTTCGCTTTACAACATACAAACATGCGTTCGATAATAGGAGGCATGGAATATCGACAGACAGACGGCAAAACTCGGCGCGTACACAAGCAGTATGTGGACGTCGTGGCTCGCATCCTCGCGGGCGGACAGGTTGTGCCGGTTACCGTCTGCTGGGTTGACGGTCGCTGCTTTACGATTGACGAGATTGTCTCGTCTACCGGTTTTGGCCTGACGGTTCACGGCATTCGTACGGCGACTTATAAGGTTCGTTTTGGTGGACATGCGACCGAACTGTATCTGGAAGAACAGGCACGCGAGCGACCGGATGGCTCGCAGACTCATCTGATGCGTTGGTGGGTGTGGGCGTTCGACCGAACACTCGAGAGCGAGCGTCGCAGGTAAGAACGTGTGGCGTTCGGGTACAATGGCAGGAAACTTGTCAGCTACGGCGCCGTCGCGGTGCTTTTGAAAGGACGAAATTATGAACGATATCCAGGGCTATCAGAACGGCCCCATCGAGACCGGCGCAAGCCGCGCCAAGGAGATGTCGCCGCGCGCGTACAACCTTGTCATGTCTGCCCTCATCTTCTTGGGCTTTTGCGCCATGGGCGCCGGCGCCTATTTTACGAGCACCATGTCGTTTGCGCGCATGATGATGAGCGGCGCCGCTTTGCCGCTGGTCTTTGGCTCATTTATTTTGACCATCGTCGGCATGGTCATGATGTCGGCTGCTGCCAGCAAACAGTCCGTGGGCCTGTCACTCGTGGGCTACGTGGTCTTTGCGAGCACCTTTGGTCTGACGGCGTCGTTTGGTCTTGCCAACTACGACTTGCCTACCATTAACACCGCCTTTATCGCCACGGCTGCCATCACCTTTGTCTTTGGTGCGCTGGGTGTGACCTTCCCCAAGTTCTTCCAGCGTGTGTATGGCATTAGTTTTGGCATCCTGCTTGCCACGATTCTGGTCGAGATCGTGCTGATGTTCATGGGCGTTTCGCAGTCCATCACCGACCTGATCGTGATTGTGGTGTTCGCCGGCTTCATCGGCTACGACACCTATGTGGCAACGACGGTGCCACCCACGCTGCCCAACGCCGTGCTTATGGCATCCAACCTGTTCGTGGATATTATCAACGTGTTCCTGCGCATTCTGAACATCCTCGGCCGTCGCGATTAAAGCGCGACATTGCGATGCTTCCTGCCGGACACGGTAAAACGATGCGAAAGGCGGTCCTTCGGGACCGTCTTTTTTGTGCACGGCGGGGTATCATGGATGGGAAAAGCCGATAGCGGCAGCGACAGGAAAGGTGGCCATGTATGGCAGACGTCGACAACAGGAACCGTAACCGCAGGTCCAACCGAGCGGGTCAGCCCAATCCCAAGCGTGAGGCGCGTGCCAAGGCCGCCGAGCGCCATGTGACGGCTGTGTCCGAGGCCTGCGCCAAGGACATCGAGCGTTCGCTTGCCGGCGTGCGCGAGTTCGATGGTATGCCTGCCGGTTTTGTCACGGCGATGAAGGCCAAGGTCCAGAAGGCAGCGGCTGCTGAGGAGCAGGTTGCTGAGGACGTCGAGGCTGCCGAGGTCGAGGCCGCTGAGGTCGAGGCTGCGGTCGATGCCGAGGTGGCGCCCGAGCCCGTCGAGGAGGCCACCGAAGCCGAGCCCGCGCCTGCCGCCGAGGAGCCCGCTCCGGTCCTGCCCGAGGTCACCGTGCTTGACGCCTCTGCCACGCAGGCCATTCTGGATAACGGCCGAGGCTACGCGCAGTTCTGCGACATGGCTGTGCTTGCCTTTGCCTCGTTCACCAATCCGGGTGGTGGCTACATCCAGGGCTATCTGGGCCAGGAGGCCACGCTGTGCGCCGATTCGTACCTGTACAACGTTCTCGATAAGCAGCGTAAATGGTACGGCGAGAACCGTCGCCGCAACATCAACTGTGAGCTGTACCGCAACCGTGCGCTGGTGGTGCCCGCGGTGCGCTTCGACCGCAAGCATGTGCACGCCTATGCCGACGTAATCGTCGCCGCTGCACCCAACGCCAAGCGTGCTCGCCAGGAGTACCGCGTGAGCGACGATGCCTTGCTTGACGCCCTGCGCGACCGCATTCGCTTTGTGCTTGCTATCTGCGATGAGCTGGGCCGCGAGAAGCTCGTACTGGGTGCTTGGGGCTGCGAGAACAACGGCTTTGACGCCGAGGCCGTGGCCGAGCTCTTCCGCAAGGAGCTCGCATCGGGCGACTTCAAGGTCAAGCAGGTCTTCTTTGCTGTGCCCTCTACGCGCTGGGACGAGGATTTTGCCAAGTTCGAGCACGTGCTGGCAAACTTCCCCGAGCGCAACGAGGAGTCCCATGCCCAGGTTGCCGCCCGCGCCGCAGCCGCTCGTGCCGCCGAGCAGGCCCAGGCAGCAGCCGGGGACGATGAGGACGAGGACGACTGGCGCAAGTACCTGTAAGCGGTGCGTGCGATGTGATTTGCCAAGCCGACGGGAGGGATCGCCCCCGTCGGCTTTTTACGGAATAGGGAGCTCAAGATGAAAAACGTTCTGTGCTTTGGTGACAGCAACACCTATGGCTATGATCCGGCAGGTATGCGCGACGGCACCGCAGTGCGCTATGCGCAGGATGTGCGCTGGTGCGGTGTGGCGCAGCGTGACCTGGGTGAGGGTTGGCATGTGATTGAGGAAGGCCTAAATGGTCGCACGACGGTGCGCGACGATATGTGCCATCTGGACACCAACCTCAACGGCATTCGCGCGCTGCCGATGCTGCTCGAGGCCCATAAGCCGCTGGATGCGATCGTGATTATGCTGGGCACCAACGACTGCAAGACGGTCTTTGGCGTGACGGCCTCCGATATCGCCCGCGGCGCCATGGCGTTGATTCGCGCCGTCCGTGCGTTTGCCTGGACCGATGCCGTGCCCTGCCCACGGATTCTGCTGATGGCGCCTATCAAGATTAAGCCGCAGATCGCCGACGTATATATGACCGATTTTGACGAGCATTCCGTAGAAGCCTCGGAACATTTTGGTGAGTACTACGCGCATGTGGCTGAGCAGTTTGGCTGCGACTTTTTGAATGCCGCCGATTTTGCCGAGCCGGGCGATATCGATTATCTGCACATGATGCCCGAAAGCCACGAGAACTTGGGGCATGCCGTGGCAGCCAAGCTCCAAGAGATGCTCGGTGAGTAGTGCAGCCCCAAACCAGTACAAAAGTTCCCCTTGCGGCGGCTTGTTTCGTTGGTTTGTCTTGATCTGTAACAGATGGGCAGAAAAATGGACTCTAACTGTTACAGATCAAGATGTTTGTGGGAACCACCGCAAAGGTGCCTGTCCCCTTTGCGGTGGTTTTGGGCTGCGAATCTTAATACTGCCACATGTGATTAACGGGGCCGGAACCTTTGCCCATGTCAAAGCCGGCGGCGAGAGCTCCGGTTAGGTAGGCCTTGCCGGCGTTGACGGCGTCGGCAAGATCCATGCCCTGTGCCAATGCGCAGGCGATGGCGGACGAGAGCGTGCAGCCGGTGCCATGCGTGTTGCTGGTCTCGATGCGCTTGTGGCGGAACCACGTGGTGAGCGGATCGCCCAGGTGGTTGCCCTCGTCATCGAGCGGTGCGGGCTCTGCTAGCACATCGTTGGCCTCGTTGACAAAATGACCGCCCTTAACGAGGGACGCGCAGCCAAAGCGGCGGGTGAGGAGCATGGCAGCGTTTTGCTGCGTGCGCTCGGAATCGACCTCGTAGTCGAGCAGCGCCATGGCCTCGGGAATGTTGGGCGTGATGACGGTCGCTAGTGGGAACAGGCGACGTGTGAGCGCCTCGGCGGCATCCTCGGCAATGAGGCGAGCGCCCGAAGTGGCGACCATAACGGGGTCGACAACGATATTTTGTGCGTCCCAGGCACTCAAGCGATCTGCAATAACCTCGATAATCTCGGCAGAGGAGACCATGCCGATTTTGACCGCGTTGGGGCGAATATCGTCAAAGACGGCGTCAATTTGCGCAGCGACGATATCCGGGGAGATATTCTGCACGGCGGTGACACCGAGCGTGTTTTGTGCGGTGATGGCTGTGATGGCTGTCTCGGCATACAGACGGTGCGCCGTGATGGTCTTAATGTCTGCCTGAATGCCGGCACCACCGCTGGAATCTGATCCTGCGATGGATAGAACGGCTGGTACCTTACTGCGATCCATGTTCGCTCCCTTGTCCGGTCGAATTCAAATGGGTCTTTTACCCCGCATTATAAAGTTGCCCGGGCCGGCTGTATGCCGATCCCGGGCGGGCGGTGCAATCTTTACGTAAATGTAAGAAAATGTTCACATGTCAACAATTGACGAACACCTTGTGGCCGTTTGTGGCTCCGGTGACGAGTTAGTCCTCCATGCCGAGGTCGATCGTCGTGCCTTCGAACACCTTGTTGACGGTACGGACGGCGCACATCTTGCCACACATGGTGCAAGTGCCCTCGGTGGCGGCGGGGGATTCCTCGTAGCGCTTCTTGCCGGTGACCGGGTCGAGCGCGCACTTCCACATGGCGTCCCAGTCGAGCTTGCGGCGTGCCTGGCCCATCTTGTCGTCCATGTCGCGGGCGTGGGGCACCTTCTTGGCGATGTCGGCGGCGTGTGCGGCGATCTTGGTGGCCATGAGGCCGTCGAGCACGTCCTGGGCGTTGGGCAGGCACAGGTGCTCGGCCGGCGTCACGTAGCACAGGAAGTCTGCGCCGGAGCTGGCGGAGATAGCGCCACCGATGGCGGCAGTGATGTGGTCGTAACCCACGCCGATATCGGTCACCAGCGGCCCGAGCACATAGAACGGGGCATTGTGGCACAGGCGCTTCTGCAGTTTCATGTTGGCGGCGATCTCGTCGAGCGCCATGTGGCCCGGCCCCTCGACCATAACCTGGACGCCGGCGGCCCAGGCGCGCTTGCACAACTTGCCGAGCTCAATCATCTCGGCGGTCTCGGTGGCGTCGTTGGAGTCGTAGAGACAGCCCGGGCGGCAGGAGTCGCCGAGCGAGATCGTTACGTCGTACTCGTGACAAATATCGAGCACCTCGTCGTAGAACTCGTAGAACGGGTTTTCGTTGCCGGTGACTTCCATCCAGCCAAACAGCAGCGAGCCGCCGCGGCTGACGATGTTCATCAGGCGTCCGGTCTCCTTAAAGGTCTTGATGACCGACTTGTTGATGCCACAGTGGATGGTCATAAAGTCCACGCCGTCTTCGGCGTGTGCACGCACGACCTCAAGCAGATCGTCCTTGGTCAGCTTGACCAGCGGCTTTTCCATGTAGCCGATGGCATCGTACATGGGGACGGTGCCTACCATGAGCGGCGTCTCGTCGATGAGCTGCTGGCGGAACTGGCGCGTCTTGCCCGAGTTGGAGAGGTCCATGATGGCGTCGGCGCCAAAGTCCTCGGCGATCTTGACCTTCTTCCATTCCTCAGCGGCGTCGGCCTTGTCGCCCGAGATGCCCAAGTTCACGTTGACCTTGGTGGACAGGCCCTCACCGACGCCAAAGGCACGCATGCCCTTTTTGATGTGCACGATGTTGGCGGGAATGGCGATGCGGCCGTCGGCCACGCGCTCGCGGATGTACTCGGGGTCGCGATGTTCGCGCTCGGCGACTTCCTTCATCTGCGGCGTGATCTGCCCGGCGCGGGCGAAGTCGATTTGCGTGACGAGCTTGGGCTCGGTCTGTGTGCTCATTGGCACGGCTCCCTTCGTTGGCATTACCCATATCAGGTTTGCGGGTCAGGGCGGGCGCGCCCAATCTCAGCCTGCCGTCTTGTCCTGCAAGCTCCCCGTTTATGTAATGGGCTCAAGTATAGCTCGAATGGGTACGATTGGCCTAACGGACGTGCCTGTGGGGAGGCGTACATGGAAGACAAGCATCTATATCGAGAGACACAATGGGACATATCGGCCGAGGAGGGCCGTGCGCACCATGGGTTAGTCGCGATTGGCTTTGCGGTGCTTGCCGTGCTGGTGATTGCCTTTTGTATTTGGACGTTTGGCGGTCGCGGCGGCGCTGCCTGGGAGTTTGAGGCCGACGATGCCCTGCCGATTATGACGGCGAAGGTCGCTGGCGGTAACACAGTGGCCGCGCCGGGAGACTATTGGTATCCGCACGACGAGTTTGTGCAGTTGCAGCTGAGTGGCGGATCCATTCCGGGTGAAGAAATCGAACGCGTGACGTTTGACGCGGCGCTCAAAACACTGACGGTGAAGCTCAAAAATCAAGGAGATGTGCCCACGACCATGGATATCGCCCTGACGGAATGGCGTTTGGAGCCTCCGACGGGTGTTGCGGTGTCCGAGGTTGAGCACGTCAAGATTGTCTATCAGGACGGTTCGACAAATGGGATTGCAAAGGCCGACGGTCTAGCAGAATAGGTGTCGAGCCTAGCAGCCAATTCATAAAAGTTGCGGTGGAATAGTTCCTGATTGTGCGATAAAAGGCTCAAATAGGAACTATTCCACCGCAAGTTATATGGAGAAGGCTGAGCGGGTCAGTGTTGGGTGCCGGCTCTAGAGTGCTCGTTGATGAACACGAGGGTGCCTGGGTATGAGAGCTCGGGGGCGTGGCGATAGCCGATGTTGAACTCGGTGAGACGGCCGGCGTCCTCGAGTCCGTTTGCTGCCATCCAACGGAGCATCGAGCCTCGTGCCTTTTTGCTGGCGGTCGATCGCTGGACGGGCTTGCCGTTGCGGACACCTTCGCCAAAGAGACAAGTGACGGTTGTGGCGTCGCCTGCGAGATGGGGTAGAACGGCCTTGGCGTACTCCACGCTGGCAAGGTTGACGATCGTGGTGTCGGAACCGGCCGGCGCAATTGCCTGTGCAAGTCGATTCCCCCAGAAGGCGTAGAGATCGCGAGTGCCGTCGACGGAGAGCTTCGCCCCCATTTCGAGCCGATAGGGCGACACGCCGTGGAAGGGGCGTACGCATCCGTAGAGTCCCGAGAGGATCCAGAGATGGTTTTGCAGCCAGTCGAGCTGTGCAGCATCCATGACCTCGGGCGCCATGCTTTGGTATTGGATGCCGTGATAGGACATGACGGCGGGGGAGATTCGACGCGCGATATCGGGATCGGCGAGGTCGGCATCGCTCAGGACGGGCATAAATTCGTGAAGCGTATCCAGGCACGTTGTAAGCAGCCTGTCGCTCACGTTCCAAAGGGTCTGAAGACCCGCCGTGCCATCCTCGCGTTCGATGTCCAGCAGTGCTTGATGAAGCCGGGCCGTCTGATGTGCAAAAGGCGGTATGCCCCAAACGTCAAAGGCATCTTGAGCTGACCGCATCTGTTTGGCGGGCGAAATGACGACCTGTAGCACGGGCTCTCCTCTGCCAAAAAAGGAAGTTGCGGTGGAATACGGTCTGTTTTGGCCGTTTATGGGCCAGTTTAGTCCGTATTTCACCGCAACTGATGAAGGACTAGTTAGGCTCGCTCGAGGAAGGCCTTGTAGCCGCGATAGGCCTCGTAGATATCGGCCTTGTTGGCGACCTCCCACAGGGCGTGCATGGACAGGACGGCAACGCCGGAGTCGATGACGTTCATGCCGTACTTGGCCATGATGTAGGCAATGGTGCCGCCGCCGCCCGCATTGACGCGGCCGAGCTCACAGGTCTGGAAGTCCACGCCAGCCTCGTCCATGATGTCGCGGACGAGGGCCACGTACTCGGCATCGGCGTCGTTGGAGCCACCCTTGCCGCGGCTGCCCGTGTACTTGTTAAAGCACAGGCCGCGACCCATAAAGGCGGCGTTTTTGGTCTCGAACTTGCCAGCGTAGCCCGGGTCGAAGCCGGCGGACACGTCGGAGGAGAGCATGCGGCTGCGGGCGAGTGCGCGGCGCAGGGCCAGCGGGCTATCCTCGCCGGCGAGCGTCATGATCTCGGCGACGGTGTTCTCGAAGAAGCGGCTCGTCATACCGGTGGCACCCACGGAGCCGATCTCCTCCTTATCGACGATGAGCGTGATGCTTGTGCGCTCCACGTTGGCGACGTCGATCTGGGCGAGCATGGACGGATAAGCGCAGACACGGTCGTCGTGGCCATAGCCCAAAATCATGGAGCGGTCGAGGCCCATGTCGCGGGCGGGACCGGCGGGCACGACCTCGATCTCGGCGGAGAGGAAGTCCTCCTCCTCGACGTCATACTGCTCCTTGAGGATGTCCAGGAACATCTGCTTGACGGGCTCCTTGGGGGCGTCCTTGTCGTCCTCATCGAACTTGACGGGACGGCCGCCCACGATCACGTCGAGGATCTCGGCGTCGACGGCGTCCTTGGCGGGCTTGGACATCTGCTCGCTCGAGAGGTGGATCAGCAGGTCGGAGATGGTAAAGACCGGGTCGTCCGCCTTGTCGCCGATGTTGATGTCGACGGTGGTGCCGTCCTTTTTGCAGATGACGCCCACGAGTGCAAGCGGGGAGGCCACCCAGTGGTAGCTCTTGACGCCGCCGTAATAGTGCGTGTCGAGGTAGGCCATGTCGCCGGCCTCGAAGGCGGGGTTTTGCTTGAGGTCCAGGCGCGGTGAGTCCACGTGGGCGCCCAGGATGTTAAAGCCCTGCTCGAGCGGGGCGGTGCCCAGGTTGACGAGCATAAGGTCCTTGCCGTGGTTGGCGGCGTACACCTTGTCGCCGGCCTTGAGCGCGCGGCCTTCGGCGATCACGGTCTCCAGGTCGACGTAGCCCGCCTCCTCGGCCATCTTGATGCCGGTCTTGACGCACAGGCGCTCGGTCTTGTTCTCGCTCAAAAACTGCTTATAGCCGCGGCAAAGCTCCTCAAGCTCCTCGATTTGCTGTGGCGTGTACTTTTTCCATGCGCAGGGACGCTCCATGACGCAGGCTCCTTTCGGATCGATCGTGCTGGTTAATGTACCGTGAGCCATCGTATCACGCGCGGGCGCGCGGTGGCGGGGGAGCTTGATGTGCGGTGGCCGCGGGGCGGGGAGCGTGTAAACTGGAGTGAGCAAACCGTGCCCAGCCCAAAGCGAGGTATTCAATATGTCTGACAAGCGCCGCATCTTTGCCGTTATCGACGGCAACTCGCTCATGCACCGTGCCTTCCACGCCGTGCCGCCGACCATGAACGCGCCGGACGGTCGCCCCACCAACGCGATTTTCGGCTTTCTGAACATGTTTCTCAAGATGATCGATGCCTTTAACCCCGACGGCGTGGTCGTGGCGTTTGATAAGGGCAAGCCGCGCGTGCGCATGGAGATGCTGCCGCAGTATAAGGCGCAGCGTCCGCCCATGGACCCCGATCTGCACGCACAGTTTCCGATGATCAAGGAGCTGCTCGGTGCGCTCAACGTGCCAATTCTGCAGTCCGAGGGCTGGGAAGGCGACGATATTCTGGGAACCATGGCGCGCCTGGGTGAGGAGGCCGGCTGCGACATGCTGCTGGTGACCGGCGACCGCGATATGTATCAGCTCGTGACCGAGCACGTCAACGTGGTCTCGACTCGCAAGGGTCTGTCCGACGTGGCGATCATGACGCCCGAGAGCGTGGACGACCTGTATCATGGCATTACGCCGGCGCTCGTGCCCGATTTTTACGGTCTGAAGGGCGATACGTCGGACAACATTCCCGGCGTACCGGGCATCGGCCCTAAAAAGGCGAGCGCGCTCATCGCGCAGTACGGCAGCTTGGACGAGGTCATCGCACATGCCGACGAGGTCAAGGGCAAGATGGGCGAGAACCTGCGTGCACACATCGACGACGCACTGCTGAGCCGCAAGGTTGCGACCATTCGCACCGATGCGCCTGTCGAGCTCGACTTTGACGCGACATCATTCCCGGCGTTTTCTGCCGACGAAGTGTCCGCGGCGCTGGGCACGCTCGGCATTACGGCCATGCAGAACCGCTTCCTGGCGCTGATTGGCGGCGAGGGTGGGGCTGCGGCCGCTGTCAGCACGTTTGAGATTCCCTCTGTTTTGCGTGCCGCCGCTGGCGATGCCGGGGCACTTGCTGCCGCTGCTGCCGAGATCGCTCGCGCGATCGAGACAGGCGAGTGGGTCGCCGCCGTGGTGGACGATGACAAGGAGGAGGGTGCGCTCTTTGGCCTGACGCGTACGCTGTGGCTGGCGACGTCCAAGGGACTCTTTGCGCTTGAGGAGGCCGATGGCGGCGCGCCTGCCGCTGCCGAGGGCTTCAATTTTGCCCACGGTGTGATCGCTGGCGTGCTCGCGCGCCTGTTTATGGAGGGCCGCGTGGCGAGCCCGGACATGAAGGCGCTGCTGCACGAGCTCTCGCCCATCGATTCTTCTGAGCCCGAGCTCATGGACCCGCTGTCCGCTGATTCCACGCGCATCTTCGATACCGTGGTTGCCGCTTACCTGCTGGATTCCGACCGCTCCGAGTTCGATGAGGCGTATCTGGCCGATACCTATCTGCAAATGGCGCTGCCTGCGGCGCGCGGTGCAGAGGGTACCGGCGAGGACGCC
>OMNT01000600.1_pt1 | contig 37552 bp, 30 predicted proteins | sample 1672551 | NCBI WGS metagenome assembly OMNT01 (sample SAMEA3136698, study PRJEB25190) | human gut metagenome | reverse complement strand
CGCAAGCAGCACGCGTTGTTCCGCCGCCTTTTCCGAAAATTTTTTCCGGCGGCACAATGTGACAGAATCAAAATTTGTCCCACATGTATACTGGTGTCGGGAGGTGAAAGCGTGACCGTTTATGCCGACCTGCTTTTCATCGTGAACCTCTACATAGACGCGCTTTTGCTCAGCGCGGTACGGCGTTTTTTGCGGCTGCCGCTTACGGGAAAAAGGCTTTTGCTCGCTTCCGTGCTCGGCGGGGTGTTTGGGCTTTCTGCCCTGCTGCCCGCGCTGCCGGGGGTTGTTTTGTTTCCGCTGGCGCTGTTGGAATCGCTTGCGCTGTGCGCGACGGCGTTTGCGCCAAAGCCGATGACGCAGCTTTTAAAAGCCGCTTTTTTGCTGTTTTTGTTTGGCGCGGCGCTTTCCGGGCTTTTGACGGCTGCGGCGTATTTTCTGCCGATACACGGTATTTTGCTCGCAAACGGCGCGGTGTATTTTAACATTTCCGCATTGACGCTCATTTTGCTCACGTGCGTCTCTTACGGCGTGCTGTACGGCTTCGACCGCCTGTTTCGCAAAAAGGAACCGGACGTGTTTTTCGCAAAACTGACCATCACACGGCAGGGCAAAACCGTCACGCTGCCGGCGAAAATTGACACGGGGCTGACGCTGACGGAGCCTTTTTCCGGCACGCCTGCCATCGTTGCGGATCGGCGTGCGCTCGGTGACATATTGCCGCCGAATTTCGGAATGCAAAGCACGGAAAATGCTGTTTCTATGCGGCTCATCCCGTTTTCTTCACTCGGAGCGGACGGTGTTTTGCCCGCGTTTCGGCCGGATGCGGCTTCGCTTTCGGGCATATCAATCGAATGCTGGGTGGCCGTGACCGACCGCACGCTTTCCGCAGGGAGTTTTCAGGCGCTCGTCGGCGCCGCCGTGTGTGACGCCGCGCAGATACAGGGTTTAAAACCCGGAAAGGACATCCCATGAAACACGATTTTCTCACCCGCATGCGCGAAATTTTTGCTCACTTTTTATCAAAGCTGAACGAAGACACCTGCCACTACATAAACGGCCCGGAAACGCTTCCGCCACCGCTGACGAAAGCGGAAGAACAGGTGGTTTTTCAGAATATCCGTGACGGAAAACCGAACGCACGCGACCCTCTTATCACGCATAACCTGCGGCTTGTCGTGTACATTGCAAAAAAATTTGAATCGCCTGCCGTGAACGTGGAAGACCTCATTTCCATCGGCACCATCGGGCTCATCAAAGCGGTAAATACGTTCAGCGTGGAGCGCAACATCAAGCTTGCGACGTATGCTTCGCGGTGCATTGAAAACGAGATTCTGATGTACCTGCGCAAAACGGCGCAGCTGAAAAACGAGATTTCGCTCGACGACCCGTTGAATGTGGATTGGGACGGCAACGAGCTCCTGCTCTCCGATCTACTCGGCAGCGACCCCGACATTGTGAATCGCGGCATCGAGCAGGAATCGGAAAAGCAAACGCTGCTCCGTGCCGTTGAAAAGCTTGACCCGCGCGAAAAGCAGATCATGGAGCTGCGGTTTGGGCTGAACCGGCAAAAGGAGCACACGCAAAAGGAAGTTGCCGATGCACTCGGCATTTCGCAGTCGTACATTTCAAGGCTTGAAAAGCGCATTTTGCACCGATTGAAGACAGAAATGGAGAAGGCGGGATAAACACGCCATAAACACGACAAAAAGCAGATGTATCTACCGATTTTGGTGACACATCTGCTTTTTCTAAAAAATACACCGGTTTTAAAGTATTCGGTTTATACGAGCTTCAAATATTTGACCCCATACGGCGGCAGCTCCACCCTGCCGTGGATGTCGCTTGTTTCGCCGGTTAAAAAATCGACCGCTTTGTACTCGCCGCGGGCGTCTATGGAACACGGCGCGTTTTCCGCATTGACGGCAACAAACACCGTCTCATGATCACAATGACGCTCAAACAGCAGATTTTTATTCTGAATGGTGATGTTCTTATAATCTCCGTAATTTAATGCGCGGCTTTCGGTCTTCACCTTCGCGAGTTTTTCGATAAACGCGGTCAGCTCATTTTCGACGGGTGCATCGAAGCACGGGCGCAGGGCATTGTCACCCTCATGCTTTTCGCCCTTTGCGCCCCACTCGCTGCCGTAATACAGGCACGGAATGCCCGGCATGGCGAACAGCACGCCGTACAGCGGGTAAATTTGCTTTTCGTCGTTTAAAATGCTCGCGATGCGCGTTACGTCGTGGTTATCGGCGAAGTTCATCAGGTGCTTGCCGCGGTACAGCGTCCACGGCTCCGGGCCGAACTGCCGCCCGAGCGAATGCGCAATCTCAAAGAGATTCATCGAATTGAACGCAGAGTAAAGCCCTTTGTAGCACTCGTAGTTCGTCACGCTGTGCAGCAGGCCGTCTGCGGTGATGCGGTTGTAATCGCCGTGAATCATCTCGCCGATGAGCACAAACTCCGGCTTTTTGCCGTCGCAGTACGCGCGCAGGCGGCGCATGAAATCTTCATTCAACATGTACGCTACGTCAAGACGCAGGCCGTCGATGCCGAATTCGTCGATCCATCTGCCGACACAGTTTAAAAGGTACTCGACAACGGTGGGATTATAGAGATTGAGCTTGACAAGCTCGTAATGTCCCTCCCAGCCCTCGTACCAAAAGCCGTCGTTATAGGCGCTGTTACCGTCGAAATTCAAGTGAAACCAGTCTTTATAGGGAGAGTCCCACTTTTTCTCCTGCACGTCACGGAACGCAAAAAAGCCGCGTCCCACATGGTTGAACACGCCGTCGAGCACAACTTTAATACCGTTTTCGTGCAGCGCATCGCACACGGCTTTGAAGTCTTCATTCGTGCCGAGGCGACAGTCTATTTTTGTAAAATCGCGCGTATCGTAGCCGTGGTTGTCCGATTCAAACACCGGGGAAAAATACACCGCGCCGATATGCAGCTTTTTCAGGTGCGGAATCCACCCTTTGATCTTTTGAATGCGGTTCACGCACACGCCGTCGTTCGGCATGGGCGCACCGGTAAAGCCCAAGGGATAGATCTGGTAAAACACCGTTTCATCTGCCCACATTGTTATATCCGTTCCTTTCAAAAGAGTTATACCGATTGCAACTTAAAACGTATACATGCCGTCTGCCGTCTGGCGGATATCCGCATTATAGAACGCCGTCATGGCTTTAACCATGTACGCGGTGTCCTTTTCGCCCGCCGTTTCCACGCAGGAGTGCATCGCGAGCTGCGGGATGCCGATATCGACCGTGTTGAGCGACAGGTGACCGTTTGAGATATTGCCGAGCGTGGAGCCGCCCGCCATATCGGAGCGGTTATGGAAGATCATCACCGGCACCTCGGCCTTACGGCAGATCTCGCCGAATACGGCGGCGGAAACGGAATCCGTCGTATACTTCTGGTTTGCACTGTACTTGATGACGATGCCGCCGTTTAAGTAGCAGCGGTTCGTCTGGTCACACTTTTCCGTGTAGTTCGGGTGCACGGCATGGGCATTATCGGCGGAAAGCATGAAGCTGTCCGGCATTTTGCGCAGCCACTCCGCTTCGGGGATATTGAGCGCGGCAGCGATGCGACGCACGGTATCCGTGAGGAACGTGGAATCTGCGCCCTGCTTTGTCAGCGAGCCGACTTCTTCGTTGTCGAACACGGCGCTGATGAGCAGCTTTTCTTTGTTTTCCGCGTTCAAAAACGCTTCCGTTGCGGAGAACGCGCACTGGAGGTCGTCGAGGCGCGGGGATGCAATAAATTCGTTCTCCATGCCGAATACAACGCCGTGCTGGCGCGGATAGAGGAACATATCGCTCGAGATGACGTCTTCCTTTTTAACGCCTGCCTCTTCCGCGATGAGCGCGTTATAATCGGCGTTTTCGCCGCCGAGCAAGGGCAGCAGATCGACCTGCGGGTTTAACTTGTGGTCTGCCATGCCGCGCGTCATGTGAATGGCAAGGCTCGGGATGATGCACAGGTCGCGGTCAATGTTCAAAAGCACGCTCTTTACGCCGCTTTCGGTACGCACCACGGCGCGGCCGGCAAGCGACAGCGGACGATCAAACCACGTGGAAAGAATCATGCCGCCGTAGCCTTCGGTGTTGAGCTTTTTGTAGTGACCCTCTACGGTGATCTCCGCGCCGCTCTTTACGCGGAACGTCGGGGAATCGCTGTGCGCGGAGACAATCTGCATGCCGTTATAGTTTTCCGGCACGGAGAACGCCAAAACAGAAGAGCCGTTGCGCGTCGTAAAGTAGCGCTTGCCCTTTTCGAGCGTCCAGGTTTCGTTTTCAAGCAGGCGAACGCAGCCCGCATCTTCCAACATTACACATATATTTTTCACCGCATGAAAACACGACGGAGAAGCGTCGATAAACTTCAGCAGCTTTTCGGTGGTTTCAGAAGTCTTTAACATTTCGGTCATTCCTTTCCTTGTTTCTATTCATCATAGCACAAAACGACAAATATGGGTAGAGCAAATTTCAGAAAAAAAGACCGCCGCACCGAAACAGTACGACAGTCTTTAAAAAATTAATTCATTTGCACGCATTTCCGATGGCTTCGTTCACGCGCTCGCGCAGATCAGGCAGATAGGACGATGTGCGCGGATAGTTTGCAAACGTCATGCTTTCGCCGTCTCCGAGCAGTTTTAAGACGCTTTCGCGCCCGAGCTTTTCTTCGGCGAGCGACAACGCGCGCATATCATAAAGCGCCATGGCGAAAACCTTTTGCCGCAGCGACGGCAGCGGGCCGTTTTCGCCGGGATAGACGGAAAATCCGTCGCCGCCCGGGAACGCGCCGCCTGCGTCCGTCACCTTGAACGGATCGATAACAGCTTTGGAGAGCTGCGAGTTCCAGAAGTTATAGCCCCAGTGCAGGAAGCCCGTGATGTGATACTTCCACATCTGCACGCCCAAAATGCGATTGCGGTTTGAGGGCATCGCGAGGAAACGGTTGCCCACGTCCACGCACTGGCCGCAGCAGGTGTACGCCCACAGATCCGGCACATCGTTTTCGATAAACGGCGTGATATGATTCGTCGCGACGACGGGGTGCTTGACGAGCCCCTCCGCGTAGTAATCATACGACGAGAGCGCGTCGCGCAGAATGCAGCCGGGCAAATACGGCTCCACAACAGCTTTCGCCTTTAAGTAGTCCGCCTTGTGCTCCTCGCTCGGCTCGTCCGAAATGTGGAACATAAGGTCACTTTTTTCAACGCCTACTTCTTCAAAGAATGTAAGCAGCTGCGGCAGCAGCGCATGCAATAATGCCGCGTATTCCGGGTCGGTTGCCGCAGTATGCCAACCGAATTTCAGCTTGCGTTCACCGTTTTCGGTGACGTAGATATTCGGCGCACATTTTGCACCCCACTGTGTGAAGAAGTGGGAAATCTCAAACTTAGAAATGCCGCAGTCCTTTGCGGTTTCCACCCAGCGGGCAAGCCTTGCGAAATCAAAATGATAACCCGCGTCGTTCTTTGTGATCTCCACAAGCTGCGTGCACGGGCGTTCTTTGCCGATCTCGGTATCGAGCGCGGGAGTGAACACCGGCGTCAGGATCATGTTCATGCCGTGTTCCGCCGCCATACGCATATACTTGTCTAACAATGCCCAGTGCTCTTTTGAGTAAATCTTCACGCCGTAGCGCGCCGCGATGCAGTCGCCATGGAACCACTGCGTGAACGTGAGCTTCTGCTCCGGCAAAGTGACCGGCACGACCGTCAAACGGAAAATTTCGCTTTTGCCGTTTGCGCTGATCTCCACGGGGTAATCGCCGCCCGCGGCATCGTCGTTCACTTTGAGGCTCACCCACAGCACCTCGCGGCCGTTGACGTTCACCGCGCCGTCCGTGACGGGATACAGCACATCCGGAAACGTGCTCGGTTCTGTTGTGATGTAGTCATCATCGAACCTGTCCGGGTACGCGGAAAGCGTGCACGGCACATAGCCCTCGCGGTACACCGCCACTTTAACGGGTGCATCGGTGCGCACCTCAATGTAGTGCTCGCCCTCGCCCGTGACGATGGCCTGAAACGCGGTCTCTTCTCCGCGCAGAGCGCTCGCCTTCGGGTACGGCGCAAAGGTCTTTTCTTCCTGCGCCATGACTTTTTCCATCGGTGAAAGAAGCTGGATCGTTGTCTGCATGGATTTTTCCTCCCCTAAGTTGACCGTGTCAAACTGTGTAAAATCCGGTATATAACGTTCGCCGGCGGCGCTGCGCTTTTGGCAGAAGCCGGGCAAACCCAGTTCCAACATATAATTTTGTACCTTGCGGCTCTCCCGCAGGGTGATGCGGCGGTTGATGTCCGCAAATTCCGGCTCATGCAAAACACGTCCCATCGGCGTATACTGGCTCATCAGACTCACGGGCACGCCCGGGAAATGCTGCTTGATGAGCTCCAGCGCCTGCATGGAATTGCGCGTGTGGCCGGGCAAAATGAGCTGCCGAATGATGATGCCCTTTTGCAGCATGCCGTTTTCGTCGTACACATTTTCGCCCGTCTGTCGCACCATCTCATGAATGGCAGCAAGCGCCGTTTCACAGTAGTGCGGCGCATTGGAAAGCCGCACGGCGAGATCGTCGTCCGCATATTTGAAATCCGGCAGGTAAATGTCGACGAGCCCCTCTAACATGCGCAGCGTCTCGACCGATTCATACCCGCCGCAGTTGTAGACAACGGGCACGCGCGGCTTATAGATGCGCAGCGCTTCGGCAATTTGCGATGCAAAGTGCGTCGGCGTAACAAGGTTGATGTTGTGCGCACCCATAGCTTCGAGTTTTTTTATCGTCTCGATAAATTTCTCAACCGTAAAATCCTTGCCGTGCAGGCTTCCACCGGAGATCTCGCTGTTCTGGCAAAACGCGCAGCGCAGCGAGCAGCCGGTAAAAAAGATCGTGCCACTGCCGCGCGTACCGCTGATGGGCGGCTCCTCCCAGTAGTGGAGCTTCGCGCGCGCAATGTGCATTTTGCCGCCGCTTTGGCAGTAGCCGCGCATTATTTCGCGGTCAACACCGCATTTTCGCGGGCACAGTGTGCAAACGCTCATGCGTTTTGTTCCCTGAGCATCAGGAACCCGGCGTTAGAGCCACGCTTGCCGCGCGTCACGCGGTGTGAAAACAGCAGGTCGCTGTTGCACATGGTGCACACGCCGCCCGTTGTGATGTGCTCGGGCAGCACGCCTGCGCCTAATAAGAACGCACGGTTGCACGCCCAAAGATCAACGTGGAATTTGCCGTTGCCGTCGTCCGTGACGAATTTGTCGCTGTCGGGCAGCGCGAGGAATTCTTCCGCACACGGGGCGTCCACCTCAAAGCACTCCTTTGCAATGGACGGACCGATGGCCGCGAGCAGATCCTCGGGGCGGGTATCGAATTCCTCCTGCATTTTCTCTACGGTAGCTTTTGCCATGCCGTTCACCGTGCCGCGCCAACCGGCGTGCGAAAGCCCAATGGCGTGATGAACGGGGTCGTAGAAATAAAGCGGCACACAGTCCGCCGCGTAAATGAGCAGTGGCAGATTCGGCTCATCCGTCACAAGGCCGTCCACGCTTTCCATGTCCTTCGGTTTCCAAATACCTGTGCCGGCGTTTTTCATCGTGACACGGCGCACGTTCGTGTGGTGATCCTGCGCGCCCGCCGTTATATTCTCTACAGGAATATTCGCCGCTTGAGCGATGAGACGGAAATTTTCTTTTACATTTTCGTCGCTGTCGCCGCGGTTGAAGCCGAGGTTCATAGCAGCAAACTCTTCTTCACTCACGCCGCCGATGCGCGTGGAGAAGCAGTGCGTAAGGTACGGGATATTCTCCCACGCCTTAAACGTCAGCAGTCCCACACCGTTTTCCTTGATTGTCAGACGCATATCGGCGATATCTGCGTTTTCGGCGCGGCGCGGCTTTTCGATTTTCGGCAGCGGAATGGATTTGCGGCTCACGATAATACCCTCATACTTCTGCTTCACGCGCAGCTGACCGCAAAATTCGTAGCCGCACTTTTCGCACTTAAATGTGCTGCGCAGGCTCTTGTTTTTCACAGTCCATTTGCCGCGGCGCTTTGCTTCGCCGCCGCATTTTTCGCACGTGAAATGCAGATGCTCCTTTTCGATCAACGGGCTGTTCACGTCACAGATATACGTCGTTTTAAACGTGATGCGTCTGTAAAATTCCGGGTCCTTGCAGTCCTGAATGAACGGGCGGAACGTATCCTTTGTGTAAATGCGCTCCAGCACCATGGCGGACAGCACGCTGTCGTCGAGCGCGCGGTGGTGGTCGAGCGCACCGTCATCGACGGAAAGCAGCTCTGCCGCTTTGGAAAGCCCAAGCTGCTCCTTGCCGTCCTCGCCAAGGCGCTTTTCCACGTACTGCTGTAAATCGACATAGCGCTGCAAAAACGGAACGGTTTCCCCGCCGCCGAAATAGCGGCAGTTTTCAATCAGCGCCAGAATGTCCGACGTGCCCCACGTGGCAATCACGCAGTCGCCCGCCCATTTTTTGAAGCGGCTCATCACCTGCATGTACGGGCGTGCGTCCAAAAGATTCGCATCTGTAATGTTGGTGAGGTCCGAGATAATCGCGCTGATCTTTTTTGTCACCTGCGGTTTGACAAAGCAGGAAAACCGGTCTGTGATATTCAGTTGTGCATCGAGCTTGACAGCGCCGAACTCGATAATCTCATTGATAAAGCCGTGGAGACGGCGGCTGTACGCACCGTTCCACTCCAGATCCAAAATAACGATATTCATTGGCTCTCCGTGTGTCTTTTCCGTTGGTCAGGTTTATAAATTACTTCTTTTTCGCAGCCTGCTTCATGCGCAGCTCTTTGCTCAGCACCATTTTGCGCATGCGGATGCTCTTCGGCGTGATCTCCACAAGCTCGTCGTCCGCGATAAACTCGAGGGACTGCTCCAGAGAGAGCACGGTGTGCGGGGTCAGCTTCAGTGCGTCGTCGGAGCCGGAAGCACGGGTGTTTGTCGCGTGCTTCTTCTTGCAGACGTTGATGACGATGTCGTCGCCCTTCGGGTTGCTGCCGACAATCATGCCCTCGTAAACCGGCACGCCCGGCCCGATAAACAGGCGGCCTCTGTCCTGTGCGTAGAACAGGCCGTAAGCCGTGGATTCGCCGGTCTCGTGTACAACGAGAGAACCGGTGCTGCGCTGCTGAATATCTCCCTTATACGGCTCGTAGCAATCGAACACGTGGTTCATGATGCCGTTGCCGTTCGTGTCCGTAAGGAACTCGGAGCGGTAGCCCATGATGCCGCGGGACGGGATCTTGAATTCGAGGTGTGTGGTGCCGCTGTCGCGGGTACCCATGTTGAGCAGCTCTGCCTTTCTGGTGCCGAGCTTTTCCATGACCGCGCCGACGTAGTTATCCGGAACTTCGATCATCAAAAGTTCCATCGGCTCCAGCTTCTTGCCGTTTTCTTCCTTGAAAATAACGCTCGGGCGGGAGACCTGGAATTCGTAGTTCTGGCGGCGCATCTGCTCGATAAGAATGGAGAGGTGCAGCTCGCCGCGGCCGGATACCTTAAACGTATCGGCGGAATCAGTCTCTTCCACGCGCATAGCAACGTTCGTTTCGACCTCCTTAAACAGGCGGTCGCGCAGGTTGCGGGAGGTGACATATTTGCCCTCGCGGCCCGCAAACGGGGAATTGTTGACCATGAACATCATAGAAACGGTCGGCTCGTCGATCTTGACGAACGGCAGCGGCTCCACGTGCTCCGGATCGCAGGCGGTCTCACCGATGTTGAGGTCTGCCATGCCGGAAACGGCCACGATGTCGCCAAGCTCTGCGCTCTCTGCGTCCACGCGCTTGAGGCCCTCAAACTGGTAGAGCTTCGTAATGCGCGCGTTGCGCTTTTCGTCGCTTGTGCTGCTGCAGATGGTAACGGTCTGGCCGACCTTTACGGAGCCGCGCTCCACACGGCCGATACCGATACGGCCGACGTACTCATCATAGTCAATGTTGGAGAACAGCACCTGCGTCGGGCCGTCAAGGTCACCCTCCGGCGCCGGAACATCGTTTATAATGGCTTCAAACAGCGGCTTCATGTCCGTGCCCTTTTCGTCCGGCTGGTTCATGGCGTAGCCGTCACGTGCGGAAGCGTAGACCACCGGGAAATCGAGCTGGTCTTCGTCTGCACCGAGCTCAATGAAGAGGTCAAGCACTTCGTCCACGACTTCAAGCGGACGTGCGCCCGGACGGTCGACCTTATTGACGACAACGACCGGCTTTTTGCCAAGACCAAGCGCCTTCTTTAAAACGAAGCGCGTCTGCGGCATACATCCCTCAAACGCATCGACAAGCAGCAAAACACCGTCTACCATCATCAGAATGCGTTCCACCTCACCGCCGAAATCGGCATGGCCCGGGGTATCGACAATATTGATTTTGATGTCATTGTACATGACAGCTGTGTTTTTGGAGAGGATCGTAATGCCGCGCTCACGCTCCAAATCACCGGAGTCCATGACGCGCTCGGTTACGGCTTCGTTGCTGCGGAAAACGCCGCTCTGGCGCAGAAGCTGGTCCACAAGGGTGGTCTTGCCGTGGTCAACGTGTGCAATAATGGCTACGTTGCGCAAATTTTCTCTTTTTCCCATCTTTATCAATCCCTTTCTTTATCGTTCTTAACTTCAAACTGCTTCAAAAAAATTCAAAACCGGCCGCGCCGTTTTGCATGCGCGGGATACGGCAAAAAACGGATTAAAAACTCGGTTTGCTCGTTAACCGAAATATTATACCACTTTTCGCGCGTTTTGTGAATATGTTCCGCCTTGGCGAAACCGCTGAAATATTGGGTTTTTGCGTTTTTTCTTTTGTCCTGCTTTCCTTGACGGCGGGCTTTGTTCGTGCTATTCTTGTATTGATTTTGAAACAGAGGAGTGCAAAACCTTGAAGAGGATCTTGAATTTCGGCTCACTCAATACAGACTATGTTTATAAGGTCGACCACATTTTGCAGGGCGGTGAGACCATTCAAAGCGAAAGCCGCACCGTGTTCCCGGGCGGCAAGGGGTTAAACCAGTCCATTGCGCTTGTGCGGGCGGGGCTTTCCGTCTGCCATGCGGGACTCATCGGCACGGACGGCGAGCACCTGCGCGATTTATTGAACCAAAACGGCGTAGATACCTCCCTCATCGAAACGCGCGATATGCCGGGCGGGCACACCGTCATTCAGGTCAGCCGAGAGGCACAGAACGCTATTCTGCTTTTCAGCGGCTCCAACGGGGCTGTGGATGAAGCATACGCCGACCGCGTGCTTGCGCAATTCGGCGCAGGCGACATTCTTCTGCTGCAAAACGAGATCAGCGCGCTGCCGTATATTCTCGAAAAAGCCCATGCGCGCGGCATGGAGATCTGGCTCAATCCGTCCCCGATGAACGAAAACGTTTTAAAGTGCAATCTGTCGCTCGTTTCCGTGTTCGTTTTGAACGAAGTGGAGGGCGAACAGCTGACCGGCACAAAGATTCCCACCGCTATTTTGGATAAGCTCCTTCAAAAATACCCGCACGCCGCCGCAGTCTTAACGCTCGGCAGTAAAGGCGCGTGGTACGCCAAAGAAGATAAGCGCGCGTTTGCCCCGGCGGAGCTTGTCCGTGCGGTCGATACCACCGCGGCCGGCGATACGTTCACGGGCTATTTCATGCGCGGTATGCTGGATGGGCTTTCGCCGAAAAAATCACTGACCCTCGCGGCAAAAGCCGCTGCCATTGCGGTCTCGCGCCCCGGTGCCGCACCGTCTATTCCCCTATATGCAGAAGTTATGAGCGAAAGGAACTGAAAATATGAGTGATTTCAGAGTTGCAGTACGCAGAACGAACGAGTGGGACGGCCCGTCCATGCTCAAAATTTACACACCCTACGTTGAAAAGACACACTACACGCCCGACACTGAAGTGCCGACGCTCGCCGAGTACGTGCAGCGCATCGACACCTATACATACGGCCGTATGTGGATTCTGACGGAGATCAACAACCAGACGGCGGGATTCTGCTTTTTGACCGACCGCGATATTCCGAAGGACGACCTGTTCTCTGCCGACGCACAGCTGTACGTCTCCGAAAAATGTCTGCACAGCGGCGTGGGCACGTCTTTATACAGCCTGATGCTGGACATCATGCACTATGCAAATTACCGCCGCGTTACAGCGCACATCAATCTGCCGAACGATGCCGCCGTGGCATTCCACAAAAAGATGGGTTTTCACGAGGTCTCCGAAACGGACGGTGTTCTTTTAATGGAGCGCGCCATTGAGCCGGAAGACCCGAACGCAAAGCGCTTCACGAAAGCCTACCTCATCTTAGCGCAGGATTACGAGGCCGCGCGTGAGCACGCCGCCACATTTGTTAAAGAAGGTACGGTGGTATAATGGGCCCCTACGAATACGAAGTGGCGAGCATCGACGGCGACTACGCCGTTTTGCGCCGAACGGACAATGACACGCACGATGAAATTCTGGTCGCTCGCGCGCTTCTACCGGAGGAGATCGACATCGGCACCGCGCTGCACTACGAAATGTTCACCTATTCCATCATTTAACATTCAATTATTGGCAAAAATAGCCAAATATTTTTCCCGTTGATTTGGGTAAACCGTTCATTGAACTCGCGTTGCTTTCTTGGTACAATGATACTTGTAAACTAACACGCAGCGAAGAGGTTCTACAAACGCGGTTTACCCTTATTTTCTACGGAACGGTTTACCTTAATCTTTTTTTAGGAGTTGTTGTATCATGTCCAAACCGTCCGGTGCCATCGACATGACGCAGGGCAAACCGATCAACCTGATGCTTCGTTTTGCGCTGCCCATGATGATCGGCAGTATTTTCCAGTCGCTTTATTCCATGGTGGACTCCGCCGTGCTCGGCCGCTTCGTCGGCTCGCACGCGCTGGCCGCCATCGGTGCCACCACGTCCACAACGGGCCTCATCCTGCTGCTTGCAACCGGCGTGACGAGTGCCATTTCCATCGTGCTTTCGCAATACGTCGGCGCAAACAACACCGACCGCGTGCGCAAGGGCATCGTCGCCTCCGGGTGGATCACCCTTTTGCTCGGCGTTGTTCTGGGTCTCATCAGCGTTTTCGCCGCGCGGCCGCTCATGCAGCTTTTAAAAACGCCGGAAGACGTCATCAACATGTCCGTTTTATACATTCAGATTGTCTGCGGCTGCGGCATTGCACAGTTTGCGTATAACGCCGCGGCATCTATCCTGCGCGCACTCGGCGACAGCAAAACACCGCTGTATTTCCTCATTCTGTGCTCCATTTTGAATGTTATCCTCGACCTCATCAGCGTCATCGGTCTCAACATGGGCGTTGCGGGTGTCGCCGTTGCAACGGTCGGCTCGCAGGCCATCTCCGCCGCCATCTGCATCCTCGTCATGTTCCGCAAATACCCCGATCTGATGCCGAAGCGCCAAACCCTGCGCCCGGATATGCCCGTCAGCCTTAAAATATTCGGCATGGGTGCGCAAATGGCTCTGCAAAGCCTGTTTCTTTCCGTCGGCATGATGGTCATTACGCGCGTCATCAACGGCTACGGCTCCAACGTCGTCGCGGCGTTCACCGTCGGCAGCAACGTGCAGAACCTCGCCGTGATGCTGTTCAGCAATTTCTCGTTCGGCTTTTCCGTCTATGTCGGGCAGAACTTCGGCGCGAAAAACGCAGAGCGCATCAAGCTTGGCGTGCGGCAAATCTTCCTTCTTGTCGGCGGTCTGAGCATTTTTGCCGGTGCGCTGACACTCATTTTTTCTGAGCTGCTCGTCTCGCTGTACGTCAAGCCGAACGAGACCGAAGTTATCGCGTATTCGCTCGAATTCATCCGCATTCAGGCGTGGTTCTTCCCGTTCCTCGGATGGATCTGGCTTTATAACAGCACCGTCAAGGGCATGGGCAAAATCAACATTTCCATGGTCTCCTCCGTTGTGGAGCTGTGCAGTAAAATCGGTCTCTCGTTGCTTCTGCCCATCTGGATCGGCACCACAGGTATTTGGTTTGCCGCGCCGATTGGCTACATTCTGGGCATCATCCCGCTGCTCATTTACTATTACAGCGGCCGCTGGAAAAAGCTGCTCACCGTCCCCGCCGCAGAACCCGCAAAGGCGTAAAATACAACAAAACGTCAAAAGTCCGAAGCATCTAAACCGTGTTTCGGACTTTTTATTCTATCTTAAAATTTCACCCCAACATCACGTCCAAAAGCATCATAAGTGCAAAGCCCGTCACAATGCCCATTGTCGCCGCATACGGCTGCGCTTTCTGGTTGCGCTGACACTCGGGGATGAGCTCGTGCACCGCGACTAAGATCATCGCGCCCGCCGCAAAGGACAGCGCAAACGGCAAAACGGCTTCAATGTATACGGCAAGCAAAGCGCCCAAAACACCCGCAATTGGCTCCACAAAGCCGGAAGCCTGCCCGATGAAAAAGCTCTTTCTTCTGGAGCACCCCTCACGGCGCAAAGGCAGCGAGACCGCCGCGCCTTCGGGGAAATTCTGCAAACCGATGCCCACGGCCACCGTCACGGCGCCCATCAGCGCTTCCGGCGTATAGCCGCCGTTTTTCAGCGCACCGAACGCCACACCTACGGCGAGCCCCTCCGGGATATTGTGCAGCGTGATGGAAAGCACCAACAAAATGATGCGGTTCAGCCGTGCGTTTTTCTCGCCCTGCGCCAAAGCGGAGCGCCGCTGCGTGTAGGTCACGCATTTATCGGAGCCCCACATGAACAACGCACCGCAGAGAAACCCGAGTGTCGCCACCAAAAATGCAGGCATGCTTCCCGCCGCCTCCGCGCGCTCGATGGCCGGCTGCAAAAGTGACCAAAAGCTCGCCGCAACCATCACCCCGGCGGCGAAGCCGAGCATCAGATTGAGAATTTTGGGGTTCGGCGATTTAAACAGCACCACCGTAGCAGCACCAAGCGCCGTGACGAGCCATGTCCCCAGCGTCGCCAACAACGCATAAAATACAATATCATTCATTTTCAGCCCTCCTGACTTTATTATATGGAGAGGGAAAAAATGGGTGAAAAAAGCACGCGGTTTTTAAAGCCGCGTGCTTGCCGTATTAAATTGATCGGATAATCTTCCACGCTTCCGTCAGCCGCTCCAAGCTCCACGCGGCGTTCGCGGGGCTGGTGCTCGGCAGAACCGTTTCCGGCAAATCGATCTCTTTCGCCAGATATTTTTGATACAGCTTGTGCGCCATTTGACCGTTTGTACACACATGCGTGATGTTCGCTGTCGATAAAATCACGGAAAGATCATTCGGCACAACGTTTTTGATGCTCGCGTCAGCCGAGCCCGTTACGTCGCACGAGGCAATGACGTCCCACAAGGCAACTTTATGCTTTAGCAAAAGCGCCTTCTTTTCGGGGACATCCCCCGGCACCGGTTCACCGAAAACCGCGCTCAAGACGCGCCAAAAGCGGTTTTGCGGGTGCCCGTAGAAAAACGCCGCTTTTCTCGACTGCACAGACGGAAACGAGCCCAAAACGAGCACGCGGCTGTTTTCGTCGAACACCGGCGGAATTTCGTGCTGCACCATCAGTGTACCTTCTCGGCAAAATCCTTCTTGCGCTGCTCGTAGGCCGCCATGTTTTCCGCTTCAAACGCAAGCTTCACATCACCCGCGCCCATCAGGTTCAAAATGTACTTTGTAAACGGCGGGTTCAAAACCAAGATCGGCCCCACAAGGTATGTGCCGAAGAAGTTGTTTACGCGGATACCCTCGTATTTCGCCTTTTTATTGAGCCCCACACCTTTGTTTTTCACGAACAAGCCGTGCGATTCATCCGGCGTGTAGGCCATCGTGAACTGCGTCTTAAAGCCCATGATGACATTGCCGTCAAATTCGCCCTCAAAGTCGCTGTTGTGGCGGTGCATCATGTCGCGCTTTGCGTACAAGCGATAAAGCCCAAGGCACTCTACGCGGCTGCCGTCCTCGTTTTCAATGTAATCGCCGAAGATTTCGAGCGCATTGCCCGTGAAAAGGAACACCGTGCCGTCGTCAATGGCTTTTTGGATTTTCTCCTTCAGCGGCATCAACTTGCGGATGACCTGCTCCTGCATACGCTCCGTCATGGGACCCATATACACAAGGTTCATTTTTTCTTCGGTAAAGCGCACATCGTCGCTGAATTTCGTGCGGATAAACTCCGCTTCCGGCAGCGTTTTTTCAAGGTAGACCATGTTGTACGCGTCGCCGAACAGGTTGCAGAATTCCGGGAAAAGGACTTCTATTTTCATTTCGTTTCGCCCTCCTTCTCACGTTCGATCATCTTATCGCGAATGTCATTTGCCAAACGAATGGTGTATACGTCGTACAGAATAAAGACTGTGTCCGCTTCTTTCGAGACCGCCGCAGGCGTATCGCTTTCATCGCGCATGTGCACGATCTTCTCCGCCGGCACACCGGCCAGAAGCGTGCGCACATACGTATCGTGGTGGCGCGCACCGGCAATGACGACCTGCATGATGCTCGGGTCATTTAAAAACTCAAAATCGGTGTCGTAGAACCACGCGGTGTTCTCCACGGTGTGGCGCGCATCGAAGTAGTCGTCGAGAAACATCACAACGGACTTTTTGCCCGGCGCGTTACGGATATTTTCAAACGCACGGGAGCACGCAATGGGGTTCTGCCCCTTTGCAAGGTGCAGAATGTACTTTCTGCCGTTCACTTCTTTTTCGGAGTAACGCGTCTCGCTGATGCCCATTTTCTCCATGGAATTGCGGATTTTTTCTTCGGAAAGGCCGAATTCACGCAGCGTCGCAATGGCGGCAAGGGCGTTATAAATATTGATGTTCGTACTGTTCAAAAGCGGGTATTCCGATTTTTTGCCGCCCTCCGCCACGTTCATTTTCATGTCTTTCGTATCGATGTCTGTTGCAAGGTAGTCGATGTCCGGCGAGCGGTAGCCGCAGGCTTCGCAGTGCACACGGCCGATATGATGGTAGCGCACAATGTCGTGCACAAGCGGGCCGTGGCATTTTGGGCAGGCAGGCACATCATTTACGATATTGTCGCATTCCTTTTTGTCCGTGTCAAGGTGGTCGATGCCGAAATATACGCGATCGTTTTCGGGCTTAATGGAACTGCAAAGCGGGTCGTCGCCGTTCAAAACGAGCTTTGTGCCCTTCGGAATTTCCTTATTCAGAATGTCAAGGATAAACTCCGCGTGCGCGTTGCGCTTATAAGAATCACGGAAAATGTTCGTGCACAGCACAATGTCCGGCTGCATGTAGGGGTAAATGTTCGGCGCAGAGCGCTCATCGAGTTCAAACACCGCAAGGTCACACTTCGGCTTGCCGAAAAAGTGACTGTTCGCAATGAGCGTAGATGCCACGCCGGTCGCGACATTCGTGCCGGAGCGGTTGCACATGAACTCGATGCCGTTATCTTCCAAAACATCCTCGATCATGTTCGAGACAGTCGTTTTGCCGTTCGTGCCCGTAATGCCGATGATCTTCTTCGGTTTCGGCATGCGCCCGATAAAATCCGGGCACAGAATAATAGCCCAAGAACCCGGCATGGACGTGCCCTTTCGCCCGATGAGCTTTAAAACCAGCGCCGTACCGCGGGCGAACATCAGCGCAAAATAAAAGCGTAAATTTCGTTTCATTTTCTTCATTCCTTAAATTTGAATTTTCCGTTTATCGATACGCATGATTATACTACTTTTAGACGTGAACTGCAAGATGAAGTGCAAGATAACGCCGTTTTGAATTGTTTCGGCTCTGAAATTGCGAATATTTAGGAATTTTTCATAATCACGGATTGATTTTTCACAAAAAAGACTGTATGATAAAGAAAAGCAATCCATTAACTTAGGAGGAGTTCACCATGAAAACTTTACCCGTAGCGGTACAGGTTTATTCTGTCCGCGATGACGCTGAGCGCGATTTTAAGGGCACCATGCAGAAAATCAAGGACATGGGCTATGACGGCGTTGAGCTTGCAGGCCTTTATGGCATGAAGCCGGCGGAAGTCAAGGCGATTTTGGAAGAAGTGGGCCTCGTTCCGCTTTCCGCACACGTTCCGTTCCAGGAGCTCGAAGCCGACATCGAAGGCACGGTCGCACAGTACAAAGAGATCGGCATGCAGTACATTGCCATCCCGTATCTGATGGAAGAAGATCGTCCGGGCACCGAGAAGTTCCTCAAGAACATTGAGACCTTCAAGAAGATCGGCGAAGCCTGCAAGAAAGTCGGCATCACGCTGCTTTACCACAACCACGATTTTGAGTTTGTAAAGATGCCGAACGGTCAGTATGCACTCGATTATATCTATACCGAGATTCCCGCTGACCTGCTCCAGACCGAGCTTGATATCTGCTGGGTCAAGGTCGCCGGCGAAGAGCCGGTCGATTACATCAAGAAGTACGCCGGCCGCGCACCGGTCGTCCACCTCAAGGACTTCTACAAGGAAGGTAAGCCGGCCAACATGTACGAGCTCATCGGCATTGAGACCGAGAAGAAGAAAGAAACCGGCAAGTTCGAGTTCCGTCCGGTCGGCCACGGCATGCAGAACATTCCGCCGGTGCTCGATGCAGCACTGGAAGCCGGCTCCAAGTGGGTCGTTGTCGAGCAGGATCAGTCTTATGACACCCCCGCTCTCGAAGCCGTGAAGATGAGCCGCGATTACCTCAAGGGCCTCGGCTGGTAATTTTGCTTTAAGTAAGACATAAGAATACATATTTTCAAGGCGTACTTTCTCTCCGAAAGTGCGCCTTAATTATATTCGCCTGTCGGCGAATGCTATAGTCCTTCGGACAATAAAAAGAAAAACAGCTCCCGACGCATGAAAGCACCGTGGAGCCGCGTATGTATAAGCGAGATATTATGCGTCCTTCTTTTCCTCTTCGTCTTCCGGCGGAAGCACGGATGCGCAGTGCGGGCATTTCGTCGCGCCGATCTTCACGTCATCCATCAGGCAGTACGGGCAGGTTTTCGTGGTAGGAGCCGTTTGTTTTCCCCCAAAAATTTCCGATATTGCTGCGGTTTCCGACAGTTTTTTCTTGCAGAAGTATTGTTGAAAACCGTGAAATATGCTATACTGTTTTATACTTTTCCGAGATATACATAGGACGCTCGATGGTTTAAGGAGATGCACGCATGGCATATAAGATCTGGCTTTTTCTATGGTACTTTGTGCTTGCTTCCTTCTGCGGCTGGGTCGCAGAGGTGGGGTACATCGGCATGGTATACCGAAAATTCAAAAACCCCGGCATGCTGAACGGTCCGTACTGCCCGCAGTACGGCCTGATGATTGCGCTGCCGTGGGCGGCATTGACGGCGCTGCATTGGCAGACGTCGTTTGTTGCCACGCTGTTTTTCTGCCTGATTTCAAGCTTCCTTGTGGAATTCACGTTCGCGTGGCTGCTGCGCAAAACAACGCACATCCGCCTGCGTGATTACTCCAAATTCAAGTGGAATATCAAGGGCTACGTTTCCGTGCCCGTCGCCACCGTGCGCGGCGTGTGCTTCTCGTTCATTGTGGTGTTCATCGTGCCGGTACTCACGTCACTTCTGCACTACGTCAACCGCACCGTCGGCTGGGTCATCCTCTATGCCGTCCTCGGCATCATGCTGCTCGACATCATCATCACGTCCATCACCGTGCAGCGCTTGAATCACCAGTTTAAACGCTTATCCGAACTCGGAGACCGCGTGCGCGAGGCGAGAAACGCCCTCGGCAATGCCGTCACCGGCGGCGCCATCGGCGCAGCGGAGGCCATCGATGACCTCGACCTGCAAAAGAAGCTTCAGGAAGCGCAGAAGACCGCCGACGAAAACTACACGGCACTCCTCAATAAATCGAACTTCTTAAAGCGCCGCTTCATGAGCGCCTCGCCGGATATGACGAACGAGCAGTACGAAAAGGAATTAAAAGCGTACCGCATCACGACGGAAGAGCGCAAAAAGCGCTCCGCCGAACGCTGGAAGCGCAATCGCTATGAATATGAAGCTACATTCGAAAACCCGGAAGACCGCCCGTTCGCGTTCGGCATGAACTTCACAAAACTCTTCTGGATCTTCTTCATCGGCTGCCTTGCCGGTTTTGTGCTTGAAGAATGCTGGGCGTTCTTCATCGCGCACCAGATTGAGCTGCGCGTCGGCCTTGTGTACGGCCCATTCCAGCCCATTTACGGCGGCGGCGCAGCCATCATCACGCTGTGCCTGTATAAGCTCTACAAGCAGGACGACATCGTCATTTTTGTTGCCAGCGGCATCATCGGTGCGGCGTTCGAGTACCTGTGCAGTTGGGGACAGGAGATGCTGTTCGGCACCGTTTCGTGGGATTACAGCGGCACGCCGTTCAATATTGACGGCCGCACAAACTTGATGTTCGCGCTCATCTGGGGCACGCTCGGCCTTATCTGGATCAAAGAAATTTACCCCGCCATGTCGCGCATGATCGAAAAAATCCCGAAGCGACCGGGCGCTATCCTCACCATTTTGCTCGTTGCGTTCATGCTGTTTGACGGGTTCATCTCCTGCGCCGCGCTGACCCGCGCCAACGAGCGAGCCGAGGGCATCCCCGCCACAAGCTCGTTCCAAATGTTCCTCGATAAGCACTTGGACGACGACTACCTCGCGCTCGTCTACCCGAACATGCAGAAGGTCAACGAAGACGGCACGAAAAGCGAACCGCTGAAAGACACGGTAAAGAACACGTAAACGCAATCTGCCATACTGCGGCAAAGAAATTTGAAGCTGTTTCATCACGAATTAAAAGGAATCCACCGTATCGCTTTCACACATACGGTGGATTCCTTATTTTATCGTATTATTTTTGATTCAGCGTACGCTTTCTACAAACGTTCTGAACGCTTTTCTGCCCTCTGCCGTGCATTTGTAGACGCCTGCGTTCTCCAGCACCTTTACAAACACCTTTCCCACTTCCTGCTGCAAGATGTGCTCGGCATTCGCTTCGTTCATTTCCGGGTGGTCGCGCTTCACCTGCGCTGCCCACTCCGCGTGCTTTGCGATGCTCTCCACGCTTGAAACGTCGCCGTTTTTCAGCATCACATCTTTCAGGGTCTTCAACTCGTCTTTCAGTCTGGACGGCAAAACCGCGAGACCCATAACTTCAATGAGGCCGATGTTCTCTTTCTTGATGTGATGATATTCGTCGTGCGGGTGGTATACGCCGAGCGGATACTTTTCCGTCGTGATGTTGTTGCGCAGCGCAAGGTCGAGCTCGTATACGCCGTCCACACAGCGCGCAATCGGCGTGATGGTGTTGTGCGGCTCGCCGTCCGTCTCCGCAAAAATGAACGCGTCCTCGTCCGTGTAGCTTCTCCACGCTTTCAATACGTGGTCAGCCGCGTCAATCAGGCGATCCGGGCTTTTATGGCGCAAACGCAGAACAGATACCGGCCAATTCAATATGCCCGCTTCCACATCTTCAAAGCCGTGCAGCGTGCAGTGCTCCTCCATGTTCGCGCGCGCCATCGCGAACGTATAGTGGCCGCCCTGGTAGTGGTCGTGTGTCAAAATGGAACCGCCAACGATGGGCAAATCGGCATTAGAGCCGAGGAAATAGTGCGGAAACTGCTCCACAAAATCAAACAGCTTGCGGAACGTGCTCTTGTCAATCTGCATCGGCACATGCTCGCCGCAGAACACAATGCAGTGCTCATTGTAGTACACATACGGAGAATACTGCAAAAACCAATCCGCATGGTTCACCGTGATCGGGATTGCGCGGTGGTTCTGTCTTGCCGGGTGGTTCATGCGGCCCGCATAACCGATATTCTCCTTGCACAGCATACAGGCAGGATAACCGGAAGCCTTCATTTTCTTTGCCGCTGCAATGGCCTTCGGATCTTTTTCCGGCTTTGAAAGGTTGATGGTAATATCAATCGCACCGAAGCGCGGGTCGTTATACACCCACTTTAAATCGCGCGCCACACGGTCGCGGCGGATATAATTGCAGTCGCCGCAAAGCTTATAGAACCAGTCCGTCGCCTTTTCCGGGGATTCCTTGTAAAGTGCGCGAAATGTGCGGTTCACATCGGACGGGCGCGGTGTCAAAAGGCCCATCAGTTTCGTGTCAAATAAATCGCGGGACGTCGCACCGTCCTCGATGATGCCGCGCTTTACGGCTTCGTCGCAAAGGCCGTCCAGCAAAAGTGCCAGATTTTCGCTCTGCTCCGCTTCCTCATCCGCGTAATCTTCTTCACAAAGCGCCTCCAATAAACGGTTGCGCGTGTAAATCGTGTCTTCCGCTTCGATGAGCCCCGTGCGCACGCCGTATTCGACAAGCGCCTTGATTTTTCCGAAAAGCATACTTTTTACCCCCGTATAGCTAAAAATTCAGAAAGAGAGCGTAAAAATCAGCGCATCCTCTCTTGGTTCTGTATAAAAATTGCGGCGCACGCCCGCTTCCGTAAAGCCGAGCGAACGGTACATCGCAATGGCCGGCAGGTTCGACGCCCGCACCTCCAGCGTGATGAAAACGCCGCCGTTTTCCCGCGCTTTTTCGATCAGCGCCGCCATGAGCGTTCTGCCCACACCATGGCCGCGAAACTCCGGGAACACCGCAATGTTGTCCACATAGCTTTCGCCGAGCACCGTGTGCATGCCGCCGTAGCCGAGCACCTCATCTTGCTGCATCGCCACTAAAAAGCACGCAGCAGGATTATCAATCTCCTCCGTCAGGCTTTTTTCGCTCCACGGTTCCGAAAAGCAAAGCTTTTCAAGCTCCGCAAGGCGCGAAACGTGCTCCGCCGTCATCGAAACAATCTGCATAAACGCTCCTTAAAAACCGAGATGCTGCTCAAACGTCTGCAATTCCTCGCAGATCTTGTCGCGGCACTTGCGGTAGGTATTTAGGTCCCCGCCGTAGGGGTCGTCAATGTAATGCGGCACGTAAATTTTCTCCGCCGACACACCCGCCTGCATCAAAATGTACGCGTGGGTTTTCGACATCGTGAAATAAACGTCCCACACATCGATTTCTTCCGGCGTAAAGCGGCGCGCAATGTGACCGCTGATGTCCACGCCGATCTCCTTGCAGGCCAGCACCGCATTTTCGCTGGGGTGCTGCCCATCGAGCGCGGAAAGGCCGGCGCTTTGGCACATGATGTTCTCAAAGCCGCGCTGCTCCATTTCGCGGCGGAAAATGCCCTCCGCCATTGGGCTTCTGCACGTGTTGCCGGTGCAGACAAACAAAATTTTCATCTTTGATTATAAACCTCGAATACTTCTATAATCGGTCGTATTTCGTCTTCCAAAATGAAAACGCTCCCGAACGACCGCTACCTATCATAGCACAGTTCGGGAGAGAATTCTACTAAGTATTCTTTAATTTTCAATGAATGACAACAAAACAACAACAATAAACAACATTGTGCCGCACAAAGCTGCTGAAAGGCGCACCCGCCTACTTCTTCCTGTAAACCAGAAAGTCAAATTTAATCTCGGTCCCGAGCACATCAAGCGCGCGCAGACGCTCTCCGCCCTCTACGTCCGTCTTCCAGTAGTACGGCGTCATGGAGAACAGCGCTTCAATGTTCTCCTGCCCGTTCACCGTGATAAACTTTTGCACACACGCACGGCCGAGGTATTCAAACCCGTCGTAGGCCGTGTCGTGCTCTTCGTTCTCATACGGCTCTTTGTATAAAACCTCTTTCATGCCGTACAGATGCCGCGCACCCGGCACCGCAAGGATCATTACGCCGCCCGGCTTTAGCACCCTAAAAAACTCCTCCGGCACAATAGGCGCAAAAACGTCCGTCAGCACATCTACACTGTTTTCCGCACACGGCAGGTGAAATAAACTCGCCACCGCGAAATCGATGCCCTTATATTTGCCCGCAGCCGCTTTCACCGCGAATTTCGAGATGTCCACGCCGGAAACCGAACCGTTTTTCGCTTTGGCTTTTTCATATAAAGCCGAAGTGTAAAAGCCCTCGCCGCAGCCTGCGTCCAAAACAACGCCGTTCTCGGGCAGATATTTGTCCGTCAGCTCCGCCAGTTTGTCACGGAACGCATCGTAGTAGCCGCCGCTCAAAAACACGCGGCGCGCGTCCACCATCTGCTTTGTGTCGCCGGGAATCTTCGCGTGCATCTGCTTTACAGGCAGAAGATGCACATACCCCTGGCGCGCAATATCATAAGAATGTCCGTTTGCGCAGCGCAGCGCGCGGTCTTCTCTTTCCAACGCGCTGCCGCATGCGGGACAGCAAAATATCATCATAAACCCTTAGCCCTTCGCCTGATACCAGCTCTTACCGCTTCCGGCCTCTGCCAGCATCGGCACGCTCAGCTGCACTGCGTTTTCCATTTCTTCTTCCAGAATTTTCTTCACCGTGTCGCTTTCCGCTTCCGGACACTCCACAATGAGTTCGTCATGCACCTGCAAAATCAGCTTTGCATCGAGCTTTTCGGCTTTCAAACGGTTGCGCACGTGCACCATCGCAATCTTGATGATGTCCGCCGCCGTGCCCTGAATCGGCATGTTGCGCGCCACACGTTCACCGAACGCACGCATGTTGAAATTGGAGCTTGCAAGCTCCGGCAGATAGCGTCTGCGGCCGAACAGCGTCTCCACATAGCCGTTTTTCTTCGCTTCCTCCACCACGCGCTCCATATAGTCTGCAACGCCCTTATAATTGCGCAGGTAATCGTGAATGTAGTCCTCGGCCTCGCGGCGGGAAACACCGATGTCCTTTGAAAGCGAGAACGCGCCGATGCCGTACACAATGCCGAAGTTGACCGCTTTCGCACGGCTGCGCATCTGCGGGGTCACAAGGTCTTCGGGCATATCGAACACACGCGCCGCCGTCATGGTGTGGATGTCGCGCCCAAGTCGGAAGTCCTCCTGCATCTGCGTGTCGTTTGCCACGTGCGCCAATACGCGCAGTTCAATCTGCGAATAGTCGGCGTCCACAAGCACATTTCCCTCTTTTGCGATGAAGAACCGGCGGAATTCACGCCCAAGCGGCGTGCGCACCGGGATGTTCTGCAAATTCGGCTCAGTCGAGGAAATACGCCCCGTGCGCGTTTCGGTCTGGTTGAAGCTCGAGTGAATGCGCCCGTCCGCCGTGATGGCTTTCAGCAAGCCCTCGCAGTACGTGGAACGCAGCTTCGTCAGCGTGCGGTAGCGCAAAACCTTATCAACTGCCGGATGTACGCCGCGCAGACCCTCCAGCACATCTGCATTTGTGGAGTATCCCTTTTTCGTCTTTTTGCCGTGCGGCAGTCCGAGCTTTACGAACAGCGCTTCGCCCAGCTGCACCGGGGAGTTGATGTTGAATTCATACCCCACGTCTTCATAAATTTCTTTCTGCAGTGCGTCCACCTGCTCAGAAAGCACCTCGCCGTAGGTTTTTATGGCCTCGCGGTCAACAAGGAAGCCGCTTTCCTCCATCTCGCCCAAAACCAAAGCAAGCGGAATTTCAATGTTCTCCAATAATTCGTGCTGGCCGTTTTCGTCGATGCCCTTTTGCAGCGCCGCACAAACAGCGGGCAGCACAGCCGCCGCCTGCACGTTCGCGTCCTCATATGCGGGCACGGCAATGCCGCATTCCGCCGCCAAACGCAGCACACCGTAATCGGAGCCCGAGGGGTTCAAAAGATACGCCGCAAGCTCCGTGTCCATCACGGCGTTTTCAAGGGAAGTCCTCAAATGCAGCGCCGTGCGGTGCAGCTTTTTCAGCGCAAACGTGTACTTTTTCGTCACCTTACTGCCGAGGAACGCCTTCAAAAACGCGTCGTCCGCATCCACGACCGCAATCGCCGGCTTGCCCGCGTCGAACTTACCGTTAAACACAAGCTGCTTTAATTCGTCGTTTTCAAACACCGGCACAAAGTACGCCGCCCCCTCGTCCTCACACTGGCCGAGCACCGCTGCGCCGTCTTTATAATTCTTCACGGGCAGCAAAGCCGCTTCGTCGGCCTGTGCGCTGTTCGCCGTCGGCGCCGCGCCGGGAGTCAGGTGCAGGCGTTCCATCAGCTTAAAGAGCTCTAAACGCGTCATGATCTGCGCCGCGGCTGCGGGGTCGCCCTCGCCGGGAATATAATGCGCAAGCTCCGTATCGATCGGCGCATTGCGGCGGATGGTGCCGAGGTCGTAGCTCAAAAACGCGTTGTCTTTGGAATTGATCAGCTTCGTTCTCATGCCGGGTTTGATGTCCAGCTCATCTAAATTGTCGTAAATATACTGCAAAGAGCCGAACTTGCGGATCAGCTCGCCCGCACCTTTTTCGCCGATGCCCGCAACGCCCGGAATATTATCCGAGGTATCGCCCTGAATGGCCTTGATGTCGATGAGCTGCTTCGGCTCCACGCCGTACGTCTCTTTGATATACGCCTCATCACACAGCGTCACGGCAGACTGACCGAATTTCGTCGTTGCAAGGCGCACCGTCGTTTTCGGCGAGACAAGCTGCAGGCTGTCCCGGTCGCCGGTCGCAATCATGCACGTATTGTCCGTGTTTTCGCACGTTTCCGCAAACGTGCCGAGAATATCGTCTGCTTCCCAGCCCTCGCACGTCACAATTTTATAGCCGAGGTCGCCGAGCAGCTCCTTTAAGACCGGCATCTGCGCCGCAAGCTCCGGCGGCATGCCCTTGCGCTGCGCCTTATAACCCGCATAGGCCTTGTGGCGGAATGTCGGCGCTTTCATATCGAACGCGATGGCCACCGCGTCCGGCTCCGTTTCGTCCTTCACCTTTTCCAGAATATTCAAAAATCCGACAATACCGTTTGTAAACTCGCCGCTTTTCGTTGTCAGCAGCTTAATGCCGTAAAACGCGCGGTTTAAAATGCTGTTGCCGTCCAGTACCAAAAGCTTCACGCTGATCTTCCTTTCCGTTACGGGTCAAAAGACACGTCTTTGTTTTCTATATACACTTTCTCAAGCAATTTATCGAGGTCGCTGAGCGTTTCCAGCTCACCCGCCATGCGCCGGAATTCCGCCGCACCGCGCAGACCGTGCATGTACCATGCCACATGCTTTCTCGCTTCGCGCATGCCGCGCCCCTCTCCCTTTGCGGCGCACAGCGCATCCATATGCTTTTTAATGACCACAATGCGCTCCGCAAGCGTCGGCGGCGGCATAATGCGCAGACCGCTGCTGAAATAGCCGTTGATCTCCCTGAAGATCCATGGATTGCCGAGCGCCCCGCGCCCAATCATCACCATGTCGCACCCGGTCTCGTTCATCATGCGCACGGCGTCCTGCACGCATTTTACGTCGCCGTTGCCGATGACGGGCACCTTCACGGCTTCCTTCACCTGACGGATAATATCCCAGTCCGCCGGCGGCTCATACATCTGTGTGCGTGTTCTGCCGTGCACGCAAATGGCGTCCACGCCCGCATCTTCGCAATATTTTGCGACCTCCACTGCGTTCACGCTGTTTTCGTCCCAGCCCTTACGAATTTTCACCGTCACGGGCAGGTCGACCGCATTTTTCACGGCACGGACAATGTCCCCACACAGCGGCGGCTTTTTCATTAGGGCGCTGCCGCAGTTATTGCCCGCAATTTTCGGCACAGGGCAACCCATATTGATATCAATAACATCCGGCCCGGCCGCTGCGGCGCGCTTTGCGGCAGATGCAAAGATGAGCGGGTCGTCGCCGAACATCTGGATCGCGACGGGGTGTTCCTTTTCGCCGAGCGTGATAAGCTCCTGCGTTTTTTTATAGTTATACTGCAGCGCTCTCGTCGAGACCATTTCCGTCACGCAGTACGCCGCGCCAAACGAGCGGCAAAGCTCGCGGAACGGCCGATCGGTCGCGCCCGCCATCGGAGCCAGCGCCGCCACACCGTTCAAAGTCAGATTTCCGATTTTCATTTTTATATCCTTCTGATTTTTCTGTATTTTTAATTTTACTTATATTATAATACCGAACTGCCCCGCACATTTCAATAAAAATTCCTTAAAAATTAGAATTTGCCTTTAATCTACCCTTTATTTGTGTTATACTGGGCTTAAATATAGATGCGGGGAATCTCTCTTTTAAAAAGGCGTTACACGCCTTTCGGGAGACCCCCTAATTGGGTCTCCCGCGCAAAAACAGTCCACCGGACTGTTTGATAGCAATGCGAAGCATTGGTTTCTCCCAGTCCTGATTTTTGGGAGGCAAAAAAGTTTTCGTCGTCTGCGGACGACGACTCTGGGCTTCACCCCGAGACCCCACGACCGAACCGCAGGTTCGGTTTGACCTTCATTTGAAAAAAGGTCGATCAAAAACTTTTAACCACGCTTACAAGAAACCTCATTCTAAATTCACATACAGGAGGACATTCACTTGGATACCTCAAAATCTTATGTGCGCGATGGTCGCATCCAGCAAAAGCCGCGCGGCAATTATTTCCTCTTCTCCTTCCTTTTCGGCCTTGCTCTGGCCTTTGTCATCTTTGTGCCGTTCATGATCGTAGACGGCGGCCGCTTTCTGTTCTACGGCGATTTCAATGTGCAGCAGGTGCCGTTCTACCGCATCGCGCACGATGCCATTCGTTCCGGCAACATCGGCTGGAATCATTTAACAGACCTCGGCGTCAATTTCATCGGTTCCTATTCGTTCTACCTGCTCGGCAGCCCGTTCTTCTGGCTCACCATTCCGTTCCCGGGCGAGTGGCTGCAATACCTCATGGGCCCGCTGTTCATCTTAAAGTTCGGCTGCGCCTCCCTCTCTGGCTACATTTATCTGCACCGCTATGCAAAGAACCCCAACACGGCGCTCTTAGCGTCTCTCTTATACGCGTTCTCGGGCTACTCGATCTACAACATTTTCTTCAATCATTTTCACGAAGCCATCATCGTATTCCCTTTGCTCTTAGCCGCGCTCGATGAATACATGTACACAAAGCGCCGCGGCATTTTTGCGCTCATGGTCGCCGCCGCGTGCATCGTGAATTATTATTTCTTCGTCGGCATGGTGACATTCACGGTCATCTACTTCTTTGTGCGTCTGCTCTCCGGCAGCTGGCACATCACGGTCAAAGATTTCCTCCTGCTCGCGCTCGAAGCCGTGCTCGGCCTCGGCATCGCGTGCATTCTGCTTGTGCCAAGCGTTCTGTGCATCATTCAAAACTACCGCGTTTCCAATCCCATCAGCGGCTGGAGCGCCCTGCTTTATGACCGCAACCAGCGCTACATTCACATTTTGCAGTGTCTCTTCTTCCCGCCGGATCTTCCCGCACGCCCGAACTTCACCCCGGATTCCGAATCCAAATGGGCGTCCCTCGGCGCATGGCTGCCCATGTTCAGCATGACCGGCGTCATCGGTTGGATGCAGCTGAAGCGCCGCCACTGGCTGAAAAAGATGCTCTGCGTTCTGCTCTTCATGGCGTTTATTCCCGGCCTCAACGCTTTGTTCCAGCTCATGAACGCGTCGTATTACGCACGCTGGTTCTATATGCTCACGCTCATGATGGCCGCCGCCACTATGATGGCGCTCGAAAACCCGCGTGTTGATTGGCGCCGCTCCTTAAAGTGGACAACGCTCATCACGCTCGCCATGACGCTCGTCATCGGCCTCATGCCCACGCTCACCAAAACGGACGGCGAGATTACCGATGTCACATTCGGTCTCGAAAAATACCCCACGCGCTTCTGGACATACGCCGCCATTGCGCTCCTCTCACTTGCACTCGTCGGCTTTGTTCTTGCATTTTATAACCGCGGCTCCCGCCCGTTCTACCGCGCTGCGTCCGTCTGCCTCAGCATCACCATCGTGCTGTATTCTGTTTTCTTCATCGCGCTCGGCAAAACACAGTCGGATTACACCTATGACCACATCATCCCCTACGCCTTAAACGGCGGCGCGGATGTCGCCATAGACGATCTGCGCGACGACAACGTCCGTACGGATTTCTACGAAAGCCTCGATAACTCCGCCATGTTCTGGGAGGTACAGTCCATTCAGGCGTTCCACAGCATCGTCCCCGGCTCGCTCATGGAGTTCTACGATTCCATCGGCGTGCAGCGCGATGTCGCTTCCCGCCCGGATACCACTCACTACGGCCTGCGCGGACTGACAAGCGTTAAGTATCTTTTTGACGACGATCACGATACCGAGTATTTCGCCGGCGAAGACTACGCCGACCCCGCCATGCCGGGCTGGATGTACTACGGCAACACAAACGGCTTTGACATTTGGGAAAACGAACATTACATTCCCATGGGCTTCACCTACGACAGCTATGTCACCGAAAAAGACTACGAAAACACAAGCGAAAGCTACCGCGAGCTTTTGATGCTCAAGGGCATCATCCTCACCGATAAGCAGGTTTCAAAATGGGGCGATATGCTTTCTCCGCTCGATACAAGCGAACTCTCCTACACCAAGGAAACCTACAAAACAGATTGCGAAAACCGCGCAAAGCTCACCTGCGATACCTTTGAATATACAAATACCGGCTTTAACGCCACCATCACAGCAAGCCGCGACGTGCCCGTGTTCTTCAGCATCCCGTATGAAAACGGCTGGTCGGCCTACGTCAACGGCGAAAAGGTCGATATCGAAAAGGTGAACGTCGGCTTCATGGCCATCCGCGTCAACGCCGGCACCAATGTCAAGATCGAGTTCAAATACCGCACGCCCGGCCTGTTTCTCGGCATGGCAATCACCGTCGTGTGCGTGCTTCTGTTCGCACTTTATATGGTACTCATGCGCACGATCTTCAAAGAAGTCCCCGTGCCGCTCGCCCGCCACAATATGGTGCTGCGCCCGCTCTCCCACTATGCAAAAAAGCATGGCGCGCATTTTGAAAACAGCGGGATTATTCACGTAAAACCGCGCAGTCAAACCGACCGCGCTTTGGAAAAGAAAGAAGGTTTTGATAATGACGACTGAACGTAATATTCCGGTCTTGTACCTCGTCATTCCTTGCTACAACGAGGAAGCCGTGCTGCCGGAGACCACCAAGCGTCTGACCGAAAAAATGCACACCATGATCCGCGCCGAGCAGGTCGATCCCGAAAGCCGCATTCTCTATGTCGATGACGGCAGCAAGGATAAAACCTGGGCGATTATCTCCGAATATGCGGAAGCGATTCCCTATGTGGACGGCGTAAAGCTCGCGCACAACCGCGGCCACCAAAACGCCCTGCTCGCCGGCCTCATGACCGCCATGCCGCTGTGCGACTGCGCCATCAGCATGGATGCCGACCTGCAGGATGACATTAACGTCATCGACCGCTTCGTCGAAAAATATATGGAGGGCTGCGACGTCGTCTACGGCGTGCGCAACAAGCGCGAGACCGATACGTTCTTCAAGCGCACCACCGCAGAAGGCTTTTATAAATTCATGAAGATTCTCGGCGTAGACGTCGTCTTCAATCACGCCGATTACCGTCTGATGAGCCGTCGCGCGCTCGAGGGCCTTTCCGAGTATAAGGAAGTCAACCTGTTTCTGCGCGGCATCGTGCCGCTCATCGGCTTTAAAAGCGACTATGTCTATTACGACCGCGCCGAGCGTTTCGCGGGCGAATCCAAATACCCCTTAAAAAAGATGATCTCCTTCGCGCTCGACGGCATCACATCGTTCAGCGTAAAGCCCTTAAAGCTCATCTCCAACCTCGGCATTCTCATCTCCGTCCTCAGCATCTTCGGCCTCCTGTACGCGCTCATCTCGCACCTGTGCGGCGTCACCGTCGCGGGCTGGACAGCCATCGTCGCGTCCATCTGGCTGCTCGGCGGTCTGCAAATGCTCTGCCTCGGCGTCGTCGGCGGCTACATCGGTAAAATTTACAGCGAAGTCAAGCAGCGCCCCCGTTTCCTCATCGAAACCCACCTCAAAGCCGAACCGGAAGAAAAAGTCTTGGACGAACACTGATACGCTAACCAAACCGGATCCCGAATTGTCTCAGCAGTTCGGGATTTCTTTTCCCGCTGCTCACAGCATGTTGAGTTTAAGAGGTATATTTTATGAAAAAATTTGCTTTCGGAGCTTCCAAATTTTTCCTCGGCTCCGTTTTCGGCTGCGTTTTTGTATTGCTCCTGTTTTTTACGCAATGTACATACGCCAAAAAGCAGACATTTTTGCTCTCAAATATCGCTCTGCTTCTGTTCGGCATCGCCCTTTTTGTGCTGTTTCTGTCCCTCGACCGCCTGCAACAGGTCAAGCTTTCGTGGCATCGGCCGACCGTATCGTCCGATGTGCTCATATACGGTCTGTGTCTGCTTTTATTTTCCGCACAGCTCTATATTTCCTATAACATTTATTTCGAAACCGGTTGGGACGCGGGCCTCCTTACAGAAAACGCCCGCAATCTGATGCACAAGCATTCGGTCGATATCCGCTATTTTTCCAACTATCCCAATAATCTGCTGTATTTTTTCTTCGAGCTGTTCGTCTTCAAGCTGAATAAATATTTCAGCATTTTCTCCGATACACAGCAGGTTTTGTGCGTCATCACCGTCAACTGCGCACTCAATACGCTTTCCTGTCTGCTCGTTTATAAAACCGCCGCGCGGCTCACACGAAAGCTATACGCTTTTTTCGGCTTTTTTCTCGCGGTACTCAGCTTTGGGCTTTCCCCGTGGAACGTTATCTGCTACACAGACGCTTTAGGGCTGATTTTCCCTATCCTTACACTCTATGTATTCATTCGTCCGGCAAAACACAAATGGCTCTCCTATGTGCTTTCCGCCATCATCGGCACACTCGGGTATTTTATCAAGCCGCAGTGTTTTATTTTGCTCATCGCTATTTTTTTGATTGAAGGTATTTACGCACTGTCCGATAAGCACCTGTTAAAACCGCTTCTGCTCTCACTTTTGACAGTCGCCATCACCTTTTTCGCCGTTAAAGCCGGTACAGGTTTTCTGTGTTCCCACTATCACATTCAGCTTGATAACGAGCAAAGCTTCGGCATTGCACATTTCTGGATGATGGGTCTTAACCCGGAAAAAAAAGGTGTCTATTCCGCCGAAGACGTTCGCTATTCCCGTTCTTTTGTCACCGCTTCCGAGCGCACGCAGGCAAATATCGCCGTCGGCAAACAGCGTTTACAGGAAATGGGCTTTTTCGGCACGCTCAAACAGCTCGCGCAAAAAATGCTCACGCTCTATAATGACGGCACATTCGCATGGGGAAAAGAGGGAAATTTCCTTCAAACCGTTTTTGATCCGCCCAATACAAAAGCCGCGCCCTTCCTCCGCAGCATCTACTACCCCGACGGAAGCCGCTACTTGTATTTCACAACCTTCGAGCAGTTCATTTGGCTCATGATCTTGCTGCTTGGCGCCGCCGGTCTGTTCAGCAGCTTCAGCCATAAGCACGCAAAAACCTTAAATATCCTGTGGCTCACATGGATCGGTCTCACCGTCTTTGAGCTCCTGTTTGAAGTACGCGCCCGTTATTTATACACCAACGTTCCGCTTTTCTGCGTGCTTGCAGCCGTCGGCATCGAAAATATCCGCCGTCTGTTCTGCCGTATCACCGAAAAGCTCTCTGCGCGTCTTCCCGCAAAAAAATCCGTATAACCCCATAACGCACAAGACCCCCGCTCCCGGAAAGCTCCGAAAGCGAGGGTCTCTATGTTTATTCGGTTACCTTAGGCAAAAAACGATTACATCAAGCTTCTGTACAGCTCGGCAATCTCCTCAACGGAGGTGTCGCGCGGGTTGCCCGGGCAGCAAGCGTCTGCAAATGCGCTTTCTGCGAGGAACTGTACGTCCTCTTCCTTCAGGATGCCCTTCAGGTTTGTCGGAATACCCACATCTTCACTCAGCTTCTTCACAGCCGCAATCGTTGCATCGGCAGCCTCTTCGGCGGTCATCGCGTCAATGCCCTCAACGCCCATGGCCTTGCCTACTGCGCGATAACGCTCGCCTGCAACGGACTTGTTGTACTCAAGGCCGGTCGGCAGAATGATCGCGCAGGCGACACCGTGCGGGGTGTCATACAGCGCGGACAGGCCGTGCGCCATGCTGTGGACGATGCCGAGGCCGACATTGGAGAAGCCCATACCGGCGATATACTGGCCGAGTGCCATGCCCTTGCGCCCGTCGGGATCGTTGTTGACAGCGTCGCGCAGGTTGGAGGAGATGAGGCGGATCGCTTCGAGGTGGAACATGTCGCTCATTTCCCATGCACCCTTGGTGATAAGACCTTCAATGGCGTGGGTCAGCGCGTCCATACCGGTGGCGGCGGTGAGCGGCGCGGGCATGGTGGACATCATATCGGGGTCGACGACGGCGATCTCGGGGATGTCGTTAGTGTCAACGCAGACGAACTTGCGCTTCTTCTCAACATCGGTGATAACGTAGTTGATGGTGACTTCAGCCGCGGTGCCGGCGGTCGTCGGGACGGCGATGGTGAAGACGGCGTGCTTCTTGGTGGGGGCGACGCCCTCGAGGGAGCGGACATCCGCAAACTCGGGGTTATTTATAATGACGCCGACAGCCTTTGCAGTGTCCATGATGGAGCCGCCGCCGACGGCGACGATGCAGTCAGCACCGGCGTCCTTGAAAGCCTGAACGCCGTTCTGGACGTTTTCGATGGTGGGGTTTGCCTTTATATCGGTGAAGAGAGCGTAATCAATACCGGCGGCCTTCATCGGGCTTGCCGGAGCAGACAAGAGCCTTCTTGAAGCCGCGGGCGGACAGCTCAGGGCCGATCTCCTTGACAGCGCCGGAGCCATGGTAGGAAACAGTGTTGAGGACTATACGATTGACCATTGCGAAACCTTCCTTTCGATTTACCACAATATAGTGTTGACTTCATTGAACGGTCTTATTCGGACAGACGAGCATACCGCATGGAAAGCTTGCCTATCTTTTAACTATGTTTATGATAGCACTTTTTCCCTAGGAAATTCAAGAGCAAAGTGCATTTTCGGAGATTTGGTTAATCGGTACCCATAACCGCGCCGCAATGGGTTGCGGCTTTTGTATATATTGACAGTTAATTAACAAAACGTTCATTATCTTAACAACAGCGGTTTACCAAGAACGTTCAACTGTGCGCTGCTCATGGACAGAACAAATCGCCGCGGTACCTGCATAGGCACCGCGGCGATAGACTATTAAGTTTATAAAAACTTATGCGTTATGCGGCCTTAGCTTTTTTCTTGCTGATGAAGTGTACGGCAAGGCCGATGACCAGACCGAGGGCAGCGGGGCAGACCCAGCCGAGACCGAGGTACGCAAGCGGGAGGTTTGCGCGCACAAAGTCGAGCACGCCGTTCAGGTGCAGAGCGCTGATGACATTGCCCGGCAGGCTTGCGCAGAGGTCATAGAGCGCGGCGAAGAAGGTAAAGCCAATGACCCAGCGGTAGACGCGCCTGTCATGCCCGAAGAACTTCCCGCAGAGGGAGAGGACAATGAGCACGATGGCCAGCGGATAGAGGAACATCAGGACCGGCAGGGAATAGCTGATGATGTTGCTCAGGCCGAAGTTTGCAAAACCGAAGGCGACAACGCTGAAGATGATCGCCCATGCGCGGTAGCTCAGCCCCTTGAACATCCCGGCAAAGGTCTCGGCACAGCTCGTGATAAGGCCGACGGAGGTCTTGAGGCAGGCGAGCGTCACGGTCGCGGCGAGGATCAGAAGGCCGACGGAGCCGAGGTAGTGCTGCGCGATCTGCGCGAGGGCGATGCCGCCGTTTTCCGAGGTCTCGAACAGTCCGCGGCTCTGCACGCCGACGATGGTGACGGCGACGTAGATGGCAGCCATCAGCAGACAGCTGAAAATACCCGCGCGGACAGTGCTGCCCGCCACGGCGTCCGGCTCGGTCACGCCGAGGCCACGGATGACCTGCACGACCACGATGCCGAAGGCAAGGCTTGCCAGCGCGTCCATGGTGTTGTAGCCCTCGAGGAAGCCGGTGAAGAAAGGCTGAGAGGCGTAAGCGCCCTCCGGTACGACCGCGCCGACGGCGGCGCCGGGGCGGAGCATCGCCACGATGACCAGAATGCCGAGGAACAGCAGGAAGCAGGGGTTGAGCACCTTGCCGACCCAGACGAGGATCTTGCCCGGGCGGAGCGAGAAGAACAGCGCCGCGGCGAAGAAGGCGGCGGAGAACGCCAGCAGGCAGAGCCGCGTATTGCCGCCCTGCGGCAGCACCTGCTCCAGTCCCACGGTGAAGGAGGTGGTGGCGCAGCGGGGGATGGCGAAGAACGGCCCGATGGTCAGGTAGAGCAGGCAGGTGAAGAACATGGAGTAGGGCTTGCCCACGCGGCTGCCGAGCTCAAAGAGCCCGCCGGAGCGGCTGATGCCGAGCGCCGCTACGCCGAGCAGCGGCAATCCGACGCCCGTTACGCAGAAGCCTATGACCGCGGGCCATACGTTTGCGCCGGCCATCTGACCCATGTGAACGGGGAAGATGAGGTTTCCGGCGCCGAAGAACATACCGAAGAGCATACTGGCAACGTAGGTGTAGTCGCGGCCGCTGAGCTTCTGTTTCATTTTCGTTTCTCCTTTTTCATTTCCACCCGCCGGGTTCGATCCGCGCGGTGCAGAATGTTTGAAAATCAGTTTACCACAGCGGCGGAGAATGGGCAATCGGCATAAGCGATAAAAAACCATGCGGGGAGCTTGCCTTTCTTCAAAGAACGAATAGACCTTCCGTGGACGGGCGGCGGAACGGCGTGGAAAAAGATTTTTCAAAAAGTGTTGACAAGTGTAGCCAACTATGCTACATTGTGTTTACATCAGTAACCAAAATCCGGAAAAAGGAGGACGGCAAATGGAAAAATTTGATCTTGCGCCCGCCGAATGGAACATCATGGAATGCCTGTGGGAGCGCGCACCGCAGACCGGCCGCGAACTGACCGAGCAGCTGGAGGCCAGCATGGGCTGGAGCCGCAGCACGACGCTGACGCTACTGCGGCGCATGGTCGGCAAGGGCGTTGTGACGTGCGACACGGAGGGGACGAAGAACACCTTTTCCCCCGCGGTGCGCCGCGAGGACGCGGCGCTTGCCGAAACAGAGACCTTTTTAGACCGCGTCTATCAGGGAAGCCTGAGCATGATGGTCAGCGCCATGACGCGCAGGCAGGCCATCTCCAAGGAAGAGATCGACGAGCTTTATGAGCTGCTGCGGCAGATGGAGGAGGGAACAAAATGATGCAGTGGATCGTTTCATCCAGCGTTTTGATCCTGGTGGTCATCGCGCTGCGCTATGTGCTGCGCGGGAAGCTCAGCCTGCGGATGCAGTACGCCCTGTGGCTGCTGGTGCTGGCGCGGCTGCTGATCCCCGTCAGCTTCGGCAGCACGGATATCAGCGTCATGTCGGTGGTGGAAAAGGCCCCGGCGGTACAGGCGGTGGAGAGCGTCCGGGATGTGGACACCATCTGGCAGGCGGACAACGGCTCCGTGCAGGGTCTCCCCGCCGGAGCGGCGGCGGACAACGCACCGCTGCAGATCGCGCCCCGTACCACCAGTGACGACCAGTTCAGTCGCATGTCCAGCGCTCTGACCCTCCGCAAGGTGCTGCTGCCGGTATGGTGGTGCGGCGCGGCGGTGACGCTGCTGGTGTTCCTGAGCGTCAATCTCCGCTTTGCCGGAAGGCTACGGAAGAGCCGCCGCCCCTTGGCGGTGGAGGGGGCGGCCCTTCCCGTCTTT
>OMNT01000598.1_pt1 | contig 37573 bp, 29 predicted proteins | sample 1672551 | NCBI WGS metagenome assembly OMNT01 (sample SAMEA3136698, study PRJEB25190) | human gut metagenome | reverse complement strand
TTGAAAAAATCGAAAAGGATATTATAAGGACAAAAGCAAAGATAAGCGAGTATCAGCAAAAATTACGCAATCTTGAAGCGCAGAAAGTCGAAGCCGAGAATTTGCAGATTGTAAATCTCGTTAAGGCTGTTAAACTTAGCACTCCCCAGCTTACCGTACTTTTAAGCGCGTATGCAAAGGGTGATGTTCTTCTTCCCGACGAGTACGAGGAGGAATTAAAGGCTATTGAGGAAAACGAGCAGCAGGAGGACGGCACGAATGAAGAATAAAATTATTGCGATATTATCAGCAGCTTTATTATGCTTTGGCGGAATGTGCGGAATAACCGCACACGCAAACTATGACAGTACAGCAGCAGCGCCGGCGGCAACGCTCTTGGCGTCAGCCTTGCCCTGGAAGGCATCGTTGAGCTTGGCGGCCTTCTCGGCGTTCTTGGCGGCGAGCTCCTCCTGGGAAATCTCGGCCTCCTCGGCGCACTTCTGGGCGTCGTAGGCACGGAAGAACGGGTAGTACAGAACGAAGTCGACGACCAGGATAAGGGCGAGCATCACAAAGGCGAGCGGCTGGAAGCCCAGGCCCATGATGGTGCCGATGGGGCCGGGGACGGTCCAAGGCAGCGTGTACATAAAGCCGTTCATGCCCAAGAAATCGATAAAGATCTTGAGGATCCAGATGTTGGCGATCGGGGCAAAGACAAACGGGACAAAGAAGACGGGGTTGAGCACGATGGGCGCGGCGAACAGCAGCGGCTCGTTGACGGCAAAGCAGACGGGGACGATGGCGGCCTTACCGACGGCGCGCATCTCCTGGGACTTGGCTAGGAAGCAGAACATAAAGACCAGGACGAGTGTGGCACCGGTGCCGCCCATGCAGACGACGAAGTACTGGGCACCCTGGGTCAGGACAGCGGAAGCGTGCTGGCCAGCCTGGAACGCAGCTAGGTTGTCGGTCATGTTGGCAACGAGAGCGGCGGCGATGGCGGGCTCGACGATCGAGGGGCCGTGGACGCCGACGAACCAGAACAGGCTCATGGCGCCGTAGATTACAGCGAGGCCGATGTAGCCGTCGGCAGCGGTGAACAGGGGCTGGAACACCTGGATGACGCCTTGGGCAAAGCAGAAGCCAAAAGCAGCGCGGAAGACGATGTCAAAAACCCAAAAGACGGTGATGCAGACGGAGAAGGGGATGATGTCCTTGAAGGTCTGCGAGATGTTGGGCGGAACCTGCTCGGGCATCTTGACAGTGATGTTGCGCTTGATAAAGAACTTGTAGATGATGCCGGTCACAAACGCAGCGATGAAGGCGGTCAGCAGGCCCTTGGAACCAAGGTAGGTGGTGTTGAAGCCGCTGGCGGCGTCCGTGGCGATGGTGTCGCTCGAAAGGAGCAGGAAGCCGATGATGGCCGCGCACATGCATGAGATAAAGTTAATCTGGTTATTCTTGGGCAGGTCGCGGTTCTGAGCGTCGGCGAAGTGCTTGGCCGTGGTGGCGGCGCAGGCGATGGCCAGGATGCCCATAGAGTAGTTGTAGCACTTCCACAGGGCGTTGTTGATGTCATCGGGCCAGTAGAAACCCCAGATGTTGGGGACCGAGGCTACCAGGCAGAAGATGGACGAGAAGATGATGATGGGGATGACGGAGATAAAGCCGTCGCGGATCGCCTTGAGGTACTTGTTGCGGGCGATCGCGTTGAAAAAGGGCTGGCCCTTTTCGATGATGGCGATGAGTTGCTCCATGCAATGCTCCTAAGAGTCGGTGGGTTAGCAACGATGGTAGCTTTTGACGTTCGGTTGCCAAAATGTTGACGTTACCATTTTGTGACACAAAAAAAGACGCGAACCGGTGGTTCCTGTGCCTGCGAACCGTCGATTCCTTACGCGTAAACGTTTGAGCCGCCCGGTGGCTCTTTGTTTGCACAATGGCAACGTTAACATTTGGGCGACAAAAGCCGTTCGGGGAAGCAAAAATGTCGGTGAACGGTAGGTTTTGGGTGGTGAGCGTATGGTGGGGGAGGCGTTGGATATACTTGAAGACGTTTCATTTGACTGCGTAGGATGCCACTAATGGCATCGTTGACATAGAAAGATCGACCTATGGCCGCTGTTAAAAAATCGGTTTCCGTTAAGGACGTGGCGCGTCTCGCGGGCGTCTCGGAGCAGACAGTCTCGCGCACGGTGCACGATTCGCCCAGCGTGCGCCCCGAGACCAAGGAACGCGTGCGTGCCGCCATGCGCGAGCTGGGGTATCGCCCCAATTTTGCCGGTCGATCGCTGCGCCGCGGCAAGTTTAAGACCGTCGGCGTCGCCATGTTCAACATTACCGGTACCGGCAACCTCGACCGTATGGAGGGCTTTGCTGCCGCCGCCGATAAGCACGGCTACGCCATTACCCTCACGAAAGTAGATGGGCATCCGTATACCCTCGAGAGCGCATCGTCGCGCATGAGCGCACTGCCGGTGGATGGCATGGTCGTGATCATGAATCGCATGCCGGCGGACTTTGGCACCTTCGAGCCGCTGCCCGGCATGCAGACGGTGCTCGTTACGATGCTGGAGCACCCGCTCTGTTCAACGGTCGATAACGACCAGTTCGATTGCTCGCGCCAGGTGGTCGAGTATTTGCTGGAGCAGGGGCACAAGACCGTGCACTTTATCTCATGCCCCGAGCGCTCGCTTTCGGGCATGCAGCGCGAGGAAGGCTGGCGTGAGACATTGTGTGCGCATGGCATTGAGCCGCCGCGACTCGTTCGTGGCGATTGGACGGCTCAGAGTGGGTATGCCGCAGGCCAGGCTCTGGCGGATGATCCGGCCTGTACTGCCATCTATGCCTCCAACGACGCCATGGCCTACGGTTGCATTCGCGGGCTCGAGTCGCGCGGAAAGCGCGTGCCCGAGGACGTGAGCGTGGTGGGTGTTGATGACAGCCTGGGCGATATCGTGCCCGATCGTCGCCTGACCACGGTGCGCTTTGACAACAAGCGCGTCGGCATGTGGGCGGTCGACAAGATTGCCGGCGCTGATGGGGGTGCGTCTGGCGTGGAGCACATGCTGATCCCCGGTGTGCTCGTAGAGGGCGATACGGTGCGCGATTTGCGTTAGGTGCGGCCCTGTTTGGGTTGCCGCTAATTGTGTTCGATATTGTTCAGATTTGTTTAAAAACCGTTCACGGGCGAAAAGTGACCGTTCATAGTTTGAAATTACGTTTTGAGCTGTTCTTTTTTGTTTGAATGTTATTGTTTCTGTCATACACAACGCAGCGCGTATGCCCGGACGCGATGCTCTCCATTGGTTCATATGTGAAAGGAACGCAATATGGCAACCAAAGAAGAAATCTCGATGGTTGGATTCGAGATCGTCGCATACGCAGGTGACGCCCAGACCGATCTGCTTGCAGCGCTCGATGCTGCTCGCGAGGGTGACTTTGAGAAGGCCGAACAGCTGCACAAGGATGCCAGCGATGCGCTCATCGGTGCCCACGACACGCAGACCAAACTGCTTTCGCAGGAGGCCGGCGGCGGCGAGATGGAGATGACCTTCATCATGGCCCATGCTCAGGATACTCTCATGACCACCATGATCCTGGAGAAGCAGGCCCGCTTTACCATCGATGCCTACAAGCGCATCGCCGAGCTCGAGGCCAAGCTCGCCTAACGAGCCCTCACAACCAAGTCCCCTTCCAAAAGCTCTGCCGCTACCCGCGGCAGGGCTTTTTCTGTTCTCCTTCAAGTTGCGGTGAAATAGGGACTGAATAGGGGCCGGCGGGCACAAAACAATCCCTATTCCACCGCAACTCATCCCGAGATAGTCATTGGGGACGTTCTTAAACGACTAGTCATTGGGGACAGTCTTGGTGCGCACCGTTGTCCTCCCGTTCGATTTTTGCTCGGTGGGTATACTTCCATCCGCAATACAGGCCGGAATGAGGAGGTATCCAAATGCCGGGTAACGGGTCAATACAAAAAAGAGACGCGTGCGAGATGGCTCATGGGCGTCCTGTCCAGATAACCGAGCATACGACGGTAACTGAGCTGCAGCCCAGCCTGTCCGATGTCGTGTGCGCAAACAAAAAGCTGCAGATTGGCTTTATCGTTGCGCTCGTGGTACTGGCGTTGTTGTCGGGCTTTGTAGCTCGTCCGCATTTTGCCGATACCAAAACTTGGGACTCCACCATCGAGGTCATCGATCAAAAGAAAGGCAACGTGCTGGCGCTCACGGCCTCGTGCGTGGCGCTGTCTGCGGGCATTACCGCGCTGCCGGGTGATACAGGAACGCCGGTTGCCGAGCAGCTCGCGCAGCTTTCAGGCAACCTTGGTATCGTGCTTGCCGTGCTATACCTAGAGAAATATTTGCTCACGATTTTGTGGTCGGTCGGTTTGGGCATCTTAATCCCGTTTGCGTTGGTGCTCTTTGCGGTGTCGCTCGGCATTCACGGGCGCTGGAGCACGAGTGCCGTCCTGCGCCGCGTGGCGACGCGCGTGCTGGTGGTTGCTGCGATCGGCATGGCGTTGGTGCCTGCAAGCGTATGGGTGTCGCAGAAGGTCGACGAAACGTATCGCGTAAGTATTGAGCAAGCTGAGCAAAAGGCAGCGGACGCTGCCAACACCACGGACAAGTCAGCCAAGGCCAGCTCAACATCGAACAAGAAAAAATCCGAGGCCACGGAGTCCAAAAACGTGCTCGAGCAGTTGACTGACGGGGCCTCGAGCCTGGTCGCATCGGTAACCAGTGGTGCCAAGCAGATGACCGACGAGATCGTGCAGCAGGTGACCGACCTCATCGAAGGCGTCATCGTGATGATCGTGACCTCGTGTGTGATTCCTCTACTGGTGCTCGTGGCGTTCTTGTGGCTGGGACACGTGCTGCTGGGGATTGATATTTCCGGCCCGGTGAACTATTTGACGGGTCGTTTCTTGAGTGCTCCGTCCAAGCACGCCAAAAAAGGTGGGCAGTCCGAGTAAGCGGCAAAGCGATCTTTGGATGATCAACCGTAAGAAGGGCGGCCGAGACACGTTCTCGGCCTCCTTTTTTTGTTGAACACATGGTCGCCACGTTCGCACCGGGCCCAAACGGTCAGCAATCATCCGCGAACGGTATTTGTTCAAAAAAGAACAAAGACAAACAAATAATTGTTGCAGTCGGTGTTCGAATGTGTTCAAATAAACATGAACAGTGAAGAACCGCACATTCAGATGCCCGGACCTGAACGCGATTCAACACTTCCAAACAGAAACTACGCACCTGCGTATCTCTCAAGGAGGATGTCATGAGGGTTGTAATCGCTTCCGATGCCGACGGTATGTCGATGAAGGAGTCCATCAAGGAGATACTCATCGCCGACGGTCACGAGGTCGTCGACTATTCCGAGACCCCTGCCGCGGACTTTGTCGATTCCGCGACCGCCGTTGCCAAGGACCTGCTGGAGCACAAGGATTCCCAGGGCTTCGCATTCGATAAGTACGGCGTCGGCTCCTATATGGCCGCCGTCAAGATTAAGGGCATGGTCGTCGCCAACATTTCCGACGAGCGTTCCGCCTACATGACCCGCGAGCACAACGGCTCGCGCATGGTCACCATGGGCCCGGGCGTTGTTGGCACCGAGGTCGCCAAGAAGATCGCCCGCGAGTTCCTGCGCGCCCAGTACGCCGGCGGCCGTCACCAGATCCGTGTCGACATGCTCAACAAGATGGCCTAACGAGAGCCACCGAGAACTCGAACTTCTATCTCAACTTGTGAATTCAGACGAAAGGACGTTCTGATGAAGAAGACCATCGCAATCGGTTGCGACCATATCGTTACGGACGAGAAGATCTATCTGGCCGACCGCCTGGAGCAGGCTGGCTACAAGGTGCTCGACTGCGGCACCTACAGCCACACCCGTACGCACTATCCCATCTACGGTAAGGCCGTGGGCGAGGCTGTTGCCAGCGGCAAGGCCGACTTTGGCGTGGCCCTCTGCGGCACCGGCATTGGCATCACCAACGCCGTCAACAAGGTTCCCGGCGCCCGCTGCGCCCTGGTTCGCGACATGACCTCTGCCCTGTATGCCCGTCGCGAGCTCAACGCCAACATCGTGGGCTTTGGCGGCAAGATCACCGGCGAGTTCCTGATGGCCGACATCATGCTTGCCTTCCTGGAGGAGCCCTACGAGAAGACCCCCGAGCACGATGCCCTGATCGCCAAGATCGATGCCTGCAACAAGGCCGACGCCGAGGCTCAGACTGACCCGCACTTCTTTGACGAGTTCCTCGAGAAGTGGGACCGCGGCGAGTATCACGACTAAGGAGGTTACGCGGTTTTACCAAACCGCGTAACGGGTCGACGCTGCGCGGCGCTCAGGCACCCCATCTCGCCGCTCAAACCGTCGCTCGCGTACATGAAGTACGCGTCGCTCCTCTTTCGCGGCGACCTGGGGCACCTGAGCGCCGCTCGCTGACGTTTGAGTGACCTGTGAGATCGCCCCTGTTGTTGCGAAGTGTTCTGGTACGGCGAGCTGCTCCGATAACACGTTTGCTTGCTTGGCTTGAGTGCTTCGCTCTTGGCTGTACTTGGCGATTTGCAGCTTTTCAATTGACGGCTCGCGTTTCTGTGAGGGGGCGCGGGCCGGTTTTCTATCAGCCCTATTGACTTGGCGGGCTGTCGTAAGAAAGGGAAGGCTCCTATGGAGTTTGTTCTTGATAACGGTTCTATCCGCGTAGCACTGAGCACGGCGGGCGGCTCGTTCACCTCAATTGTGGCCGACGGTCGCGAGTATCTGTGGCAAGGCGATCCGGCGGTGTGGTCGGGCCAGGCACCTATTTGCTTCCCGATTTGCGGCGGTCTTCGTGACGGTCGCGCAATGACCATGGGCGGCCGCGAGGTTAAGCTTGCCCGCCACGGCTTTGCGCGCAAACAGGAGTGGAAGCTCGAGGAGCAGGGCGACAACATGGTTGCTCTGAGCCTAAGCTCTGCCGACCATGCCGAGTTGCTCGAACAGTACCCGTATCCGTTTAAGATTGTTGCTCGTTACACGATCGATTCGGAAAAGGTGGCCGTTTCGTACGAGGTGACCAATGAGGGCACCGAGGACATGCCGTTCTTTGTGGGCGGTCACCCCGGCTTTAAGTGCCCGCTCGACGAGGGCGAGTCCTATGACGACTACGAGCTCCGTTTTGAGCAGCGCGAGGCCGCCGAGCTCTGTGCTGCCGTTCCCTCGACGGGCCTGATTGATGTTGAGCATCGCAGCAAGAACCCCATGATCGACCAGAACCTGCCGCTGACCCACGAACTCTTCGACTTCGCGGAGACCATCTTTGACGTGCTCGAGAGCCGCGTGGTTACGCTGACCAAGAAGACCGAGGACAAGGGCGTGCGCCTGACGTTCCCCGATATGCCGTACCTGATTGTGTGGAGCAAGCCCGAGGGCGACTTTGTGGCCGTGGAGCCGTGGGGCGGCCTGTCCACCTGCTCCGACGAGGACGATATCCTGGAGCACAAGCGCGGCTGCCTGGTTGCCAAGCCGGGGGAGACCGTTACCCGCGGCTTTGAGATCGAGATCCTTTAACGAGCTATCATATGTTTGGGGCCGCGCGTGTCGTGCCCCGGAAACAGGAGTTCATTATGATTCTGACCGTTACCATGAACCCGTCGATTGATACGCGCTATCAGCTCGATAAGCTGATCATCGACGATGTTAACCGCGTGATGCCCGAAAAGACCGCCGGCGGCAAGGGCCTCAACGTGAGCCGCGTGCTGCTGCAGCTGGGCGACGACGTGCTCGCGACTGGCCTGCTTGGCGGTCACATGGGTGCCTATATGGCCGAGCTTATGGATGCCGACGGCGTCAAGAACGACTTTGTGCCCATTGCCGGTGAGACGCGCATTTGCCTGAATATTCTGCACGAGGGTAATCAGACCGAGCTGCTGGAGAGCGGCCCGCAGATCGCTCCGGCCGAGCTCGAGGCCTTTACGGCCAAGTTCGCCGAGCTTGCAGCGAAGGCGGACGTTGTGACGCTTTCGGGCTCGCTGCCGCGTGGCGTCGATGCCGGCTACTATGCCGAGCTCGTCAAGATCGCCGAAGAGGCGGGCGCCAAGGTGCTGCTCGACACTTCGGGCGCATCGCTGGAGGCCGCGCTGGAGTCTGACGCTAAGCCTGAGCTCGTAAAGCCCAACCTGACCGAGATTAACGGCCTGCTGGGCACGTCCTTTACGACCGATGATGTCGATGCCCTGCGCGAGGCGCTTGCCGCCGATGGCCGCTTTGCCGGTATTCCTTGGGTTGTCGTTTCGATGGGTGCTGCCGGTTCGGTGGGCTTCCATGAGGGTCGCGCGTTCCGCGCCAAGACGCCCGCAATTGCGGCTGTGAACGCGACGGGTTCCGGCGACTCGACCATCGCCGGCTTTGCGCATGCCATTGCTGCTGGTGCCGACGACGTCACGGTGCTCAAGACCGCCAATACCTGCGGCAAGCTCAACGCCATGGATCCCAAGACCGGCCACTTGGTCATGGACCGCTGGGACGAGATCTACAACAGCGTTGAAGTAACTGAGCTTTAGAGTTACGGCGTTTTACCAAACGCCGTAACCTGCCGACGCTGCGCGGGCCGCATTTGGACAATCTGACGTTCAACTTCAAGGGCGCGACCAGAAGGTCAGCGCCCTTTCGTTTCACGTCACCTTGTCTCAAATGCGACCCGCTCGCTGCCGTTGCCAAAACATCGGCGTTGCCTTGCTTCGGGAATGCGGCAGATGGGGACGTTTCTTTTCTGCCGGCAGTTTGGAACACTCCTTGTTTTGGTGCAAATTAGCTACCCTTGCATCGGAAAACGGCGCCCGTCGGCGATGTTGCCGGCGGGCGCCGTGGTCGTGTTGGCGCTATCTGTTGCGGGCGTGCGTTCGAGCTCGCGTGCTACAGCGAGTCGATAAAGCGCTGCTGGGCGGCGCGTCCTGCCTCGTCCCATTTAAAGACGCCGGCGTTGTCGAGCACGTGGCCAAACACCACGCCCACCTCCTCGTGCAGGATATCGATGGCGTTGTCGGTCGTAAGTTCATCGGCGCGGCGAGCAAAGACGTCCTCGGCCCACGCGGCGTGGCTGCGGCAAAGGTCGTCGCCCTCGAGCGCGCCAGCAAGGTCGTAGCTGGCATCGGCCTTGGCTGCCAGCAGGTGCTCGCGGACAGCGCCAAGCTCGGGAACCAAGCGCGGCGGCAAAATGGCCAGGCCCATGACCTCGATCAGTCCGATGTTCTCTTTCTTGATGTGGTGGTACTCGGCATGCGGGTGGAATACGCCCAGCGGATGCTCGTCGGTCGTGATGTTGCAGCGAAGCGCCAGGTAGGCCTCGTAGATCTCGCCGCCGGCATTGCCGCGGGAATCGACGCGGCGGATGACGGGCGTCACGGTGTTGTGGGCCACGCCGTCGGCCGTGTGTGCGATAACGCCCACCGACTCATCGGTCCACCCGCGCCAGGCGAGGATAATCTTTTCGGCGGCGTCGAGCAGCTGGGCGCGGTCGTGCGAGCGCAGTCGCAGCACCGAAAGCGGCCACTGCAACACGGTGCCGCTGACCTGGTCAAAGCCGGGCACGCTAAACTGCGTGACCTCGGCGGCATGCATCATGGGGAACTCGTGCGCGCCGCCCTGAAAGTGGTCGTGCGACAGAATCGAGCCGCCCACGATGGGCAGGTCGGCGTTAGAGCCAATAAAGTAGTGCGGGAACAGGTCCACAAAATCGAGCAGGCACGTCAGGCCCTTGCGGTCAACGTGCATAGGGCGATGCTCGGAGCTCATGGCAATGCAGTGCTCGTTAAAGTACGCGTACGGGCTGTATTGGAAGCCCCAGCGCTCGCCGTCGAGCTTAATGGGGATAACGCGCAGATTCTGGCGGGCGGGATGGGCGCCGCCGTCGGCTGCAGCGGAGCGTCCGGGATAGCCTTCGTTTTCGATGCAGAGCTGGCAGGCGGGATACTTCTCGCCCGTGTTTTTGGCGGCGCCGGCCGCGGCAATATCGCGCGGGTCCTTTTCGGGCTTTGACAGGTTGATGGTAATCTCGAGGTCGCCCCAGTTGGTGGGGGTGCTCCATTTGATATTGCGCGCGATGGCGGCGCGGCGCACGTAGCCGGCGTCGCAGCACAGACCGTAGAACCAGTCGGTCGCGGCGCGGGGCTCGTTGACGCCCATGCGGCCGTTGAACTCCTCGTTTACAACCGAAGGCCTCGGCATGAGTGCGCCCATGATGCGCATGGCGATGCGGTCGCGGCCCGACGCCGTGTCCTCGGCAGCGCCGTTGGCAACGGCGGCCTCGGAAAGCACAGCAAGCGTGCCCTCTAGGTCGAAGTCGGGGAGTGTATCGGGGTGCAAGAGCGAAATCTTCTCGGTCTTGAGCGCCCAAGCCATGTCGAGTGCGGGGCCCGTGGCGCCGATGCACTCCAAAATGGTGTTGTATGCCCAGATGCGATCGTCCTGGCCGATCATCGATCGGTGGATAGCGTACTCGATCAGGTTCTGCGCGGCCTCGCGCACGTCAGTCATTACAGCCATGCCGCGTAAGCCCCCTTGTCAGAGATAGCGTAGTGGCGGGCAGAACCCTCGCCCAGCCAGCCGTTCATCTTGGCAATGAAGGTGTCGACCAGATCGAGCGGCACGAAGGCCTGGATGGTGCCACCAAAGCCGCCACCGTGGATACGAACGGCGCCGCGGCCGTCGAGCACGTGCTCGGCCAGCGCCAGGGCATACATGGAAGGCTGCTCGGAGCCCAGCTTGGCAACGACATTCTGCAGGTACATGGCAGAGCTGGCGCCGGACTCGCGCGTCAGGACCAGGAACTGATCGATGTCGCCGGCGTTCAGGGCCGCCCAGCGCTTATCGACCAGGCCATTCTCGTACCAGTAGTGAACGGCGCGCAGGCAGGCACGGTCGCCCAGTTTGGCACGCAGCTCGGGGAGCTTGGCGTCAAAATCGGCAACATCGACCTCGCACAGGCGTGCCTTGCCAAACTCGGCGGCGACGTCTTGCATCTCGCGCGGAACGGCAGCGTAATCGTCGGTGGCGGCCACGTGGTCGGCACCAACCTTAACGAGCACGAGCGCATAGCCGTGATCCTCAAAGTTGAGTTCGAGCTTCTGGGTTTTAGGCTGAGCCTGGTCCTCAAAGTCCATGTAGGCAAGGCCGCCCAGGCACACAGCGGCCTGGTCCATCAGGCCGCAGGGCTTGCCGTAGTAGTTGTTCTCGGTGCGCTGGCTCATCTGAGCGAGCGTGACGGGCTCAATGGCGGGCGCGCCCCAGAGCGTCTCCATGGCACGACCGTACGCGGCCTCGACGGCGGCAGAGCTGGAAAGGCCGCCACCCGAGGGGACGGAGCAGGTGAAGGCGAAGTCGAAGCCGTGGGGCTCAACGCCAAGGGCTGCAATCTCGTGCGCCATGCCGCGGACGAGGCTTGCGGACGTGCCCTTCTCGGACTCCTGAACATCCAGCGTGTCGAGCGTGATCTCAAACGTAGGATAGCCCTCGTCGGCGACGCGAATCTTGTTGGAGTCGGTTGCCACGGCGATGCCGTCGACAGCGACATCGAGCGAGCCGGCGATAACGTGACCGCCTTCGTGATCGGTGTGATTACCACTGATCTCGGAACGCCCGGGCGCGTGCACGTAGAGCACCTGGCGGTCGCCGATGGGGCCAAACTCCTCCTCAAATAGCTTGGTGAGCGTGGCGAGTGTCTTTTCGTCGGGAGTGGTCATGGGAGTCCTTTCCTTGGCGCGCCCGGGTGGGTTTTGCGTCGTTATGAGTACGTTAACAACTTGAAGCGGCATGAACCAAGTGTTCACGATATCGCACGTTACGGGCTATGTTAACGTACTCATAACACAACGCTTGTCACTTTTTGAGAATCTGGTAATCGGTAGAAATTCAGCCGTGAACGGTACTGCCGTATGGACTTATAAAGCAGAAGAGATGCAGATAGAAAAAGTAGAGTACGTTAACATGCGTCCGACGATAGCGGGCCTCGGCGCGGGATGTATTTCTGCCCGGGCCGGCATTCACGCTATTCAGATCTCGCAAGGGTGAAGGTGATCCTGTGGCAAGGCGCCCGTCCAACGATACAGGTACGCGTCCGGTTTCCATGGCCGACGTCGCCCGCGCTGCTGGCGTTTCGCAGCAGACGGTTTCGCGCGTCGCCAACGGCTTGCCCAACGTTAACGAACAGACGCGCCAGCGCGTGCAGGCTGCTATGCAAGAGCTCGGCTTTCGTCCGAGTTATGCCGGTCGCTCGCTGCGCGACGGCCGTTACCATTCGGTCGGCCTATGCATCAACGATGTCACCAAGTTTGGCAACCTCTCAATGATCGACGGCATCGCCAGCGCTGCTCGCGAGCATAATTGCGCCATCACGCTGGTCGAGATGTCCAAGACCGAGGAATTCTCGCTTGCCGAGGCCACGCGTCGTATGGCCGCATTGCCGGTGGACGGCATCATCATCGGCATGAGCCGCATGGCGCCCGATTTTGAGACGTTTGATCCACTGCCGGGCATTGGCACGGTCATCGTTACCATGTATGCGCACCCGCGGGTGACCACGGTCGATTCCGACCATTACGGCTGCTCGCTATTGCTTATGGATCACCTGTTTGAGCTGGGGCACGAGCAAATTCGCTATATTGGCGGCCCGTCGTTCTCGGTCGACGAGCAATTTCGTCGCGCCGGTTGGCAGGATGCACTCGAGCGTAAACACATCGAGCCGGCAGAGCCGCTCGAGGGCGACTGGTCTGCCAACAGCGGTTACGAGGCCGGTAGGTATCTGGCCGAGCATGATCGCACCATGACGGCGATTTACGCGGCAAACGACCAGATGGCAAATGGCGCGATTGCCGCGCTGCGCGATAGCGGTCTGCGCGTGCCCGAGGACGTGAGCGTGGTGGGTGTCGATGATTCGCTTGACGACTTTGTGGCACACAACGAGCTCACGACCGTGCGATTCGATCTGCATCAGCGCGGACGCGAGGTGTTTGAGCATGCGGTTCCTGAGGCGGGTGCGGCGGGCAAAACTGTTGCCATTCGTATTCCCGGTCAGCTCATCGTTCGACATAGTACGGCGGCACCGCGCGCATAGTTTCCGCAGGTCAACGGTGATATATTGAACATCAATAACAATCGGTAAGGATGTCGGTAGATAGCTGTTGGGATGTAGTCGAGTGCTATGATAGACGGGCTCTTTTGTCTATCTAGGAGGCTTTGCCTGATGGAGATCACCAAGGATATCCGCTACATTGGCGTCGACGATCACGACATTGACCTGTTCGAGGGCCAGTACGACGTGTCCGAGAACGGTATGGCATACAACAGCTACGTTATCTTGGGCGAAAAGATCGCTGTCGCCGATTCAGTCGACGGCGGTTTTGTTGACGAGTGGCTCGGCAACCTCGAGGCCGTGCTCGATGGCCGTACGCCCGACTACCTGGTTGTCCATCATATGGAGCCCGATCACTCCGCCGGCATCGCTGCCTTTATGGAGCGCTATCCCCAGGCACAGATTGTGGCCAGCATGGGCGCTTTCCGCATGATGGTCAACTACTTTGGCACCGACTTCCCCGAGCGCAAGATGGTCGTCAAAGAGGGCGACGTGCTCGACCTGGGTGGCCACAGCCTAACGTTTGTCGGCGCCCCCAACGTGCACTGGCCCGAGGTGCTCTTCTCCTATGAGGCTACCGACAAGGTGCTCTTTAGCGCCGACGGCTTTGGCAAGTTTGGCGCCAACGACATCGAGGATCCCGAGGGTTGGGCTTGCGAGGCTCGCCGCTACTACTTTGGCATCGTCGGTAAGTTCGGCAAGTTCGTGCAGGCTGTGCTCAAGAAGGCCGCCGATCTGGATATCCAGATCATCTGCCCGCTCCACGGCCCCGTGCTGACCGAGAACCTGGGCTATTACCTCGATACCTATAACACCTGGTCGAGCTATCAGCCCGAGGACGAGGGCATCACGATTGCATTTGCGAGCGTGTATGGCCATCTGAAGGCTGCCGTTGAGGAGCTCGCTTCTGCGCTTGAGGCTCGCGGCCAGAAGGTCTCTGTCTTTGACCTGGCTCGCGACGACATGGCCGAGGCCGTTGAGGATGCGTTCCGCTATGACCGCCTGGTGCTCGCCTCTATCACCTATCAGGGCGAGATCTTCCCGTTCATGAGCAGCTTCATCCACACGCTTGCCGAGCACGCCTATCAGAACCGTACGGTGGCACTCGTTGAGGCTGGCTCCTGGGCGCCCACCGCTGCCAAGGTTATGACCAAGGAGCTCGAGGGCATGAAGGACATCACTCTGGCGCAGAACAAGGTGACCGTCCTGGGTTCGCTCAACGACGCCTCGCGCGCCCAGATCGAGGTTCTCGCCGACGAGCTTTCCAAGTAGCGATATATCGCTTTTAATGCTCAAACCACCACAAAGGGGACAGGCACCTTTGTGGTGGTTTTTGTTTAAGCGTCGGCGATGATGAGGGCTGGACGTTCGCTGTCAGTGGCCTCGGCGATTGAGGTGGCGACGGCATTATCGGGGTCGCTGTCCATCACGATGGAGTCGACGTCGGTCAGCTCGGCAAAGCGGTACATGCCGCGTCCGTTAACCTTGCTGGCGTCCATGAGGGCGACGCTTTGATGGGCCGCGGCAATCATAGCCGTTTTGGTCTCGGCCATCTGGGGAAAGTCGGTCGTAAAGCCGCAGCTGGGGACAAAGGCGCCGGGGCACATGACGGCCAGATCGGCATGGACCATTTGGAGCGCCTGCATGGTAAGTGGGCCGTACAGATAGCGATGGCCTTTGCGCAGCGCCCCGCCCAGCATGACGACATCGACCGAGGGCATGCTTTCGTCGATGTAATCGGCAATGGTAATGTCGGCCGTGATGACGGTGATGCCGTCGCGCTGATTGAGGAGTCGGACGAACTCGAGCGCCGTGGTGCCCGAGTCGACGAGCAGCGTGTCGCCGTTATTGACGAGCTCGATGGCGCTTTGCGCGATAGCCTGCTTGGCGGCGACGTTGACATTGATGCGGCGATCCTGCGTGGAGACGGTCAGGCGTTTGTGGAGCGATACGGCACCACCATGTGTGCGGCGCAGCTTGCCTGCTTCGGCGAGCGCGTCCAGGTCGGCGCGGGCGGTGACGGAGGACACGCCAAAGGTCTGGGCGATTTCTGCTACCTGCACCGAGGCATTATGTTCGAGCATTTCCATAATGGCGGTACGGCGTTCGTCGGCAAAAGCACGGTTGGTAGCTTGGGCCATGTTTGCTCCATTCTCGGCTAAATTTGCAGGAATTGTGTTGACTCTATTTTCGTTCATTTTCTTTTTGAGTAAGAAAACACCTTTCGATTACTTATCTTTTCTATAAAAGAAAGACGCTGAACGCACAAAATTCAATATCGAACACGCGCGCTCGGGTTCAACCCCTTCCGTTTACTTTTCAAAAACGACTGTATTGACCTGCATCGGCTCAATATCTCGCACGTGCAAGGCCGCTGAATTTCATACAATGAGCGCAGTAAAACGCAAGGTAAAACGCCTTGCGGACACGTACGCCCGATGTCCAGATGCGGGCGAGGGAGAGGAGCAAACGCTCATGGCACTTGTTACCACCGAAAAGATGCTCAAGGACGCTCAGGCCGGCCATTACGCCGTTGGCGCGTTCAACGTCGAGAACCTCGAGTTTGTTATGGCCGTTCTGGCCGCTGCCGAGGAGACCAAGTCCCCCGTCATCATGCAGACCACCCCGGGCACCATCAAGACCGCTGGTCTGGACTACTTCTACGGCATGGTTAAGGCTGCCGCCGAGCGCGCTTCCGTGCCTGTTGCCCTGCACCTCGATCACGGCGACGGCTATGACCGCTGCATGCAGGCTTTCCGCACTGGCTACACCTCTGTCATGATCGACGGTTCGCACGAGTCTTTCGAGGACAACATTGCCCTGACCAAGTCCGTCGCCGATGCTGGCCGCGCCATGGGCGTGCCCGTCGAGGCCGAGCTCGGCAAGGTTGGCGGCAAGGAGGACGACGGTCCCGCAGTTGAGGGCGAGAGCCCCTACACCGATCCTGCCGAGGCCAAGGAGTTCGTCGAGCGCACCGGCTGCACCTCGCTGGCCATTGGCGTTGGCACCAGCCACGGCGTGTACACGAGCGATCCGCACATCGAGCAGTCCGTGGTCAAGGCCATCCGCGACGCCGTCGACGTGCCGCTGGTTCTGCACGGCACCTCCGGTGTGCCCGATGAGCAGGTTGCCGAGGCTGTGAAGAACGGCATCTGCAAGGTTAACTACGCCACCGAGCTGCGTCAGGCCTACACCAAGGGCTTCATGGCCTACATGGCCGAGAACCCCGCCTGCTTCGATCCCAAGAAGCCGGCCAAGGAGGGCATGCGTGAGATCACCGAGCTGGTTAAGATCCGCATGACCAACCTCAACTCCGTGGGCAAAGCAGAGTAACAGCAAGGGTACTCCGACTCGCTACATATCCCGGGGAGGGACGAGGGCTTAGTTCCCCAATCGTCCTCGGGCATGCAAAAAGCCTCGCTGCGCACTTCGTGCGGCGAGGCTTTTTGCCCCCTGCGGAAAGATTGGGGAACTAAGCCCTCGTCCCTCCCAGGTTGACCTACTCGAGGTCGTCGCCCTTGTGGCGTTAGGTCTGAAAATAATAAGAAGCGTTGGCAACGGGGGCCTTCGCGCTGCGGAATGATTTTGGAAACTAAGTACGGGGACCCGCCCAAGCCGTCCTGCTCAATCGCCCTTGTGGCGTTGGGGCGGAATAGTGGTGCGTGAGGGCTTCTTTGCTGATGGGGGATTAGTATGCCCGGGCTTGGTTGGGGAATGACTTGTTTAGGGATGCTTGGAGCTTTTCGAACGATGCCTGCAAGTTGAGGCTCTGATTGGTTGAGCGTTTGGGTTTTGGGGTGGGGGAGTCGAGGAGGCCGTTTCTCTGTGTCGGGGGGAAGGAGAAAAGGTCTGCATGTTTTAGGGATGGCTGCTGTGCTGCGTCATTGGAAGAATGCATGCTTATGCGGCCTCCTCGATGTCCACCAATAGATTGCGCTCGGGGTATGCTGCTAGGTCCCGTGCGCTGGCAGTATTATGCCGCGGCTGCTGCAAAGAAGCGCTAAAGAAAGGCTTAATGAGGTTTGACGTTGCGATGAAACCGCAGGTAAAAGCTATCGAGTAACACTCTTGAAAGGTTTTGAGCTTAAGGGCTTTCTAAGGTTTGTGACGTGGATGTGGCGCGGACGTGCGGAGCGTGTGAATGCTTGCTGTTAGCGCTGCGGCTCTGCGGCGCGCACCTGCTCGATGACCTTTTCCATCGTGGCGTCGATGCGGTCTTTTTTGAGCTCGCATTCCCAGATGGTTATGGGTGTCCAGCCCATTTGAGTGAGCGCTGCCACGGCGGCGCGATCGCGTTCGACGTTGCGACGGAACTTTGCCTCCCAAAACTCAACGTTGCGCTTGGGCTGGCTCGGATTGCACTTGGGGCAGCGGTGCCAAAAGCAGCCGTTGACGAAGATGGCGATCTTGCGCCCGGGAAAGGCGATATCGGGTTTGCCGGGAACCTTCCATTCCAAGCGATAACCCGTAAGGCCTGCGGCGCGCAGGCGCTGGCGAACGAGCAGCTCGGGTTTGGTGTTGGCGCGCTTGTTGCCCTTCATGGACTTTTTGATGGCGGCGCGACGGCGCACCAGTTCGCGCTCGTCAGCGGAGAGGTCCGAGGTATCGATGCCGTCGAGCAGACCGGGCTTGGGGCGCTTCTTGCTGCGGCGCTTAGGTGCGCGCTTGGGCTTGGTGGCGGGCTCGTCGGTCGCGGCAGCCTCGGCGTCGTTGGCAGTGCCGTTGGCCTCAAGCCGGTCTTCCTTCAGCTCAATCAGAGCATCGATAAGCCCTTTGTCGGCGGGCATCCATTCCACCGTGGCAAGCGAGGTGCGCGGAATCCAGCGGATATCGAGCTGGCGGTCGTGCTTCTGAGGTTCATCAGATTCATCGGCGAGCGAGCAGTAGTAGCACTCCATCGAGAGATGAAAACCAGGGTAGTCATACTCAACGGTGTAGAAATCGCGCAGGTTGGTGACTTTGACCTGCAGCTCTTCCATGAGCTCGCGGCGCACGGCGTCTTCGGGTGTCTCGCCGCGCATGAGCTTGCCGCCGGGGAACTCCCAAAGTCCCTGCATGTCGCCGTAGCCGCGCTGCACGGCAAGCAGCTCGTCAGATCCTTCCTTGCGAATGATCCCAGCGGCAACATGAACAGTCTTCAACAGGAGTCCTCTCTCAACATCAATACGTGGCAGGACGGCTACCCGTACCTTACACAACGGTAAGGCAAGCGTAAGCCATATCGATGGTAGCTGACTCGTCTTCTTGCGACTATAGATGCCGTAGACTAATCGCAAGAAAGGACTCGGTATGCAAACCACGCACATGGCGACCCCGGTACTGGAGGTCGCGCATCTCGAAAAGGTATACGGAGCGCTGGGCAACGTGACCCGTGCGCTCAACGACGTTAGCTTTACCGTCAACCGCGGCGAATTTGTTGGCATCATGGGCGCTTCGGGCTCGGGCAAGTCGACGTTGCTCAACTGCGTCTCGACCATCGATAGCGCCACAAGTGGCACGATCCGCATCAACGGGCAGGACGTGACGCGCATGAAGCAGGCTAAGCTTTCGCAGTTCCGCCGCGAGGAGCTCGGCTTTATCTTCCAGGACTCCAACCTGCTCGATACGCTCACGGCGCGCGAGAACATCGCCCTGCCGCTCACCATCGCCCGCACAAACTCGGCAGAGATCTCGACCCGCGTGCAGGATGTGGCAGCGCGCCTGTCCATCAGTCAGGTGCTCGACAAGTATCCCTACCAGATGTCCGGCGGTCAGCAGCAGCGCGTTGCCGCGGCTCGCGCGCTCGTCACCGACCCCACCATGATCATGGCCGACGAGCCCACCGGCGCCCTCGATTCCAAGAGCGCTCGCCTGCTGCTCGAGAGCCTGGAGGCCCTTAACCGCCGCCTACGCGCCACCGTGCTCATGGTCACGCACGATAGCTTTGCCGCCAGCTACACGAGCCGTGTGCTGTTTATCCGCGACGGCAAGATCTTCACCGAGCTGCGCCGCGGCGACACCGACCGCCGAGAGTTCTTCGACCGCATTATGGAGGTCGTTGCCATGATGGGCGGTGAGGGCTCCGATGCTCTGTAAACTCGCTTGGGGCAACGTCCGCCGTGCCGGTCGCGACTACCTCGTCTACCTTTTGACGCTCACCCTGGGCGTCACGGTCTTCTATGCCTTTAACACCATCTCGATGCAGGTCGACATCGCCGGAATCGATGAAAAGGGCTTGGCGCAGGTTATGGGCAGCATGCTCGGCGACCTGACGTACTTTTTGGCCGGTGTCATGGCCTTTTTGATGGTGTACGCCAATAACTTCATCATGAAACGCCGCAAGAAGGAGTTTGGCCTGTACCAGGTGCTCGGCATGGGGCGCGGGCGCGTCGCCACGATCATGGCGCTCGAGACCGTGATAGTATCGGTCGTGGCCTTTGTCGCCGGCATTGTGCTGGGTGTGGGACTCTCCCAGCTCATGACGTTCTTTACGGCCTCGCTCTTTAAGACACAGATCGCCAATTTCCACTTCTTTTTCTCGATGCATGCGTTCAATCTGACCCTTGCCTGCATGCTCGTAATGTTTGTGCTCACGCTACTGCTGAACCTCCGCGCCGTGCGTCGTACCAAACTCATCGAGCTTATGGGTGCCGAGCGTCGCAACGAGAGCATCAAGACACGCAATCCCTGGATCGCGATTGCCATCTTTGCCGTGGGTGCGGTGCTTGTGGGCGTGGCCTATTACCGTCTGCTACGTGATGGGTTCCCGCTAACTGCGACGGACAGCAAGCTGCAAGAGGCCATGAACCAGTTTGGTATTACGACCGCTATGGTTACCGTGGGCACCTTTGCCCTGTTCTGGGGACTCTCGGGCATGCTCATCAAGCTGCTGCAGAGCCTGCGCGGCGTGTATTGGCGCGGCCTCAACATGTTTACCGTGCGCCAGCTTGCGGCCAAGGTCAACACGGTGTGCTTTTCGATGGGCGTCATCGCGATGCTCCTGTTTTTGGCCATCACCTCGGTGACGTGCGGTATGTCGATTGCCAACGTGATGAACGAGAATCTGGAGCGCTATAATCCGGCCGACATGTCGCAGACGTATGTCTATTACACGCCCGATACGCTCGGCTACTACAAAGAGTACGTCAATCCGCCTGAAGCCGATCGCATGGTGCTGGCCGATACAACGGTCGATTTGTACCCCGCATGGCACGGCGATCCATGGCACGGCGATCGTATCGATTCCGATAACGTTGCAGACGGTATTAAGGGCAAGTCGGCGGACAACAACGACGAGACCGGCAAGAAGGTCAATATCGCCGATGTTGCCGGTGAGCATGTGCAGATCGATTCGTATCTGAGTTACCCGCTTGGCGGCTCGAATCCTTCGGTGACTCCAAGTGAGATGTGCAAGACCATGGGCGAAAAGCTTCCCAAGGCGTTCGGGGGTAGCAATGCCGATGCGATGGGTCTGTTTGTGACGCCGGCGAGCCAGTACAACAAACTGCGTCAGATGATGGGCGAGGAGCCGGTGAGCATTGGCCGCGACCAGTACTTGCTCACGTGTGATATGGGCGGCGAGCTGGTCGACCTGTACACCAAGTATATGGCTGGCGGCCATGCCCTTACTTTGGGCGGGCATACGCTCAAGCCCGCAACCGATAAGTCGGACGAAGATACGGCGGCCATCGCCAACTCGGCGATGGGCAGTAATCCGGGTACCGTCGTCGTTGCCGACGAGCTGCTGTCCCAACTTAATCTGCAGCCGTATTCCAGTAGCCTGCTCGTTAACTACAAACAGGGGATGGATACGACCGAGGCAGACGAGAGCATTAAATACACTGTGCTCGACAATCTGCTCGTTGACGGCAAGGAGCCGGGGTCGTGGGGAACCTTCATCACACGCTCCGAGATGTACACGCAAGCAGCGCAAATGAACGGTCTTATTAGCTACCTAGCCATCTACATCGGCTTTGTATTGGTCGTTGCATGCGCGGCGATTCTGTCGATTCAGCAACTCTCCAACGTGGCCGACGGCAGCCGCAGCTATCGTGTGCTGGCACAGATCGGCTGCGACGACCGCCAGATTCGTCATTCGGTGATGGCGCAGCAAGCGGTATTCTTCCTGTTCCCGCTGGCAGTGGGCCTGGCGCACTCCTTTGTGGCACTTAGGGTGATCATTGAGCTGGTGAGCATTTTCGGAAATATGAGCATCGGCGGCACCGTGGGCCTCACCTGTGCAATCTTCCTGGCAGCATACGGTGGCTACTTCCTGGTGACCTACCTCATGAGCACCGGCATGGTACAAGCCGCCATCGCTACCCGTTACAGCGAGTAACAAGCGGGCAAAACGGTCGCAAAACCAGAGCAAATAACCGCCGCGAAGGGAGCCGGTCGCCTTTCGCGGCGGTTTTTGCCTATCTGGTGTGTCTCGGATGCAAGTGAGTAGACTTTTTTGAACTTGCTGAGTACATCGCGACAAATGATCGATAAAACCGCAGGTCAGAGCTGTGGCGTTTTGGGGCGTGCTTGGCCTCCTGCAAAAAGCCTGCTCACTTGGTTTTTCTGCTAGAAGACCGCCACGAGGGAAAAACAGCTCTCTCGTGGCGGCTGGCGTTTGCCCAGATAAAACATACCAAAATAAACCTGTCCCTTTTTGGCAGGTTAGCGCTTCCAAAAGTGGAGGATTAACGTCGTGCGATTTTGCTGTTCGGTTTTGACCAGGATGTTGTGGATGTGGGTCTTGACGGTGCCCACGGCAAGGAATAGCTCGTCAGCAATCTCTTGGTTCGACTTGCCCCGCACTACCAGACGCAAAACCTCGGCTTCGCGGTTGGAGAGCTTGTAGGCGTTGCGATAAGAGGGCATTTGCCCTTCGATGTGTCGATCAAGATCGCTGACGTTCTTTTCTTCGGACGCCTCCTGCATGCGAATCGAAAGCACGTGATAGGTGTAGGCGATGAGCAGAATCGCAAAGTAGCACGCAAGACGTTCTCGCTAAAGTTGCGCTCGGACAGGTATAGCTGCAGCCAAGAGGGCGCCAGGCTCATGGGGACGACCAGGATGCTGTAGAAGTCCTCGGCAACGATGCACCCGACCAGGACGGCGCCGATAATCAGGTGCTTTCGTTGGTTGTTAACGCGTGCCTTCAACTCGACCTTTGTACTTTTATGAGCCGTCCAAAAGATGTACAGCCCCACAAAGATAAGGAACACCTGGCGCATTGCGTAGTAGAGCCACTGATGCATGGGGCCGTAGGGGACAGCGACGATAGTCAGCGACTCGCACAGCAAAAACGTTACGACGGGGATAACGAATTGCTTTTTAGAATGTTTGTCGAGCAAGTCCCTGGCAATGGCCCAAATAAAAGCCTGCGAAGCGGTCGCCACAAGGGTCCGCATCACGGGCATGATGATTGAGTAATAGTCGCTAGCTGGAAAGCTCTAGTTTTTGCAGCGTGTATTCAAAAAAGAAAATCTCGGTCATCTCGAAGGCATAGCAAATAAAAACGCCGCTGCCATAGATAAAGAACTGTCGGCGAGACGAGGCGTAGGCGGCAAGCGAGAGCGCCGCTCTCGAGGCTCTCGAGCAGCTCTAAGCCTCAAGGCTTCTAAAAGCGCGTCTGCGGGCGTCGGATGCTCGTCTCCTGTCGCTCGCTCACCGAGGCCCGGCAATTGTCTTAATATCTTAAGGGTCTCGATTTGTCCAAAACTGAGCGAAGGAGCTCATCATGAGCGACGGAAAGAAAAAGCTTTCCTTCTTGACGGTCATCTCGACCATCATCTGCGTCGTCTTCGTTTGCGAGGCCGCCGCACCTGCTGCTGCCATTGGCAACCAGCAGTTCTTCTGGTGGATCTTCCTGATCCTGACCTTCCTGCTCCCTTATGGCATGGTCGTTGCCGAGCTCGGCACCACCTATGACGGCGAGGGCGGCATTTACGACTGGGTACGTGATGGCCTGGGCGACAAGTGGGGCGCCCGCATCTCGTACTACTACTGGGTTAACTACCCGCTGTGGATCGCCTCGCTGGCCACCATGTTCCCTGACATTTTGGGCATGGTCTTTGGCGTCGAGTTCAATCTGATTGCCAAGATTGGTATCGACCTTGCCTTTGTGTGGATCGTCTATCTTATGGGTCGCTCCAAGGCTGCCGACTCCGAGTGGGTCCTGAACGGCGGCGCCATCATCAAGGTTGCCGTTGCCGTTATCGTCGGCGCTTTGGGTATTTGGTATGCCATGGAGAACGGTTTTGCGAACGACATGTCCGCTGCCACCTTCCTGCCCGAGCTCACCAACACCAACGCGCTCGGCTACCTGTCGATCATCATCTTTAACTTCATGGGCTTCGAGGTCATCTGCACCATGACCGACGATATGGCCGATCCCGCTCGCGATATCCCCAAGGCTATCATCGTTGGCGGCCTGTCTATCGCCGTGATCTACCTGTTCGCTGGCTTTGGCATCGGCGCTGCTGTGCCGGCCGATTCCATCGATCCCGACTACGGCATGATCTATGCTGTCCAGACCATGGTGGGCGACTCCATGATCTTCAAGGTCATCTGCATTGCCTTCCTGATCACCCTGTTCGCCAACATGGCTGCCTGGTCCTTCGGCGTCAACTCCGTTGCTCGTTATGCTGCCGAGCATGGCAACATGCCCAAGGTCTTCGCCTCGATGATCTCGGATGACGACATGCCCAACGGCGCCAACCTGGTCAACGCCATCGTTGCCTCCCTGGTGCTGTGCCTGCAGCTGGTTCCCATCGACGCCATCTCCAACGGTGTCTTCTGGATGCTCTTCGGTACCTCCGTTGTATTCCTGCTGCTCACCTACATCCCGATGTTCCCGGCATTCCTCAACCTTCGTAAGAACGACCCTAACCGTGCGCGCATCTTTACGTTCCCGTTTAAGGGCGCCATGATGAAGGTCATGCTGGCTATTCCCTGCATCGAGCTGATTCTGGCTATCGTTGCAACGCTGATTCCGTTCTCTGTCGATGAGATTGGCGATAAGGTCCCGATGATCGTTATCTTCATCGTGCTCTTGCTTATTGGCGAGGTTGTCCGCGTCGTCAGTGCTAAGGGCCGCGAGACCGAGTACAAGGGTCTCACTCCCGAGCTGGCTGCTCAGCGCCTCGCTGAGGAGTCCGAGGAGGACTAGAGCGCCCGGATTCGGGGCTCCAACCCTCCTCGCATACCAACGTACGCTTCGTCGGGCTTGTCGCTCCCGACTCGGGACACTCTAACCTCTTCGGAGACGTGCCCAAGCGACAGGTTTGCTAACCTTTCTCCGGGGTGGGTGTGAGCGAAGGCTCCGGTAACCACCGCCCGCCCCAATTTCTCTTCCGTATCCTTCGTGCGTTTTGTCTCCGCGCGCCAGGTTACGTCGTCGCTTGCCGGTGCGACTCCGTGAAAACCGGCGCCGGGCGCCCCGACCTTTGCCGGGGGACGGGCGTCCGCCACCTCTTGGTTTAAGGCTGCGGGCAACCCGCCCGCAGCAAGCGATCGTTCGATTTGGAGGAAATCTTATGCGTACGATCACCGAGTCCGAGTCCACCCCTAAGGCCGACGGCTTCTTTATGCCCGCTGAATTCGCCCCGCAGGATCGCGTGTGGATGGGTTGGCCCCACCGTACCGACACCTGGTCCCACGGCGCCAAGCCGGCTCAGAAGCAGTATGCTGCCATCGCCCGCGCCATCGCCGAGTTCACCCCGGTTACCATATGCGCCAACCAGGCCGACTACGCCAACTGCAAGGCCGCCTTTGAGGAAGACGAGAACGTCACCGTTATCGAGATGACCACCGACGATGCTTGGTTCCGCGACACCGCTGCCACTTTTGTTATCAACGGCAAGGGCGATAAGCGCGCCAACCACTGGCACTTCAACGCTTATGGCGGTCTTGTCGACGGCCTGTACTTTCCGTGGGACAAGGACGAACAGATCGCCCTTAAGATAGCTGAGCTTTCCGGCTGCCGTCGTTATCGTCCCGATGACATGATCCTCGAGGGCGGTTCCATCACCGTCGACGGCGAAGGCACCGTGGTCGTGACTGACCAGTGCCTGCTTTCCCCGGGCCGCACCTGCTCTGCGGTTCTGGAGGAGGAAGAGGACCCCGAGTCCATCTGGCCCAAGTTCAAGAGGAAGTTCGAGCCCTGGAGCGAGGAACTTCGCGCCTATATGGACGAGCACCTCAAGGATTACCTGGGTGTCGAGAAGGTCATCTGGGTCAAGGAGGGCATCGACCCCGAGGAGACCAACGGCCACATCGATGACGTCGCTACGTTCATCGCCCCGGGCGTCATGGCCTGCATCTGGACCGACGATCCCGAGTATCCGTTCTACGAGCAGTGCCACGCCATCTACGAGACCCTCTCCAACGCCGTTGACGCCAAGGGCCGCAAGATGAAGGTCTACAAGCTCTGCATGCCCGTGAACCCGTTGTTCATGGATCAGGCTTCCTGCGACACCATCGACGCCGACGAGAACGCCGAGCCGCGCGTCGCCGACGAGCCGCTGATCGCCTCCTACATGAACTACCTGGTCACCAACCACGGTGTTATCGTCCCGCAGTACGGCGACGAGAACGACCGGCTTGCCGTTGACACGCTCCAGAAGATCTACGACGAGGTCTGGGGCGAGGGCGTCTACAAATGCGTCGGCGTTAAGTCTGAGCAGGTCGTCTTCGGCGGCGGAAATATCCACTGCATTACCCAGCAGGAACCCTCGGCGTAACTGTCTGTCTTCCCGAGGTGCGGCACCTTCCCGTTCATTCGTCGCTTGCGTACCCAAAGTACGCGGCGCACCTCTTTCACGGGAATCTGCCGCACCTCAGAAACCCAGCCGGTCAAGCGGACTGACGTAGCTTGTTACCGCATTAGTCATTGGTGCCAACCCTGGCAACGATGCAGGTCGAAAAACGTCAGCGAAAACCCGCCAGAGCGAGCAAGGTGCCTTGAAGCGAGGCGGCATTGACCTTTTGGTCATGCCGTCGAAGCTGAAAGGCAGATTGCCGTTCTGGCGGGTTTGCAGCGTCGAGTCGTTACGCGGTTTGGTAAAACCGCGTAACTAAATACGTTCCGCGATCTCGTGGATGAGGTAGTCGGTCTTTTCCCAGCCCAGGCACGGGTCGGTGATCGACTTGCCAAAGACGCCGCCGTCGACCGGTTGGTTGCCATCCTCCAGGTAGGACTCGATCATAAAGCCCTTGACCAGCTTGGAGATGGACTCGTTGCGGCGGCAGCTGTCGAGCACCTCCTTGCAAATGCGATACTGCTCCAGCGGACGCTTGCCCGAGTTGTCGTGGTTGCAGTCGATGACCGCTGCCGGATTGGCATAGCCGGCGTGCTCGGTATAGCGCTCGGCCAGGCGCTCCAGGTGCTCGTAGTGGTAATTGGGGTAGGTGCGACCGTCGAGGCCGATGTAGCCGCGCATGACAGCGTGCGCAAGCGGGTTGCCGTCGCACTCGACCTCCCAGTTGCGGAAGATGAAGCTCTGGTGCGCCTGCGCGGCGTAAATGGAGTTGAGCATAACGGTGGTAGAGCCGGCAGTGGGATTCTTCATGCCGACGGGTACCGAAATGCCGCTCGACACCAGGCGATGCTCCTGGTTTTCGACCGAGCGTGCGCCCACGGCAACATAGCTCAGCAGGTCAACGAGGTACTGGTAGTTGGACGGATAAAGCATCTCGTCGGCGGTGAAGAAGCCCGTTTCCTCAATAACGCGCAGGTGCATATGGCGGATGGCCTTGACGCCCTCGAGCAGGTCGTCGGGAGCCTCGGGATCGGGGTTATGCAGCAGACCCTTGTAGCCGGTGCCCTTGGTACGCGGCTTATTGGTGTAGACGCGCGGAATGATGATGAGCTTGTCCTTGACCTCCTCGGCGGTCTTGGCCAGTCGGTTCATGTACTCAAGCACCGAATCCTCGCGGTCGGCAGAGCACGGGCCGATGATGAGCACCTTGCGTGCGTCCTCGCCGGTAAAGACCTTGGCGACCTCGGCGTCAAATGCCTGCTTCTTGGCGGTAAGCTCGGCGGAGAGCGGCATTTCCTCGCGGATCTCCATGGGGATCGGCAGCCTGCGTTTGAATTCCATGGCCATAGGGGCCTCCTCAATCAATTGATGGCAATGAGAACATTGTCGAATGCTCGGCATTATCCGCTGTCGCACGCTAAAGTGCAAGTCCTTGCCGCGCCGAAACCTACCAAAAAGGGACAGGTTTATTTTGGCAGGTTTTATCTGGGGAAACGTCGGCGGATGCCGGGAGGGAGCGGTGCCGCGCGGGAGTCTAAGACTGTTGTCGGTTCCCCCAGGAAATACCCTGTGGGCAAAAAATGCCAAATATGAGTACGGTTGCTATCTTAGTATCATATTGCCTTCGCAAAATAATAGACATAACAGCAAAATATGTTCATTAACGCAAACACGTATAAGTCCGCTATAGAGCTGTTTGATCAATTTAGGGACGCGTGTAAGCCGTGAGAGCGGCATTTGAGGCGGTTTTGGCTGTTACTAAAAAGGTAACAGTACTCATATTTGCCCTTTTTTGCCCACGGGGTCTGGAAAGCGCCGTCAATGAGGTCTCAGGGAAGGCGTTTCGAGGCTCGAAGGACACAAAACGGGGGCGCAGGTTGTCCTGCGCCCCCGTTCTCGGGCGTCATTCGTTCCCTGCGGCCGAATCTACGCCGCCTCGTCGAACTGCGAGTTGTACAGGTCGGCGTAGAAGCCTCCTTGGGCGAGCAGCTCGTCGTGTGTGCCCTTCTCGACGATGTCGCCGTCGCGAATCACCAGGATCACGTCGGCGTTGCGGATCGTGGACAGGCGGTGCGCGATGACAAAGCTGGTACGGCCCTGCATCAGCGCATCCATGGCGCGCTGAATGAGCTCCTCGGTGCGGGTATCGACGTTGGAGGTCGCCTCGTCCAGAATCAGCGCCGGGCGGTCGGCCAAAATGGCACGGGCGATGGTCACGAGTTGGCGCTGACCCTGCGACAGGTTAGTGCCCTCCTCGTTGATCATAAAGTCGTAGCCGCCGGCGAGCGTATGGATAAAGTGGTCGCATCGTGCGGCGCGCGCGGCGGCTTCGACCTCGGCATCGCTCGCGTCGGGGCGTCCGTAGCGGATGTTCTCGCGGATCGTGCCGTTAAACAGCCAGGTATCCTGCAGCACCATGGCAAACTCGCCGCGAAGTGCCGCGCGGTCCCAGTCTCGCACGTCGATACCCTCGACGCGCAGCGAGCCACCGTCCACATCGTAGAAGCGCTGCAGCAGCTTGATGAGCGTGGTCTTGCCGGCGCCGGTGGGGCCGACGATGGCAATGGTCTGGCCGGGCTGCGCCTCGCAGCTAAAGTCGTGGATGATGGTCTTGTCGGGCGTGTAGCCAAACTTGACATGGTCAAACTCCACGTGGCCGGGGCGCTTTTCGGGAATCTGCGCGTCGGCCTTCTGCTCCTCCTCGGGTGCGGCCAGGAACTCAAAGACGCGCTCGGTGGCAGCGGCCATCGACTGCATCGTGTTGCTCACGTTGCCCAGCTGCTGCACCGGCTGCGTAAAGTTGCGCACGTACTGGATAAAGCTCTGGATGTCGCCGGGCGTGGCGTTACCAGTCAGTGCGAGCTGTGCGCCCACCACGACGACGCCCACGTAGCCCATGTTGCCCACCAAGCTCATAAGCGGCATCATCAGGCCCGACAGGAACTGCGAACGCCAGCCGCTGATAAACAGGCGGTCGTTTTGACGGTCGAACTCCTCGATCGAGGCTTCGGCGCGGTCGAACACCTGAATAACGTTCTGGCCGGCAAAATCCTCTTCGATAATGCCGTTGACGGTGCCCAGGACCTGCTGCTGCTCTCGGAAGTACGGCTGCGAAAAGTGAATCATCACCATCAAGATAATCGCGGCTGCCGGTAGCGTGAGCACGGTGACGCCGGTAAGCGGCAAACTGATCGACAGCATCATGACGAGCACGCCGATAATCTGCGTGACGGACGTAATAAGCTGCGTCACGCTCTGGTTGAGCGACTGGCCCAGCGTATCGACGTCGTTGGTGATGCGGCTGAGCACGTCGCCCTTGCTGTGGCCGTTGAAGTAGCTCATCGGCACGACGGCAATCTTGGCGGCGATCTCCTTGCGCATACGGTAGCAAATCTTTTGCGTGACACCGGTCATGAGCCAGCCCTGGATCAGGCTGCAGGCAGAGCTAGCCAGGTACAGGCAGAGCAAAAAGCCGAGCGTCTTGGCGATCCAGGCAAAGTCGACATCGCCGGTACCGTTGACCTTGGCGACCAGGCCCTCGAACAGTTTGGTGGTGACCTGGCCGAGCACCTTAGGCCCTACGATATTAAAGATGACCGAGCACACGGCAAAGGCGACGGCGGCAAACACGGCAATCTTGTGCTGGCCGATATAGCCGAGCAGCTGCTTCATGGTGCCCTTAAAGTTCTTGGCCTTTTCGCCGCGACGCATGCCACCCATGCGGCCCATGGGACCACGCTGACGAGTGGGCTTGGGAATTTGAGTCTTGGTCTCGTCTGCCATTAGCGCTCGCCTCCTTCCATGACGGTTGCAATCTCTTCTTGGGTAAGCCCCAGCTCCTCGGCGGAAAGCTGCGACTGTGCGATCTCAAGGTACGCCGGGCAGCTGCGCAGCAGTTCCTCGTGCGTGCCGGTGCCCACTACGTGGCCGTCGTCGAGCACGATGATCTGGTCGGCGTGCATGATGGTCGCGATGCGCTGGGCCACGACCACGAGTGCGGCGTCGGTAACGTTTTTGGCCAGTTCCTCGCGCAGGCGCGCGTCGGTCTTGTAGTCGAGGGCACTAAACGAGTCATCGAACACCACGACCTCGGGCTTTTTGGCCAACGCGCGGGCGATGGCCAGGCGCTGGCGCTGACCGCCTGAGACATTGGAGCCGCCCTGGCTAATGGGGGAGTCGTAACCGCCCTCGCGTTCGGCGATAAAGTCCTCGGCCTGGGCGATGCGCGCGGCCTGGCGCATGTCATCATCGCTCACCATGTCGCCGGCAAACTTGAGGTTGCTCTCGACGGTGCCCGAGAACAGGCGACCCTGCTGCGGGATGTAACCGATGCGGCGGCGCAGCTCGGAAAGGGTCATGTCGCGCACGTCGATGCCGTCGAGCGAAATGCTGCCGCCCGTGACGTCGTACAGGCGCGGAATCAGCTGCACGAGCGTGGACTTGCCCGAGCCCGTGGAGCCAATAATGCCGAGCATCTGGCCGGCGTGCGTGGTGAAGTTCACGCCGCTAATGACGTCGGCGCGGGCATCGGGATACTGGAAGCTCACGTCGCGGAAGGCGAGCTCGCCGCGCGGCGCGCCGGCCGCGGGCAGTTTGGGCGAGGCGGGGTCGTTGATGCTCGTGGGGCAGGTGATGACCTCTTCCACGCGCTCGGCTGCGACCTCGGCGCGGGGCAGGATAACCGAAACCATGGTGAGGATCATAAACGCCATGACGATCTGCATGGTGTAGGAGATAAACGCCATCATGTTGCCGACCTGCATCACGCCGTCGGACACGCCCTGCGCGCCAAACCAGACGATAAGCACGGTGATGCAGTTCATGACGAGCATCATGAGCGGCATCATAAAGCTCATGGCGCGGTTGGTGTAGAGCTGCGTGGTCATCAGGTCGAGCGAAGCCTTGTCAAAACGCTCGAGCTCATGCTCCTCGCGGTTGAACGAGCGGATGGGCATCAGGCCGTCGAGCAGCTCGCGGGCGGTAAGGTTCACGCGGTCCACAAAGCTCTGCATCTTTTTGAACTTGGGCATGGTGAGGCCCATGAGCACGCCGACGACGGCCGAAACCGCGATGATGGCCACAGCGATGGTCCACTCCAGGCCGGTGTGGTTGGCTAGGACGCGCATGACGGCGACGATGCCCATGACGGGGGCCATCAGGCACATGCGGATAAACAGGGTTGCGGCCATCTGGATCTGCTGAATGTCGTTGGTGCAGCGGGTGATGAGCGAGGCCTGGCTAAACTTGCCCACCTCGGCCGGCGAGAAGTGCATAACCTTGTTGAAGGTCTCGCGGCGCAGGTCGCGGGCGATGGAGCAGGCGGTGCGTGACGCCACGGCACCGGTCAGGATGGTGGCGACGAGCGATACCAGGCACAGCCCAAACATCGTGGTCGCCATGCGGCTCAGGTAGGCGTTCTGCACGTCGGCGGGGTCGATGCCCTGTGCCTTGTACTCGTCCTGTACATAGCTCACGGCGCGCTGGGTCACGATGGAGCCCGACATGGAGCCCATTTTGTCCGCCATTTGGTTGGTGCCCTCGACGAGCTTGCTTTGGTCTACCAGACCGCCCTCGACACCCAGGCGCAGGCTCTTCATGGTGATCTTACCGCCGTCGGCATCAATCTGCTTTTGCATGTTCTGCGCCGCCGCGGCTTTCTGCTGCATCTCGGCGAGCTGCTCGGGCGTCATCGCTGCCATTTGCTCGGGGGTGGGCATAGTCTGGGTGGCGCTGGCGTCGGATTCGCTGGACGAGCCCATCATGTCGCCCATGGAGTTGGCGTCAATGCCCTGGTTGAGCGAAAGGACGACAGTCTCGGGCAGGCTCATAATGTCGGCAATTTTGCCTCCATCGGCACGCTCTTCCTCGGTGCCCTTGTACGTTCGAATGCCGTCATTGTCTGCCTTGCCAAACGCAGCTTCTACCGTCTCAGCATCTTTGGCGTTCATAAAGAGCTCAAGGTCATCGAGTGATTCGGAGCGAATGGTGTCGGGCACGGGCGAGGCGATGCCGCCTTGCTGCACGCCCACGTCGACGATATCGCTCATGTAGGTAGGCAGTGCCAGATCGGCGTTGCAACTGATTACGATAAGTACGATAGCTGCGAACAGTGCCAGGATATGCTTTTTAAAGAGCTTGAGAATCCTCACTCGGCATCTCTCCTTTCTTGATTGCGGTCGATAATTTCGTTGGCACGCCTTAGAAGACGCACCATCTCTTGGGTATCTGTTTCGCCGAGCTGCTCGAGGAAAGCCGCAGTGCGGTTCTCGAATTCCCGACGTTTGATTTCGAGATCCTGGAATCCCTTGTCGGTCACCGTGACGTGTACGCGACGACGGTCGGTCTTTGAGTGCTCGCGCTCGACCCAGCCCTTGGCTTCGAGAGCGCGTAGGATATTGGCGATGCGGGCACTCGAGACCCAGGCGCGATCAGCGAGTTCGCTCGGCGTGAGCGAACCGCCGGCGAGTATGAGGGCGCGCATGACGGCCATCTCGCCGCCGAGGGCTTTGTCCGCAAAGCGCGAAATGCGCTGATGCATGCTGCCGAACTCGGTAAGGAGCTGACGCCCAAGTTCACGGAAATCGGTATCTTCCACCGAAAACCCCTAACACTAGAAACTATTTTCGGTAGAAGATGATACCACCATACGCGGGCCTCATACAGTGGGCAATATTAAGAGCTCATAAAGACTTAAAATCATTCAATTGCTGAAGCGTTTCAAAGAACTATCATGCCCGCGGTTAGGCGAGGGGTTGTCACCACCATGACGACTGGGACTCATAATAAGCGCCACGTGCGATGCTCCAACTTCCCGCAAGGAGACACCTAAATAAAGGGGGAATGGAGTCATGGCATTTGACTTCACGGGCAAGACCGCGATTGTCACGGGCGGCACTCAGGGCATTGGCCTCGAGATCGCCAAGGGCATCGTCGCGGGCGGCGGACATGTCGCGCTCATCGCAAGGAACGCTGCTAAGGGCGAGGCCGCAGTGGCCGAGCTTGGCGAAGGCAACAAGTTCTATCAGCTCGATGTCGCCGATGCGCCCAAGGCGCGCGAGACCGTCGAGCAGATTTTTACGGACCTGCCGCAAACCAACATCCTGATCAACTGCGCTGGCGTCATCAGCACTAAGAAGTTCGACGAGATCGATGACACCGAGTGGCGTCGCACCATCGACATCAACCTCAACGGTACCTTCACTATGATGAACGCCGTGTACCCGCACTTTAAGGCGGCCCATGCCGGCACTATCGTCAACGTGAGCTCTGTTGCGGGCAAGATCGGCGGCGGCCTGCTCGGCACCGCTGCCTACGCTAGCTCCAAGGCCGGTGTTAACGGTCTAACCAAGGCAGTCGCCAAGGAAGGCGGCAAGTTCGGCGTTCGCTGCAACGCCGTGTGCCCGTCGCTCACGTTGACCGATATGACCTCGATTCTCTCTGACGAGAACTCTCAGCGCATCATCAACGGTATTCCTCTGGGCCGCGCCGCCCAGGCCAGCGAGCCTGCGCAGATGGTGCTGTTCTTCGCTTCCGACCTCGCCAGCTTCGTGAACGGCGAGATCGGTGACTGCGACGGCGGCATCGTCCTGGACGGGTAATACCCCGCGATGATTATTCGGCGACGGCTCCTGCGACTCGGGACCGTCGCCTTCTTTCTGACATAGGCGCGTGCGGCTACGATTCGCATGCATCCAAAGGAGATATATATGAGTGAATCGACTGCGGTGGAGGCGCCGGCGGCAAAGGAGCCGTTCTTTAAGATGTCCTCCATCCCGGGTGCCAATATTTTGGTGCCGCTTTTGCTGGGCTGCCTGCTCAACACGCTATTCCCCGACCTGTTCAAAACGCTCGGCAGCTTTACGCTTGGCATGACCCAGCAGGGTGCAGGCCCGCTCGTGGGCGCTTTTTTGCTCATCGTCGGTACGACGATTTCGTTTAAGAGCGCTCCTGCCGCCGCTGCCCGCGGTGCCATTATCATCGCCGTCAAGCAGATCGTGGTCGTTGCCGTGTCGCTGCTCATCCTTTATGTGTTCAACGACAACCTGTTTGGCATCTCTGCCATGGTGATGCTGGCGGCTTGCACCGGCGCCAACAACGCTATGTACGCTGGTCTGATGGGCACCATGGGCAACGAGGCCGAGCGTGGCGCTGTTGCCATCACCACGCTGGTTGTCGGCCCTCCGGTCACGATGATCGTGCTCGGCGCTGCCGGCCAGGCTCCGATCGGCTGGTCGCTCGTGGGTGCCATCCTGCCGATCGTCGTCGGCATTATTCTGGGCAACCTCTTCCCGAGCTTTAAGAAGATGATGGCACCGGCACTTTCCGCCGTCATCGTGCTCGTCTTCTTTGCCATGGGCTCGACCATGACCTTTGGCCAGCTCATTAATGGCGGTCTTCCCGGTATTCTGCTCGGCGTGATCTGCTCGGTGGTCTTTGCAATTCCCGTCATCGCGGTCGATAAGCTCACGGGCGGTACGGGTGTCGCAGGTGCGGCCATTTCGAGCTGCGCCGGAGCTAATGTGGCTACGCCTGCTGCCATGGCAAGCGTCAACGAGGCCATGTACGGCGGTGCGGTGCTCGCGACGGCTACCGCACAGGTTGCAGCGTGCGCTATTGTGACGGCCATTTTGACCCCGCTGGTCACCAGCTGGTGTCACAAGCATTTTGAGGGTCAGGGCCACGGCGACAGCAAGAAAGCCGCGACCGATAAGGTTGCCGCCGCCTAATGCCAAGCGGCAATCAAAGCTAAATAACTAGTCACGCCACAGGGCGGCCCCGGGGGAAATCCCGTGGTCGCCCTGCAGTTTCATGGGGTCTCTGGGGCACTTTACCCTGCTAAAACTGGCATAACAGCTAGAGTGAACGTCGTACAAAGGCAAGCAAAAATACCAAACAAATCGGTGAACGGTAGTTGTTCACGCTCTCATTTCCTGCGGGTTTGTAAAAAACGCCCTTATGATATAAAAAAAGAAACATATAACAGCCCAGATGGAGAGGGTCGCTATGTTATCCTTCTCAGACGGGTGAAATCTTGGGTTTTGGGTTGTAGTTCCAAGGTGGACAAACGTTTTTCTCTGCACCAACGTGTGGTGAAGAACGGAAGAAGCCGGTAGTGCAAACCGAAAATTCAAGAATTCAATAAGCAGCGGTGTGAGAGAGCGCCGCATTACACGTAACTAGGAGCGTGGTTACACAATGCAGGAGGCATGGGAAGGCTTCAAGGAAGGCATTTGGACGGGAGAGGTTGACGTCCGAGACTTCATCCAGAAGAACTACACCCCCTACGAGGGCGACGAGTCGTTCCTCGCCGGTCCGACCGAGCGTACCAAGGAGCTGTGGGGCGAGGTTCTCGACCTGCTGCTTAAGGAGCGCGAGCAGGGCGGTGTCCTCGATATGGACACCAAGACCGTTACGGGTATCGTGAGCCACCCCGCTGGCTACATCGATAACGCCCATCGCGACAAGGAGACCATCGTCGGTCTCCAGACTGACAAGCCGCTCAAGCGCGCGCTGCACGTCAACGGCGGTATCCGCATCGCTTGCCAGGCTGCTAGCCAGCACGGCTATAAGGTCGACGAAAACGTTGTCGAGCGCTACACCTTCGAGCGCAAGACCCACAACGCTGGCGTCTTCGATGTCTACACCCCCGAGATGCGTGCTTGCCGCTCGGCTCACATCATCACCGGTCTGCCCGATGGCTATGGCCGCGGCCGCATCATCGGCGACTACCGTCGTGTTGCCCTGTACGGCGTCGACTACCTGATCAAGGACAAGGAGGCCCAGAAGGCTTCCACCCCGACGGTCATGACCGCCGACAACATCCGCGATCGCGAGGAGCTGCAGGAGCAGATCCGCGCCCTCGGCGAGCTCAAGATGATGGCCGAGACCTATGGTTTCGATATTTCCAACCCTGCTACCAACACGCAGGAGGCCATCCAGTGGATGTACTTCGCCTACCTCGCTGCCGTCAAGGAGCAGAACGGCGCCGCTATGTCCATCGGCCGTACCTCTACGTTCATCGACATCTACGCTGAGCGCGACCTTGCCAACGGTACCTTCACCGAGGAGCAGATCCAGGAGTTCGTGGATCACTTCATCATGAAGCTCCGCATGGTCAAGTTTGCCCGTACCCCCGAGTACCAGGCCCTGTTTACCGGCGATCCGCAGTGGGTCACCGAGTCCATCGGCGGCATGGGTGTTGACGGCCGTACGCTCGTTACCAAGATGAGCTACCGCTACCTGCACACGCTCGAGAACATGGGCACCAGCCCCGAGCCCAACATGACCATTCTGTGGTCGACCCGTCTGCCCGAGAACTTCAAGAAGTTCTGTGCCAAGACTTCTGTCGCCAGCTCCTCGATCCAGTACGAGAACGACGACCTCATGCGCGTTTACCACGGCGACGACTACGGCATCGCCTGCTGCGTGTCCTCCATGCGCATTGGCAAGGAGATGCAGTTCTTCGGCGCTCGCGCCAACCTGGCTAAGTGCCTGCTGTATGCACTCAACGGCGGTGTTGACGAGGTCTCCAAGAAGCAGGTCGGCCCCAAGTATCGCGCCGTCGAGGGCGATACGCTCGATTACGACGACGTTGTGGCCAAGTACAACGACATGATGAAGTGGCTTGCTGGCGTGTACGTCAACTCGCTGAACATCATTCACTACATGCACGACAAGTATTGCTACGAGCGCATCCAGATGGCTCTGCACGACAAGCACGTGCATCGCTGGTTCGCTACGGGCATCGCTGGCCTTTCCGTCGTGGCTGACTCCCTGTCCGCCATCAAGTACGCCAAGGTCCACCCCGTCCGTGACGAGAACGGCATCATCGTCGACTTCGAGACCGAGGGCGATTTCCCCAAGTACGGTAACGACGACGACCGCGTCGACCAGATCGCTCACGACGTTGTGCACCAGTTCATGGAGTACATCCGCATGAACGACACCTACCGCAACTCCGTGCCCACGACCTCGGTTCTGACCATTACCTCCAACGTCGTGTACGGTAAGAAGACCGGCTCCACGCCCGACGGCCGCAAGGCTGGCCAGCCGTTCGCCCCGGGTGCTAACCCCATGCACAAGCGCGATAGCCACGGTGCCATCGCTTCGCTGTCTTCGGTTTCCAAGCTCCCGTTCCGCGATGCTCAGGACGGCATCTCCAACACCTTCTCCATCATCCCGAGTGCGCTCGGCAAGGAGGACCAGGTGTTCTTTGGCGATATCGACCTTGATCAGCTGGGCGAGTAACTATTGTTAGTGTTATACTAACAATAACGATTACTGATTAGCGCGCCGGTTTCGGCCGGCGCCTATTAATCGAAGGAGACACATTATGAAGGTTTCTGAAGTTTCCGAGACCCAGGCCGATAACCTGGTCCACATGCTCGACGCTTACGCCGAGAAGGGTGGTCACCACCTGAACATCAACGTCTTCAACCGTGAGACGCTGCTCGACGCTCAGGCTCACCCCGAGAAGTACCCGCAGCTGACCATCCGCGTTTCCGGCTATGCCGTGAACTTCCACACGCTCACCAAGGAGCAGCAGGACGAGGTCATTTCGCGTACCTTCCACAACAAGTTCTAAAGGGGTTTAACTCCTGCAGGATCGCCGGGCCGCTTTGGGTTACTTTCCAAAACGTCCTCGGACATGCAAAGGGCTCCGCTGTGCGCTTCGCGCGGCGGAGCCCTTTGCGTCCTGACGCTCCTATTTGGCAAGGTGTTTTTTAGAATCCATTTTGTGCTCGGC
>OMNT01000564.1_pt1 | contig 39182 bp, 36 predicted proteins | sample 1672551 | NCBI WGS metagenome assembly OMNT01 (sample SAMEA3136698, study PRJEB25190) | human gut metagenome | reverse complement strand
CGCGGTTAAAGTGTCTGCAAAAGGACTATCTGGAAACGCTTTTTGTCAAAAAAGCGAAGCTCGAAACCTGGCAGAAAAATATTCTGGGAGGAATGGATTCGTTCTGCATGCTGGTGCTTCTGGCGGCATCAGCAATCGCAATTTCTTCGGGCAAAATGGGCGTAGAGAGCGTCACCGCCATGATCGGCTTTTACTATGTGTTTCAGACCGAAGCCGGATATGCGCTGGAAATCGTCAAGCAGCTTCCGATCTGCAAAAATCTGGTGCAGCGGATTTCTGTTTTTTATGAGGCTCAGGAAAGAACGGATGGAGAAACGGTCGGGGAGGTTACGTCGATCACTTTTCGGAACATGACGTTTTCGTATGACGGAAAAAACGACATCCTGAAAAACTGCAGCGAGCAGATCGCAATGCATGAAAAAAACGTGATCTGCGGAGAAAACGGAACCGGAAAATCAACGCTGTTAAAGCTCCTGCTCGGCTTGTACCCGGGCTATCAGGGCGAAATCCTGATCAACGGAAAGGAGCTTGGCAGATTAAATCCTGCAAAATGGCGGGAAAAATGTGCTTTTGTGGAACAGGTTCCGTTCCTCTTTGAGGGGACTGTACGGGAAAATGTGAAGCTGGGACAGGAGGTTTCTGAGAAAAAAGTCGATCAGGTCCTGGAACGTGTTGGAATCGTCCATCTGGCAGACCGCAGGGTTGGTGGAGAAAAATCGGAACTGTCCGGCGGCGAATGTCAGAAAATCGCGATTGCGCGGGCGCTTTTACGAAATGCAGAGGTGCTGATTCTGGACGAGCCGACGAACCACCTGGACATTGCGTCCCGGGAGTGGGTGGAGGCCGCCATTGAGGATATCCGCCAGAACTACGCTGGCCTGTACGGCGTGGAAGAGCTCAGTGAGCGGCTGGGAGTCTCCAAGAGCCACCTTGTCCGCACCTTTACCGCCGCCGTGGGGGTGCCCCCGGGGCGCTACCTGACCACCGTGCGGGTGGAAGCTGCCATGCGGCTGCTCCTGCATCGGGAATACACGCTGGATGTCATTGCCAGCCTGTGCGGCTTCTCAGGGGCCAACTACCTGTGCCGGGTGTTCAAAAAAGAGACCGGCCAATCCCCCGCACAGTGGCGGGCCTTGGCCGGTCAGACAGCGCGGCCCCTCAGCCCGGCGGAAAGCCAGCGGGAGCAGGCACTGTATATTTAAATAAAATGTTCAGGAGCCGGGGCAGCCCCGGCTCTTTTCCGTGGTAGTGCTCAGCCGCACACAGACTGCGGGCGCTTGAGCAGGAACACCGTCAGGGCCAGCGTAATGGCCTCGGCGGCGGGGAAGGCCGACCACACGCCGTTCATGCCGAACAGGGCGCTCAGGATCAGCGAGCAGGTGACGATGGCGGCCACGCCCCGGCTGACCGAGGTGATGGTGGCTTCGGTGGGGCGGTTGACCGCACCCAGATAGCCCGCCGCAACAATATTGCAGCCTGCAAAGAAGTAGCCCAGGAAGTAGATGCGCATACCGCTGTGGGCATATTCGGCCATCAGCGCAGAGTTCTCGCTGTTGAAGAGGGCAACAAAGGTATCGGTAAAGCCAAACACGGCACCGTACAACACCGCCGCCAGCGCCAGCGCGGTACCGCAGCCCAGCAGAAGCAGCTTTTTTGCTCCGGCCATCTCGTTTTTGCCGTAGCACTGGCTGATCAGCGGCTGGGCACCCTGGGCCACGCCGTTGAAGATGGCTGTTGCCACCAGCGCAAAGTTGGCCACCACGCCGTAGGCGGCTACGCCCACATTGCCCGCCAGCCGGAGCAGCAGGAAGTTGAACACGGTGGTGGTCACGGCAGAGGAGAGCTCCCCGACAAAACCGGAGATGCCCAGCTGGCAGCTCTGCACCAGCAGCCGGGCCGAGGGGGCCTGCCGGACAAAGGTGAGCGTGTTGCTCTTTTGAAAGAAGTGGCGGCTGCAGATGGCGATGCTGAGCACCGGCGAGATGGCGGTTGCCAGCGCCGCGCCGGGCAGGCCCAGCCCCATGGGGAAGATGAAGATGTAATCGAACACCACATTGAACAGGCTGCCGCTCAGGGTGGCCACCATGGCAAGGGACGGGTCGCCGTCGTTGCGGACGAAGGCCGAGAAGATGTAGTTGCACATGAAGAAGGGTGTGAACAGCAGGAAGATGCGGGTGTAGTTCAGGCCCAGGGCCACGATGTCCCCATCGCCGCCCATGAGCTGCAGAAGCGTGCCCGGGCAGAACGCGCCCGCCAGCATGAACGGGATGGCGATCAGGCAGGCGCAGAGGATGGCGTTGGAAAAATACCGCTGCGCCCGCGCCTCGCCCTGCGCCTGCAGGATGGCGTACCGGGTGGCCGCACCAAGGCCGATCATCGAGCCGAAGGCAAAGATCAGGTTGTACATGGGCAGGCAGAGGTTCAGCAGGGTCACGCCGTCGGTGCCCGCCGCCTGGGCGATGAAATAGGTGTCGGCCAGAATATAGCACGATGTGCCGATCAGACCGAAAATATTCTGCGACACGTACTTGAAGAACTGCTTTGTCAGGTTCATGGATGCTTCCTTTCCGCGGGGAGAATAGGGGAGTGAAACGTAAAAACGACTACTACTATATCATAAAACTTGGCATATTTCAACGAAAAAGCGAGAAAACACGCCGCTGCTTTTTCCGCTCTAGCGCCGTGGTTTTTATTGACAAGCTCCCGGCTTGCTATTATAATAGAACAGTCATAATAGCATTCGTGCGCGGCTTTGCGGCTGCGTCAATCCAATAGACAAGGAGAAGATCCAAAATGGCACAAGAAATCAAGATGTCCGCTTCCGGCCTGAAGGCGATGCAGGACGAACTGGAATACCTCAAGACGGTCCGCCGCAAGGAGCTGGCCGAGGAGATCAAGGAAGCCCGCAGCCACGGCGACCTTTCTGAGAACAGCGAGTACGATGAAGCCAAGAACACCCAGGGTCTGGTGGAGAACCGCATCACCGAGCTGGAGCAGATGGTCAAGAACGCTGTGATCATCGACGAGAGCGAGCTGAGCGTGGACAGCGTTGCTGTTGGCACCCACGTTTCCATCAAGATGATCGGCGATGATGAGGCCGAGGAGTACGATATCGTTGGCCGCACCGAGGCTGATCCCATCAACGGCAAGATCAGCGACGAGAGCCCTGTGGGCCACGCTCTGCTGGGCAAGGCCGTGGGCGAGAAGGCTGAAGTCCTGCTGCCCTCCGGCCAGACCGTCGAGTACGAAGTGCTGGCCATCACCCACGCCGCAAACTGAGCCTGAACGGGAGGAAACCATGGAAGAACAAAAGAGAAACCCCGCTCAGGGCCTGTCTGAGAGCGAGCAGGTGCAGGTGCGCCGCCAGAAGCTGGCCGACCTGCAGGCTGCCGGAAACGACCCCTTCACCCTGACCAAGTTCCCGCAGGACGCATACTCTGCCGACCTGAAGGAAGAGTTCAAGGATCTGCCCAACGAGACCGACAGCGGCAAGCAGGTCGCGCTGGCTGGCCGTATGATGTCCAAGCGCGTGATGGGCAAGGCAAGCTTTGCCCACCTGCGCGATGACAAGGGCGATATCCAGCTGTATGTCCGCCGCGACGAGCTGGGCGAGGAGGCCTATGCTGCCTTCAAGAAGCTGGACGTGGGCGATATCATCGGTGTCAAGGGCGAGGTGTTCCGCACCAAGACCGGCGAGCTGAGCGTTCGCGCCACCGAGCTGACCCTGCTGGCCAAGAGCCTGCGCCCCCTGCCCGAGAAGTTCCACGGCCTGACCGATACCGAGATGCGTTACCGTCAGCGCTATGTGGACCTGATCGCCAACCCCGAGGTGAAGGATACCTTCGTCAAGCGCAGCCAGATCCTGAAGGAGATCCGCGCCTATCTGGACGAGAAGGGCTTCCTGGAGGTGGATACCCCCATCCTGACCCCCTTTGAGATCGGTGCCTCTGCCCGCCCCTTCTACACCCATCACAACAGCCTGAACATGGACATGGTGCTGCGCATTGAGACCGAGCTGTACCTCAAGCGCCTGATCGTGGGCGGCATGGATCGCGTGTATGAGGTTGGCCGCATCTTCCGCAACGAGGGCATGGACCCCAAGCACAACCCCGAGTTCACCAGCATCGAGCTGTATCAGGCCTTCACCGATTTCCACGGCATGATGGATCTGGTGGAAGAGCTGTACAAGCGCCTGGCCCTCAAGATCTGCGGCAGCATGGTCATTCCCTATCAGGGCAAGCAGATCGATATAGGTCACTGGGAGCGACTGACCATGGTCGAGGCTGTCAAGAAGTATTCCGGCGTGGACTTCAACGATTGGAAGTCCGACGAGGATGCAATTGCCTCTGCCAAGGAGCATCATGTGGAGCTGCCCGAGGTTCCCACCAAGGGTGCCATTCTGGCCGAGTTCTTCGATGCCTTTGTTGAGGACAAGCTGATCCAGCCAACCTTCATCTATGATTATCCTGTCGAGATCAGCCCGCTGGCCAAGCGCAAGCCGGACGATCCTGCTTTCACCGAGCGCTTTGAGTATTTCATCGACTGCACCGAGTACGGCAACGCCTTCAGCGAGCTGAACGACCCCATCGACCAGAAGGGCCGCTTTGAGCGTCAGGTCGCCGAGCGCAAGGCCATTGAGCCTGACTGCAAGGCTCAGGTGGATTACGACTACGTCAACGCACTGGAGTACGGTCTGCCCCCCACGGGCGGCCTGGGCTTTGGCGTGGATCGCCTGGTCATGCTGCTCACCGACAGCGCCTCCATCCGCGATGTTTTGCTGTTCCCCACGATGAAGCCGATTGAGCAGTGAAATGCAAAATTGAAACGCAGATGCGATGAATTTTCAAACGAAATTCGGGCGATATCTGCGGTACTACACCACAACTACACCAATTTTGGGACGTTTTCCCGAAAAGGAGCCTTACAAAGCGGTGTGGTGTAAGAAGTGAATAGGCGGATTGGTGTAGTAGGTACACTGAACTCCCAAAACGAAGATACGGCAGCTATGTTGCGAAAAACAACGTAGCTGCCGCTTTTTGTTTCATATAAGGATTTTATGCTACCAATCGGCGTTCCCTGCGGTTAAATCAGCTCGTCGCTGGTGATTATAAAATGCACCTTGATTCAGCATACGCCAAAATTTACGCCAATTTAGCGCAGTTCCTCAAGCAATGCCGTGCATCCTTCCAGTATATCCTGCCATGTGGCTTCAAAATCTCCTGTGAACCATGGGTCTGCCACTTCACGGGGATGATCCGTATGCGCCATCAGCAGCGAGACTTTATGCTGTGGGTCTCCGCCGACAAGCCGCAGGATGTCGCACAGATTACTTTCGTCCATGCCAATCAGATGATCATACCGTGCATAATCCAGCCGGGTCATCTGCCGGGCGGTCTTGCCGTTGCAGTCGATGCCATGTTCTGCCAGCTTCTGCCGTGCAGGAGGATAGACCGGATTTCCGATTTCCCATGCACTGGTGGCGGCTGATGCGATTTCAAATTGCTCGGATAGTCCTGCCTTGGACGTAAGGTCTTTCATCACATACTCCGCCATCGGGCTTCGGCAGATATTTCCGAGACAAATAAATAAGATCCTGGTCATGCCGGGTCGTTCTCCTTTTGGCTTACAAAAGCATAGCCGCCGTGGGTAGTGCGGATAAAGCTACCGCAGCCGGCCAGCTTCTTTCGCAGATTGGAAACGGTATTTGCCACGACCTTTAAGGTGTCGTCACAGTTTTGTCCCCACACAGCACGGAAAAGCTCTTCTTTTGAGAAGATTTGTCCTTCGTGGGAGGCAAGCATCAGCAGCAAATCGAACTCCAGTCGTGTAAGGGAGACTTTTCTGCCGTTGCACGACACTTCGTGGGTCATTCCATCCAGTGTAAGCCCCGGAAGAACCAACTTCTCCCATGAATCAATGGATATTTGCTCTGCCTCGATGTGCTCTCGTTCCAGAAGCATCCGGATCTTCTGCTCCAATTCCGGGTCAGGCTGTCGGGTCTTTATAACGATCATGGCAAACTCCTGCGTGTATTTTACTCTGCGGCGGTATCCATTTCCCGGAGCAGGTTTACCATCTCGATGGCACTGACTGCACAGTCATAGCCTTTATTACCTGCTTTGGTGCCTGCCCGCTCGATGGCCTGTTCGATGTTTTCGGTGGTCAGAACACCAAAGAGGACGGGAACCCCGCTTTCCAGCGAGACCGTGGCAATGCCTTTGGAAACCTCATTGCACACATAGTCGTAATGGCTGGTAGAACCGCGAATCACGGCACCAAGGCAGATCACAGCATCATACTTTCCGCTTTTTGCCATTTTAGAGGCAACCAGTGGGATCTCAAAAGCACCCGGAACCCATGCAACATGAACATCAGCGTCCTGCACATCGTGCCGGAGCAGACCATCCATTGCTCCGCTCAGAAGTTTGGACGTGATAAATTCGTTGAAGCGGGCAGCTACGATACCGACCTTGATGTTCTGAGAAACCAGCTTGCCTTCAAATGTTTTCATTTTTAAATACCTCTTTCGTTGTTAATATTCCAGAAGATGCCCCATCCGTGCCTGCTTCGTTTTCAGGTAAAACAGGTCATACGGGGTCGCCGTCATCTGAATGGGTACGCGCTCGGAGATCTCCAGCCCAAACTCGGAGAGCTGATATACTTTGTCCGGGTTATTGGTAAGCAGGCGCAGGCTTTTTACGCCAAGTTCCCGGAGGATCTGTGCGCCGAGATAATACTCCCGTTCATCTCCATGGAACCCCAGAGCGAGATTGGCTTCCAGCGTATCCATGCCCTGCTCCTGAAGTTCATAGGCACGCAGCTTGTTGATCAGACCGATGCCCCGGCCTTCCTGCCGCATATAGAGCAGGATACCCCGGCCTTCTTTTTCGATCTGCGTCATGGCAGCGGCCAGCTGCTGGCCGCAGTCACAACGCAAAGAGCCAAATGTATCTCCTGTCAGGCATTCCGAGTGGACGCGGCACAGAATATCCTTTCCATCGCCAATGTCACCTTTTACCAGTGCAATGTGATGCTCTCCGTTCAGGCGGCTCACAAAACCATACGCTCTGAAGGTGCCATACTTGGTGGGCAGGTTCACTGCCGTCACCTGATCGACCAGTTTATCGTGACACTTGCGGTACTCCTGTAAATCACGGATGGTGATGAATTTGATCTGGAAACGCTCTGCCAGCTTTGCCAGTTCAGCGGTGCGCATCATCGTGCCATCCTCCCGCATGATCTCGCAGCACAGGCCGCATTCTTTCAGCCCTGCCAGACGGCACAGGTCAACGGTTGCTTCCGTGTGACCGTTGCGCTCCAACACACCGTTCTTTTTTGCCAGAAGGGGGAACATATGGCCCGGTCTGCGGAAATCTTCTGCTTTTGCGTGATCGTCCACACAAGCCATCGCCGTAATGGAACGCTCTGCGGCAGAAATGCCCGTAGAAGTAGAAACGTGGTCGATGGACACCGTAAATGCCGTTTCATGGTTGTCGGTGTTATACTGCACCATCTGCGGAAATTGCAGCTTCTGGACGAAAGCCTCGGACATCGGCATACAGATCAGACCTTTGCCGTGGGTCGCCATAAAGTTGATGTTTTCGGTGGTGGCAAATTCGGCAGCACAGATGAAGTCCCCCTCGTTTTCACGGTCGGGGTCATCCGTTACCAGAATGATTTTTCCTTGCTTCAGGTCTTGCAAAGCTTCGGGAATGGTATTGAAGTTCATCGTAAACTCTCCTTAAAAGCCGCAGCGCAGCAGCATTTCTTTTGTGAGCGTGTTTTGCTTCGGTGTTTCTGATGGAAGCAGCCTCTCGATATATTTTCCAACAACATCGGTTTCCAAATTGACAAAATCCCCTTTGTGCCGTTGGTTCAGGTTCGTCTGACGGACGGTGTGCGGTATCGTGGACACGGAAAAGCCCGTAGGTTCCACCGCAGCCACGGTCAGGCTGATACCGTCTATTGTGATAGAGCCTTTTTCAACGACATAGCGAAGGATCGCAGAATCTGCATGAATGGTGTACCAGATAGCCGTATCGTCTTTTCGGATATTAGCAATGCGTCCGACGCCATCCACATGGCCTGCTACGATGTGTCCGCCAAAACGTCCGTTGGCCGGCATGGCACGTTCCAGATTGACAGCACTTCCAACGGTGAGCTGTGCAAGTGCAGAGCGGTTCAAGGTCTCGTGCATGACATCCGCAGCAAAGCTATCCGGGAAGAGCTGCCTGACGGTCAGACAGATGCCGTTGACGGCGATGCTGTCGCCGATTCTGGTTTCTTCCAGAACCGTTTTTGCACGAACAGTCAGTACGGCGGAATGCTGTCCCCGATTGATGGATTTTATTGTTCCGACTTCTTCCACGATTCCGGTAAACACGGGTACTCCACCTCACTTTCGATCAGGAAATCTTTGCCAAGCTGTTCCAATCGGCTGTTCTTCAGGCGGAATGCAGCATCCGGAAGCGGGACACCTGCACCCTCAATGGGTGCTTTGGCATCCCTTCCTCCGAACAGCTTCGGGGCAATGTAAGCCTGTACCTGCTGCACGATGCCGCTTTCCAGTGCAGACCAGTTCAAGGTTCCGCCGCCTTCCAGCAGAATGCTGTCGATCTGCTCCTGCCCCAGCTGTTCCATCAGTTGCAGAAGATTCACATGACCGCAATGCGCTTCCAGACAAAGGACCCGGCACCCGGCCTGTTGATATGCCGCCTGCTTCTCCGGGTCGCCGCAGCAGGTCGCAAGAATGGTCGGAACCTGTTTGGCGGTCATGACCACCTGTGATTGCAGCGGTGTCCGCAAATGTGTATCACAGATGATCCGGACGGGATCACGGCCACCCTCTATCCGGCAGGTCAGCAGCGGGTCATCTGCTAGGATGGTTCCGACTCCCACCATAATGCCGCGGAATCGGTGTCGCTGCCGTTGAACATGATTCCGGGCAATTTCCCCGGTGATCCATTTGGAAGCGCCTGTGTATGTGGCGATTTTTCCGTCCATCGTCATGGCGTATTTCATGGAAACGAAGGGGCGTTTTGTGGTGATATAGTGGAAGAACACCTTGTTCAGCGCATCGCATTCCTCTTGCAGAACATTTTCGGTCACATCTATGCCGTGTGCGCGCAGGATTGCAATTCCTTTTCCAGCCACCAGCGGATTCGGGTCAGCAGAACCCACGACCACCCGGTGAATGCCCGCGTCCAGAATCGCATCCACGCAGGGCGGCTGCTTTCCGTAATGGCAGCACGGCTCCAATGTCACATACAGGGTCGCTCCCTGCGGATCTTCGGTGCAGGATGCCAGCGCATTGCGCTCCGCATGAGCCTGACCGTATCTCTGGTGCCAGCCCTGTCCGATGATCCTGCCCTCTTTTACGACCACGGCACCCACCATCGGGTTGGGAGATGTCCATCCGCAACCCTTTTTTGCAAGCTGCAAAGCCAGACGCATATACTCTTTGTCGTTCATCGTGTTGCCTCCAAAAGAAAAAGCCCTGAACAAAAACGTTCAGGGCAAGCCGAAAAGACACAAGGGACCCTTGTGCAAAAAAGAAAGCTCCAGAATGCAAACGCATCCCAGAGCAGCCTCCACAAGCGCCGAACCGTGCGGGCTCTGCGCTTGGTATCTTCTTTCATCCAGACTGTACTGTCGGCTTCGGAGTTTCACCGAATCATGCCTTACGGCTCGTGGGCTGTACCACCGGTAGGGAATCGCACCCTGCCCTGAAGATTTCTGATTCAATTACAGCGGCATTATAGCACGGCTCCTTTCGGATTGCAAGGGCATTCTGCAAACCGGGACGAAACCGGGATGAAGCGAATCGCTACAACAATAAAATCACATCGTCCGTAGGACAATGTGAACGGAGAATCCAAAGGGGCGCGGGTCGCCAGTGGCGACCTCAAAATGCGTTGCATTTTGAAGCGCTTGACCGAGCCGACAGGCGAGAGCAGCGCCCTTTGGCACACGACTTTGCTTGCAAAGTCTATTCCGAACAAGACGGTACGAATGGGAGGTGCTGGAAATGGCAGCAGAAAAGACCAAGGTCTACACATGAAGGTAGATACCACTGCCATTGAGCAGGAGATCGCCGCCTATGAGAAGCAGCTACGGCAGCACTACTCCACAAAATCCCGGCTTATGGAGGAGATCGACCGCCTTTATAAGATGTACGATAAAATCGAAGAGGTGGAAAATGGACTGATGGATGCCCGGGCAAAGAAGCAGGCCATTGAAGCCGACAAAATCACAGGCGACAACATCTATAAGATCCTGATTTGCTTTGACAAGCTTTATGCCACCATGACCGAGGCGGAACGCCGAAGACTGGTGGAAATTTTGATCGACGAGGTGCAGATCTACCCGGAACGCCAGCCTAATGGACAGTGGCTGAAGTCCGTCCGGTTCAAGCTGCCCATCATCGACCATGACCTTGAATTGAGTTTGGACAATCAGGATCGTGTCGAAGTCGTAGACGCTCTGATACCCCAGCGCCAGCAGCTTTTGTGCAGCATCCTTGCTGCGGCGGCCGCTGCGGCAGTAGATCAGCAGCGTCGCCTCCTTATCGGGCAGCGTCTCGGGCATTTCGCTCCCGATGCTCTCGTTGGGCACAAGGACGGCGTTTTCAATATGCCCGCCGTCGTATTCCTCCCGGGTGCGGACGTCCACCACCACGACCTCCTGCGAGGCCATCATCTCATAGGCTTCCTCAGCGCTGATCTTATGATACGCCGCCTTGTCTGCCATGTCCTCCGCCGTGTCCGCTTTTGCCTTGGACAGTGCGCAGCCGCTCAGCAGCGCAAGCGAGGCGGCAAGACCCGCAAAAAGTAATATCTGACGCATAATTAACCTCCAACGCAACTGTGTTCACCGCTGATACAGTTTATACTGTAACTATAGCAGGCACAGTCAGGATTGTCAAGAGGTGCTCGCAAAAAAGACGAATCCATCTACAGCGGTTGACAAAGAGAGGGATATGGGTGAAATAAAAAAGAATACGTCCTGTTCTTACTTTGGGAGAGGGCGCGTATGCTGAAATACAAGGGCGGGACGAGTTCCGCTGACCTAAGCTTCAAAGCGGAGATGTGCCTCGGACACAAGGCAGACCGCACACAGGCGGCCTGCTTTTCTTCTGTCAAATAGTTAGAGTATGCTAACTAACATGCGAAGCGGAAGGGGATCCAAAGCTTGAACAAGGAACAGGAAATCGGAACCATCACCCGCATGGTACGCCGGTATTGCCGGAGCGTACATGAGACAGGGGAGAGATTTTTTCACACAAAGCGCCCCCTGCCGGAACACGTCAAGAAACGGCGGGGCATATGCCCGCACGGGGACAACAAGCCCTTCTGCTCAATCTGCCACATCCTTTGCTACAGGCCGGAAATGCGCCAACAGCTGCGCGCCGTGATGCGCTATGCAGGACCGAGGACGCTGCTGCGCCATATGGCGGAAACCCTGCGAAAGGAAAGGAGAAGCTCCCATGCCGGATCAACAGCTTTTGCACCTGTTGGGCGAGGATAAACGATGCATTTACTGCGCCGCTGCGTGGATGCTCACAGGCTCCCTAAGCAGCATAGGCTTTACGGTCTGCCGGTGCTATGGGCTTCAGCTGCTCCTTACCGATGCAAGGGTATCCTTCTATCTGCTTCCTTTCGCTTTGGGAGCGGTATGCGCGGCGGTGCGCTTCCTTGCCACGATTCGCGCTGCGGCGGTGCGGGACAGGCTGGGGTGCAGCGTGAAGAAACGCCTGTGGGCACAGCTGTACACAAAGCTCCTGCGCTTCGGGGCGCGGGAGACGAAAACCGTGAAGATGGCGGGCTTTCCCCCGCGCAGCAAGTGGACCAGCGCGGAACACATGCGCTTCCTGCGGCAAAACGGCTGGGCGGAGCGGAAAAGAGCTGTGCTGAAGGCATCCTTCCCGCTGACCTATGCAGAATGCATGAAAACGGAGGTGTGATATGTCATTCTTTGAAAACACCCGCAAGCCCGTAGGCTTTGGCGGGAAAATTATGGTCGCCATGATGAATGTCGGGCACAGCGCCGTGGCCCGGTGGGGGCTTCAATTTCTGAATGCTGCGCCGGACGCCAAGGTGCTGGACTGCGGCTGCGGCGGCGGTGCGAACATCAAGAGACTTCTGAAAAAATACCCGCAGGGCATCGTGAAGGGCATCGACTATTCGCCCGTCAGCGTGGAGAAATCCAAAAAGGTCAACGAAGCCGCCATCGCGGAGGGCCTCTGCGCCGTTCTGCAAGGCAGCGTGGCGGATATGATCTTCGCAGATGACTGGTTTGATGCGGTCACGGCCTTTGAGACCGTCTATTTCTGGCCTGATCTGCCGCAGTGCTTCCGGGAGGTTTACAGGGTGCTGAAGCCCGGCGGGACTTTTCTTATCTGCAACGAATCAAACGGCGACACGGACAAGGATGAGAAGTGGACGGAGATCATCGGCGGCATGATCATCTACAAAGACATTGAATTAAAGGCATATCTGGAGCAGGCGGGGTTTCACGATGTGCAGATACACAAAAAGAAAAGCTGGCTCTGTATCACAGCGCGGAAGTGAGGGAGAAGCAGACAGATGAAGGACAACGAGCTTCTATTCGACCGCAAAAGCCATGTGCTGTATTCAAAGCCTTGCAAGAAAGAGATACAGGCGAAAATCGCCATGCACTATCCAAAAGCAGAGCGGGAGACAGTATGGGAACAGGTACAACGGCATTATGTGGACTTCCTCTCCGACTGGCGCACGGATCTCGGCGGTAAGAAGAATTTTCACAACGGCGTAGGCGGCACCTACGACTGCATCGCCATCATGAGCTATTATGTGGTCTGCAAAGCAGTTACTTCGTTCCGTGAAATCGAAGAGATGGAGGAAAATCTGATTCTTCCGACTTTCCGCAAGCTGAAATTTGTGGACTGCAACAAGCCGTTCTGGAGGAAGCTGATGTACAAGGCGTTTGTTCGTGCGAAAAGCGGCTGCGACAAATGGCACGATTACGAGATGTCGGTTGCGCCTTATGAAACCGACAAGCCTATTTATTATGAATTTACGGCGTGCCCGGCAGCAGAGTTTGCCATCCGGCACGGCCTTACGGATATTATGCCCGCCCTGTGTAATGTGGACTTTGCGTCTATGGAGTTGCTCCACGCAAAGCTTATACGGGCGACTACCTGCGTGAACGGCTGCCGGTGCGACTATACCATCTGTGGCGATCAGGACCCGTATTTAAAGAAGCATCCCGAATACCGGGACGAGGCCGGATTCCGGCGAAACAAGTAATAACTCATGCAAAGGCGGTGAGGCAAATGGAAACCTTTCTCGGAATACTGATTCCCTTTCTTGGCACAACGCTGGGCTCAGCCTGCGTGTTTTTTATGAAAAAGTCACTTAGTGATTTGGTGCGGCGATCTCTTGCCGGCTTTGCCGCCGGAGTAATGGTGGCGGCTTCGATTTGGAGTCTGCTGATTCCCGCCATTGAGCAGTCGGAGGATATGGGCAAGCTGTCCTTTCTCCCCGCCTTTATCGGATTTTGGGTCGGCGTGCTGTTTTTGCTCCTGCTTGACCGTTTGATTCCCCATCTTCATGTGGGAAGTGAACAGGCCGAGGGTCCGAAAAGCAAGCTGGGGCGCACCACCATGATGGTGCTGGCTGTTACCTTACATAATATCCCGGAGGGAATGGCAGTCGGCGTGGTGTATGCAGGCTTTCTTTCGGGCAATACGCAAATTACTGCGGCAAGCGCACTGGCGCTGTCCCTCGGCATTGCCATTCAAAATTTTCCCGAAGGTGCGATTATCTCCATGCCGCTCCGGGCGGAGGGGGTACGCAAGGGCCGAGCGTTTCTCGGCGGCGTGCTTTCCGGCGTTGTCGAGCCTATCGGCGCGGTGCTGACGCTTCTTGCGGCGCAGCTGGTGATCCCGGCGCTGCCGTATTTTCTGAGCTTTGCGGCGGGCGCCATGCTCTATGTGGTGGTGGAGGAGCTGATCCCCGAAATGTCACAGGGGAAGCACTCCAACATCGGCACGGTTTTCTTTGCCGTGGGCTTTAGCGTCATGATGACGCTGGATGTGGCGTTGGGATAGTAGTACTATCCCACGTGATGCAGCAGCTAAGCAGTACTATCCCCCATCTGCCGCTTCGCTCAGAATCTATGCAAACCCCTAATTCACGGTTTCTCCGTAAACCGATGCTGAAAAATGCAGCTCCCCGTAGAAAAATACGGTGTTACTTCCTGTACAGATGAGGGATCAGAATCTGCTTAAACCGCACCACCGGATTGATGCTGGGCCGTCCGGTTTCTTCGCTATAAAGCGGCTCCACCATTTCATACAGCCGATCAAAGTCCATGGCTATATCTATCTTTCGATGCAGATGCTCCCTCGGCACCAGTTGATCCATGACCACAAACTCTACCTGATTACGTTCCCTTTTTCTCCGTTCCGGCATCCTTCATCACCCTCTTCTATTTTACTGCATAAATTAGAAAAAGCCCCTCGACTTATTTAGTTATGAAATCATAGCTCTCAAAAGAGCGCAAAACGCCACCCGCCTTTATGCCTTAAGCCTAGTTTTTCTTCCCCTCCCATGGAAGGCCCAAGTAATAGAACTCTACGGTCCTGCCGGCTGACAGAATATGCCCCTGTTAGCTTTGTATTTCCCAATGAGCCACCGAATTCACTCTTTACTACATCAATGGTATGGTCACTCTATGGCTCGTAGTGGGATGTGTACAGAATATGCGGCTCATTTCCAGCATTTTTTGCAATATTTTCAGCATCATCGGCGGTTTACTGTGCAAAAAATTCCTTTATAATAGTCCCATAAAAACCAGGAAGGTGCTTTGCTGTGCGAACTCTTATTTACGGCGGACATCTCATAGACCCGGCAAACAGGGTCGATGCCCATCTCAATATACTGATAAAAAACGGGCGTGTGGCATTTGTTACGGAGGATATGCCTAATGCGGATGAGCGCATTGACGCAACCGGCAAGGTCGTTTGTCCCGGTTTTATCGACATACATATGCATGAAGACCCCGTTGAGAATGGTCGAATCTACGCAGATACAGAGCGTTCGATCTTTCACTGCATGCTGCGCATGGGCGTGACCACGGCCCTCGGCGGCAACTGCGGTGACAACTGCTGCGATCCGGCGGATTATCTGGATATCGTTGATCAAAGCGGAGCTGCTGTAAATGTAGGTATGCTCGCGGGACACACCTATTTTCGCCGGCGTGCCGGTGTAATGGATCGCTATTCTCCGGCGACAGCTGCTCAGCGCGAATTGATAAACACAGGGATAGATCGTGCGCTTATGCGCGGCTGTCTTGGCGTGTCGTATGGGATGCGATATTCTCCCGGCACGAACCGTGAGGAGATCATCGCCGCTGCGCGCCCGTGCTGCGGCAGCGGTAAAATGATTGCCGCACATATTCGTTCTGACGCACAGGAGGTCTTTGCCGCCGGGAGAGAAATTCTTGATGTTGGCATGGAACTCGGCATCCCCGTACAGCTCTCCCATATAGGAAGCATGGCAGGGTTCGGTCAGATGGAGAGCTTTCTGCGCATGATCGATCGCTACCGTATGAATGGGCTTGACGTGAGCTGTGACTGCTATCCATACGATGCATTTTCAACCTCAATAGGCTCCGCCACCTATGACGACGGCTGGATGGAGCGTTATGGCTGTTCCTACGATGCTGTGGAGCTGTGTGAGGGAAAATATAAGGGGCAGCGCTGCACCGAGGCTATTTTCAACGAGGTGCGAAGTGCACATCCGGAATGTCTAACTGTGTGTTATGTCATGAGAGTGGATGATGTGGATCGTGCCTTTACCCACCCAAATGTCATGCTGGCGAGCGACGGGATACTGTCTCACGGTCAGGGACATCCGCGTGCCGCCGGGGCTTTCCCTCGGTTCCTTTCGCAGTATGCTCGTCGCGGAAAGCTCAGTCTATATGACGCGATAAGCCGAATGACCGCCATGCCGGCCGCTCGTCTCGGGCTTACATCCAAGGGATGCCTGCGCGTCGGAGCCGATGCCGACGCAGTGATATTCGACCCCGACAGCATCATGGACTGCGCGGATTTTCAGCATCCCGTCTGTACGCCGACAGGAATAGACAGGGTTCTTATTGGCGGAGTTACCGCTGTAGAAAAAGGCTGTATCGTTCAAAACGATCTCGGCAGAAGCATAAGAAAATAAAGGAGGAGTACTTTTCATGCAGTACGGTTTCTGGTCAGTTGTTCCACCCATTCTCACGATTGTGTTGGCGCTGGTGACGAAAAATGTCTTCATCTCGCTGCTCATCGGTATTTTCACGAGTTCCATGGTACTGTGTGGGGGAGCTCCTCTAACGGGCCTCAATGACGCCTTCTACAGCTTCATTCACACCTTTGAGAGCAGCGGGAATACGATCACCCTCATTTCCTTCCTGCTCATCGGCGCACTCATATACCTTATAGAGAAATCCGGCGGCGTGGAGGGGTTTACAGAGGTCATGCTGAAGAAGCGTGCGCTTATCAAGACAAAGCGCGGCGCGAATATTTTCACCTGGCTTCTTGGAATAATCATCTTTACTTCGGGGTCTCTCAGCTGTATGGTTACGGGATCCGTCTCCCGCCCGTTCAATGACGCGCTCAAGGTTCCCCATGAAAAGTCGGCGTTCATCGTCCACGCGACCTCAACGCCGTGGTGCGTCCTCTTTCCGCTCAGCGGCTGGCTTGCCGCCCTGGCGGGTTACCTCACCTCCGGCGGCGTTCCAGAAAACGAAGCTATCTCGGTTCTGCTCCGGTCGATCCCGCTTAATTTCTATTGTATCCTTGCCGTGTTTGGCACGCTCGCTGTCTCTTTATTCGGAATAAACATAGGACCGATGCGAAAAGCCGAAGACCGCGCAGAGAAAACGGGTTCGCTTGATAATCCCGGCCGTGGCGGCGCACTCACCGATGAGGCGATGTCTCCCAGCAAGGCAAAGCCCCGCGTTCTGAATATGCTCCTGCCAATGGGGGTGCTTATTGCCACGATTCTTGCCGTACTCACCATCACCGGCAAGGGAAACCCCACGCAGGGCGCCGGTATGCAAAGCCTCCTCTGGGGCTGTATTCTCGCTGTGGTGACGATATGTATTCTGTGTGTAGCCCAAAAGCTGTTTTCTGTGGATGAAGTGATAAATGAGATGTTCAAAGGAATGGGCACCATGCTCCCGGTGGCGGGGATCTTGCTTTTCGGTTTTACAATGGGAAATCTCGTGAAGGACCTCGATACCGGAAACTACCTCACTTCCGTCTTTATGGGAGTTCTCAGCCCGGCACTCCTTCCCGCACTCAGCTTTCTTCTTTGTATGCTTCTCTCCTTTGCAACAGGAACCTCCATGGGGACTATGGCCATCATGTCGGTCATCTGCCTGCCCATGGCCATCAGCATGGGAATAAGTATCCCGCTTGTTGCCGGAGCGGTGTTTGGAGGAGCAATCTTTGGAGATCACTCCTCACCGATATCCGATACGACGATCATGTCATGCGCCACCACTGGCTGCGATATTATTGATCATGTCAAGACGCAGATGCCTTATGTACTTATATTTGCCGCAATTTCCCTTGTGCTGTATGTGGTGCTTGGCTTTGTGATGTGACAATGACCAGAATCTTTTAAATTGGCGCCGGGCGGAGATCCAGTCTCTTCGCCCGGTGCTTTTTGCATTGATTGAGAGATTATGAGGAAACAATAAAAAATCGTTGCGGCTCGATTACCACAATCTGTTTGTAATATTTTTGCGAGCGTCTCCGCCGGGAATCCACAGCACGATAATATCTGCCCCAACATTTGCAAAAACGCAGATGGGGTGCAGGATCGTTTCAGGATTCCAGTTGCGCTTGTATCCTACACGGGCGTTTTACACTACCCTGCGGTTGATAAGGTCGGTTGTATTGATTGGTAGCGCCATTGCGAAACCTCCTTTGATGCTCCTTATCTTACTCACAAACTTACTCATTATTACAAGTGAGTATCAACGCAAATGCAAGCGCTTTCATTGATTTCGTGAAATAGTTCCGCCATGCAATAATTAGCAAATATGGTTAACCTGACGATATTAATTCGCCTGCTTGGAGCGGGAGTCAACGGCCACATACAAGAGATGTAGACCACAAAGATAGCTCCATGATTTTAAAGCTTTCAACTGCTACGTTTCCCTAAGCTAAAGTCAATTGACTATGAGTACAAGAAGCTAAGTGTTGAAATGTACCGACAAGGAAAATGGCCAGAAACGCCAGTAGGAGTAAAGCAGAAAAGTTTTCACCTGACGATACGGAAATGGAGTCGCATGGAAGAAGCCTGTGGTCCAGAAGTTCTGCACCATAAGAGTCAAAATAAAGAGTGGACTGCGGAAGAAAAATACGAATTAGTCGCAAAAGTTTTGGCAGGAGTATCAAACAAGGAGGTTGCGTTTACTGCCGGAATCAATGACGGTCTCTTGTACCAATGGGTCAGATGTTATAAAATGAAAGGGTATCAGGGATTGGTCGAGCAGCGAAAAGGAAGACCACCCAAGGAACCTGACATGAAGAAGCAAATAGTACCAGCAGAACTGACCCCCTCAGAACGAGAAGAGATGATTCGGCTCAGAGCAGAGAATGAACGTCTGAGAGCAGAGATTGCCGTCGTAAAAAAAGAGATTGCCTTGAGAGAAGAGAGATGCGCAGCGCAACTCAAGGCGAAAAAGCTGCGCTCGTCCAAGAACTCCGCAAAGAAGGACACAGACTGAATGATTTGCTGGATGCAATCGGGCTGTACAGATCAACGTATTATTATGAACTCGACAGAACGGATAAAGTTGAAGAGAGAAATGCCGAGTTATCGTCTGAAATCACTGCCATTTTCAACGAAAACAGAAAAAGATATGGTGTAAGACGGATACACCATGAGCTTCTGAACCGTGGGTATCAGGTGAATCACAAGCGTGTTCAGCGAATTATGAACCAACTTGGACTGTTCGGCAAACGTCCAAAGGAGAAGTATCATTCCTACAAAGGCGATGTCGGCAAGGTTGCCGATAACATTATTAACCGGGATTTCAGCACCGAGAAGCCTCTGCAAAAATGGACAACCGATGTGTCGCAGTTCAATCTGTCTTGGGGCAAATGCTATATTTCTCCGATTCTGGATATGAACACAAATGAGATTGTTTCTTACAATCTTTCGACCAGCCCTAATATGGAGCAGATAAGAGATATGCTGAACAAGGCGTTTGAACGGTTTCCTCCTGTACAAGGTCTGGTCATGCACTCAGATCAGGGCTGGCAGTACCAGCACGCATTCTACCGTGGTGAACTTCAGAAGCACGGAATTATTCAATCGATGTCCCGAAAGGGCAACTGCTACGACAATTGCATTATGGAGACCTTCTTTGGCAGGTTGAAAAATGAAATGCTCTATGGCTTTGAGAAGGATTATCCATCCTTTGAAGCCTTCTCCAAGGCCATTGCCGATTACATTGACTATTACAATAACAGCAGAATCCAAGTTAAAACAAAATGGATGCCTCCCTCTAAGTTCAGGGAAGCGTCCATGATGAAAAGCTAATTATTCAATTTTGAGCCGGTGTCCAGAAAACTGGGTACATATCATCCGGATGGAGCTTTTTTCATGCCTCCCTTGTGTAAAGGGAGGTGGCTAAACCGAAGGTTTTGACGGAGGGATTGTCTCCTTCCGCAAACTACAATCCCTCAGTCTGCGGTTTTGCCGCTGCCAGCTCCCTCAACGAGGGAGCCTTTTTACGTCGATTCCCGCTCGAGGATGCACGGCGACGTTACATACGACTGCGTCCGCAGGTTCGGCTTGCGGATGCGCTGGAGGACAAAACGCGCGGCGTTGACGCCCATATCGTACATATCAACCTCCACGGCGGTGACCGTCGGGTCCATGAGCATGGAAAACGGATAATTATCAAAGGTCAGCAGCGCCACGTCCTGCGGGATCTTCAGTCCCCGGCGGCGGATGTATTGCAGACAGTGCAGCGCAAGATGGTTGTTTGCGCAGAGCAGCACCTCCGGCCGCACGCGGCGGGAGAGCAGCTCGTCGAGCGCCGCGTCATCCAGATCGCACGGAGAGCTGCCGCAAACGACCTCCACGGCCAGCTCCTCCTCGTCCATCGCCTGGCGGATACCGGTCAGACGGCTGCGCGCGATGGCGTCGTCCTCGCGGCCCATGATGAACGCCATATGGCGGTAGCCCTTATCAAGCAGGTAGTTTGCGGCGATCTGCCCCGCCTGCTCGTGGTTCACGTCCATCCAGCAAACGCTGCTGCGCTGGTTCGGCTTGCCGATCACGAGATACGGAAAATCGACGCGCGTGAGGATCGCCGCGAGCTCTGCCGTGAGGATGTGCGCGTGGAGGATCAGCGCGTCCGCCTGCCGCTCCTGGATAATGTCGCGGATGACCTTGGGCGCTTCCTGCCGGGAAAGCGGCTTGAAAAGGAGCGAGTACCCCTTCTTTTCGAGATACGCGGCTGTGCCTGAGATGATCTCAAACATGTGCGGGTTTTCAAACGCAATGTTCCGGTAAAAGTCCGCAAGGAAGAACACTGTCCCGCTCGCCTGGCGCGCAAAGCTCTGCGCCCGCGCGTTCGGGCGGTAGCCGAGACGCTCGGCGGTCTCCCGGATGCGTTCCTTTGTATGCTCGGAAATGGTGCTGCTGTCGTTCAGCGCCTTGGAGACCGTGGCGATGGAGACGCCCGCCTCGCGCGCCACATCATAGATCGTTACCGCCGTCGTTTTGTTCCTCCCATACCTCGTATTCCCATGCGCCGATTATGTCACGGTTTTCTCCCTTTTTCAAGAGAAGCGTCCCGCGCTTTTCGGCCTTGACCGGCTCGGCGCCAAGATTCATCGCAACGGTGATCTTCGTACCGTTCCAGACGCGGCTGTATCGGTAGACCCCGCCGCAGGCAAGCTCCGTATGGAAGCTGCCGTACCGCAGTGCCGGGTGCGTCTTTCGCAGCGCGATCATCCGGCGATACACCTCCTCGAGCGGAGAGCTCGCGTCCCACGCCATCGGGCGGCGGTATTCCGGCTCGCTCTCGCCGCAAAGCCCCTTCTCGTCGCCGTAGAACACGCACGGCATGCCGGGGAACGTCATTTGCAGCAGCACCGCAAGCTCCATCCGCTCGGTTTTCCCGCCGCAGAGCGAGAGGAACCGGCTCACATCGTGGCTGTCGAGCAGGTTGAGCTGGGCGAAGAGGGCGTTTTCGTTATAGCGCAGCAGCAGGGTGGACACATTCGTATCGAAGGTCTCTGCGTCCACCGTCTGCTCGGCAAAAAACCGGCGGCAGTAGCGGCGGAAATCGTAGTTCATCGCGGAGTCGAGCATGTCGCCGCCGAGATAATGCGCGGCATTTTCCCATACCTCGCCGACGATGAGCGCATCGCTCTTCGCCGCCTTGACGGAAGCGCGGAACGCGCGCAGGAAACCGTCGTCCAGCTCGTTCGCCACGTCCAGCCGCCAGCCGTCCACGTCAAACTTTCGCACCCAGTACGCGCCGACGTCGCAGAAATACTGCCGGAGGAAGGGGTCGGCGGTGTTCGTTTTCGGCATATCGGCGACGTACGAAAAGCAGGTATAGCCGGGCAGCTCCCCGGCGGCGGGCAGGCGCGGCGTCTCCGGCAGCGCGTAGAAGCAGGAATAGTACCGCGAAGCCCGCCCGTTTTCCAGCACGTCGCGGAAGAAGGGATGATCGCTGCTCACATGATTGAATACGCCGTCGAGAATGACCCGGATGCCGAGCGCGTGCGCGCGGCGGACAAGATCCCGGAGATCGTCCTCGGCGCCCATGTGCGGATCGATGCGATAATAATCCAGCGTATCGTACCGGTGGTACGATCTCGCCGCGAAGATCGGGTTCAGGTAAATGCAGTTGAAGCCCAGGGAGGCGATGTAGTCGAGATTTTCGGTCACGCCGCGCACCGTCCCGCCCCGGCAGGGCGGCGCGCCGTTGGGCGCCAGGCGCTTCCCCGCAGCGAAGCTGTCGGGGAAGATGTTGTATACCACGGCGTCCCGCGTCCACGCCGGAGCCGCGAACCGGTCGGCGCGGTGGTTGAACGGGAGCTGGAAATAGTCCGCGCGCGTGGGCGTGCCCGCCATTTCGTAGCAGTCGCCGTAGTAGAAGAGCGTTTCCACGCCGTTTTGGAGTTCAAAATAGTAGGCGATGCGCTCGAAGCGCGTTTCGAGCCGGATCTCGTACCAGTCAAAATACCGATCCGTCCGGAATTTCTCCATCGGCAGCGGGGCAAATTGCAGTTTGGGGGTCATCACGGCGCGGTCGGCATAGTAAAACCGAACGCTCTCCGCTTCGCCCTTTCCGGTGCGCAGGCGGAATATATAGTGTGTGTCGTCCAGCGCGAAGGCGTATTCGCTCATCGGCCGGTGAAATATCGTTGCGGGATTCATAGCTTATCCTTTCACGGAGCCGCCGACAACGCCGGCAACATAGTATTTCTGCACGCGGAGGAACAGCAGCACGACCGGGATCGCCACAATGACAGCGCCCGCGCAGAAAACGGTGTAGTATTCATAAATGTTCGTCTTATCCACCATGGTGTAAAGGCCCTTGGCGACGGTGAAGTTATTATAATTGTCCTTCATAATGACCGAGACGAAAATGTAATCGACGATGGGGTTTATAAAGGCGTTGATGGCGGTCGTGGCGATGACGGGCTTGGAGTTCGGCAGGATGATCTTCCAGAACACCGTGCTGTTCGAGGCGCCGTCGAGGATCGCCGCTTCGTCCAGCGATTTGGGGATGGTGTCAAAATAGCCCTTGGCGATGTAGTAATTGAGCGCCGCGCCGCCGGAATAGACGAGGATCAGGGCAAGCAGCGTTTGATCCAGACCGATGGCCTTCATAAAGTGGTAAATGGCGATGATGCTCATAAAGCCGGGGAACATGCCCAGCACGAGCGAGGCGTTCATAAGAAACCGGCGCTTCGGGAAGCGCAGCCGGGAATAGACATACGCCACCATCAGCGTGAGCATCGTTGTGAGAGCGCAGCTGCACCCGGCGACGAGGAGCGTGTTGCCGAGCCAGCGCGGGAAGTCGAACAACCTCCGGTCGGTAAAGAGGCGGATATAATTATCAAAGGTAAACGCCTTCGGCCAGAGATAGGGCGTATACGCGCCCTGCTCCGCCCGGAAGGACGAAACTATCAGCCAGAACACCGGCACGAGCCCCAAAACGGCAAGGACCGCAAGAAGCGCGTTGAGCGCCACGGCCGAAACACGGCGGCGGATGCGTGCATTTTTCATTGGAACTGATCCTCCTTCGTTACGGCTCCGGTCCGGTTGTATACGATCAGCGAGCAGGTGCCCACCAGCAGGAAGATGAATATGCCGATGGTGGAGGCAAGCGAATAGTCGTTGCGGTTCACGGTCAGCTTATAGAGCCACGTGACGAGCAGGTCGGTCTTGCCCGCCTGGTAATAGCCCAGCGAGAACGGCCCGCCGGCGGTGAGAAGATAGATGACGTTGAAGTTATTGAAGTTCGTGACGAACGTCGTGATCGTCGCCGGGGCGGTGACGAAGAACATGTAGGGCAGCGTAATGGAAATGAATTTCCGCATGGGACCCGCGCCGTCGATCTCGGCGCTCTCGTAGAGCTCCGCCGGGATGTTCATCAGCACGCCCGAGAAGGTGATCATGGAATACGGGATGCCGATCCACATATTGACCACGACCGCGACGATGCGCGCGAGCGTCGGGTCCAGAAGGAACGGCAGCGGCGTCTGGATAATGCCGAGCTTCATAAGAAGCACGTTCACCGCGCCTGCCGGTTCCAGCGCGCGGGAGATGAGCAGGAGACTTACAAACTGCGGTATGGCAATGGCGATGACGAAGCAGGTGCGCCAGACCTGCTTGAGCTTTACGAGCTTGCTGTTGATGGCAACCGCCAGCAGCATCCCGAAAAAGTAGTTGGTGAATGTGGCGAGAACCGCCCACACGAGCGTCCAGCCGAGCAGACCGAAAAACGTGCGCGTCTTGATCGCATTGCCGAGGAAGATGTCGGTCACGTTCGACATGCCGACCCACGTGAACAGGTTTCCGGGGGGCTGGTGGTCAGCATCAAAGTTCGTGAAGGCAATGAGGATCATAAAGACGATCGGCAGCACCGTGAAGAGGACCATTGTGAGCATCGGGAGCGCGAGCAGCGTCACATGGAATTTCTCGTGCCGCATGGCGCGGAGATCGTCCCGGAAGGAAGCGATCGCGCAGCCGTGCTCGGTGTTCTCCTGCGCGCGCCACGCGTCCCGGATGTTGGAATACCAGAGATAGAGAAACACGGCGCACACCGCGATCGAGAGCACGCTGAAGAGCAAAATCAGCATGGAGTTATCGCCGGGGAAGCGCTGGAAGATCCGCAGCTCCTCGTTCCATACCTTGCGCTGCGTCTCCGTGCCGAGCGTTGCAAACTTGGAGAGATACTGCATCGCAAAATCCCGGAAGAAGAAAATAAACCCGATCTCGCTGAGCAGATACGCCGCGCCGCGGACGAACTGCTTATACCGGATGCAGCCCGCGCCCATGATGAGAAACGACAGGCGCGTCCAAAGGCCGCCTCTCGCCGCGGCATCCAGAAGTATGTGACGTTTTTCTCTGTGCATCGCGCACCTCCGCTATCCCTCGGTTTGGTCCGGAAAAACCGGAAGATGAAACCCGGAAAAGGGGCTGTTGCCAGCCCCTTTTATCCGTGCGTTACCGTCTTATATCAGGCTGCGGTCGCCTGCTCCACCAGCTGATCGAGCAGCGTCTGCAGATCGGCGGTGGTATGCGCCTCGAGCTCGGCGCCGAACGCCTCCGCCGGGACCCAGAAGCCGCCGAGGACGAGCTGCGTCACGGCGTAGTTGCTCTGCTCGGCAAGAGCGCGCAGCGCGAGGTTGGACGCGACCGCGTCGCTCGCAAGCGCGGCAACGTTGGACGGGCCGTAGTTGAGCGCTTCATAGCGCTCGAGCTGCGACTGTTCGGAGGTCAGGAACTCCGCGAGCTCCATGGCGTCCACCGGGTAAGCCGTCTGGGAGTTGACGCCGTAGATCTTGCAGCCGAGGAAGGAGCCCATCTGCACCTGCTTGCCGTCGCAGGTAAAGGTCGGCAGCTTGCAGCAGCCGTAGTTTTCGCCGAGCTTTTCCTGGATCGCGGTGGCGACCCACGTGCCGGACACGCCGCAGGCGATGGAATCGCCGATGCCGCCGGAGAGGACGGAGTCGTCACCGGTCACGAACGCGGGGTCGTTGCAGAATTCACGGATCGCTTCGGCAGCGGCGAGACCGTTGGGGCTGTTGAAGTCCATGACCTGCTTGCCGTCCTCGATGGTCAGCGTGCAGCCGTTGCCAAGGAAGAAGGATGCAAGATACCAGCCGTTGGAGACGTCCATATGTACCTGCTTGCCGGCGGCGTTGGCCGCGGCGAGGATGCCATCGAGCGTTTTGAGGTCTTCCTCGGTGAAGACCGACTTGTCGTAGTACAGGAAGTAGCCGTTATCGGAGGTCATGGGATAACCGTAGAGCACGCCGTCGTAGGACGCGGCGTTGATCGAACCGGCGGTATTCGCCGCGACGATCGCGTCGGTATTGCGGGTCACTTCATAGAGCGCATCCGCCTTCACGAGATCGATGAGCTGGTCATCGGCAAACACGAACACGTCCGCGGCGGCCGCGGGGTCTTCGAGATAGCGGCTCTTGCCGTCTACGGCGCCGACGGCGCCGAACTCAAACACGTATTCCTTTTCCGGGTGCGCAGCGGCAAAATCGTTGCAGAGCTTTTCCGTCAGCTCCAGCTCGACCTGATCGGCCCACACCTTGAGCGCAACGGTTTCCTTCTCTGCAGGTTTTTCCGCGACGGGCTGTTCCGCCGGGGTCTGCGGCGTTTCGGCCGGGGCGCTGCCGCAGCCGGTCAGCAGGGCAAGCATCATACATACTGCCATCAGCAGTGCAAGGATCTTCTTCATCGTTTCGGCTCCTTTATTGTTTTGTCACAAAAGGAACTCGCCTTTTGTTGAGCTCAGTATATATACCTGCCAAAAATCGGTCAACGAAAAAAAGCGAAAGCGTTTTCCTGCCGCACCGCAGAGCATAGCGAAAGCGCCATCCTTGCGGATGACGCTTTCGCAGCTTTGATAAAGAAGTTGTCGTCAGCCCCGGAGGATGTGGATGGCGAAGCCGCCGTATTCCCCGGCGAGATAAATGTTTTTGAGCTTCCCGGCGTCGTCGTACGCCGCGGTCTCATCGCGGAAGGAAAAGCCCTTTTCCCTGAGCTCCGCAACGGCGCTCTCCAGATCCGGCGTCTGCATGGCGATGTGGCCGTTTTTGCCGTGGAACGGCGCTTTCATGCACTCAAAATACGGCCCGGCGAACTCGGACTTCTGCCCGTGGCGCGGCGCGAGATTGAACATGCCGGACAAAAGCTCTGCGAGCGCGAGCGCTTCTTCGGCGTTTTCGGTGTTGACGCCGACGTGCGCGAGAGTGAACGTGTTTTTCATAGCCTTTCCTTAGCTCATTTTTGCCGCCGTCGGGTTATAAAGCCCGATCACTTCGCGCTTTGCCCCGGCAACGTCCTCTTCGGTGAAGCTCATCCACTTGACGCTACGGCGCGTGCTGTAGGCAAAGGCAAGATACAGCCGTCCGTCTCGCCCCTGCATCAGGTACGGATACTCATACGTGCGGTTGTTCGTAGAGTTTTCTGCGCCGACGAACCCCTCGCCCAGCTCCATATGCCGGATGAGTGGAAACGTCTTTCCTCCGTCCTCGGACAGCGCCACCGCCACCGGGCAGCGAAGCCCCGGCCATGCCGCTTTGCCCGGCTCCGGACAGGGCGTACATGTGGGGTTATACGCAATGGCTACTCTTCCGCTGCGCAGTTTTACGGCGCTGATGCTGGAGTTATTATTCGGCAGCGGCGTCGGCTTCGGGACGCTCCACGTCTCACCAAAGTCCAGCGACTCGCTGCGGTAAATGCGGTCGGCATCGCGGCTGCGCATGAATGCCGCTAGATGGCCTTCTTCGAGCTCGACCACGTTCGCATGGACGCGCCCCTGGCTTCCCGGCATCTCCACCGTGCGCCAGGTTTTCCCTTCGTCGTCGGAGATCTGGAACACCGTGGGGTCACCCGCAAGACCATTTTCGCTGTCGGTACAGATCCAGTTGCCGAAGATCCACCGCCCGTTGGAGAGGATCTGAATTGGCTGGCGGCAGAACGTTCCCTCCCGCGGGAACACAACGTCGTAATCGCTCCACGTTTTTCCGCCGTCTGTGCTCTTCTGGCGGCGCACGACGGAGGTATACTGCATGTTGTCCTTACCCTCCGTGCGGGCGAGCTGTGCAGTGTACATCGCCCATACCTCGCCGTTCGGAGCGAGAAAGAGTGAAGGGTTCTGCTCACTCCGCTCGGGATCGTGCGAGATAGGCTGTGGCTCCGTCCATTTCTCGCCCCCGAACGGAAGCCGGGAGCAGACAATGCCCACATCCGTATTCCCCTCATATGTTCCGGCGAACCACGCGCAAAGCTGGTCGCCGTCCGGCAGCTCCAACAGCGCAGGGGAGTGGTGTGACGTATATGCTCCCGGCGGCAGCACCGCTTCGAGCGTGTTCATGTGCCCGTTCCGATAGATCGTACCGTCAAACGGCAGCTCCTGCAACACCGGGTAGTTCATCGGCTTTCCTCCGTTTATTCTGTATACTTTCCTCCGCTGCAGTTAAGACTGCATCCGGTGATCCACGACGCCTCATCCGAGGCAAGGAACACAACACCTGCCGCCACGTCCTCAGGGGTTCCCAATCTGCCGAGCGGTATCTTTTTCATCACGGCGGCACGGTATTCGTCCGTCCACTGGTCGGTCATATCCGAGCGGATGGGGCCACACTGCACGGCATTGACCCGGATGCCCAACGGCCCGAGCTCCATGGCGAGGTGCTTTGTAAGATAGGTGACCGCCGCCTTTGACGCTCCATAGCAGATGGCCGCGTTGGGGTGCGGTGTTTTGCTTGCAGTAGAGGTAATATTGATAATGCTGCCTTGCATCGCTTTCGTCATAAACGGAAGCACGGCTTTGCACATGTAGAAAACACCGCTCTCGTTCACTGCAATCATCCGGTCCCATTCCTCAAGCGAGAGCTCGGCAACTTTTTTTCGATTCTGGATCCCGGCGTTGTTCACCAGAATGTCGATCCGGCCATGCTTCTCCATGGCAAGCGCGGCAAGGCGTCGCGCCGTTTCCGGGTCGGCCATATCGCCGGCAACGCAGTCGAAGGGCACGCCCAGCGCCTCGACCTCCATGCGCACCTCTTCCAGCGAAGCGGGCTTCGTCGCGTTGAGTACGAGATTCACACCCTCCGACGCAAGAGCGAGAGCGATCCCCCGACCAATCCCCCGGCTGGCGCCGGTGACAATGGCGGTTTTGCCTTTCAATGAAGTATACATTCTTTGTTCTCCTTACAGTTTATCCCACAAGGTTTGCAGCACAGCCCGTCCCTGCTGCATGCTTTTGCCGTCCGGGAACCGGCACTCAAAGCTCACGCTTCCGTCGTATTTGGCGGTCTTAAGCGCACGAAGGAACGCTGTCAGAGCAGGGGAGGCGTTTGTTTCTGGCGCTTTGCGCCCGGGTTCAGACAGGTGGACATGGGTAATCTGCCCGCGGTACCTCAGGATCTCTCCGGCTATGTTTTCCTGAGGCATCAGATGCAGTGAATCTGCCAGAAGCGCAAGTTGGCCGTCGCACCGGCGGCAGAGCTCCGCACCTTCTCCAAGCGTCAAGATAAAGTTGCAGATCAACGGATTCAGCGGCTCCAGAATGATTCGAATCCCATATTCGGACGCAGTGGGAAGCACTTTCCGATTCAAAAGCTCCGCCAGGCGCGTATATCCTTCTTCTGCGTCCTGTTCGGGACGAAGGCTACGAGCCTTTCCGCTGCCGAGCACGAGCTCGGAACAGCCAAGTGCCCGGCATCGCGGAAGCAATACGTCCAGATACGCTTTCAACGCTTCGGCATCCAGCGACGGTGAAAGCAGCGGGATGTCCGCCGGAAACAGGTTCGTCATAACCGGACAGCGTAGGCCCGCCTTTTCGAGCTCTGCTCTCAGCGCGTCAAATTCCGGATCGCTGAGCGCTGTGACCGTCATGGCGGGAAGCTCGACATAGTCGAAAACCCGGGATATTTCGGGATACCGTTCTGTTTGAAGAGAGTAGCGATCCTCTCCGAGGAAGTTTGTGCAGATACCTATTGACAACGCCATAGCTCAGTCCTCGTCGATATCCTGTGCAACCGTCTCCAGAACCTCTCCGGCTTCCACGTATACGACGTCTTTCTTCTGTTCCTTCTCGGCGCGCTTGCTCCAGATGAGCATGGCCAGCGCCAGGCAAAGCCCCGCAACCGTCGTAATGATCTCCGGCGTTACGACCAGCGCACCGGAGACCGCTGTGACTGCCAGCCGGAGCTCGGACGCCTTATCCTTCTTTCCCTCTTTTCGTTGGGCAAGAAGGTTCACGGCAACAACGATGCCGATGCCAAGCGCATATCCCGCCAACGTCGTAATGACCTCTGGAATAATGATAAGTGCGCCCGCCGCAACCAGCAGAATGCGCAAAGCAATGTTTTTCACCGGTTTTCCGACAAAGCCTTCCACGCCCGCGGCAAGGAAGAACGTTCCAAGGAACACCTGCGCCGCGGCCTGAATGATATCCGGTACAGAGCCGATCAAGAGAATCGCGGTATTATACACGAAGGCATACGGTGCAAGGAACGCCACAATCGAGTACCGGAAGCCTGTCCAGCCCGTTTTCCACGAATCGCCGCCAGCGATACCGGCCGCGGTGAACGACGCAAGGCACACCGGCGGGGTGATCTGCGCGAAAATGCCAAAGTAAAACACGAACATATTTGCCGCCAGCCGGTCGACGCCGAGCTTCGTGAGCGTGGGGACAAAGAGGATGTTGGCGATCATGTACGCAGCAACCGTCGGCAGCGCCATACCGAGCAGCATGCATCCGATCATGGAGAGCACCAGCGCAAGGAACATACCGCTGCTGCCGAGCTTCATCATGAGAGAGGAGAGCTTCGTGGCAAGGCCGGAGTTTACGACAACGCCGATAATGATACCGACCGCTGCCGTGGGGATAGCAATGCTAGCTGCCTGCTTACAGCCGACGAGCATGGCGTTCCATACGTCCTTCCACGCCGCGCGCTTGGGGTTGATGATGTTCAGCACGAGAATAACCGCGATGGCATATGCCGCCGAGCGCATCAGCGACATACCGGTAATGATGAAATACACCAGAACGATCGCCGGAAGCAGGAGATATATGCGCGGGAGGATTGGCTGAACGTTAAAGCCCTTCGATTCAATATTATTGGTATTTTTCCGGGCGATAAAGTCAACAACGAGGAAAATGGCAAGGTAATATGCCAGCGCCGGAACAATGGCAGACTTGGCGATTTCCATATAGTGCACGCCGAGCATCTCTGCCATAATGAACGCACCAATACCCATGATGGGCGGCATGATCTGTCCGCCGGTAGATGCCACTGCCTCGATAGCGCCCGCCTGTTCCGGCGTATAGCCAACCTTTTTCATCATCGGGATGGTCATGACGCCGGTCGTGGACACGTTGCCGACGGCCGAGCCGCTCACCATGCCGAGGAGGCCGGAGGAAATGACAGCAGCCTTCGCCGGGCCGCCATGGCCTTTGCCGAATTTGAGGCCGATCTCAATAAGGAGCTGACCGCCCCCGCAGGTGGAAAACAGCGCGCCGAAGATCATGAAGTAGAAAAGGTAAGTCGCCGACGTCGTCAGCGGCGTGCCAAGAATACCGCCGGAGCTCATGGAGATCAGTTCAACGAACTCCAGAGGCCGAATGCTCGTGGAACGTAGCCCGGACGATCGCGGCAGATACTGCCCAAAAAGGGCATATAGCACAAAAATTGCAATAAAGATGATCAGGTTCCAGCCAAGCGTGCGGCGGACTGCCTCCAGCAGGACAATACACAGTACAAAAAAGGCTACTATGTCAATCGTCTCCAACGCGGAAAAGTACGGCACACGCGATTGCAGACGAACGGTTTCGCAAATGTAATAGTATGCAAGGAACAAAATCCCGGCATAGAAAATATAATCTAGGAACTTCAGTTTACGAAGCTTTTCATTTTTCTTGTCAATGGGGTTATAAAGATAGATGATCGCCAGAGCGAAAACCAGATGAACAGGCACCTGAAGCATGGGGTTCATCGGTTTGCCAAGGATGATATAGGTCTGAAACGCCATCCACACGATGGAGATGATCACCGTTATGACCCTGTGGAGATCGATCTGCTTGTCTTTCATATGGTCTCTCCTTTCTAACTCGGGAGATATACGGGTGCTCCGTATATCTCCCGAATACAAGCTGCTGTAAGGAAGCGGCCGACCCCCGTCAGGGCATGTAGCCCATTTCCTTATAGTAACGAATCGCGCCGGGGTGCATGTACTTTTCCATGGTAACCCAGCCGATGCTCGGGTCAAACTCTGCCAGAGCGCTTGACGCTGCAGCGAGCTCATCGCCGCTCTCGCAGATCGCCTTCGTGATCAGGTAGACGACTTCCTCGTCCAGATCGCGGCGGCAGACAACAACGTTGCTGGAGGAAACCGTCTGAATATCTTCGTCATGACCCGTGAAGCCGGAGGTACCAGCCTTCCAGGTCGTTTTGGTCCAGCCCTTGGACTCCATGTAATCACGGACGCTTTCGGGGACATCCCAAAGCGTGCAGGGGGTATTCAGCGTCAGCTCAACGGTGTTCGCCTGATTGTTGGGCGGATGGTCGACCGTGATATCGCCCGTGCCATCCTGCATAGCGGTCTTGATATTGCCGGACGCAGTACGAGTGATCGTGCAGCCCCAACCGGTCAGCTCTTCCTCCGTCACGCCGAGTCCTTCGAGCAGTTGAACAAACGCCAGCTCACCCATCGTTCCCGCCTGCTTGATGACGAAGTTTGTCGGAATCTTCTTTTCAATGACTTCCTCAATGGAGTTCACGCCGTTCTTTTCAGCATAATCATTACGGACGAGAATGTCCACATGCGGCCAGTCCATGCTCCCGACAATGCCGGCAACCAGATTGGAGTCGATCGATGCCTCGCCTAGAACGCCGCCCTCAATCGAGGAGATAAAGCCGACATCGTTGACAATAATCAGGTCGCTCTTTCCCTGCGCCAGCAAATATGCCGCGCCGAGACCGCCCGGAGAAGTGGTGGGAACGTCAATGGTGGAGCCCTCGGGCAGGTACTCCAGAAGGATATTGGCGATTGCGGAAGAGTAGGTATAGATCGAAGTGCCTACGTCCATCGTCGCAAATATCAGGTCCTGCGCTTCCAGCGCGGATTCTTCTTCCGGAGTTTCCGTTCCCATCGTTTCCGCCGTTGCTTCCGCAGTCGGTGCGGCAGGCGTCTCTGCGGTAGTACCGCAGGCAGACAAAACAGAAACCAGCATCAGAACTGCCAGAAGAAGTGCCAGTGTCTTTTTCATTGGGTGCCTCCTTTTTTTATTTCTCTTAAAACCGGTATCTGCCGGTATATAAGACAGTTTCAATGGTTTTTGGCATTCGCCATGCGGATGGCGTAGTCCATCGCGTTCACGAGGCTGAGGGCGTTGGCGCTGCCGCTTCCGGCGTGGCCGAAGCCCGTGCCGTGGTCCACGCTCGCGCGGATGATCGGCAGGCCGAGCGTTACATTCACGCCCGCCACCGCGTCCCAGTGGCCCGCCTCGCGGTTGTACACAAAGCCCTTGACCTTCAGGGGGATGTGGCCCTGGTCGTGGTACATACACACCACGATGTCGTACCAGCCGCCGATGGCCTTGGAGAACACCGTGTCCGGCGGCGTGGGCTTTTTGTCCGGGATGCAGATGCCCTCCGCCATGGCCTCGTCGATGGCGGGCTGGATCTCCTCGATCTCCTCGGTGCCAAAGAGTCCGTTCTCACCGCAGTGTGGGTTGAGCCCCGCCACGGCGACGCGCGGCTTCTCGATGCCGAGTGCGCGGCATCCGGCGTCCGCGATGCGGATCACTTCGAGCACGCGCGGCTTCTTCACCCGGTCGCACGCTTCGCGCAGCGATACGTGCGTGGATACGTGGACAACACGGAGATCCTCGTGCGCGAGCATCATGGTGTATTTATCGGTGTTCGTGTAGTGCGCGTAAATTTCGGTGTGGCCCGAGAAGTGGTGGCCCGCCATGTTGATGGCTTCCTTGCTCAAAGCGTTCGTGACGGTCGCATCCACCTCGCCGGCGAGCGCCAGCTCAATGACGCGCTTCACATACCGGAACGCCGCTTCGCCGCCGAGCGCCGTTGCGCCGAGACCGAAGGGCTTCGGCGCCTCTGCCGTGCAGGGGATGTCCTCCGCCTTTACGACGCCGAGAGTCAGCACATCGATCGTGCCGGGGACGAACTGCGCTTCCTGCACGCTCTGCACCGAATGGACGCGGATCGCAGCGCCGGTCAGTTTATTGTACACTGCCGCGGCGTACTCCATCGAGGCGGCGTCGCCGACGACGAGGGGGCGGCAGCGGCCATAGACCGTTTCGTCCGCGAGCGCCCGGACCGTGATCTCCGGGCCGTTGCCGAAGGGGTCGCCCATCGTGATGCCGAGGATCGGCTTTTTGACTGTGCTCATGGCATTTCCTCCTCAGCAGAGACCGAGCTCTTCGTTTTCCTTCAGCACCGCTTTCAGCTCGGCGACGCCCTCGTCGCACAGGTAGTTGAACGGGCGGCGGCACTCGCCGACCGGGTAGCCGAGCAGGTTGACGGCCTTTTTGATGATCGTGTTGGGGTTGCCGAATTTGAACACGCACTGGAGCGTCGAGATACGCTGCTGGCATTCCTCGGCGCGCGCGATGTCTCCGGCGACAAAGCTGTCGTAGATCGCGGCGACGGTCTTGGGATAGAGATTGGCTCTTCCGGCAATGCCGCCCGCGCCGCCCTCGCGCAGACCGGTGAGGATCGCGCCGTCGTTTCCGGCAAACACCGAGAACGGCCGGCCGAGCTCTTGTCCCACGCGGATGAACGCCTTGAGATTTTCGATATCGCCGCTGGAGTCCTTCGCGCCGCAGATCACGTCCACGTCCTTGGCGAGACGCGCAACGGTCTCGGGCAGGAGCTTGTTGCCGGTACGCGGCGGGATGTTATAGAGAACAATGGGGATATTCACGTGCTTTGCCACCTCGACATAGTGGCGGTAAAGCTCCTCCTGGCTCGCAAGAGCGAAGCTCGGTGTGATGATGGATAGGACGTCCGCGCCCATTTCCTCGGCGCGGCGGCTCATATATACCGTATCCGCCGTGGAGATGCAGCCCGTACCGGCATACACCGGGACGCGCCCGGCGACCTGGTCGATCGTCGCTTCGAGGATCTCTTCCTTTTCCTTCATGGAGAGGATGTAGCCCTCGCCGTTCGTGCCGAAGCAGAAAATGCCGTGAACACCGCCCGCGATCTGCCGCTCGATCTGGTTTCTGAGCTCGGGGATGTTGATGCTCTCGTCCGCATTCATCGGGGTGATGATCGGCGGGACGATGCCGTGAAGAGTGGGATGGGCCATCTTTCTTTCTCCTTTCCGTTTTTAAAGGATCTGGAGGTAAATGTTTCTCGCGTCCTCCGGCGTTACGGTGCGCATGTTATTCACCAGCAGACGCTGCACGCTCATGCCCGCCTCGACGAGCGGCTCGAGATCGTCGCGCGAAACGTTCCACTGGGAAAGGTTTGTCGGGATGTCGAGATGCTTTACGATCTCGCCCATGCGCTCAATGATCCAGGCGCTCTTTTCCTCGTCGGTGACGCATGTCTTTTCGCCGTGCACCGCGCGGTCGTAGGCAAGCGCCAGCTTGTGGCGGATGGCGGGCTCGTTGAAGCGCATGACCGGCATGAGCAGAATGGCGTTCGATACGCCGTGGGCGATGTGGTATTTGCCGCCGAGCGGGTAGCTCAGCGCATGCACCGCCGTGGTGCCGGAGCACGTAATGGCAATGCCGCCGTAGAACGCGGCGATCTGCATCTCACGCTTGGCATCGAGCGCTTCGGGATCGTCGCAGGCGCGCTCGATGTTGTTGAGGATGCGGTCAAAGGCGTCGAGCGCGAACGTGTCGCTGAACGGGTTGGCCTTGTTGCTCGTGAAGCACTCGATAGCGTGCGCCATGGCGTCCACGCCGCTCGCCGCGGCGATCTTGCGCGGCAGGTTCTTGATCATGCGCGCATCGAGAATGACATAGTCGGGGACCATCGCCGGGTTCACGATGCCGATCTTCAGCTCCTTTTCCGGCACAGCGACGATGGCGTTCGGCGTCGCTTCGGAGCCCGTCCCGGCGGTCGTCGGGATGAAGCAGGTCGTCACGGTCTTTTTGCCGCGGAGTGGATCGTCCAGAAGATCCTTCACCGTATATTCGTCGGTTACGAGGATGCTCGCGAGCTTCGCGGTGTCCATCGCGCTGCCGCCGCCGACGGCAATGATGATATCCGCGCCCAGCGTGCGGAACTCGTCGACCAGTGTCTGCACCGCGCCGTAGCTCGGCTCGGCAGGTATGTCGGAGAGGATCACGGTCTCCACACCGGCGGACCGGACGATCTCCTGCGACAGATCCACAAGACCCGCGCCGAGAATTCCCTTGTCGGTGAAGATCGCGGCCTTTTTACAGCCGGCGACGACCTGGCGGAGATTATCCAGCGCATCCACGCCGCTGTAGGTGATGCGCGGCAGAACCATATTGTACTTATCCATTTTTCATCCGTTCCTTTCGTTTATTATGCATGGACCGGCGCTTCGCTTTCGAGTCGGAGAAGAAGATCCGTCTGCCCGAAACCGCCGGACTTGGATAGCACCGAGTGCCGGACGCCGCGGTAGATATATTCCGATTCAACTACGCCCTGCAGGATTTCCCGCTGGGGGGAGAGCTCGCGGCAGCCGATGGCGTCCATAAAACCAAGCAGCGTGTCGCCGCCGATGATCATGAGCCGCGAGACGGCGCCCCGGTCAAGGAGGTCCTTGAGTATCGCACCGAGGAGCGATGCAACGCTCTTTCCGATCTCCTCGGGCAGCTCGCCGCGCGCGGCGTTGGCAGCGCCCGTATCGATGAGGAGATGCTCATTTTTGCTGTATTTCGCCCAGAGCGCATCGAGAAATGCCTTGCCCTCGGCGCTTTCGAGCCCGGTCTCCAGCAGCCGCTCCACCGGCACGCTGACGGCAGCATAGCCCGTCTTTTCCGCGTAAGCCACCTGTTCGAGCGAGATCGGGTTCATGCTTCCGCATACAACGGTGAGCCGCTCGGTCTCCGGCTCCGCTTCGGTCTCGCCGACACTGCCGCAGAGAGCCGCGGCCAGTGCTTCCGCCAGCCCGCTGCACCCGGCCACGGCGTGAAGCCGACCGGACTCGTACAGCGTCCGGGTCAGCTTCTCCATGCCAGACTGCGTCTCGCAGTCGAGCACCGCGATCCTTTTGCCCGAGTTCACCGGCGCGGGAGGATTCGCGCCGGTGATGACCTCGACAGGCTCGTTCATCTGCTTTTCCAACAGCGCAGGGATGTAGCTTTCCGTGACCGGCTCAAAGGGATCGTCGCCGAACACACTTTCATGTACCGGGACACCGTTGATATAATGGATGCCGTTTATCGTGACGCGGTTCATCGCCGGCAGCGCCGGGATGAAGAAGAGCTCATGCTCACCGCTGCCGTCGAGCACCGCGGCGAGCTCTGCGCCGACGTTGCCGCGCAGCGCGGAGTCGGTCTTTTTGAAGATGCAGCCGATGTGCTTTTCCGCGGCGCGCGCCGAAAGAGCGCGGACCTGCCGGTATGCCGTCTCCGGCGTTTCGTGTCTCGTCGGGACACACAGCACGAGCACACTCGCGCCGGTATCCGTTTCTTCGATCTTCGGGAGGAGGGACACCTTCGTTTTCAGACCTGCGTCCGAAAATTTCACACCGGCGTCCAGCGCGCCGGTCACGTCATCGGCAAGAACCAGGACTTTTATCATCGTTTGCGGTGCGCTTCCTTTCTCTTTTTTGGGGTATACTGTCCCCGGCTGGCTTTTATGCCCAAATTATATAGGAACATCCCGTCCGCTTGAAAGCCGTAGAGCGCCCTTTTGTGTTTCATTTTTGAACAATATTTTTCTCTGTCGTTTCATTCTGCCGCCAGCCGCTAAATTCCCCCTCTGTTTTTTGAGCTTTATGCACAAAATTTTGCTGAGACATCGTTCGGGTTTGGCCGTGTTAAATGGCTGTTTAAAAATAAATCACTTGCGTTATGATCCTTTTTGTTTTATTTTAGAATTGCGTCCAAGCAACAGTGACACACGGAGGGCCTAGAAATGAAAAAGCCGCGCTTTCTCTGCATCGCCCCCTACGAAGGAATGTATCATCTCGTGACGAACATCGCCGCGCAGCGCGACGATGTGGAGCTCGTCATCCAGAGCGGCAATCTGGACGACGGACTGAAAACCGCGCTCGACAACCGCCGCGGCATCGATGCGGTGATCTCCCGCGGCGGCACGGCCGACGTGCTCCGCGGACACATGATGGATATCCCCATCTGCGATATCGTCCCCTCCGCCTACGATATTCTGCGCACGATCCGTCTCGCGCAGGGCATGGACGATGATTTCGCGATCGTCGGCTACCCGAGCATCACGCATCCGGCGGAAAAGCTCTGTGAGATCATGCAATTTTCCATCCCTACGGTCACGATCCGCAGCCCGCAGGAGTGCCGCGAAAAGCTCTCGGCGCTGCGCGATAAGGGGACGCGCATCATCGTCGGCGATATGATCTCTACAACCTGCGCGCAGGAGTACGGCATGCACGGGCTGCTGATCGTCTCCGGCATGGAGAGCATCGAGTCGGCGATCAACACCGCGAAGGATATCTGTCTCCGGTATCAGATGCTCGACCGGCACGCCTCTCTGCTGCGGGATCTGCTCGTTTCGGACGAGCGGGACTTCGCCGTCTATTCAACCGACGTCCGAGAGGTCTTCACAACGCTCGATCCCATGCCGCCGGAGCTTGCCGACGCGATGCGCCAGCATGTTTCGCATGTCCTCGCGCGCAGCAGCGTGAAGCTCAGCCGCCGGCTCGGAAACGATATGTTTACCGTGCGCGGGCGGCTTCTCGCCTCCGGCGGCGAGGAATACGCCGTTTTCTCCATCTCCCGCGCTGCTTCGCTCCTCGGCGGGCGGCAGGCGATCCGCTACTGTGACCTTTCCTCCGGCGCGGACAGTGCGCTCAGCAGCAACCCGCTCGAATACTATCTCGACAGCAACGCCGCCGCGGAGCGGCTGCGCGCCGTATGCGAACAGTACGCCGCGCTCGACGCGCCTGTGCTCATCGAGGGCGATTACGGCACCGGCAAGGACCGCTTCGCGCAGTACATCCACAGCCGCAGCCGTCTGCGCCACAGCCCGCTCGTCCTCGTGGATATCGGGCGCCTCACGGAAAGGGATTGGGAGCTTCTGCTCGAAGATGACCGTTCGCCGCTCGCGGATACCGGCTCTACGATCTATCTCCGCCATCTCGATGCCGTGAACCGCAATCTTGCGCCGCGGCTGCTCGACTATCTTGAAGGCTCGCACACGTTGGGGGCCAACCGGTTTCTTATCTCTTACGCCGGTGACACTGGGCAGTATTCCCGTGACCCGATCTACGCCTATCTCTCGGAGACGGTCCATGCGCTCCGACTCCGGCTTCCGCCGCTCTCGCGCCGCCGCGACGATATCCCGACGCTCGTCACGCTCTACATAAACGCCACGAACGTCCGCTTCGGCACGCGTGTCATCGGGCTCACGCGCGAGGCCATGCTCCTCTTGCAGAATTTCCCGTGGCCGCACAACATTGACCAGCTCGTTAAATGCGTGCAGGAACTTGTAGTGAACACTGACAGCTCGTATATTTCCGAAGCGCAGGTCCGTGCGGTGCTCGAGCGTGAGACGACGACCCCCTCCGCCGCGGCGGAGGGTATTGACCTCAACCGCCCGCTCGCCGATATCACGCGGGATATCGTGCTGCGCGTCTACGAGCTGGAAGGGCAGAACCAGACGAAGACCGCCCAGCATCTCGACATCAGCCGCAGCACGCTCTGGCGGATGCTCAAGTAATCTTTCGCATGACAAAAGCCCCGCCGGTCAGGAGGTTTCCTGC
>OMNT01000545.1_pt1 | contig 39915 bp, 30 predicted proteins | sample 1672551 | NCBI WGS metagenome assembly OMNT01 (sample SAMEA3136698, study PRJEB25190) | human gut metagenome | reverse complement strand
GAAAAAGGAAACGCTGGTAGAAAGAATAAGGTATCAGGGATAGCAAGTAATATGTAATGAACTAGGTCTTAACGAAGAGGAGAAATAGATAACTTCCATTTTGTATGTATGATAAATCTAAACAGTATTTTAGCAACATTTCCTGAGTGGGGGCAGAAAGTGCCCCCACTTTCACTATTTGGGGGCGAAAAGCGCCACCATATATCATAAATGATGGGTTCAAGGGAAAAATCCCTTGCTAGAACAGCATTTGGATGGAGACATCTCTAATGCGTATCTAGCCGTCAACCTAAGAAGTATCAAGGCAGCTAAAACAGCAGATTAATCATGCAACATTTCCTACTGGTTAATTAAATTGAATAGAAATTAAACACTGTTCAATTGAGCAATCTATATGAATCTGATATGCTGAGTATACAAAAGCTTTTGAATTTTTTAGGAGATGAAGCAAATGGATATAGGCGTTGTTATAAAAAAATATAGAAAAGAAGCTGGTATGACGCAGGAGGAGATGGCAAACAGATTAGGCGTGACGACACCGGCTGTAAACAAATGGGAGAATAGTAATTCCAAGCCGGATATTGAACTGCTGGCACCAATTGCAAGACTGCTTGATATTTCACTTGATACATTACTTTCTTTTCATGAAAAACTTTCAGATACTGAAATCGAAGAAATTATCAGGAAGATGGACAGGATGTTTTCAGAAGAAGGCTATGAAAAGACTTATGAATGGGCATTGAGACTTATAAAGGAATATCCGAATTGTAACATGCTTATCTGGCAGACTGCGGTAATGCTTGATGCAAGAAGAATAACGGATAAATGCACGAATCAGAAAAAAAGGAGCGAAGCACCTGCCAATCACGGCGGGTGCTTCGTGCTTTCCGGAATAGTATGAATGGAGATTTGAAATGGTATGGCAGCAGAAATAGAAATTCTAATTTGCGCTGGTTATATATAGTGTTAAAAAATTGCGCGCCGAGGAAATATTTTCTGTACATTCCGACCAAAATAATGTATAATTGAATCATGTAAATTGTTGACGCAAGCGTACAATCCCGCCCTTCAGAATTCGCGAAGCAAATTCCGCTCCCTTTGCGCAAGGACGCCAGAGCGGCAGATGTTTCAGGTTATGATTTTCAAATCAGCAGGAGGTGATTGGCACAGCCAAAAGCAACCAGGGGACACAGGTGGCGGTGACGTACAGCCGCTATCCACGACAAAACAATTGGGAGGAAGGTTATGAAAAAACAAGTATGCAGTAGTTTACTTGCGCTGACCATGACGCTGGGCACGGTGACACCGGCGCTGGCGGCAGAGACAGAGAACAAAGTGCAGTCTGCCGCGTGTACCTGCACCGCGGCGTGTACGGAGGAAACCCGCAACATGGATTGTGCCGTGTGCGGCGCAGAGGGAGCACCGCTGACGGACTGCGCACAGGTCAACGCACAGGACGACACGAACAACGAACAGCAGACAGCCAACGCGGAAAACGGCTTTGAATACACCGTAACGGGCGACGAAGCGACGATTACCGGCTACACCGGTTCGGCGAAGAGTCTTGTCATCCCGTCGGAGCTGGGCGGCAAGCCGGTCACGGCAATTGGCGAGAAGGCGTTTTACGAATATAAAATGCTTAATATCTATATCCCGAAAACCATCAAGGCAATTGGAGAGGATGCTTTCGCGGGAACAGTTATTTCGGATGAGCTTCGATTTATATGTTATGAAGGCACAGAGAACGAATGGGCGAATATCGCTATCCAAAAAGGTAATAGGGAGTTAGACCCAGAGTATAATGATGATGCGGCTTGGTTTAGGCTATACGAATGCAATCTGTCCGGCGATATGGTTTATCAGGCTTCGGATGACGCGGCAACCCTTGTTCGTTACTTGGGTTCGGACAGCAAGGTGGACATTCCCGCCGAGCTGGGCGGGAAGCCGGTAACGGAGTTTGGAGTTGGTGCTTTTGCGTATTGCAGCAGTCTGACGGAAGTGACGATTCCAAAGAGTGTGACGAGCATTGGAAGAAGTGCTTTTGAGGGTTGCAGTAGCCTGACGAAAGTAACGATTCCAAAGAGTGTGTCGAGCATTAGGCAGGCTGCTTTTGCAGGTTGCAACAGCCTGACGGAAGTAACCATTCCAAAGAGTGTGACGAGCATTGGATGGAGTGCTTTTATCGAGTGTGATGCTCTGACAACCGTATATTACGGCGGCACACAGGAGGATTGGGATGCGCTGAAGAAGAACATTGGCAGTGATAATGACCCGCTGCTGAACGCAAATATCATCTGCAAGGAAAAGCCGAAGATCTGCAAGGGCGGCAAGGAAGTAAAGATTTCCAACGGCGCGCACGAAATGCGCATCCACGGCAAGAGCTATGGCACGTTTACCTTCGCGTGGGTAAATGACAAGGCGGGCTGGTCGATTCAGAATGCCGACGGCAAGTACCTGTCCTTTGACAACGGCAAGCTGGTTCTGCGTGACACGGCGTATGTTTGGAAGTATGACGCGAAGTTCTACACGAAGACGGAAGAAAAGACAAGCTCCGGCTGGGGCTGGTGGGGCCGTCCGAGCACCAAGGTGACCAACTGGTATCTCGTCGGTGACGGAACAGACCTGTCGATTTCCAAGTCGGACACAAACGCGGATGTGAAGCTGTATGACGCAATGGAATCCACGGAGCACAGCTTCGGCAAGTGGACGCCTGCGGAAGATGGCAAGCACACAAGAACCTGCACGATCTGCGGCGCGACCGAGACCGGCGACTGCACCTATGAAAACGGTGCGTGCACGGTTTGCGGCGCACTGGATCCGGACAATGCCAGCGTTTCGGTCAGCGCGACCGTAACCAAGCGCACCTCCGGCGGTGGCGGCTGGTGGTGGTGGAACCGCCCGACGACCACAACGTGGGAGGCACGCATCACCGCAACCGGTACCGGCGTGGATATTAATAAGGTGGAGTATTCCGACGATGGGAAACATTATCTCACCGGCACGAGCTTTACCAGCGACACGGAAATTACCAAGTTCTATATCCGCGTGACGGATTCCAAGGGCAATGTCACCAAGTGGCTGTATGAGAATGGCAAGGTGACGCAGAAGTAACGACTGACAGCTCCCTGACCCGCGCTGAGGCGGTCTGTCTGCTGTCAAAAAAATAAATGCCAAAAAGCGGCGTATTTCCGGACTTTTTGCGAGGCTGCCATCATCAGGAAAGCCTTGCGGAAAGTCCGGTTTTCCCGTGCGGGAACATATGTGATGCTGCATCTGAGGTTTTTCCATGAAAAAGACAGTTTTTCCTATTTTACTTTGGCTCATCTTTGAGACCGTTGCGGTGGTGCTCTGGCAAGCCAAGGACAATTTATTTTATCTTTTGAATTTCAGCTACATCGGCACATCGCTGGCGATTGCCCTGCTTTTATTTGCGCGGCGGCATCCCCACGCGCGGCGCGTTTCGCAGCTGCTCATTGGCACGTATATGCTGGTATATCTGGGGCTGATTTGTCAGGAAAACATGCAAATAGAAGGCTTCTGGTATTATTTGTTTACCGGTGTCTTTGAAGCCGCAACCATTCACTATGCCGTTGCCAAAATTTTCGGACCGTTGATTTTCGGCAGAGGCTGGTGCGGCTATGCCTGCTGGACAGCGATGGTGCTGGATTTTTTGCCGTTTCGGCAGCCGCACGCGCCGCGAAAAAAGCTCGGTTTTATTCGCTATCTGACGTTTATCGCCTCGCTGCTTTTGGTCGCAGGTCTGTTTCTCTGTCATGTCGGAAATCTCGAACGCATCATGTTTTGGCTGTTTATCGCCGGAAATATCGCATATTATGCTGTCGGCATCGCGCTGGCGTTCGCACTGCACGATAATCGGGCATTTTGCAAATATATTTGTCCGATTGCCGTGTTTCTCAAACCGATGAGTTATTTTTCGTTGATTCGCGTGACATGCGACAAAGAAAAATGCGTATCCTGCGGAAAATGTAAACAGGTCTGCCCGATGGATGTAGACGTCACAGACAATACAAGAAAACGAAAAAACGGAACAGAATGTATTCTCTGCATGGAATGCGTCAAAGCCTGTCCGAAAAAAGCATTGTAATAACAATTAGGAGGTTTCCATGAATCGTTCGCTCAATTGGGCTGTTCTCGGAACAGGCGTCATTGCCAATGAGATGGCGCAAGCATTGCAAAAAATGGGAAAATCCCTGTATGCCGTCGGCAATCGCACGCATGAAAAAGCCGTGAAATTCGCTGAAACATACGGTGTCCACAAGGTTTACGACTGCATAGATGACATGTTCACGGATGAACAGGTAGATATTATTTATATTACCAGCCCGCACAACACACATTATGCGTTTATGAAACAGGCACTGGAACATGGCAAGCATCTGCTTGTGGAAAAGTCTATCACGCTGAACAGTCGGGAACTGAATGAAATGATACAGCTTGCCGAGCAAAATCATTTGATTTTGGCAGAAGCGATGACAATTTGGCATATGCCGCTGTACAAAAAGCTGTGGCATATGGTTCGCGGCGGAGAATTTGGAAAAGTCCAAATGATTACAGTAAACTTTGGCAGCTTCAAAGAATACAACATGGAAAATCGCTTTTTCAATTTGAATCTGGCGGGCGGTGCGATGCTGGATATCGGCGTGTATGCGCTGTCTGTCGTGCGCAGCTTTATGGACGAACAGCCAAATCAAGTCATCAGTCAGTGGAAACCATCCCCGACCGGCTCTGACGAACAGGCAGCGATTTTGCTGCAAAATCCATCCGGTCAAATGGCAACTGTTGCGTTGTCGATGCATTCCAAGCAGCCCAAACGCGCCATGATTAGCTGTGAAAAAGGCTATCTTGAAATTATGGAATTTCCAAGAGCGGATCGGGCGGTATTTGTTGATGCAGAGACTGGAAAGCAAACAGAAATCACCTGTGGAGAAAGCAAACAGGCGCTCTATTATGAAATGACAGATATGGAGGACGCCGTGCAAAACGCAGATGCTTCCGCGATGCAGCTGCCGTATTCCAAGGACGTCATGGACATCATGACCAAACTGCGAAAGGATTGGAAGCTGCAATATCCAAAGGAACAGTGGTAAACAAAAAAGCCCAACCATTTTCTGTCAATGGTTGGGCTTTGTGCTGTCAGCGCCGCGAAACAATTTCAACGGAGGATTTGATGTTGAGCACGCAAAAATCTTCGTATGTATACAATGGATAGGTATGAATTTGTTTGAATCGCTTGCATGCCGTCAGGATAACGAATCCGGCAATGCCGAGAAGCCAAAATAAAACGTGCAGCAAAAAGGTCTGCAAAACATACTGCGTGTGCGCGATATATGCAAAGCAGAAAATTTGTCCAAGCTCCAAGAGGACAAAGACCGCAAGAGAAAAGCAGATGCAAAACGTCAAACAAAAGAAATACTTGACTGCGCCGTATCGTGTCTGGGTGTGAAAACAGAAAATAGCAGTCGCCAGCAGACAGAAAAACAAGCCGCCGTAGCCGTGCACAAGAAGGTTGTAAATTGGATAACGGATGTTGCAGGACAATACCTGACCCAAAATATAAGCAGTCAGAATGAGAACGTAATACGCGAACAGCATCAAATGACTCGGGCGAAACGGATGGATGCGCCCAATCAAATAGGGAACTGTCAGCCAAAATACAGTCAGCAGAGACAGCAGACAGTGCGGCAGATTGACAGTAAATAAATAATATACAGCAAGCGCGATGCTGAGCGGGACGCACAGCATGACAAAAATGCCGTTGATGCGGCCGAACAATCGTTGACGCTCTTTCATAAAACGGCGCTCCTTTCGCACAATCAAATCGAACATTTGTTTATTATAGCACACAATCTGCGCAATAGATATATGCGCAGCGGAAAAACCGAAAAGATTAAAAAAATGCACACGATGGAAACAGAAATCGTTGCATATTACGATTTGATGACAGAAAGTTCACGTTTTTTTCAGAATTAGAACCATAGACAACGCTATAGTGCCGTGATAAAATAAAAACGACAATTCTTAAATAAAACTTGGGTAAAAAAGAAGCGGAAAGGAGAAAATGGTATTCCGTGGGGTCAACGTATATAAAAAAACTGCTGGCGCATGCGGTGCGCCTGTGTGCCTCTTTGGGAATTGCGGCGCTTTGCTTTGACGGCATTGCTTGGCTGGGAATCAAATATCACTGGATTTATGCTCTGGTGCAAACGTATGGTTCGTGGCTGTTTGTTATCCTGCTGTATCTGATGCTGTATAAGGCATATCGGAATTTTGGAAGCTGGAAGCGCAAAGATATTCTGTGGGAACGCTTTGCCGTTGCGCCGGAAAATTTTTCGCAGATGCTGCTGGATGACACGGAAAATGTCATGCTGATGTGGGATGACCGAGAGAAAAAGGTTAGAACCTATCGCAATCTTGTCAGCGGCGATTTGATTGTCACAACATATGATGTGCCGCTGCGCAAACAGAAAAATCGGCGCAATCTGCATGTTCTGTTGTGCGTCATCGCGGCGGTTGCGCTGTCGATTGGATTACAGGCTGTGCCGCGCATCAGCAATTGGAATCAGAAACTCGGCGCAGCACAGCTTGCCTATGGATACGATGTATCCGACGGGCTGCCCGGCGTACAAGCCTACTGGAAGGAGCTGATGCCGGATTTGCCTGATTTGCCGGAACTGCCCAGCTTGCAATTGGGAAGCAAACGGTATGTTTTGCCTGCGTCCGGCGTCCGCAGGCTGACAGAAAAAGATGTTGCGGGAATGGATCAAGAAACCATTCAGCTGGCAATCAATGAAATTTATGCGAAAAATGGCTATGATTTTGCCTCCAAGCCTTCAATACAGGAATATTTCCTGCAAAAAAGCTGGTATCATCCTACTGTATCGACTACAGCGGAGGCACAGGCAAACTTTTCTGATGTGGAGAAATATAACGTGAATTTTCTCGCACAGCATAGAACGTGACAACGCAAAGGGGATAAACAATGAGCAGTATTACATTTACGATGCTGGGTCTGTCCGGTACGGGCAAGACACACGCATGCAAATCGCTTTTTTATATGATGGAGCGAGATAAATCCGATCATAAGGTCTATCTGACAGCAACCGGAAAAACCGTACAGGAAAAGCTGCAAAACACACATTTCATTCGCAATTATGCACCGGAAACGCGGGATCAGTTTACCTGCTCCGGCACAGAAGGCGTGTGGGAGCTGCCGCTTGCGCTGTGTGTCGGCTATCGGCAGGGACTGCCGACATGGCCGATTTTGAACGCGCCGATTCGAGACTATGCGGGCGGCATTGTAAAGACCATCGCGAGCGGTATGCGCGATGATGTCGACTATGAGCGCAGAATGAATGCGGAAAATCTCATGAACGCCATTTTGAGCTCGGATGTTTTGATGCTGCTGGCAGATGCCAACATTCTTTCCGAACAGGCTGGGCCGAATGGCTCGTTGGACAAGATTGAAGAAGCGCTTGCCAGAGATATTGACGATATTTTCATGAGCTATGTGGAAACCGAAGACAGCGAATTTACGCGGCGGCAGCGCACGGTCATTCTGATGCTGACAAAATGTGATTCCAATTTGATACCGGAACAACTTGCGGCAGATGATTTCCAAGGATTGATGGCGCGTGCCGCAACGGTATTTAGCCCCATTGTGCGCGTGTGTGAGCAAAACAATTGGCCGTTCGCCATTGTGCCGACGTCTGCCTGCGGCAATGGAAATTCCTATACGCGGCGGGAGGATTTTGGCAGATATGAGTCCTCACTTGATCCCAATTGCGGCATGCAGCCGTATGGATTTGATTTGGCGTTTTTGTACGGCTTAATGTCTGAATTACAGTACCGCGCGACGAATAAAATAGATGACAGCGCAGAAACACACAGAACAGAGGAGCTCAATCGGGAACAGCGCGCCGCTGTGGACAAAATCAGCCGCAAGGAACAGGAAGCCAAATGGAAGCTGTATCGGGAAACCGCGCAGTATTTGCAGGATCATCTTGAACACCTGCTCAATGCACCCAATGGCAGCTATATTCTGCACGAACGCTCCAATCCGTTTTTTGAGCGTTCATATGAAAACGCGCCGGAGTTGCGCAATCAAGACGATTTGATTACCACGATGCGTGATGTCAAATCCAAGGTCAAATCATGGTTTCACTTGTGAGAGAAGGGACGCGAATCTATGAAATGGTATACGGTGTTTAACAGCCGAACAAAGTTTTCGGACTACCGAAACATGGCGCCGCTTCCGCAGATGTCAGAGCAGGCCATGCAGTGCTTTCGTCAAAAGCGATTGGAAGCACAAAATGGCAGCATCAATCCAACCGTCTATGCTGTCGTGACGGCAAAGGATGTGCTGCTGTTCCGCATTTTGCTGACAGGACAGCAGGATCAGTACGGTAGAGATATTCGGTGCGCAGAGGGCTTGTACGGTTCGTGTGCCGACATGCGCAGAGAATGGGAAACTGTAGTCACGCTTGCGACAGGACTGTGGAATAAGCCGGACAGCTGGTACACACAGGTTGTACAGGATGAACACGTTGCCATGCTGACACCGGAACAAGCGATACAGTCTGTCATGGATTTTGTGCCGGATACCTTGCCCGGAACCGTATCGCCGCGCGATCTGATTGCAAAGTCAGATACCATTTGCTGCTTTACAATCGGACAAAACGGCATCCAGCTCGCACAGCCGCTGACATATCACGGGAGAACGGTCTGGCAGCCGGCACAGAGGCAGCAGGAGTATAAGATTATCTGTCATATCGAAAAGACGGAAAGACAGGCGTGGATGGAAGCAGTAGACTGCAAGCATGGAAAGCAGAGCATGGTGCGCAGTGAATACATTGCGATGACGCAAAACGGATATCCGGTCAAAAAAATGCAGCAAGCTGCGCAGACGCTGCGCGATTACATGGAAGAACAGGGATGGAGGGAAGCACCATGACCAAGCAAGCAGAAGGAAGCTTCTTTCGCTTTGATTCCAAATCTGAAATTACTTGGATGCAGGATAAAGAGCGTGCAGGACTGCGCGAGCTGCTGACGCGAGCCGATTGCCACGGCGGAGAAAACGATATATTTTTTCTGTGTTTGAAAGAAAAAAACATTTTGGCGCGCGTGGAACGGGATGAAAAGACAAAAAAACTGCATTTTCTGGGCATGGCATTTGACACCGCACAGCGACACATTTGGTATTATCTGCCGGAGCTGATTGCAGTGCTTGTCAAGATGTTCCAAACTTCGGATTATGCGGCTTATTTCGCCTCGGAAAAATCTTTTTCTTGGAATTTGGAAGGGAAACAGACACAGGAAATTTTACACGGGGCGCGCCAGCAAGAGAACGCTTTGATGCAGGCGGTTGATCTGTGTGTGGAAAAAAATAAAGCTGCATTGGAACCGCATGCGGTTGCTTTCTGCGGCATAGAGTCGGGACAATATCAAGCAGATGGCATTGTGTTTTATCCATATGCGCATAAGACTTCCGTGAAAACGCTGCCGATTACATCAAAACGCACCAAAGAAACCGCCTTGTACCTCAAACCGCCAAAAGTATTCCGCGCATGGACGATTACCGATAAACAGGATAAAATTAAAATATCCAATATCCGCGAGTCCCAGAGCTGGAACAGTTTGTATCAGCGCATTCGCACGGAGTGGGAAGCGGATTTACTTGCGCCGGAAGAACAATAAAATAGCATATAACAAAGTCCGCAGCCAAAGGAGAACATGGCTGCGGACTTTTGAATAAGAGAATTAGATATGGATGTTAGCAATTTGATGTGTGTTCCCCATGCGGCCGGAGAAAGGAAGTCAGCCGCATGGGGCTCAATAAGGAGAGTTAAAAAAATAAGGTAGGTATAGTGAAAATTGGATGCATACCTTGTGGTATTTCCGCCGTGCGAACGGGGAAAGGAATCCGCTCGCACGGTAGAAATACAATAAGGAAAATGAAAAATAAGATGGATATAAATAAAGTATGAATGATAACAATTTGATGTGTTCCCCATGCGGCCGGAGGAAAGAAAGTCGGCCGCATGGGAAATAAATAGGGAGAGTTCAAAAATAAGGTAGGTATCAGTAAAATTAGGTGAAATTGTGAGGAAAGTGACAGTTAGGAAGCCGATGATTACAGCAGTTCCTTCATCACTTCGTAGGTTCCCTTGGCATCAATCTCGTCAAGGTAAGCAACAACAGCCTGCTCGAAGCCCGGAACCTCTGTCAGATCCTGACCCCAGAAATCGGTGTTGGTCATGACAGCGTGTGCCAGTGCTGCGTTGTTGTCATCCTTGTGTGCCTCATAGAATTCCAGAATGCTCTGGTCATCCTTGATGGTGTACTCGTTGCCCTTGGAACGCTTGCCGATCAGACCCTCGTTCTCGAGGCGGGAGCCATGATAGAATGCAATGTAGAAGGCAAATGAAGCGGTGATGCACTTCGGCAGGGTACCCGTGTTCTTTACATAACCGAGGAAGGACGGCATGACGCGAGCCTTCCACTTAGATGTGGAATTCAGCGAGATTGCCAGCAGAGCATGGTCAATAAACGGGTTCTTGAAACGCTCGGTAACAGCGTGTGCGAAGTCCTTCAATTCATCTTCCGGCAGAGTCAGCGTCGGAATGATTTCGTCATAGATGGTCTTGTTCATAAAACCACAGATGACATCATCGTGCATGCAGTCGCGGACAATGTCCTGACCAGCCAAGTACGCACCGAGTACCATGGAGGTATGCGCACCGTTGAGGATGCGAACCTTACGCTGCTTGTACGGCTTGTGGTTGTCGGTAATCAGAACCGGCAGACCAGCCTTTGCAAACGGGATTTCGTCATGAATGGACTGCGGGCCTTCGATGACCCAGAAACCAAAGATTTCGCCGGTGTCCAAAACCTGATCAATATAGCCGTTTTCTTCGTTAATCTTGTCAGCTTCTGCACGCGGATAACCGGTTACGATGCGGTCTACCAGCGTAGAACAGAAGGTGTTTTCCTTTTCAATCCATGCGATGAAATCGTCGCCCAGATTCCACTGACGAGCGTAGCGCAGAACGCACTTCTCCAGTTCCTTGCCGTTATCGTCAATCAGCTCGCAGGCGAGGATGATAAATCCCTTGCCCGGCTGCGTGCCGAACTTCTGGAAGCGGCGATACAGGAACTGCGTCAGCTTTGCCGGATAGGTGGACGGCGGCGTTTCGGTGAACTGGCAGGATTCATCATAAGCGATACCAGCCTCGGTGGTGTTGCAGGTGATGAAACGCAGCTCCGGATTATCCGCACATGCCATAACAGCCTCATAATCCGCATAGCTGTTCAGGCAGCGGCTCACGCAGGAAATGACGCGCTTCTGGTTAATTTCTTCGCCGTTTTCAAAGCCGCGGAGATACAGCGTGTACAGACCGTCCTGATCGTTGATGACCTTTGCCAGATCAAATGCTCCCGGCGGGGTGGCAATCGGCTGCACCAGAACAACCTTGGAGTTGAAGCCTGCATGTTCGTTCATCATATCAATGAAGTAATCTACGAATGCACGCATGAAATTGCCTTCGCCGAACTGCAAAATGCGTTCCGGTGCATCTTTCAGCACATATCCGTCATATCCAGATTGCTTTAAAGTCTCATAAGACAGATGGTTCATAATAATTTCCTCTCTTTCTATTTTTCTTACTGCTTTTTTTACAGGGTAACGCCCTGCTTAAAGATTGCCATGTCGTGGAATCCAGCCTGTTCGGATTTCACCGGACTGCCGGAAGCGACTTCCAATACATAGTCAAACAGCTGTTCACTGAGCTGCTCCAACGTTGTGTCCTCTGTCAGCACGCCGCAGTTAAAGTCAATCCAGTTGTTTTTCTTGGATGCCAGCGCGGAGTTACTGGAGATTTTCATAGTCGGAACAGGGGAGGCGAATGGGGTGCCGCGGCCTGTAGTGAACAATACGATGTGCGCGCCGGCAGCAGCCAGTGCAGTAGAAGCAACCAAGTCATTGCCAGGTGCGCTGAGCAGATTGAGACCGTGCGTCTTTACCCGCTCGCCATACGGCAGAACGTCTACAACCGGTGCACTGCCAGACTTCTGTGTGCAGCCCAAGGACTTGTCCTCCAGTGTGGAGATGCCGCCCTTTTTATTGCCGGGAGATGGATTCTCGTAGATTGTCTGGTCGTGACGCTTGAAATAGTTCTTGAAATCGTTGATGAGATCGACGGTTTCGGAAAAAATCTTTTCGTTTTCACAGCGATTCATCAGAATGGTCTCTGCGCCGAACATTTCCGGCACTTCGGTCAGGATGGTGGTGCCACCCTTGGAGATGAGCAGGTCGGAAAAGCCGCCGACAGTCGGATTGGCAGTGATGCCGGACAGACCGTCCGAACCGCCGCACTTCATGCCGATCACCAGTTCGCTGCAGCTGATCGGTTCGCGCGTGAAGCCGTCTGCATACTGAACCAGCTCCTCGATGAGCTTGAGTGCATCTTCCACTTCGTCCTCAGACTCCTGACAGACGAGGAACTTGACGCGCTTTTCATCATAGTCGCCGATGTACGGCTTGAGTACATCGATGTTGCTGTTTTCACAGCCGAGACCCAAGACAAGTACGCCGCCGGCGTTCGGATGCTGAATCAAATCTGCGAGAATCTTTCTGGTGTTTTCCTGATCGTCGCCCATCTGAGAGCAGCCATACGGATGCGGGAAGGCGGCGATGCTGTCGATGTTGTCGGTCTTCAGTGCCTGTGCGCGACGCTCGATGGCACCTGCGACATTGTTCACGCAGCCGACCGTCGGAATAATCCAGATTTCGTTGCGAACACCAACCTTGCCGTCCGCGCGACGATAGCCCTGAAAATACAGTTCATTCGTCGGGGTCACAGGCATGCCGTTGGGCTCGTAGGTGTACGTAAGAAGATCCCCTAGACCTGTCTTTATATTGTGTGTGTGTACCCATGCGCCGCATGGGATGTCCTCTTTTGCAACTCCGATTGGAGAACCATACTTGATAACAGGCTTTCCGGCACGGATATCGGCAAGTGCGAATTTGTGTCCCTGCGGGATGTCCTCTTTTAATGTTACCGTCTGATCTTGAATCTCGATAACAGTTCCGGCAGAAAGCGGAGCCAGCGCGACGGCAACGAGGTCATCCGGATGGATTTTTAAATATGTTTTCAAGATGAGTATCTCTCCTCTTTGCTGAGAAAGCCGTAAGCTGCAAAAACAGTATATAATATGTATAGGATATAAATGTTTTAGAAAAGTTACGGTTTCTTCGAAATGTGGGTTGTTTGTCTGTGAATTCCGGTTTTGTAAGAGCTTACATTCAAGATACGCCTGCTGGCGGAAAATGTCAACCCGTTTTTTGAAATTTCTCTTTTGGAACATGGTTTTTGTAAAATGCATACAAAAAAAATCGTATGTTATTGGCAAAAACGTGCATTGCCATGTGTGACGAAACCGTGTAAACTTGATGTTGTAAGAGCTTACATAACGATTTCCGGAGGTTTTCACAATGAATATTTATGATATCGCAGAACTCGCAGGCGTTTCTATTGCTACTGTATCAAGAGTGGTAAACGACAGTCCAATGGTCAGTGAAAAGACCAAGCAGCGTGTACGCAAGGTGATGGAGGAAAACAACTACACACCGAATGTATTCGCGCGGGGCTTGGGTTTGGACTCTATGAAAACGGTCGGACTCATGTGCCCGAACGTGGCAGATGCCTATATGGCGAGGGCGGTCGCTTATTTGGAGCAAAATCTCAAGGAGTACGGTTATGACTGCATCCTGTACTGCAGCGGCTATGATGACGAAGAGCGGCGGGTCGCCGTCAATTCCATTCTTCAGAAGAGAATTGACGCGCTGGTGCTCATCGGTTCCAGCTATGCAGAGGATGATGAGGATTCCGAGAAGGTAGAGTACATTCGGGAAGCGGCAAAGCAGGTGCCGGTCTTTATGATGAATGGCTGTATCCGCGGAGAAAATATCTACTGCGCCTTGTGCAATGATTTCCAAGCGGCACACATGGCAGTGACGGAGCTGATTCAAACAGGAAAAGAAGACATTCTGTTTCTGAGTGATTCGCATTCGTACAGTGCCAATCAAAAGCTGAAAGGATATCAACAGGCACTTCGTGATGCCGGCATGCCGGTAAACGAAAAGTTGTGCGTATATGTAGAAAACCGGATTGATCGCGTCCGTGATTTGCTTCTTTCGCGAAATGATTTGATGTTTGACGCAGTCTTTGCAACAGAAGACGGTCTGGCAATCGGCGCGCTCAAGTACGCAAAAAAGCGCAGCTTGTCCGTGCCGCGCGACATCAGTATTATTGGATACAACAATTCTGAGCTCTCTGTCTGCTGTGACCCGGAATTATCCACTGTCGACAGCCGTGGCGAACGCCTTTGCAAGATTATCATTGATTCTATGATGCTTCGCTTAAAAAATCGAGAGATACGCAGCAAAGTATACGCCAATGGCTTTCTGGTTCGACGGGAAACCACAGATTTTTAAGCTTTTGTAAAAATGGGAAGGAGAAATCCGCCAAATGAGACGTATGAAAAAATGGATTGCCCTCGTGCTGTGCCTGTGCATGTTCAGCGTAAGCTGTCTTGCACTCACAGGCTGCAGCTCCGTTGGAGATGGGAAAAAGATTATTCGAATTGCACACTCTCAGTCAGAAACACATCCGGAGCATCTGGGACTTCTGAAGTTTAAAGAGTATGTAGAAGAGAACCTCGGAGACAAATATGAGGTTCAGATTTATCCGAACGAACTGCTCGGTTCACAGAAAAAGGCAATCGAGCTGACACAGACCGGTGCCATTGACTTTACACTGGTTGGCACCCCAAACCTTGAAAATTTCGCTGACGTATATGAAGTATTCAGCATGCCGTATCTGTTCACTTCCGAGGAAGCGTATCATGCAGCGATGATGGATACCGATTATATGGACAAGATATATGAATCCACCGATGAAGCCGGCTTCCGTGTCCTGACTTGGTACGATGTTGGTTCCCGCAGCTTCTACGCAAAGAAGAAGATCGAGACACCGGCAGACCTGAAGGGTCTGAAGATCCGCGTACAGGAAAGCCCGGCAAGCATCAAGATGGCAAATGCCTTCGGCGCAGCTGCTTCTCCGATGAGCTTCGGCGAAGTATACACCGCCATTCAGCAGGGCGTTATCGACGGCGCAGAGAACAATGAGCTGGCATTGACCAACAACAAGCACGGCGAAGTAGCCAAGTACTACTCCTACAACCGTCATCAGATGGTACCGGACGTACTGGTTGGCAACCTGAAGTTCCTGAATTCTCTGTCCGACGACGAGATGAAGGTATTTAAGGAAGCTGCTGCACTGTCCACCGAGGTAGAGCGTGAAGAGTGGAGCAAGCAGGTAGAGCAGGCAAAGAAGACTGCACAGGAAGATATGGGCGTTACCTTTGTAGACGTTGATGTACAGCCGTTCAAGGAAGCTGTCAAGGACGTACAGAAGGAAATGCTGGCAGACAATCCGGACATCAAGGATCTGTATGAGCACATCCAGACGTTCAACGCAAAATATGAGGGGAAAGGTGACGATTAAATGAAAGCGCTTACATCAATTCGAAAGGGCATTGATACCGTCCTGAGCTATGCGTGCGGCATCGTTTTTGCCTTCATGGTATGCGTTGGCACCTACCAGATCGTAACACGCTACTTTTTCAACAGCCCGAGCACCGTTTCCGAAGAACTGCTGACATACAGCTTCACTTGGATGGCACTGCTTGCAGCTGCCTATGTATTCGGCAAGCGCGACCACATGCGCATGGGCTTCCTCGCAGACAAGATTGAGGGAACACCGAGAAAAGTACTGGAAATCGTCATTGAACTGCTTGTCATGGCAATGGTAGGCTGCATCATGATTTTTGGCGGCGTATCCATCATGAAGCTGACAATGACTCAGAGCACGGCTTCTCTGGGTATCCCGATGGGTATCGTTTATGCGATTCTGCCGATTTCCGGCGTCCTGATTTTCGTCTATGGTATTCTGAATATCATTGACCTGTGGCACGGCACGGAGCGGGAAACCCGCGAAGTCAAAGAGTGACACATAGAAAGGAGAAATAAACAATGAGTACTGCTATTTTATGCGGCCTGATTATTTTAATCACGCTGATTATCATGCTGATTGCCGGCGTACCGATCGCCGTTGCACTTGGCGTTTCCTCCGTATGTGCCATCCTGCCTATCATGGACTTTGATGTTGCAGTTTTGACCGGTGCACAGCGAATCTTTTCCGGCATTTCCGTCTTTAGCCTGCTTGCGATTCCCTTCTTTATTCTAGCGGGCAACATCATGAACAAGGGCGGCATCGCCATCCGTATTATCAATCTCGCTAAGGTTATCACCGGCCGCACGCCGGGCGCTTTGGCACAGACCAATGTTCTGGCAAACATGCTGTTCGGCGCAATTTCCGGTTCCGGTACCGCCGCAGCATCCGCAATGGGCTCAATCATCGGCCCGATCGAGAAGGAAGAGGGCTACGACCCGAGCTTCTCCGCAGCAGTAAACGTAGCAACCGCTCCGACGGGTCTGCTGATTCCGCCGAGCAACGTTATGATTACCTTCTCTCTGGTATCCGGCGGCGCATCGGTTGCAGCACTGTTCATGGCAGGCTACATCCCAGGCATTCTGTGGGGTCTCGCTTGTATGGCAGTGGTATACTTCATGGCAAAGAAGCGCGGCTATCGCAGCACCGCAAAGTACTCTGCTGCTGAGGCGTTTAAGATTTTCCTTCAGGCTCTGCCGTGCCTGCTGCTCATCATCATTGTAATTGGCGGCATCATCGCCGGCGTATTCACCGCAACCGAAGGTTCTGTCGTTGCTGTGGTATACAGCCTGATTCTCTCTCTGGTATTCTACAAGTCGATTAAGCTCAAGGATCTGCCGAAGATTTTCATCGAGAGTGCAGAAATGACCGGCATCATCATCTTCCTGATTGGTGTATCCGGCATCATGTCCTGGGTTATGGCATTCACCAACATTCCGGAAGCAGTTTCCGCTGGCATGCTGGCAATCAGCAGCAGCAAAATTGTCATCCTGCTGCTCATCAACATCATTCTGTTGGTTGTTGGCACCTTTATGGACATGACTCCGGCAGTTCTGATCTTCACCCCGATCTTCCTGCCGATCTGTGAGGCACTGGGCATGAACATGATCCATTTCGGCATCATGATGATCTTCAACCTGTGCATTGGCACCATCACCCCGCCGGTTGGCACGACACTGTTTGTTGGCGTAAAGGTCGGCGGCGTCAAAATCGAGACGGTCATCCGTCAGCTGCTGGTTTATTTCGCAGCAATCTTCATTGTACTTCTGCTTGTTACCTACATCCCGCAGCTGTCTCTGTGGCTGCCGAGCTTGATGGGTTACGTATAAAAGAAAGGACGATTATAAACAATGAAAGCATTTATGGATTCTGAATTTCTGCTGAGCACGGAAACGGCGCAGGAACTGTTTCATACTTATGCAGAGAAAACACCGATTTTAGACTATCACTGCCACATCAATCCGCAGGAAATTGCGGAGGACAGACAGTTTGAAAATATCACTCAGGTTTGGCTGGGTGGCGACCACTACAAGTGGCGTCAGATGCGTTCCAATGGCGTAGACGAATACTACATCACCGGCGGCGCTTCTGACAGAGAAAAGTTCCAGAAATGGGCAGAAACTCTGGACAAGGCAATCGGCAACCCGCTGTTCCATTGGAGTCATCTGGAGCTGCAGCGTTACTTTGGCTATCACGGCGTGCTCGGCGCAGATACGGCAGAAGAAGTTTGGAATCTGTGCAATGAGAAGCTGAAGCAGCCGGAAATGAGTGTGCGCAATCTGATTCGTCAGTCCGGCGTTACGCTGATTTGTACGACGGACGATCCGGCAGATGATCTCAAGTGGCACAAGGTTATCGCAGCAGATGACAGCTTTGATGTAAAGGTTCTGCCGGCATGGCGTCCGGACAAGGCAATGAATCTGGAAAAGCCGGAATATCTCGATTATCTGGCAACGCTGGGTGAAGCTGCCGAAATGAAGATTGCTTCGTTTGCGGATCTGAAGGAAGCACTGTGCAAGCGCATGGCATTCTTTGATTCCATGGGCTGCCGTGCATCCGACCATGCATTGGAATATGTCATGTATGTTCCGGCAAGCGAGGAGGAAATTGAAGCGATCTTCTCCAAGCGTCTGGCGGGCGAGACCATCACCCGTGAGGACGAGCTGAAGTTCAAGACGGCGTTTATGCTGGCAGTCGGCGCAGAGTACGCGCGCCTCGGCTGGGCAATGCAGCTGCATTACGGCTGTAAGCGCGACAACAACACCGGCATGTACAACAAGCTGGGTCCGGATACCGGCTATGACTGCATCAACAACTATGCACCGTCCAGCCAGACCGCAGATTTCCTGAATGCACTGAACGAGACAGGCAAACTGCCAAAGACCATTATTTACAGCTTGAACCCGAACGATGATGAGGCAATCGGCACGATTCTGGGCTGCTTCCAGAATTCAGATGCTGTTGGCAAGATTCAGCAGGGCAGTGCTTGGTGGTTCAATGACAACAAGACCGGCATGATGAAGCAGATGACTTCTCTTGCAAATCTGGGTCTGCTGGGCAACTTTATCGGTATGCTGACCGATTCGAGAAGCTTCCTGTCTTATCCGAGACATGAGTACTTCCGCCGCATTCTGTGCGAGCTTCTGGGCAGCTGGGTAGAAAACGGTGAGTATCCGAAGAACATGAACAAGCTTGGCGCAATCGTCAAGGGTATTTCGTATAACAATGCTGTAAATTACTTTGAATTTCCGTTAGAGACCAAGTGAGAAAAAGTCCAACCGCACCGGCTATGAGTGGGACGGCCGGTGTGGAGAAAACGATTTTTTCTCGATTTCACGGAGGTTCACGTGTATGATGATTTGGAGGTTATATCAAATGAATACAATGAATCAGGCAATTTCCGAGATTGGTGTTGTACCTGTTATCAAGCTGAATAATCCGGAGCGCGATGCGGCGCCGCTGGCAAAGGCACTGTGCGCAGGCGGCGTACCGGTAGCAGAAGTGACGTTCCGCGCAGCAGGTGCACCGCTCGCCATCAAGGTGATGAAGGAAACCTGTCCGGACATGATTGTCGGCGCAGGCACGGTAACCACCGCGGCACAGATTGATGAAGCCATCGAAGCCGGCGCACAGTTCATTGTAACGCCGGGTATGGATGAAGATCTGGTGAAGTACGCGCAGGAAAAGAAGATTGCAATTTATCCGGGCTGCACGACACCGTCCGATTACCACACCGCATTGAAGTATGGTCTGGAAGTGCTGAAATTCTTCCCGGCTGAGCAGTCCGGCGGTCTGGCAAAGATCAAGGCAATGAGTGCTCCGTTCCCGCAGTTCAAGGTTATGCCGACCGGCGGCGTGTCCCTGAAGAACCTGAAGGAATATCTGAGCAGCCCGATCATCGCGGCATGCGGCGGTTCTTACATGGTATCTGCAACGCTTATCGACAACCAGAAGTGGGATGAAATCACAGATCTGTGCAAGCAGTCCCGCGAAATTGTAAAGGAGGCACGTGCATAATGGCTAAGGTAGTAACTTTCGGTGAACTGATGCTTCGCCTTGCTCCAAACGGATATTATCGTTTTTTTCAGAATGATCAGATGCAGGCAACCTTCGGCGGCGGTGAAGCAAATGTCGCTGTATCGCTGGCAAACTACGGCATGGATGTATCGTTTGTCACCAAACTGCCGGAGCATGCAATCGGTCAGGCAGCTGTAAACAGCCTGCGCTACTTTGGCGTAGATACTTCCAAGATTGTCCGCGGCGGCGACCGCGTTGGCATCTATTTCTTGGAGAAGGGTGCTTCGCAGCGCGGCTCTGTATGTATTTATGACCGCGCACATTCTTCCATTCAGGAGGCATCTGCTTCTGATTTCAACTGGGATGAAATCTTCGACGGCGCAGAGTGGTTCCATTTTACCGGCATCACACCGGCACTGGGCGCAAACGTTGTGGAAATCTGCCGAGATGCGTGCAAGGCAGCCAAGGAGCGCGGCGTCAAGATTTCCTGCGACCTGAACTATCGCGGTAAGCTGTGGACCCGTGACGAAGCGCGTGCAGCAATGACCGATCTGTGCCAGTACGTTGATGTTTGCATCTCCAACGAGGAGGATGCAAAGGACGTATTCGGCATTGAGGCAGAAAACACGGATATTTACGGCGGCAAGCTCAACAAGGAAGGCTATAAGTCTGTAGCAAAGCAGCTGGCTGACAAGTTTGGCTTTGAAAAGGTTGCCATCACGCTGCGCACATCCATTTCGGCGAGCGACAACGACTGGGCAGCAATGCTGTATGACGGAGAGAACTATTGCTTCTCGAAGGAATACCATCTGCGCATTACCGACCGCGTTGGCGGCGGCGACAGCTTTGGCGGCGGTCTGATTTATGCGCTGATGAACGGAAAGTCCACACAGGCTGCTGTAGAGTTTGCTGTTGCAGCTTCTGCACTCAAGCATTCTGTAGAAGGCGACTACAATCGTGTGACCGTGGCAGAAGTCGAAAAGCTGGCAGGCGGTGACGGCTCCGGCAGAGTACAAAGATAACCCAATTTATCTTCTTTTTTCCGGCGGGCGGCGGGGTAGGAGCCTGCCGCCCGTAAAAAGAGACAGAGATGGAGAGAAAATTATGAAAAAGAATATCACATCGAGCGTTCGAAAGTGTATCGCAGGCGTGCTGAGCATGGCGGTTATGGCCGGCAGCATGGCAGTTCCGGCACTCGCTGCGGACAACACCCAGAGTGATTCTCTGCTGACCTATCAGGTGGCAGACGGATTGAATCTGAATGACACAACGGCATTTGCCGATTCTACGACAGCGTGGCAGTATGCAGACAAAATCAGCAGTCATGTTGACACGTCGGTTGCAGCTATGCGTGCCATCTTTGCACAGCGCAAGGTGAGCATCGTGGACTATGGCGCACAGCCGCACGCTGTTTTTGACATCGTGGAAGGCACATACAAAAAGTCTGACGCAGACGCAAAGGCAGAAGCGGAGCTGGCAAAGACCAATACCAAGGCGATTTATGCAGCAATCAAGGCAGTCAGCGAAGCTGGCGGCGGCACGGTTGTCGTTCCGGCAGCAGACGGTCAGGTATTCTATACCGCACCGATTCATCTGGAAGACAATGTCAATCTGTGCATTGAAAAGGATGCGACGCTGAAGTTCGCCACGGATACCAGCCTGTACTGCGGCGATCTGATGAAGGAAGTTTATGGCGACACGGTAGACGAGCAGGGTTTGACCCTGACCCGTTTTGAGAGCGTTGAGCTGATGAACTATTCTCCGCTGATTTACGCATACGGCAAGAAGAACATCGCGCTGACCGGTGAAGGCACGTTGGACGGTCAGGCAAGTGTTGGCGACGGCGAGCATCCGGAGACCATGGTATGGCAGCAGTGGAAGAAAAAGCGCACCTATGCAAACGGCAAGACCGTCGAGGCACAGAATGCGGCAGTCAACAAGCTGTATGGCCAGGGTCAAACCGACGTTCCGGTTGCTGAGCGTCAGTACGGTGAGTCCGAGCACGAAGAGTGGAGCGGTGCAGATGACGGCTTCCTTCGTCCGAACTTCATTCAGCCGTACAACTGCCAGAATGTCCTGATTGAAGGCGTTTCGATTAAGAATTCTCCGATGTGGGAAATCAACCCGGTTTTGTGTGATACCGTTTTGGTAGACGGCGTTTCTATCAATAGCCATCTGCACAACAACGACGGCTGTGATCCGGAATGCACCAGTAATATGGTTATCCGCAACAACTCGATTGATGTTGGTGATGACTGCATGGCAATCAAGTCCGGCAGAAACGGCGATGGTCTGCGCATCAACCGCCCGAGTTTTAACATCGTGCTGGAGAACAACACCTTTGTTGACGGCCACGGCGGTGTAACCATCGGTTCGGAAATTACTGCTGGCGTCAAGAACATTTTCTCCGAGAGCAACGAGATGAACAGTGATGATCTGGAAGCAGCGTACCGCTTTAAGACCAACTACATCCGCGGCGGCACAATTGAAAATGTGTACTATCGCAACGACCATGTCAAGATGGTAAAGAGCACCAAGCCGGTTATTCTGGTTGATCTCAACTATGACATCAAGAACGAAGTCAAGCGCATGGAAGCTTTCGGCGTCAACTATAAGGCATATATCCCGCAGTTTAAAAATGTACTGTTTGAGAATGTATCCGTCAACGCAGCCAATGAAGCAGGCAAGGGCGGCAAGTACGCACTGCAGCTCAACGGCTTTGATGTCAGCAGCATTGCAAGCTCCTGCACTGTAGAGCCGGGCACACCGGATTGCTACATTTCCGATTTTACCATTCGCAATTCCAGCTTTGTCGGCAGTGAACAGAATTTCCAGATGACCAATGTTGACGGTCTGACCATGGAAAATGTCAGCATGACCGGCAGCACCGCAGCAGACAGCCTGTCTAAGTGCAAGAACCTGACCTTTAAGAACTGTGATTTTACCGGTTCTAAGACCCAGCGCAGCGTATTCGGAGCAACCGAAGGCGTTACCCTGACCGGTTCTGTATTTGACGGTGACTACACGGACGTGCCGGCTGATACTTGGTATACGGATGCTGTATATGCAGCACGGGAAGCAGACACGATGCTTGGCATGTCGGATAAGATTTTTGCACCGGACGCACAGCTTTCCCGCGCACAGGTTGCACAGATTCTGTACAACCGCGCAGGCAGACCGACACACAGCGATGCACAGGCATTTGCCGATGTAGACAAGGACGCATGGTTCTATGATGCCGTTCAGTGGGCTGCTGAAAACGGCGTAGCAAGCGGCATGGGCAACAAAAAGTTTGCACCGAATGAAGCAGTTACCCGTGAACAGCTGGCACAGTTCCTGTATGCAGAAGCAGGCACACCGACAGCATCCGGCGCACTGGACTTTGTCGATGCCAATACCGTTTCCGGCTGGGCAACACCGGCTGTCACTTGGGCAGTGCAGAATCACGTGATTTCCGGCGATAAGCAGTCGGACGGAACGCTTCTGCTCAACCCGCGCGGCAACACAACACGCGCACAGACTGCAGTGATGCTGAACAATCTGGCATCCTAACGATGGCCGCTAACAGATATTGGCATCTGTTAGAAATACATGATTCCTTTTCTTTCTACAAAGTGAATCTTTTCCCTAAAAAACCTGTCTGCTCCTTCGGGAGCAGGCAGGCTTTTTTCTTGTGCGTGCCGATATTTTGTGATACGATACACATAGAAAGTGAGGAATACGATATGAATATACAATCAATTGTTGTGGCGGGTGCCGGCACGATGGGTTCTTCTATGGCGCAGATTTTTGCGGGATATTACGACAACGTTGTGATATATAATCATCGGGATGTGACGCTGAACAAGGCGAAACAGCGGATACAGGACAATGTGCAGACTTTGCTGCAGGCGGGGACGATGACGCAGACACAGGCACAGCGCTTGCTCGGGGCACTCTCGTATACAACGGAGTGGGACTGTTTTTCGTCCTGTGACTTGGTAGTGGAAAATTTGGCGGAAAACCTGCCGATCAAACAGGCGTTTTACGAAAAAATCTCACAAGTGGTAAAACCGTCTGCGATCATTGCCACCAATACCTCAGGACTGTCCATTAACATCTTGGCGCAGTCTGTGCGCGGTGCGCATCGGTTTATCGGTATGCACTGGTTCAATCCGCCGCATTTGATTCCGTTGATTGAAATTATCAAAGGTGACGCGACAGACGATAATACCGCACAGACGATTTATGATTTGAGCTTGAAAATCAACAAGAAACCGGTTGTCGTTCATCGGGATGTGCCGGGATTCGTGGCGAACCGCTTACAGTTTGCTGTTTTGCGCGAAGCACTGGAACTGGTGCAGAGCGGTGTGATTTCAAAGGAGGGCATTGACGATGTCATGAAATACGGGCTTGGATTCCGATATGCCTGCTTGGGACCGCTGGAAGTTTCTGATTTTGGTGGATTAGACACATTTTATCACATCAGCAGCTATTTGATGAAGGATTTGTGCAATTCCGGAGACGTGCCGGAGCTGATGAAGCAGCATTATGATGCCGGAGAATACGGCGTGAAAAGCGGTGCGGGATTTTATGATTATTCTGGAGATAAAGCGCAGCAGGCAACCAAGGAGCGCGATGAGAAGTTTTTGAAACTGTATCATGCGCTGTATGAATAAAGCAATCATACAACAGCGATAGACGTTTCAGCGTTTGATATGCGAAAAAATCCGGCAGAAATGCCGGATTTTTTGTGTTTACTGGGATAGCCAGTTCAGCGCGCACCATGTGTGCAGGGCTGCGCCCAGCGGGAGAACATCCTCATTGAACACAACTTTTTCATTGTGCATGGGCTTGCCGTACAGCGGATTTTCATTTGGTGTACCGGCGCCCAAGAGCAGATACGCACACGGCAGTTCGTATGTGTACGAGGCGAAATCTTCCGAGCCCATGCCGCCTTCATCCAAACGATATACGGCCTGTTCGCCGACAAGCTGTTGGGCGAAATCTGCCATCCGGTTGACCAAATCCGGATCATTTACAAGCGGGGGAGCGGACGCAAGTTCAGTTACCTCTGCACTGCCGCGAAATGCTTGCGCGGTGCACTTGGCGATGGTCTCTATGCGCTGCATGATGCGCGCGGTAAGGTCTCGGTCAAAGGTGCGAATCGTGCCTTCTAAGATGGCGCTCTGCGGGATGATATTGGGAGCCTGTCCGCCCTGCATGTGTCCGATGGTTACGACAGCAGGCTGTCTTGCCGAAATTTCTCGGCTAATCAGCTCTTGCAGAGACAGGTAAATGTGAGCGGCAATATTAAGCGGGTCCACGCCGGTTTCCGGCATGGCACCGTGACAGCCAACGCCGTGAACGGCAATGCGAAACAGCGTACAGCCTGCCATAAATGTGCCGCGTCCGCACAGAATCAGACCGGATGGTGTGCCGGAATTGACATGCAGTGCCAAACCGATTTGCGGCTTAGGATTGTTTAACACACCTGCCTGCAGCATGGATTTAGCACCGGTGAATCCTTCTTCATCCGGCTGAAAGACCAGCTTGACAGTGCCATTTATCTGCTTTTGATAGTTGCGAAGCAGCTTGGCTGCGCCCAACAGCATCGCTGTGTGCATATCGTGTCCGCAGGCGTGCATAGAGCCGTTTTCGGATTGAAAAGGCAAGCCGGTCTGTTCCTGTATGCGCAAAGCATCCATATCTGCACGGAGAAGCATACAGCGTCCGGTGTCTTTTCCGGTGATGGTCGCGACAATGCCGCTCTCACATAGTTCCTGCGGCTCATAGCCCAACTCCATAAGCCGTTTCATCACATAAGCCTTGGTTGCAGAAAGATGTGTGCCGACTTCCGGATTTTGATGAATGGTCCGGCGGTCTGCAAGAATTTCCTGTTTGATTTCCTGTGCGGATGACAGCAATTCCTGAACTGTTGGTTGCATGAGAATCCATCCTTTCTTTCTAAAAAAGTTCTGTTCCTTTTTATTATAACGGATAAAACGAAAAAATAAAGTGGATTGGAGGCGAGTGTGATATAATAAAAATAAAAGTGAGGGAAAGATATGGACTATATTGCACATTTGACAGAAGATAAACGCGTACAAAAATTGGTCGATCATTGCGAAAACACGGCAAAATTGACCGGAAATTTTGCGGCAGTATTTGATGAAGAGAAGATTGGATACCAGACCGGCTTGCTGCACGATATTGGAAAATATTCACAGGAGTTTCAAAAGTATATCCGTGGAAATGGCAGTAGTCCGGATCATTCTACTGCGGGATGCCAGGAATGCAAACGCAATATGTTTTCTGCTTTTTGCATTGCCGGTCATCATGCAGGGCTTCCGGACTTGGGAACTCCTGGAGATACATCCAGCACACCGACTTTACAGGGGCGTGTCAAAAAGAAAGTGAAAGATTATCAGGCTTTTCGAAAGGAAATTTTTGTACCGGTGGCAGCGTCAAGTATTCCGCCTAAACATGCAATGGGAAATGATGGATTTGATGCCTGCTTTTTTACACGGATGCTGTATTCTTGCTTAGTAGATGCCGATTTTCTGGATACAGAAGCATTTATGAAATCGGAAGCTCCGGAAAGAGGTCGCTTTGATTCATTAGAAACTTTATGGGAAAAACTGCAGAAAAAAATAGCGCAGTTTGATCCAATATCCAGTGAATTAAATCGTAAACGCTGTGATATCTTATCCCAATGCCAGACGGCAGCACAGTGGAAGCCCGGCGTATTTACGTTGACTGTACCGACAGGCGGCGGCAAAACAATTTCATCCATGACATTTGCAATGGAACATGCGCGGAAATATGACAAACAACGAATTATTTATGTCATTCCGTATACCAGCATTATTGAGCAAACAGCAGATGTTTTTCGCGAAATATTTGGTGCAGAGAATGTGTTGGAACATCACGCAAGTGTAAACTATCAGGAATCTTCGCAACGAGAAGGCAACATAGATAAGATGAAGCTGGCTGCGGAAAATTGGGACGCGCCAATTGTCGTCACGACAAATGTTCAGTTTTTTGAATCGCTATTTGCCAACCGTTCGTCTAAATGCCGGAAATTGCATAATATTGCAAACAGTGTTGTGATTTTTGATGAAGCACAGATGCTGCCAATTCCATACTTAAAACCATGCGTGCAGACGATTGCAAAGCTGGCGGAAAACTATCGAGTGAGCGCAGTTTTGTGTACAGCAACACAACCTGCGCTGGATACATATTTTCCGGCGGAAGTTTCTATTCGCGAAATGATTCCCAATGCGGCAGAGCTATATGAATCATTTCGGCGCGTGACAATTCAAGTGGATGGAAAGACAGAGATAGATGCCTTGGCGCAAACATTGATGGAGCATGAAGAAGTTTTGTGCATTGTCAATTCCAGAAGAAAAGCACAAAATTTGTTTTCGTTATGCGAGGCAGATGAGACCTATCATTTGTCCACGCTGATGGCTCCAAAACATAGGCGTGCCGTTTTGCAGGAAGTAAAAAGACGTTTGAAAAAAAGTTTGCCATGTAAACTGATTGCGACGACAGTTGTAGAGGCTGGCGTGGATGTGGATTTTCCAAGTGTTTATCGGGAGCAGAGCGGATTGGACAGTGTTTTACAGGCTGCCGGCCGATGCAATCGAGAAGGAAAACGGAGTGCGCAAGAAAGTATTGTTCATATGTTTGCGCTGCCGGGAGCTTTGCCGGCAATAATGCAACAAGCAGCGGGGATGATGCGGGAGACCATACGAGAGGCTGAAAAACGGCAGTTTGATATTGGCTCTCCGGAGTCTGTACGGTACTATTTCGATCAATTGCATAGGTTGAAAGAAGACGAGCTAGACTCCAAACAGATTATGAAATATAGCAATTGTATGGCGTTCGCAGAAATTGCAAAGCGATTTAAGCTGATTGAAAATGACACGCGTTCTGTGTTTGTTCCGTTGGATGAAGAAGCAGAACGGATTGCAGAGCGCCTAAAAGGCGGAGAATATTCCCGTGATTTGCTGCGAAAAGCGGCGCCATATATCGTCAGCATTTACCCGAATCATTTTGAAGCACTGGCGGGAGTCGGTGCATTGACGCAACTCCATGACGATCTGGCAATACTGGAGGACATGTCGAAGTATCATGACAAGACAGGATTGGAACTGGATATAGAGACCGGAATTGGATTGTTTTGTTGAACAAAAAAAGCCAAGGGACAGCAGAATACTGCCGTCCCTTGGCCTGGTATTATAAATTACCCAAACTTATATTTCAACCCACGCTTTTCAGCGACGATATTACTGTACCATATTTTAGATTATAAAAGCAATAGATTAAGAAAAATAAAATTATTTTTCATAAGTTTGGGAAATTAATTCCTAAAAGCATTGACATCCTTTTAGGGATATGTTATTTTAGTAACACAGGGGAGGGATGGAAAATATATGGTGAAAACAATCATTGACAAAGTATTCTGTCAGTGAAATGATGTAGAAAGGAGTTGATACTTATGTCAATTCGAGTGGAAGTCTGGGGCAAATACGCTTGCTTTTCACGGCCAGAGATGAAGGTGGAGCGAGTTTCCTATGACGTGATGACACCGTCGGCGGCGCGGGGAATTTTGGAAGCAATATATTGGCATCCTGGGCTGCGCTGGCATGTCGATGCGATTTATGTGCGAAATCCAATTAAATTTACCAATATCCGCCGCAATGAAGTAAAATCCGTCATTACTTCGTCAAATGTGCGAACGGTTATGATGGGCGGCAAGAAAGATTTATTTTTGGATACACACGCAGAAATTCAGCAGCGTGCCGCCATGGTGCTGCAGGATGTTCGATATATCATTGAAGCACATTTCACGTTGACAGATCGTGCTGCTCCGGGTGATAATCACGGAAAATTTCAGGATATTATGAAACGCAGATTGTCGCGCGGACAATGTTATCATAATCCATACTTCGGCTGTCGGGAATTTCCGGTTTCTTTTCGGCAGTTTCAAGGAGAAATTCCGCCGGTTGATGAAACATTGCGAGGAGAAAAAGATCTGGGATGGATGCTGTATGATATGGATTACACAGATTTGGAAAACATTCAACCGAAATTTTTCCGAGCGGTCATGAAAGACGGAAAGATTGACACGCGGGAAAGCGAGGTGCATCTGGTGTGATTTTACAAGCACTTGCCTCCTATTATGATGTGCTGGCGCAGCAGGGAAAAGTAGGACGTCCGGGATGGGGAACAGCAAAAGTTATTGGTGCTCTTTGTTTGGACGAACAGGGAAACTTAATTGATATTCTCTCGCTAAAAACTGCAAATGCGAAAGGAAAAGAGATTGCAACGGTAAAAAAAGTACCGGAGCAAGTGACGCGTTCTTCCGGTGTGAAGTCCAATTTTTTGTGTGACGGTCCTGGGTATTTATTGGGACTGAATACCAAACCAGATGAGGGGGCGAAAAAAGAAGCCAACGAAAAAAGAGCAAAGGAATGCTTTGACGCCGCGGCGGCTCTGCATTTGCAATTGCTTGAGGGTGTGGATTCCGTTGCCGCGAAAGCTGTTTTTGCATTCTTTACCAATTGGAATCCAAATGCAGAACACCCTATTCTTGCGGAACATGAAGATTTGCTGAAAGAAGCAGGAAACTTTCTTTTTCGCATCGACGGGATGTTTGCACAGGAAGATCCGGCTATCCAAGCGGCTTGGGAAAGCTATCGTTCACAGGGCACGCAGGACGGTGTAGTCATGCAGTGTGCCGTTACAGGACACAAAACAACGGTTGCTCGCCTGCATACGTTGATTAAAGGTGTTCGCGGTGCACAGTCCAGCGGTGCGGCGCTGGTTTCGTTCAATGCCTCTGCTTTTACGTCCTATGGTCAGGAGCAGAGCTATAACGCTCCGGTCAGTGAACAGGCAATGTTTGCGTATACAACAGCGCTCAATTATTTGTTATCCAGCGCAGAGCATACGAGAATACTGGGAGATACAACGGTTGTTGCATGGTCGGCAAATGGTGAACCGCAATATACGAATTTAGGATGGTATTGTCTCGGTGGAGATGCAAAAGCTACCGTTGACGACAAGATGCTGCAATCTATGCTTGAAGCATTGTCGCATGGCAGACCGTATGCATTTGAAGATGTTACTATTGACCCTGATGAGCCGTTTTATATTTTGGGACTTGCTCCGAATGCGGCGCGTTTGTCCGTTCGATTTTTCTGGAGAAACACGTTTGGACACTTTATGAAAAATGTGCAGGCACATTACAAGCGGCTCGAAATCGTCAAACCTGCACAGGATGAGAGAGAATACTTATCCGTAGGCTCTTTGCTGTATGAGACGGCAAATAAAAAATCCAATGATAAATCGGCATCGCCGGTATTGGTTGGCGGACTGATGCGAGCGATTTTGAATGATATGCCGTATCCCGCGGCACTGCGGTCGGCAGTTATGCTGCGGATTCGGGCAGAACGAAAAGTTTCACGCGGACAAGCAGCGCTGTTAAAGGCGATTCTGCTGAAAAATCCAGCGCCGATAGAAGGAAAGGAGATATGTACTGTGGCATTGAATCAAGAGAGCACATACACACCATATGTGCTGGGACGGCTGTTTTCTGTATTGGAGGCAATTCAGTCAGCGGCAAACAAGGGAGTCAATACGACGATTAAAGATCGCTTCTTTAACTCGGCGGCCGCAACACCGGCAATTATTTTTCCTCGCTTGACACAGCTGGCACAGGCACATTTGCGCAAGCTGAGTGTGGCGCAGAAGATTTGGTATGAACAGCAGTTGGTTGCCCTGCATGAAAAACTGCCGGAAGTATTGCCTGCGCGTCTCAGCTTAGCGGAACAGGAAAGCTTTTTCATCGGATATTATCATCAGACGCAAAAGCGTTTTGAAAAGAAAGAAAAGGCAGACAGCGTAAAGGAGGAAGAAAACGATGCGTGAAGTAATCAAGAATCGGTATGAGTTTGTTGTTTTGTTCGATGTAGAGAATGGCAATCCGAATGGTGATCCGGATGCCGGCAATCTGCCGCGCTTGGATCCGGAAACCGGTTTGGGTTTGGTGACGGATGTGTGCTTAAAGCGCAAGATTCGCAATTACGTAGAGCTGGTCAAAGAGGATCAGGACGGATATAAGATTTATATCAAGGATGGCGTGCCGCTGAATCGCAGCGATGCGGAGGCATTTTCGGCTCTAAATGTCACGGAAAAGGATATTAAAAATGCAAAGAAGAAGGATGAAAATCTGGATGCAAAAATCCGCGATTTTATGTGTGAGCATTTTTATGACATCCGAACCTTTGGCGCTGTTATGACAACGTTCGTAAAAAACAAGCTGAATTGCGGACAGGTGCGAGGACCGGTGCAGATTAGCTTTGCGCAGTCTATTGACCCGATTGTTCCGAATGAAATTACTATCACGCGAACGGCGATTACAACGGAAGCAGACGCGGCAGAGAAAACGACGGAAATGGGACGCAAGTCTATTGTTCCGTATGGTTTGTATCGCGCAGAGGGATTTGTTTCGGCAAATCTGGCACGCAAGACAACAGGATTTTCTGAAGATGACCTGAATCTTCTGTGGGAAGCGATTATCAATATGTTTGAACATGATCATTCCGCAGCGCGCGGAAAAATGGCAGTGCGCGAGTTGATTGTGTTCAAACACGCGACAGAACTCGGCAATACGCCGTCGTACAAACTGTTTGATGCCGTGCATGTGACGAAAAAGGAAGGCGTTATCGCACCACGTTCGTATAACGATTATACCGTCACGATTGACGAAGAGGGCATTCCGGAAAGCGTAACTTGTACGCGAATGATCTGATGCTATGTATCGAGAAGAAGAGTACTTGATGTTGTCTGGTTTACAGCATTTTGCATTTTGCCGCAGACAGTGGGCACTTATCCACATTGAACAGCAATGGGATGAGAATTTACGGACGGTAGAAGGCGAATTGATGCATGAACGCTGCCACGATGAACAGCAGACGGAAAAACGAGGAGATTTGTTGATTGTACGCGGTATGCGAATCGCATCCTCTGCGCTTGGGATTTCTGGTGCATGCGATGTCGTGGAATTTCATACAGACGATACCGGTATTTCTTTGTTTGGTCGGGAAGGGCTCTGGCAGCCCTTCCCCATTGAATACAAACATGGAAAGCCGAAGCCGCACCAAGCAGACGAACTGCAACTTTGTGCACAGGCAATGTGTTTAGAAGAAATGTTGGTGTGTGAAATTCCGGAAGGCGCTTTGTTTTATGGAGAAACAGCGCGCAGGCAACCAGTTATCTTTACAGAGGAACTGAGAAATACTGTGCGAGATATGGTAAGAGAGATGCACGAGTACTTTTCGCGGGGATACACGCCGAGAGTAAAACCGAGCAAGTCCTGCCAAGCATGTTCTCTGAAAGAACTTTGCTTGCCGAAGTTATATCGAAAGCGTTCAGTCAAAGAATATCTGACGCAGCGGATTGGAGAAGAAGAGTTATGAAAAAATTACTCAATACGCTGTATATCTTGTCAGAGGATAGCTATTCTGCTTTAGATGGAGAGAATATTGTCATCTTGTTCGGAGAAAAAACAGTAGGGCGCTATCCGCTGCACACATTGCAAAGCATCGTTTGTTTTAGTTACAAGGGTGCATCTCCTGCCCTTATGGGGAAATGTGCAAGGATGCAGATTGATCTGAGCTTTTTCACACCCCATGGTCGATTTCTTGCCAGAACATGCGGAGAGAGTCAAGGAAATGTATTGCTGCGGCGCACGCAATATCGAATGGCAGACGAACCGCATGAATCCTGTGAACTGGCAAAAGCATTTCTTATTGGAAAGATATACAATGCCCGCTGGCAACTGGAACGCGCGACAAGAGACCATCCGGATCGTGTAGATGTAAAACGACTAAAGCAAATATCTGAATTCTTGGCACAAAGTATTCGAAATATAGCGGGTTGCTCTGATATGGAGCAGCTCCGAGGATATGAAGGGGAAGCTGCACAGAAATATTTTGGTGTGTTGGACGAATTGATTTTACAAAATCGTTCGGTATTTTCCTTTTCCGGCAGGTCTCGTCGTCCGCCGCTTGATCCGACAAACGCGGTGTTATCTTTTGTATACACATTGCTTGCAAATGCTTGCGCATCGGCTTTAGAAGGCGTTGGGTTAGATTCCTATGTTGGATTTCTGCATCGAGACAGACCAGGCAGAACATCTTTGGCATTGGATTTAATGGAAGAATTACGAGCTGTTTTTGCTGACCGTCTGGCGATTACGTTGATTAACACACGAAAGATCAATGGAAAACACTTTGAGATAAGGGAAAATGGTGCTGTATTTCTCAATGATATGGGTCGCAAAATTGTCTTGCAGGCATGGCAGGAAAGAAAACAGGAAAAAATTCGCCATCCATTTTTAGAAGAATCCATTCCGTGGGGACTCGTGCCGCATGTACAAGCATTGTTATTGGCTCGATTTTTGCGCGGAGATATGGATGGATATCCGCCATTTTTGTGGAAATAAGCAGGTGATTTTATCATGTTGGTGTTGATCACATATGACGTCAATACAGAAGATGTCGCAGGAAAAACTCGTTTAAGAAAAGTGGCAAAGCAATGTGTGAATTACGGTCAACGCGTTCAAAATTCTGTATTTGAATGCATTTTAGATTCTGCGCAATGTAAAAAACTCATTCACTGCTTGTGTGGCTTAATTGACCAAGAAAAAGACAGTTTGCGTGTTTATTATTTAGGAAATAATTATCAAAATAAAGTTGAACATTTCGGCGCTAAGCCGGGATATGAAGCAGAGGGGGTGTTGATGATCTAGGTGCGAAATAGAATGACTCATAAAAGAACACAGGACTTCGCACCTGAATTTTGAGCAATTTTGATTTTTTGTTTGAAAAACATGAGCAAATATAGTGCCAAAGAGATGAAAATCTGGTATACTATATATGTTTTATGCAGTGGAACATGGTGATTTTGTCGTGTTTTGCTGTCGCACCCCGCATGGGGTGCGTGGATTGAAATTGTTGCAATTGATGCAATAACTTGTCCGACGGCGTCGCACCCCGCATGGGGTGCGTGGATTGAAATGGAGATTGTGCGAACGCACAAATACCGAGAGCCAGTCGCACCCCGCATGGGGTGCGTGGATTGAAATTCCAGCTGGCGCTCGCGGAGTACACAGCAAAAATGTCGCACCCCGCATGGGGTGCGTGGATTGAAATTTTCAAGGGTGTTCCCTCGCCAAACCAGCGCACAAGTCGCACCCCGCATGGGGTGCGTGGATTGAAATATGTTCGATAATGCCCAGCGCATCCCATGCGCGCATCGTCGCACCCCGCATGGGGTGCGTGGATTGAAATTCACCGAAGCCGAGAAGGGTACTGATTTCCCAAGTCGCACCCCGCATGGGGTGCGTGGATTGAAATTTTGACAACTTGGTAGCCGCCCGCCTGACCGAGAGTCGCACCCCGCATGGGGTGCGTGGATTGAAATTGTTGGACAAATGAGAGGTGAATCAGATGTACACGGTCGCACCCCGCATGGGGTGCGTGGATTGAAATATGCGTGTTTACTGCTCGAGATGGTACGCGTCGGGTCGCACCCCGCATGGGGTGCGTGGATTGAAATACATCGTTTGGTGTGATGTTTGCCAAGCTGCTGAGGTCGCACCCCGCATGGGGTGCGTGGATTGAAATAAAAACCGCACTGAACACGATGAATACATCGGAAGTCGCACCCCGCATGGGGTGCGTGGATTGAAATATAGTACGGTACAACTGCATAGCCTGACCCGTACCGTCGCACCCCGCATGGGGTGCGTGGATTGAAATTCAGGAGACCCGCGGCAGGAAGTGCAGAAACTCTTGGTCGCACCCCGCATGGGGTGCGTGGATTGAAATTTGACATACGTGTACAGCAAAGCCGCCCTACAACGTCGCACCCCGCATGGGGTGCGTGGATTGAAATCAAGCGCGTGGCAAGCAATGCATCTGTTGTCCTCGTCGCACCCCGCATGGGGTGCGTGGATTGAAATCGCAGCCGGTCTGCCCCGCGACGTAAAGCCATCCGTCGCACCCCGCATGGGGTGCGTGGATTGAAATTACCGTGCGGTGCAATCACCGTAGCAGTATGTAGTCGCACCCCGCATGGGGTGCGTGGATTGAAATCCCAACTGAATGAGGATAGCAACAAAAACACCAAGTCGCACCCCGCATGGGGTGCGTGGATTGAAATATCAATCCACCTCCGGCAGACCGGTGACGATGCTGTCGCACCCCGCATGGGGTGCGTGGATTGAAATGTTATGACAATGATGATTGTTAATAATTACCAAAAGTCGCACCCCGCATGGGGTGCGTGGATTGAAATAACCGTGTGCAGATAGTCCGCCGACAACCTGCGGTCGCACCCCGCATGGGGTGCGTGGATTGAAATCGGTGCGCCCTTCGCGCTGCGTCTGCGTGGAACGTGTCGCACCCCGCATGGGGTGCGTGGATTGAAATTCCGACAAGCACAAATATGTGCTTGTCTGGCAGGGTCGCACCCCGCATGGGGTGCGTGGATTGAAATTTGTACGCTGACTGCTGAAAACGCTTCTGTGCTGCGTCGCACCCCGCATGGGGTGCGTGGATTGAAATCACGATGTAATAACGCTTTTCCTCGCGATTGTAGTCGCACCCCGCATGGGGTGCGTGGATTGAAATTGGTTCGCCCGGCAGGCGGTACAGCTGCGGATAATAGTCGCACCCCGCATGGGGTGCGTGGATTGAAATTCAAATAGCGGTCACTTTGTCTGTGCGGTCAAAGGTCGCACCCCGCATGGGGTGCGTGGATTGAAATTCCGTCATCATTTGTCTAAGTGCCGTCCGATTTGGGTCGCACCCCGCATGGGGTGCGTGGATTGAAATAGTTAACAACGGAACAAATCAGCATGTTGCGCATGTCGCACCCCGCATGGGGTGCGTGGATTGAAATTTGTACTTTTGGTTAAGCACAGAAACCGTGCTCGTCGCACCCCGCATGGGGTGCGTGGATTGAAATTGTCAGCCTCAATGTTTGCTATCATGTCGCGCGATGTCGCACCCCGCATGGGGTGCGTGGATTGAAATCTTTTCTGTAATTGTCGAGCTGGATACACGTACACCCGTCGCACCCCGCATGGGGTGCGTGGATTGAAATTCTTTAACTGCATTAAATGCGTTAGATACCGCGTCGTCGCACCCCGCATGGGGTGCGTGGATTGAAATTGTCGAGCAAACTGCCGACGGCAAAGGCGTTTAAGGTCGCACCCCGCATGGGGTGCGTGGATTGAAATGGCATCGCGATCGTTAAAGGTAGTGCGGATGTAAGGTCGCACCCCGCATGGGGTGCGTGGATTGAAATCGACAGGCTGGTTGTTGTGACACATCAAAGCAACGTCGCACCCCGCATGGGGTGCGTGGATTGAAATCTCTCCGCTGCTGCCCATCGCGCCGCGGAGAATAGTCGCACCCCGCATGGGGTGCGTGGATTGAAATAATCGGCAGCTCATTTGCAAGGCTTTGCAGCTTCTTGTCGCACCCCGCATGGGGTGCGTGGATTGAAATGATAATCTCATCCGTTGTCATTTCGCGGATGATGTCGCACCCCGCATGGGGTGCGTGGATTGAAATGTTTTGAGGTTTGGCTGATTTTGTGAGAGCAATCGTCGCACCCCGCATGGGGTGCGTGGATTGAAATGTGCTACTCAAAGACGACTAATCCGCACATTGAGCGTCGCACCCCGCATGGGGTGCGTGGATTGAAATGTCCTGAACGGATGCGAATTTGACTCGCTCCAACGTCGCACCCCGCATGGGGTGCGTGGATTGAAATAGTGAGTCTTGCAAGCACTTGACGTTCTGAATAAGGTCGCACCCCGCATGGGGTGCGTGGATTGAAATACCGTGTGAAAGTGTTACTGCTTTAGTTTGATACTGTCGCACCCCGCATGGGGTGCGTGGATTGAAATTTGCCATGGTTGTTTACACCTCTTTCAAAATTGGTCGCACCCCGCATGGGGTGCGTGGATTGAAATAAAATAAGGAATTACGCTATAACCAGACCCGTAACCGTCGCACCCCGCATGGGGTGCGTGGATTGAAATATTCTGCCAATCTTGATACCGCTTGTCGGTTAACGTCGCACCCCGCATGGGGTGCGTGGATTGAAATCATCGTCCGAATTGAGCCACATTTTGCCACTTTGGTCGCACCCCGCATGGGGTGCGTGGATTGAAATTGAGATGACTCCTGCCGATCTGGCAGCGGTCACGGGTCGCACCCCGCATGGGGTGCGTGGATTGAAATGGCACGCGCATCTCGGTCAACGCGCATCAGTCTGTCGTCGCACCCCGCATGGGGTGCGTGGATTGAAATGCGAAGAAATGCAAAGGCGCAGAAATGAACCGAGCGTCGCACCCCGCATGGGGTGCGTGGATTGAAATACGAGCTGACCCACTCGACCGGACACCCTGACCGGGTCGCACCCCGCATGGGGTGCGTGGATTGAAATGCGCTGCGTCAGTCCCTCGCAAAAGCACAGCACCCGTCGCACCCCGCATGGGGTGCGTGGATTGAAATGCGCTGCGTCTGCGTGGAACGTTAAGTGCTGCTGTCGCACCCCGCATGGGGTGCGTGGATTGAAATAATCTCAGAAAGATTTCCGTTGACCAATGCACCGTCGCACCCCGCATGGGGTGCGTGGATTGAAATCGTAACCGTGCCGGAAAAGGCACAGTTTGAGAATGTCGCACCCCGCATGGGGTGCGTGGATTGAAATGTTATGACAATGATGATTGTTAATAATTACCAAAAGTCGCACCCCGCATGGGGTGCGTGGATTGAAATAACCGTGTGCAGATAGTCCGCCGACAACCTGCGGTCGCACCCCGCATGGGGTGCGTGGATTGAAATCGGTGCGCCCTTCGCGCTGCGTCTGCGTGGAACGTGTCGCACCCCGCATGGGGTGCGTGGATTGAAATTCCGACAAGCACAAATATGTGCTTGTCTGGCAGGGTCGCACCCCGCATGGGGTGCGTGGATTGAAATTTGTACGCTGACTGCTGAAAACGCTTCTGTGCTGCGTCGCACCCCGCATGGGGTGCGTGGATTGAAATCACGATGTAATAACGCTTTTCCTCGCGATTGTAGTCGCACCCCGCATGGGGTGCGTGGATTGAAATTGGTTCGCCCGGCAGGCGGTACAGCTGCGGATAATAGTCGCACCCCGCATGGGGTGCGTGGATTGAAATTCAAATAGCGGTCACTTTGTCTGTGCGGTCAAAGGTCGCACCCCGCATGGGGTGCGTGGATTGAAATTCCGTCATCATTTGTCTAAGTGCCGTCCGATTTGGGTCGCACCCCGCATGGGGTGCGTGGATTGAAATAGTTAACAACGGAACAAATCAGCATGTTGCGCATGTCGCACCCCGCATGGGGTGCGTGGATTGAAATTTGTACTTTTGGTTAAGCACAGAAACCGTGCTCGTCGCACCCCGCATGGGGTGCGTGGATTGAAATTGTCAGCCTCAATGTTTGCTATCATGTCGCGCGATGTCGCACCCCGCATGGGGTGCGTGGATTGAAATCTTTTCTGTAATTGTCGAGCTGGATACACGTACACCCGTCGCACCCCGCATGGGGTGCGTGGATTGAAATTCTTTAACTGCATTAAATGCGTTAGATACCGCGTCGTCGCACCCCGCATGGGGTGCGTGGATTGAAATTGTCGAGCAAACTGCCGACGGCAAAGGCGTTTAAGGTCGCACCCCGCATGGGGTGCGTGGATTGAAATGGCATCGCGATCGTTAAAGGTAGTGCGGATGTAAGGTCGCACCCCGCATGGGGTGCGTGGATTGAAATCGACAGGCTGGTTGTTGTGACACATCAAAGCAACGTCGCACCCCGCATGGGGTGCGTGGATTGAAATCTCTCCGCTGCTGCCCATCGCGCCGCGGAGAATAGTCGCACCCCGCATGGGGTGCGTGGATTGAAATAATCGGCAGCTCATTTGCAAGGCTTTGCAGCTTCTTGTCGCACCCCGCATGGGGTGCGTGGATTGAAATGATAATCTCATCCGTTGTCATTTCGCGGATGATGTCGCACCCCGCATGGGGTGCGTGGATTGAAATGTTTTGAGGTTTGGCTGATTTTGTGAGAGCAATCGTCGCACCCCGCATGGGGTGCGTGGATTGAAATGTGCTACTCAAAGACGACTAATCCGCACATTGAGCGTCGCACCCCGCATGGGGTGCGTGGATTGAAATGTCCTGAACGGATGCGAATTTGACTCGCTCCAACGTCGCACCCCGCATGGGGTGCGTGGATTGAAATAGTGAGTCTTGCAAGCACTTGACGTTCTGAATAAGGTCGCACCCCGCATGGGGTGCGTGGATTGAAATACCGTGTGAAAGTGTTACTGCTTTAGTTCGATGCGTCGCACCCCGCATGGGGTGCGTGGATTGAAATAGTCATTCGCGCGTAGAATGCGCCACCAAGTGCCCGTCGCACCCCGCATGGGGTGCGTGGATTGAAATTGAGCTGTTAACGCTGGAAGCTGTCGAGAACTTTCGTCGCACCCCGCATGGGGTGCGTGGATTGAAATCGCAACGGTTGGAACTACGACACCAAGCTGACAACGTCGCACCCCGCATGGGGTGCGTGGATTGAAATCATACACATGTAGAGCCAATTTTACATTGTTTCCGTCGCACCCCGCATGGGGTGCGTGGATTGAAATTCGATTGCCCAAGACTCTTTCAGAGCCTCCGCAAAGTCGCACCCCGCATGGGGTGCGTGGATTGAAATCATCTTGGCTCACGCCAAGTTTGTAGCCCTGAACGTCGCACCCCGCATGGGGTGCGTGGATTGAAATATCGCGTGGGTTTACTCCACGTTTGGTGTGGTAGCCGTCGCACCCCGCATGGGGTGCGTGGATTGAAATTGGTTATGACGGATTGTCTCAGGTCACGGTATCCGGTCGCACCCCGCATGGGGTGCGTGGATTGAAATGTACTCATCCCGACACAGCGCGAGCCGAGTAAAATGTCGCACCCCGCATGGGGTGCGTGGATTGAAATATCCCCGTGTTTTCTCCGCCGATCGCATCAGCGAGTCGCACCCCGCATGGGGTGCGTGGATTGAAATACAGCTCTTGTTTAAAGCATCGGCAAAAGCGGCTGGTCGCACCCCGCATGGGGTGCGTGGATTGAAATCATGTGCAGCGTATCTTAGTGCAAGCCTGCGACTCGTCGCACCCCGCATGGGGTGCGTGGATTGAAATATCCCCGTGTTTTCTCCGCCGA
>OMNT01000544.1_pt1 | contig 39931 bp, 37 predicted proteins | sample 1672551 | NCBI WGS metagenome assembly OMNT01 (sample SAMEA3136698, study PRJEB25190) | human gut metagenome | reverse complement strand
GTCGTGGGCACGCGGCGGGGAAAGCAGGGGGATGACGGGCCGCCCGATTACGAGCGCCACCTCCTGCGCGAGCAGCTCCGCGTGGTCGAACCCCCGGCGTGCCCGGGCCTTGCGCGAGGCGGGGACGAACGTAACCCCTGCCACTTCGCTCGCAATCTCGGGGGAGAGGTAGCGTGCCATGTAGCGCGCCATCTCCGTTGCAAGTCGTTGCTCGCCCCCGTCCTTGTAGACGACAGCGATGCGCCGCGTGCTCTCGGCAAGTTCGAAGGGACTCGCGAGGCTCGAGAACGCCACGGCTTCTCGTCCCGTTGCGGCAAGCATCACGGGGTTGCACTCGGTGCACTGCGTATGCCCCCAGGGAGCGCCGCAGATGGGGCATGCACGCCAAAGGTCGATGAAGGGAAGTTCGCTTCTGCAGCGTTCGCATAAAAGTTCGCCGGGCTCATCGCAAATGGCGCAGCGGGTGGGCCAAAGCGTTTCCGCGACAGCCTGCGCCGCTGCCTCGGCGTAGAGGCGCGCGGTGTCGGCGAGGGGGCTTGTCGTGAAGACTGTCATGATATGGAGTGTAACGAGCGATCCTGACAGATGATGCGCACGAGCCTTGTCAAAACGCGGCGCGATGGAAACAGGGACGACTGCGCTTTTCCAATTATCTGCGGGGATTTTTGTCAACAATGCCAAGACTCTGTGGGTTTTCCCTTCAGGATTTCTCCGGGCGTGCGCATATTCCGCTTTCCGTTCGCTCCTGCAATTCGAAAAAACCTTGCAAGAACCCGGCAGGACCCCCCTGGTTTTTAGCCAAGGCGTCGTAGCTTCGCCGCGCTATTCGCGCCATCTTCCTTTTCTCGACATTGGTTATGTGCCAATGATACAAAAACTCACTCCTATATTGGTTTTTGGGTACATACTCATCTCTTCTCGCGCTTCCTATACTTCATGGCAGAGAGGGACCTGACGGGGGTCTCCATCGAGGAGGAGAGAGGGCGAGAAGATGAAGTTCAACGAGAATCTCTATCGCAAGGAAAAGCACTGGAAGGAAGGGGAGTTCGACGTTTACCGCAACATGCAATGGACGGGCCCTGGCTGCCACGAAGGTTGCGGCGTGCTGTTCTACGTCAAGGACGGTAAGGTCGACCACATCGAGGGCGACCCCAATGATGAGTTCAGCCGCGGCCGTCTGTGCATGCGCTGCCTGAACATGGTCGACGAAGCCATCAACAACCCGACTCGTTTGGGCCATCCCTTGAAGCGCGTGGGTAAGCGCGGCGAGAACAAGTGGGAGCAGATTTCCTGGGATGAGGCGTACGACATGATCGAGGAGCATGTCCGCGCTGCCTGGGACGAGATCGGCCCCGAGGCCATCATCGCCCTTGAGGGAACGGGCCGCAACGTCGTGTGGCAAATCCCTCTGCTTGAGTACTCTGCGTTCAAGGGTCCGAACTTCGGTTGTGGCTTCCTCTCTGGCGACTCGTGCTACCTGCCGCGCTGCTCGGCTTCCGTGGGCGTTATGGGCGGCCCTGCCGTCGTCGACTGCGGCCAGTACGACCCGCGTCGTTACGATAATCCCGAGTACAAGTTCCCCGAGGTCATCCTCCAGTGGGGCTGCAATGCCGTCAAGACCAACGCTGATGGCTTCCTCGGCCACTGGCTTGTCGACTGCATGAAGGAAGGCGGCTCTAAACTCATCAACGTCGACCCGCGCGTCACCTGGATGGGTTCGCGTGCCGAGTACAACATCCAGCCGCGACCCGGCACCGACGCTGCCGTCGCGATGGCTATGATCAACGTGATCATCGAGGAGGACCTCTACGATCACGATTTCGTCGAGAATTGGTGCTACGGCTTTGATGCGTTGCGTGATGAGATGAAGGACAAGACCCCCGAATGGGCTGCCGCAATTGCCCAGGTTGACGCCGATGATATCCGCGGGGCGGCTCGCCTTTATGCATCTGGTAAGCCCTCGGCCTTCCATTGGGGCCTTTCGACCGACATGACGCCGAACGGCGTTGGCCAGGCGCACGCGTTCATGGTGCTCGAAGGCATCACTGGCAACGTCGATGTGCCCGGCGGCAACTACCTGGCGACCGGCCCCTATGGCGTCGACGCCCTGTACGGCTGCGGCTACAATTACTTCATCTCGCCCGAACTTCAGGAGAAGCGCATCGGCGTCGAGAAGTACCCGATGCACAAGTACGGCGCTGCGGCCTGCGCTGTAGGCGATGAGATCCTGCTTCAGCTCGAGACCGAGCAGCCATATCAGATCAAGGTTATGTACCTTGCAGGCACGAATCCCATCGTGAACATGGCTGCTGAGGCTCCGCGCGTTTACAAGGCGATGCTCAACTGCCCGTTCATCGTGGTTGCCGATATGTGGATGACCCCGACCGCGACTGCCTGCGCTGACCTCGTCCTGCCTGTTGCCATGAGCTGCGAGCGCGACTCCTTCCGCGAATGGTGGACCCCGAGCCGTGCGATCACCAAGATCACCCAATACGAGGAAGCGAAGTCCGACGAGGAGATTCTCGTTGACCTCTCCCTGCGCTTGAACGGCGACAACGTGCCGTGGCACGATGTCGAGTCCCTGCTCAACTGGGTGCTGGCAAAGGACGACGCACCGCGCACCTGGACCGAACTTAAAGACATGATGTACGAGTACAACTTCCAGGGCTACCGCCGTTACGAGTCGGGCAAGCTTCGCCCCGACGGACAGCCTGGATTCAACACGATGACGGGCAAGCTCGAACTTCAAAGCTGCCTTCTGGGTGCGCTCGGCTACCACGACCTGCCGTATTTCGAGGAGCCGCCCGAGAGCCCCGTTTCGGCGCCCGAACTCTACAAGGAGTATCCGCTCGTGCTCACCACCGGCAAACGCCACTGGGAATTCTTCCACTCTGAGCATCGCAATATGCCCACGATGCGCGAATTCCGCCCCGAGCCGACCTTCGACATCAACCCGGTTGACGCCGAGAAGTACGGTATCGAAGACGGGCAATGGGTGTGGATTGAGAATCAGCGCGGCCGCTGCCGCCAGATCGCCCACCTGGTGCCGACGATGAAGGAAGGAACCATCTGCGCCGATCATGGCTGGTCGTTCCCCGAAACCGAGGAAGCGGCGCCGAACCTGCAGGGCATCTGGGACGTCAATATCAACAATCTGACCACCCAGTGCGTGGTCGGCGAAACCGGCTATGGCGCGCCCTATCGCTGTCTGCTGTGCAAGATCTACCCGGTGACTGAAGAGAACAGCAAGGTGACGCCTACCCAGGTCGTTGCCCAGATGATCGCGGATGCGGAATAGGAGGAGCAGGAAATGAGCGCAAACGGCCTTTTCATCAACTACGAGTTCTGCACCGGCTGCCACAGCTGCGAGGTGGCGTGCAAGAAGGAGCATAAGCTTCCCAAGGGTCAGTTCGGCATGCACGTGCTGCAGGACGGACCGCGCCAGATGCTCGATGGCAAATGGGAGTTCACTTACATCCCGTACCCCTCGCACCAGTGCGACCTGTGCGCTGAGCGTACGGCGGAGGGGCGCCTTCCCACCTGCGTGCATCACTGCCAGGCGGGCGTCATGGAATACGGGCCGCTCGAAGAGCTTGTGAAATACGCCGAGAAGTACCCGAAGTCGATGATTTACTCGCTGTAGAGAAGCACTAGCTTCACGGCGACCTCGCCTGATGCAAGCCGGCTTTGCTCGCTTCGCGCGCGCGGGCCGGCTTGTGTCGTCGATGGCGAGCCGTATCCGTCAGAGCGCCTGTCGGCCGTTCCTCGTGTGCGGGCCGACTTGCGTCGCGGGAAAGGAATCTTGCCATGGGCTGTATGAGCTGCAATCCCTTTTGCGGGAAGTGCCGGCCGCCTCATCCCAAGCCAGTCGTCTGCAAGGCGTGCGGCAGGCTCGTGATGCGCGGTCGCTACGAGAAGTGGGTATGCCCCCGCTGCGGCGCCGCCCTGCCTCCTCGCGAGCGACTCCGTTGCAATTGGACGGGCCTTTTGTGCGACATCCCCTGCATGTACAATGTGCGCGAGAATCCGGCGGGCGCGCTCCATCCCTGCAGATGGCCGGACGGCAACCATCTCTATAAAGGCTGATTCGGGGCGAGGCAGTCTGGGATTTGGTAATGTGGGCCCGTTAATCCATGATTCCGAAAAGGTAGTGAAGGAAGAGACGTGTGTCGCAATTGTCCAGGTCGATTCGGTAGTCGGTTTTGATTTTGTTGAGCCGATACACTACGGTATTACGATGCATGTTCAAAAGCTCGGCCGTCTTCTTCACGCTGCGGTCGAAATAGAGGTAGATCTTCAAGAGGCCGAAATCGTTGGTCCCGTTCTCCTCGTCGGCGCGGCGGAGCCTGCTCACGAGATTGGGGGATGCGGCGTACTTCGCGATGAACTCGGCGGTGTCAGCGTACGGATCAACCAGGTAGCAGGGGAAATAGCGGTTGAATCGGAAGACGCAGTCGATGTAGGGCTCGCTGGACTGCAAGGCGAGGTACTTCGAATAGTTCTTCTGGCCGTACTCCAGGGCAACATCCGCTTCCATGCGCCCCATATGGCAGTACTCGAGCAGGTCGAAACGCGAGGAAAGCCCTATCTTCGCCTTAAGGCGGGAAACTGCCTCGAACAGCGCTTCTTCCATGCTGGCAATCTTCTTTGAACTTCGCTTTGCCGAAATCATCAGTACATAGATGCGTTGGTCGGCTATCACGGTGCGGCACGCTTGGAGCCTCGTGCGAATCTGATGTGCGATGTGCGCGACGCCGCCGCACTCTTCGGCGCCCGTGATTACCGCTATCTCGAAAACCCCCTCGACCGGCAGGCCGAACAGGCGAGCCTTCTCTTTGAAATCGTAGGGGTCGTGGATGTTGTCGTTCAGTATCGACGAAAGAAACGCCGCCCCTTTATCTCGCGAGGGGAGGGTCGTTTGCCAAAATCGATCGAGGCAAGTACCGATTTGGTCGGCAAGCAGGTTAAACAGGAACTGCTGCCAAGGCTTGAATGTTTCGGAAGAGACCATAACGAGATGCGCGGCATAATTTCCCCCGAGGCGATATATCCGCGACATGTTGGGGAGTGGGTTGATGGCGTTGCCTCCCTGGTCGAGGTGGCTTTTGTTCTGCGTATGCCAGCGCTGGTCTTGGGCGAGGCGCTCGATTTGGGGGATCATCGAGGTCGGATAGCTTCCCGTCTCGATGAGCGCGCGGCTCATGTCGTCGAGCGGAGGGAAGTGCGGTGTCGCGGCGACGCGCGCATAGAGAGCATCGGAGAGGGCGATGTATTTCCCTAGCACTTTCTCGCTCAGGTCAATGAGCTGCTGGGTCGAGCAATTGGAGAGGACAAGGCGTGACATCTTGGCATCCCATTCCCGGATGCCCACGAGGTAGCGGTTGACCGTACTGCAGACAGCGGCGGGGGAAAGTGAGGTGACGACGAGGGGAAACGCTGCTCGTTCGCTATCGACTGCCGGGTCCTTCGCGTCGTCGGCTGCGGTGACCGCGAGAACTGGGCGTGTTTGGCCGTCGCCTGCCATCTTGAGCGCCTGACTGAAGGAAGCGACGAGAAGCGCCTGCTCTCCGTCGTCCTCTTCGATTGCCGAGGTGTCGCTGCTGGCATAGGAAAACGTGCGCAGGGCCCAATCGGGAGGGACCTCGATGGGCACGCCCGCCTTCTCGAGGCAGGGTTCGATGATGCTGAGTGGGAAAAGCATGGAAGGCCCCCTTATGGCATGCGGCTTTCGCTTCGCTGCGCTTTCGTTTGCCCCCATATTACCCCAAGCGTCTTCGTTTCCCGCTTCCATGTGGAATGATGTGTGTGCTTCTATTCGCTGTTGCCGTTCTGCTACACTGAAACGTGCTTCTTTCGGGTCTGTAGTTGCGGAAACGCTCCGAGCGTTTCTCAGTCCAAGGCAGACGCGGTCGAAAGGATCCACGTAAGTTGCGCGTTTTGCGCGCAGCGAGCATGGCGCGTCCTAGAGGTAAGTCGCACCGCCCGATCCCATTTTCGTGCGGCACAAGGCCGCCGCGGGCGAGAGGTACTATGGGTGCAAGCTCACGACCCAGTGCGCGAGTGTGGGGGCAAAGACTAGGTCAGCCGAAAGAAGCGCATGAAAAGGAACAGACGGAGGTTACGGTGACGAAGCGTTTTCGGAAAGCTATCCTTTGCGTGGCGATCGGTTGCGCCATGGCTCTTGCGTTCGCAATGACGGGCTGCTCGACCGATTCCACTTACGAGCCCGAGACGAAGACCCCTCAGGTTCAATCGCCGACCATTAAGGAAGCCGGCGTTTTGCGCGTCGGTGTAAATACGGGCCGCGCCCCGCTCGCCGGCATGTCGGGCAACAAGATCGTTGGTATCGACGTCGACGTGGCGGCCGCCATCGCGGACAGTCTCGGCCTGAAGCTCTCCATCGTCGATACAGGCAGTGATCCCGAAGGCGCGCTCAAGGATGGGTCGGTCGACATCGTGCTCGGCATCGACAAGTCCTCGACTGATGGTTCGTTCTGGAAATCCGACTCTTATCTGCCCACGGGCATCGCGCTGTTCGCCATGTCCGAGAACGCCGCTGTCCCGACTGCGACGACCGGTGCCAAGTTCGCCGCGCAGGTTTCCTCCACGAGCGCTTGGGCCGTCATGAACGAGTTCGGCGACACGTCGCTCACCTCCACTTCCAGCCCGAAAGAGGCGTTTGCGGCTTTGAGCTCGGGGCAGGTGCAATACGTTGCCGCCGATGCGGTCATCGGCAAGTACTATGCGAACGGGTCGAACATCAACGCGAGCATTATCGCGCTCATGCAGCAGCCGAGTGGCTATTGCGTCGGTGTGCTTGATAGCAACTCGGACTTGAAGGCCGCCATCGCCAACGCCGTGAGCTCTCTGAACTCCAACGGGGTGATGAGTGTTATCCAGTCGAAGTGGCTAGGCGGCAACATGGACCTCTCGTCGGTGAAGCTCACCGCCGGGGCGACATCGGGCGCGAAGGCGAAATCTGACTCGACGACGAACGGCGCGACCTCGACCGACGCAGCGTCTGCTGGTGCGAGCGCGCAGGGTGCTACCTCGACTGATACGACGTCGGGAGCCGCGTCCTCGGCTGGGTCGAACGCCGTGAAGGCTTTGTAAGCTGCACCTCCTCAGGTGGCGGCTTGCCATTGCCCGATTCGCAACTCACAAGTGGAAATGCTTCATTAGTTGAAACGCCTCCTTTCGGAGGCGTTTCGCATTTAGTGCAGCGATTTCGTGCCAGAATCTCTTCAATTCGATGTACTTTTCCGACTCGCAATGCGGGCTTGAATCATGCGGGCGCGGTTGGGCACGCCTCGGGCGCAGGCGCTTGCGGCCCGCACCCGGCATGGCGAAACCCTACTCTCCAAGCAAGTCCACCACAGTGAAGTCGGCCTTCGCGCTCTCGATGATCTCGCGGTTGCCGAACACGCAGGCGATGTTCTTGCTCGCCGCCTGGCTCACGGCGTCTCCGAGCGCCCGCACCTCTTCGATGGTCGCATTTGCTACCTGCGAACGCGTGACCAGGCGCTCTGCCGGGTCGATATGCGCGAACACGTAGCTGTCCTGGCGCCGCGCGAGCTCGCGGGGCTTCAATGGCGCGTCGAGGCCCGCGACGGTCGAGACGATGTAGCCGTCCATCTCCGCCTCGCTCGGGCTGAAATCGGAAAGCCACGCGCCTGCCGCGCGGAAGCGCTCGAGGGTCTCGTCGACATGCGGGTCGCGATACGAGTAGAAGCGCAGGTTGCCCGTGCGGGTGGGCGAGAACCCTGCTCCGTAGGCGCCGCCCTTCACGCGCACCTCGTTCCACAAAAAGTCGTAGGATAGCGCCCTCGACGCCACGAGCCAGGCGCCCGAGTAGGGGACTCCGAGCAAGCGGCGGTCGAAGCCGAGCGCGGTGTAGGTCACGTCCGTCGGCACGGCGAACGCCTCACCGGTTGCGGGGACCTGCGGTTCGGGCACGACGAGGCGCGCCGTGCAGCCCGGCTCCTCGGTGCGGCCCGTGGCCATTCCCGCGCCCATCACGCGGTTAAAATCGTCGTCCTTGCCCGTGAAGCCGATCGTGCAGTTGTCGTCGGTGAAGATGCGGCGCGCCACTTCGGCAAGCTTCGCGGCGAGGGCTTGTTTCTCATCGTCGAACGTGGCGAGCGTGCGCTTCAGGAACCGATAGAACCCCACTCCGCCGATCTGCTCGCGCACGACGGCGGCGGGCAGGTAGTAGGACGCGACGTGCGCCATCGCCGCAGTGTGCCCGGCGTTCGCGAAATTCTGCTCCATGCTGACGCGTTTCTGCACGAGGATGTCGCGGATCTTGCCGAAGTCGTCGTAAAGTGTCTCTTCGATGATCTCACTCGGCAGCGTCGCCGCCCACTCGGCGTTCTCGGCGAGCGTCGAGCACGACACGGTCAGCTTCGGGGAAAGTGCGCTGCGGTCGTCTTCCCGCTCGTGCACCTCGGTGTAGAAGGCGAGGTTTCCGAGCTTCGCCTGCGTGAGCGTGTCGATCTCCGTCGCGGTGTGCTTGCTCGTCGCAAGCTTGCCGAGCACCATGGCGAGAAGCTTCGCGTAGGGTAGCTCCTCGAAGGCAAGGCGCTCCAGGCCGTAGTAGCGATACGCGTACACGATGCCGCGCGTCGCCACATCGTGCCTGATCACGGGAATCTCTCCCGATTCGTCGAGGCGGAAAGCGGGCTCTGCGGGCGCTTGCTCGATGTCGCTTGCGCGCATGCGGGGAAGGGTCGCGAGCGCTTCGGGCGAGTCGGGCTCCTCCTGTGCACGGCGAAGGGCGGCGACGTCGGCTTCGATCGCGGCGATCCGCTCGTCGTCGAGCTCGCGTTCCATCTGGGCCAAGCGGGTGGCCGCGGCATCGTCGTCATCGGGGGCCTTGTCAACAGGCACGACCTCCGCGTCGGCCACGTGGTCGTTCTCCAGGAACACCTCGCGAATCAGTTGCTCGAAGTAGCCCTCGTCGAGCTTCTTGCGCAGGCTTTCGAACGCATCCTCGTAGCGCAGATAATCGAGCGCGGCATCGTCGTCGTAGAGCCAGCCGGCCATGCACGAGCACGCGAGCGCCACGCCGTCGGCGATCCCGAAGTTCTGCTCGCGCATCACGAACTCGGCATGCGAGAGAGCAGCCGCCACCACGTCGTGGTCGAGCGCGCCGTCCGCAAGCTCTGTAAGCACACGAGAAAGCGCAGGTCGCAGGCGCTCGGCGGCGTCTTCCTCAAGGCCTTTTGCCTGCACGACGGCAAAAGGCTGCAACATGGCGTCGGCCATGTAGGCGACGATGTCGCAGGCGAGGTTCTCGTCGAGCAGCGCGCGCTTCGCAGGCGCTTCGTTCGAGCCGAAGATCGCGTCGAGCAGGATGTCCATTGCGATCATGCGCTCTCTGTCCGCAGCGGTTCCCGCCACGAAGCCGACCGCGCAGCAGGCGTTCTTGGGCGCCGTCTTCATGGGCGTCTTGTTCCCGAACGACATGACGGGCGCCTGCAGCTCGAGCGGGTTCGGCGCACCATCGGCGCCTGCCTCGGCGGCATCGGGCGCGAGATAGCGCTCGTCGAGGAAAGCGAGGAATCTCTCGATATCCATGTTCCCGTAGAGCACGATTTTCGCGTTGGCCAGGTTGTAGTGGCGGCGGTGGGTGTCGAGGAACTCCTCGTAGGAAAGCGTCGGGATGGCGGAGGGCTTGCCGCCCGACTCGAAGCGGTACGCCGTGTCGGGGAACAGCGCCGCCGAAAGCTCGTCGTAGAGAATCGACTCGGAGTCGGAGAGCGCGCCTTTCATCTCGTTATACACCACACCGTTGTAGGCGAGCTTGCCCGAGCCCTCCTCGCCGGCGAGTTCCACATGCCAGCCTTCCTGCTCGAAGATCGCGCGCTTGTGGAAGATGGCGGGGTGCAGCACGGCGTCGAGGTAGACGTCCATGAGGTTCAAAAGATCTTGCTCATTGGTGCTCGCCACGGGGTAGATCGTCTTGTCGGGGTAGGTCATGGCGTTCAAGAACGTCTGCATCGAGCTTTTGAGCAGGTTTACGAAGGGCTCTTTTACGGGAAACTTGTCCGAGCCGCAAAGTACCGAGTGCTCGAGGATGTGGAAGACGCCCGTGTCGTTGGCGGGCGGTGTCTTGAAAGCGATCGAGAACGCCTTGTTCGCGTCGTCGTTTTGCAGGTAGAGCAGCTGCGCGTGCGAGGCGTTGTGGTCGAGCACGTAGGCGCGCCCGTCGATTTCGGGCAGGTCGGAGGTGGTGCGCACGGTGAACCCGTGCACGGTTTTACAAGGGGTGAGTTCCATAGGACGTCTTTCTCGGAAGGGCTTCTCGTTCGCCTCCTATTGTCGCACAACGCGCCCCGCCGCCTGGGGGCAACGTGGATATATCGCAGGGAAGACGCAACGGCTTGGGCCAATCATCTATAATCGTGCAAAGACGACGGAAAGGATAAGGCCGTGACTGGAGACGCCCAAAAATTCTCGCATATCAGCGTTGCGTCCGACGACGAGGACGATGTTGTGATCGAAGCGGGCGCCCCCCGTTTTCGCAGCCATGGGGAAGGTGTGTCCGCAGCGCAGCCCGCAGGAGGCGAGGCGGCAGCGAGCGCGGCGAACAAGACGTCCGTGGTTGACGGTGGGGAAGGCTTCGCCGATCGCGCTTCGGCAGGTGCCGCTCCCGCCGAGAGGGTTTCCACCCCTGCTCCCGAGCGTGCCGCGAAAGCCGACAAGCCTGCTCGCAAGGCGCCCGCCCCTGCTCGCAAGGGTTACGAGGAGACGACGCTTGCGGACCTCGAGGACACCAAGATGTCCGGCATGCAGAAGGGCATCATCGCGGTGGCCCTCATAGGGATTGTCGCATTCATCGTGTACTACGTAGCGTTCATGGGCTAGAAGGGTCTGTGACCTGCGAAGAGATTGAAAGGTATCGCAATGCCGAAACACACTGGAAAAGCAACAGAAGGCAGAGACGATCAGGCGATGCGCAAAGGCGAGGTCGATCGCTCGAACGACATCGGATTGACCCAGGCGTTCGCGCCCATAGGCGATGACGGCTGGTCGGAAGGGGGCCGGCACGCCTATTCCGGCGAGGAGGGCGAGATAGCCTTCGAGGAAGACGCCTTCGCGGACGATAAGCCAGGGAGGACGGACCGCTTTGCCCCGATTGCGGGCAACGACCCCTACGCAGCCGATGCGTGGGACGCGCAGGACGGCTCTTCCGATGCGGGCGCGCCACTTGACGCGGATGATGCTTATACCGCAGGCGATGCACGCGGCTCTTCTCAGGGGGCACACGCAGGCGGCTTCAGCTACAAAGGCGACGACGAGGACGAATACCCCGATGCGCTCGAGAGCCTTGAGCCCGTGGTCGAGCCCTCGACGTTCGACCCCGACGTTCCCGCCGACCCCGCTCCCGCGCGCGGGCGCCACTCTTCGGCTGCAAAGGAGGAAATCCCCTCCTACATGCGCAAATCGCGCCGCATGCGCCGCATCCTCATTGTTGTCGTGGTGCTACTCGTGCTTCTGCTCGCCGCCGGCGGGTACTTTGCCGTCCGCCTGTTCCAAACCGCGCAGACGGCCGCCTACCAGCAGACCCAGCAGCAGCAATCGAATCAGGATACGAGCTCGCTGCAGGCGGGAAGCGAAGGCAACGACGCCACGTCGACCGTGAAGAAGACGAGCGCGCCGAACTTGACCGAGCTTTTGGGCTGCACGCAAGACGATGCGCTCGCCAAGGTTGGTCGTGGCGCTCAGGTTACTGTGTCGAACGAGGTCAACGAGGAGGGCAACCCCATCAAGACCGAAGTTCGCGTGGCCTTGACCGACGAGCCTGCCGACACGCGCACGGGCACGCCGACGCTGTATCTGGGCCTCGACGAGGACGGGGCGGTCGTTCAGGCGGGCTATTCCGCCGGTACGGCGTCGCTTGGCTACGGCACGCTCTCGTTCTCAGACGCGGTGAAAAACGAGTCGATCATCGAGAAGACGCTTCAGGAGGCGGGCATTTCCGTCCCCGCGGGCACGGTGTCGCTCCCGGCCGACAAGACGGAGTATTCCACCTACGCGTCGGACGGAACCACGCTGGTGAAGGAGTATTGCCCGTTCTCGGGCGACATCGACATCAACGGCGTCTCCCATACGTGGTCGGCGGTTCTTTCCTATGACTACTCGGTGGCGAACGCGTCGGGCAACCTCGCCGACACGATCCGCATCATTTATGTGTACATCAATGCATAAATAGCAAATGAGCCCTTGCGTTTGCCGCGCGAGGGCTCTATACTGTAACAGCTGTATTCAAGCGAGGGCGAAAGCTCTCCACCTGTTTCGGCGCTTCGGCTGCTGATGGGTCGCTTCAATAACGTGCCTTGCGCACATCCTTTGAATTGCGAAACCCGCGGCCGTGCCTGCGGGTTTTTTGTTGCGCACAAGCGCAAGAGGAAGGAAGGTGAGCGCGATAGCTGCTCAGGAGCCACGGCTCAATGACGAGATCACTGCACGTGAATGCCGTCTGATCGGCTTTGACGGAGCGCAGCTGGGAATCTACACGGTGGCGCAAGCTCAGCGCGTCGCGGATGACCAGAATCTCGACTTGGTCGAGATCGCCCCGAACGCCGAGCCGCCGGTCTGCCGCATCATGGACTACGGAAAGTTCAAGTACGACCAGGCCATCAAGGCAAAGCAGGCTCGCAAGAACCAGAGCAAGATCGAGACCAAGGAAATGAAGTTCCGCCCGAAGATCGACGTGGGCGACTACACCACCAAGAAGAAGCATGTGCTTCGCTTCTTGGACGCGGGGAACAAGGTGAAGATCACCATCATGTTCCGCGGTCGCGAAATGGCTCACCCCGAACAGGGTCTTTCCATTCTCGAGCGTTTGGCTGACGACCTCAAAGACGTAGCAGTCGTCGAGAACCAGCCCAAGATGGAAGGGCGCAACATGCACATGCTCATCGCTCCTTTGCCCGGTGCGGCGAAGAAGAAAAAAGAGACCAACAAGAAAGCAGAAGGAAAGGACGAATAATGCCTAAGATGAAAACCCACCGCGGTACCGCCAAGCGTTTCCGCGTCACCGGTTCCGGCAAGATCATGCGTGCGAAGGCTTTCAAGAGCCACATCCTCACCAAGAAGAGCCAGAAGCGCAAGCGCAACTTCCGCAACGAGACCGAGCTCTCCAAGGCAGACGCCAAGGTCGTCGGCCGCAATCTCGGCATCCGCTAGTTCGTTTTCAGTTCTTTAAGGAGATAATACTATGGCACGCATCAAGCGTTCTATCCACGCCCGCAAAAAGCGCCGCACCGTTCTCAGCCGTGCAAAGGGTTACTACGGCGCGAAGTCCCGTTCTTACCGTGCAGCGAAGCAGCAGGTCCAGCATTCGCTTCAGTACATGTACCGCGATCGCCGCAACAAGAAGCGCAACATCCGTCGCCTTTGGATCACCCGCATCAACGCTGCTGCCCGCATCAACGGCCTGTCCTACTCCGTGTTCATGAACGGCCTCAAGAAGGCCGGCGTCGAGCTCGACCGCAAGGTGCTCGCCGACATGGCTGTGAACGACCCTGCCGCTTTCACCGCTGTGGTCGAGGTTGCCAAGAAGGCCCTGTAAGTCCAGCTTACGCGCTCATATCGCAATCACTGAGAAGCCGAGGAATTCCTCGGCTTCTTTATTTTTGGGGAAGGGGGCTGCTGGCGCGTGCACCGCTATCTTAGCGTGCTTCTGTTTCCCTAAGCTGCTGAAGGTCGAGGGCTACGACTTCGGCGGCGAAGGCGGCGATGCGTGCGTAGAAGTCGTCGCCCGCAACGGCCGCCATCTCTGCGAGGCGCGATGCCCAACGGGAAAGATGCTGCTCGAGGAATTGTTTTGCCAAGTGGAGGTTTGCCTGCGCCGACGAGGAGTCGCCTGCCTCTGCTGCGCGGGCGGCGCCATCGTGGAGATAGGACATGAACGCCAGTTCGCTTGCGAAAGCATCGGGAGACAGCGTCGATACTGCGATGTCATAGCCTGTGAGCTTGTGGTAGTCGAACCCCGCCTTCTCGTAGCAGGCGATGGCGTGCGCCTTGCGCGAAGGGACGGGGCTTGCGTACTCGATGCGCCCATCCACGACGCCCGAGTTCCAGACACTACTTTCCGACCAGGCAATATGGTAAGCACTCGACGAGACGAAGAAGCGGTTGTAGAAGCGTTGCTCCAAATCAGACGATGCCTCGACGCTTGCGAACCGGTCATCTCCCATGGCGGAGGCGATGCGATCGAGGTCGGTGATGACGGTGGAGCTGGGGATATTGAGCAGCGCTTCTGCAACTGCTTCGTAGACGGTGTTCATGCCGCGGGATGCTTGGCTTGTGGCAGCGAGGGCCTGGGAATCGATGCTCATGATGCAACCTTTCTGCTGAACACTTATACCGAACCGCGGGGCCCAGAAGAGCCCCGCGGTGGAGGGTGGGCGAACTATCCCAAGGCTACGGAGATTGCCGCCATGACGATCAGGTAGCGCAGCATGAAGCCGCCGATCAGGACTCCGACCTCGCCTGCGATCGTGAGCCCAGGCTGCTGTATGAGCGATTTCTTCTCCTGCATCGACTTGTGGAGCGCCTGTGCGAACGGGAATACAAGCCCGACGATGACGAACAGGACCCAGAATGCCAGCGCGTAGCCTCCGGTGAGCAGGTTCGCGACCGAGGCTTTCGCCGCTGCCGCAGCCGAGCCGCCCGTGATGGCCACTGTGCCGAGAAGCGCGATCACGAGGAGCGCCTCCAGCACAGGCAGAACCATGCCGGACTTCACGGTAAAGCCGATGTTCGTGATCTCGTCATGAGCCTTCCCATGCGCGATGACCAAGACGAGTGCGAATCCGGTCGAAGTTGCCGACACCAGGAACAGGACCGGCAGGATGATCGGGTGCCACAGGGGGAACGCGACGGATGCGTCACCTAGAAGCACACCGGTGTAGGCGGCGACGCACACGGCCAAGATCATGCCGATGATGTCGAGCGCGCGAGGCGTCGATTTCTTCACGATCATGATGATCGCGTCGATCGCCGCTACCACGATGAACAGCGCCAAGATGATGACGCCCCAGGCCATGACCGACCCCAGGTTGCTAACGAGGTAGAAGAATCTCAGCGGGTTCATCAGTCCCGCATGCGCATCGACGACCAGAAGCAGGGTGCCTACGGCCACGCAGACCGGGCCTGCGATAAAGCCGATCGTCTTGATTTTCGGACAGGGTTTCTTCGCCATGCTCGCGATGCCGGAGAGCACGAATGCGCCGGCGCCCATACCTGCCAAGAACAGATACAGAGCAATCATCCAATTCCATACCATGACGTATCACCCCTCGTAGTGCCGCAAGACGTTGCCGCCCTTGTGAACTGCGGAGGCAACGGGCATTGCGAGCGTATCGTCGAGCCCAATGTAGTAGACATGGGGTGAAAGTCCCAGGTCGGGATAGAGCGTCTCGGTCTTGCTCGCGGCAAGCTTCTTCGAGATGTCACTCTCGGGGTCGTTCAGGTCGCCGAACATGCGAGCGTGCGTGATGCACGTTCCCACGCAGGCGGGGAGCATTCCCTTGCTGGTGCGGTGCTCACAGAAGGTGCACTTCTCCACCTCGCCCGAAGGCAGCTGGTAGCGCACCTGGTAGGGGCACGCGGCCATGCAGTACTTGCATCCGATGCAGCGCTCGGGGTCGACGACGATCGCGCCGTCCTCGGTGCGATGGCTTGCCTGGGTCGGGCACACCTTCACACAGGGGGCATCCTCGCAGTGGTTGCACAGTTTCGGGATGTTCGCGCGCTTGATCTGCCCATCGGCTTCGACGTCGAAGCTCTCGATCCAGGTGTTGAAGCAGCCGATCTGCACCTCGTTTTCCTGCTTGCACGCCACAGCGCAGGCGTTGCATCCCACGCAGAGGGACAGATCGATCAGCATTCCAAGTTTTTTCTCACTCATCGTTTATCCCTCCTTTAGGCTTTCTCGATCTTGTACATGCCGCCCGAGCGTCCAGGAGAGGTTCCCTCGGGGTCTGCCAGGGGATAGATCTCGCTGATCGTCGGGTCGAGCATCGTCTGCAGGTGAATGCCCGAGCCGATTGCCGGGTCGCCCTTGCGGGTTTCCTCTCCTTCGATGGCGACATCCTGCGCACCGTAGGCGCGATGCCCGTAGCCGTATGCCACGCCGAAGGTGCCTTCGGCGATGCCGCCGCGAACCATGGCCTCGCCTTCCATCACGTCACCCGAAGGGTTCGTGATCTTGATGGTGTCGCCATCTTTGATGCCGAGCGCCTTCGCGTCGTCGCGGTTGAGCTCGAGGTAGTTGTGGTCGCACAAGTCGCGCATGATCGGGCTGTTGGCCAAGAAGGAGATCGAACGAAAGCGCGGCTTGTAGTTCGTCGAGCGGAACGGGTATTCCTCGCGAGAGTAATGGTCTTCGAGCGTGGAGTTGTCGGCGAAGCGCTCGGGGTCGTTGGTAAGCGTGCCTGAGAGCTTTTCCCCGGTGTAGGGGTTCGTGTCGGTTGCCTTGCGGTTGCTGTAGAAGTGCGTCAGGTTATCGGTGGCGTACTTGATGGCGCCGTTCTTGCCGATGCAGTCCTCCATGGGCCAGAAGCGGCCGCCGCGCGAGAGCACGTTCAAAACCTTCGGCCATTCCTCTTCGCTCACGGCGTTCTTCCATGCTTCGGGAAGGTTGTCGAGCGCCTGCAGCTTCATGTCTTCCGCGGCGACATCGTCGACGGGAGTGGTGTCGTAGGCGAGGTTGGCAACGGCCTTCAAGAAGAAGTCGCACGCGTCGTTGAGCGGCCAGGTCTTGCCGTCGACGTCGGTCACGGCGTTGTCGCCGAAGCCGGGCATGTCGCACACCTTGGCAACGTCGCAGCAGAACGCCTCGAAGCTTGCATGGCGACCGCCCGAGATCTCGATGGTCTCAGGAGTCTTCGCGGGCCAGCGAACGGAGTTGCCCTTGCTCTTGAAGAAGCCCTCGTTCGTGACCACGCCGAAGCTCTCGAAGGGGTTCGTGTCGGGCACGATGTAGTCGGCGTACTGCGCATGTTCGCCGATGACGACGTCGCAAGCGATGTGCAGCGGGATGATAGAGGTGTCCTTCATGCGCTCGAGCACGGAGTCGCGCAGAAGGCCGGAGGTCGCCTGGAGGGTGTTGGTCATCCAGGACATGACGATCTTCGCCTGATAGGGGTACTTGCACAGCGCCGAGATGAGCGCCTGGTTGTCCGAGACGCCGGTGTGGCTGAACCAGGGAAGCAGCGGCTTCGGGTCGGTTTCGCCTGCGGCGATGCGGTTTTTGTACTCGTCGGTCTTCTTCCAGACGCGCTTCGTGCGGCCGATGTTCTGGCAGGTCTTCCCATCGGCGAGCGTCGGTTTGCCCGCGATGGTGGAAAGCTTGTAGCGCTTGCCGTCGGCGGTGGTAGCGGCTCCGATGCGACGGGCAACCATGCCGCCGAGCATCTGGTTCGAGCCGATGAGAGCGTTCAAGATCGTGTAGGCGGCCATGGAACTCACGCCGTTGGCGGCAGCGGTCGAGCCGAGGCCCGTCGTCGCGGCCTTGACGCCGTGGGAGGTGAACTCGCGCGCAACGTCTTCGATCGTTTCGCGCGGCACGCCGCAGATCTCGGCGTACTCGTCCATGGTGTTCGAGAAAGCGCTGTCCTTGAGGTAGAGGAACGCGGAGCGGACCTTGATGCCGTTCACTTCGCCTTCGAAGTCGATGAGGCCTCGCTCGGCGTTGGTGTTTAAGGCCGCCTTGTTCTTCTCGGCGTCCATAACGACGTAGTAGGTCGGCTTGGTCTTCGCTGCAGGATCGGCCTCAGGCTCGGTGAGCCCTGCGTCCGCGGCGGTCATGAGCTTGCCGTTGTTCGCGGAGGACTCGTCGTCGATGACGAGGAAGGTCGCGCCCGTGTAGGAGGCGAAACCGCCGGCGACGGCAGCCTTGTAGTTGGTGAATCCCAGATAATCGGCGTTGTAGGCCTTGTTCTCGATGATCCAGCGGGTCATGCCGAGGGCCAACTGGCCGTTCGTGGCAGTCTTGATGGGGTGCCAGGTGATGCCCTTGGCGCCTGGCGTGCAGCAACCATTGCCGAGCACGGGATCGAAGACGTCCATCTTCGCGCCATGCTCTTGCAGGTTGATTAGGGTGTCGCGTGCAATTTCCTGGAAGCTCTTGCCGTTAGTTCCAGGTGCGGTGCCCAGCCACAGGATGTATTCGGCGTCTAATGCGTCGGGGCGAAGGGAACGGGACCCAGTGTGAAAGTACGAACTCGCACTTGCGGAGCCGCCTCAAGTGGAGGCGTGGCCATATTGGTTGATCGACCCGAAGCAGTTCGCGAAGCGTCCGCCGAAGGTGGTGCGGCCGTCGCCGCGCCCGCCCAAAAGGACGAACTGGTTGGATTTCGGTCCGAGCGTCGGCTCGTCGGGATTGAGCGGCGTCTCGGTGTCATGGATGGAGAGGAAGCCTTCGATTTCCTGGTCTTCCCCGATGTCGGCGAACAGCTTGCCGCCTTCCGTGACTTCCTTGATAAGCTGATCCCAGCTGATGGGCTTCCACTTGCCCTCGCCTCGAGCGCCCGCGCGCTTGAGCGGCATGGTGATGCGGTCGGGCTGCCCATAGCCGTCCTGCGTCGCCTGGCCGCGTCCGCACGACGTGCCGCGCGTGGAGTTGCCATAGCCGTTCGCGTAGCTCATGGAGCGATACGCGTCCTCAAGCGGCGCCTCGAACGGCAGGTACGGGTTTGCGCAGCTCGGGTTGTACGGGTTTCCGCCGACCGAGTAAAGCGTGCCGCCGTCGCGGGAAAGCTTCAGTCGGTTGCCGCATGAGCTGTAGCATCCCAAGCAAGCACTGTAGCGGACGATGACGTCTTCATTTATGTTGACATCTCCGGTTTTTGGGTCGACCGAAGCTTCCAACGGCTGGCCGTGGCCCGTTGCCGGCGCTGCGAAGTCAGCGTCTGCAGCAAGCGCCTTGTGGCTTTGTCCGGAGATGCCGACGCCCGCGACGCTCAAAGCGCCCGCGGCCCCCATGGCGGCAAGGAAGCTCCTTCGACTCATTTTGGTCGATTCCATAATTCCCCTCCTTCTCGAAATAATCGTGGAACCTTGAGGTCTAGTCTCGCAAGAAAGAGGGAGCGCCGTCATCGTAAGAGGATGGGTATATCGACCCTAATGCCCCATTTCCGGGTCTAACCACATTGTGACTATATTTCGTGTTTCCCCAGGAAAACGGGGTTGGTTATTACTCTAGTTACAGGTTTATCGGATAGATGGGCGAAAGGTGCGCTACACTTTTCCTATTGGGGGAAAGAGCGGGAGGAGATTGGCATGGCGTTCTCACTTAAGGCGCTGCCGCTTCAGCTCCGACGAAGCGTCGGGCTGGGGTGCTATCTCGCTTGGGTATATTGCTCGCTGTTCTCGTGCGGGCTCGTTCCCGTGGTCATTCGGCTGTGCAGTATCGAGCGCTCATGGGTGTATTCCGGGATCGGCGAGGCCATCGCTGCGATTGCCGTTATCGTCGTGTACGCGCTGCTGCGCGGGAGGGGGCGCGGAGAGGCGGCGCAGCACATGATCGGCGCGCTTGGTGCCGGCTGCGCATGCATCGGGTCCGTTCTCGTCTGGGTGAGCCATCTCGACATCTCGTGGTATGCCGCACTCACCGTGGCAGGCGGCCTGTGCTGCGGCGCGGGGCTTTCCCTACTCGGTATCTTGTGGGGATCCCGCTTCAGCTACTGCGACGAGGAGCACATCGAATCGAGCGTGCCTCTGTCGTTTGTGATCTCGTTTGTCGTGTATTTCGTGCTTTTGGCGGTGAAGGGGCCGCTGTTCATGGTGGTGGACGCCGTCTTGCCCGTCGTGTCCGCGTGGATTGTGTTTCGCCCTCGCTGCGGTCGCAACGTCTCTGCCGATGGAGAGGCGGTCGGTGCGTTCGCTCATGTAGGGCTGCGCAAGCAGTTTTCCCATCTGGTCTCCCTTTTTGTGCTGTACTTTCTCATCTGGTTTCAGATCGCGCTGTTCCGCGTTGCGTCCTCGCCGATGACGTATGGCGGGCGATTCATGCACTACCTCGTGCCGTTCTCCATCGCGGCGGTGCTTGCGATTGTGGCGTTTCTCACGTGCATGCGACAGACGCGCTTCCTCAACTTTACGTTTCTCTATCGTTGGTCGGTGCCGCTGATGATTATCGGCTGCGGCCTTCTTCTGATCGATTTGGGCATCCCCGAGCAGCACAGCGCTGCGTATGCGGTCAACTTCATCGCCATGTTCGGCGTTCAGATGTGCGCGTGGGTTGTGGCGCCGAAGTATGTGAGGCGTATCGGTGTGTCACCGTTCGTCCTGTTCGGCGGTTTGTTTGCTGCCGAGGGCCTGGGAATTTTCCTGGCGCTCACCCTTTCGCTGCCGCTTTTCGATGTTGGTGCGCCCGCTCTTGCGAACTTGACGCTTATCGCGACGGGGGCGGTCGCGCTCGTCGCGATGCTTGTCGGCTTCAACCCGCGCTGGCTGTTCTTGAGCGATGCCGTGCGCCGCTTCACCGACGCGGAGTTCGCCATGTCGATTCCTCGCTTGGCATGCTCGGCGTGTGTGAGCCCGTGCTCTGATGCGGGCGCTGCGGGGAATGGCGTGGCTCGCAGCGCGGCTGGCGGATGTGCTTCTGGGACCGATGCTCCTGCGGTTCCCGTGAGTGCTATTGCGGACGGGGTACTTGCGGTTGGCGGTCCGAGCGCTATGGGTGGCGTTGCTATCGGAGCGAACGCTTCTGGCGCCGGTGCGAATGCCTCCGGCGGCGTTACGGCTGGTGCGAATGATGCGGGCTCAGGTGTGGAATACGGCGTTGCGGCTTCAGGTGGCATGCCTTTTGGCTTCGCCTCTAGCTCTGCACCTGGTTCTGTTGCCAGGTCGGGTTCTGCCGTGCTACTTTCTGCGGGGGAAGAGCTCGCCTCCATCTTCGAGAAGACGGCGGAAGAGCTTCAGTTGCGCTATGGGCTTACCGAGCGTGAGACGCAGATCGCCGCGCTGCTCTTGTCGGGGCGCAGCCGTCCGTTCATCCGCGATGAGCTCGTCATCTCGCTTAACACCGTGCATGCTCACGCGCGCAACATCTACTCGAAGTGCGGCGTGCATTCCCAGCAAGAGTTCATGGACTTCGTGCACCTCGACTCGCGAGAAGGCGAGTAACCGAGAAGGACGGTGCGCCCTTGAGAGGTGTCGCGCCGTGAGGGATGTCGCGCGATTGCGCGGAGCGCTGCGGCATCTGGCCGCCCAGGGAAGGTGCTTTTCGCGGGACCGAGCCCCCGCCCCGCAAGGCCTCGCCTTCTTCCCATCGCCCCAAAAAAAGAAAAAGCCCGCCAAATGGCGAGCTCTCTGTGCGATTTAATTCTTCGCTTCTTTACGCGTTCGCTGTGAAGAAGTTCGCTTCCAGCTTCGCGAACGCATCGTCGACTTCTGCTTCTTCCTCGTCGTTGTTGAAGGCAAGGGTGTGGCACAGCTCGTCGGCGCCGATGAGCGTGTGGTTGATGTAAGCTTCGAGCACTTCACGCGCCGAACCTTCGACACCAGCGACGACTTCGATGCCGGCGTGGCAGAGCATGTTTGCGAAGTCGTAGTCGATCCCGCCGGTGATAATGGTGCTGACGCCCAGGTCAATGAACATCTGCGCGGTGTCCTCGGCGGAAAGCCCAGGGTTTGGCAGGTTGCGACAGTCAGCGATAATCCCTCGTTCGACGGTGTAGCACATGAAGCTCGCGCAATGCACGGCATGGGGCGATACGCCTAAACCCTCGCATGCTACGATAATTTTCATTTATCACATTCCTTCTCTAATCTTCTCGTTATATTCAAGATAGCGTACGGGGAACGTGATTTGAATAGTGCGCCCGCCAGCGGAATTATAGACGCCACGAGTGACATATAGCGCGCATGCAGCGCGCGAAACGACCATGGTTCCATTATGATTCAATCGTTTGCATCCTACCATCTGGCTGAATTTGTCGCGGTTCATACTCCTCAGGTGAGGATTTTTTGCGGCAGGGGAGAGGGCCTGCTGGAAGAGGAGTCGCGGCGGAAGCGGGCAGGTGGGGCGAGCGCCAGCCGACGGACGCAGCGGATGCTCGGCTGCGAGCGCAGCGGGTGCCACTTGGGAGCGCAATGAATGCCTCCTGCGGGATTGAGCGAATGCAAGTCAGCCCCTCGCGCGTGATGATCTCGGGGCTTCCGTGGCGATCCTACTGCGTTGCCAAGGCACCGTTTGACCCCTTCGCGCGCCGCTACTTGTTCTCGATGCTTCCGATGTTTTTGAGTTCGATGCGGATAAGCCCGTTTGACGTGCTGGTGAACTCGATGAACTCGGGATTCTGCGCGTACTCCGCTGGGAAGGTGATCTCGATGCCGGTGTCGGTGCGGATTTTGTGGTTGCGCGTGACGCGCTTGGCGACCGCGCGCTCGACGGGAGCGTGCTCGGGAAGGTTTTCCTTCTGTGCCGCTTCGACGAAGCTGCGGCGCGGCCCCTCGTCCTCGAACACCTCTTCGACGAACTCGTCGAAGGGCACCTCATCGGAGTCTTCGGCGTTCTCGGCGACGTACGCCTTCGCCTTCGCCGTGGCGATCGCCGCGTTGGCGCCGTACTCGTTGGCAACCTCCTCGACCAGGCGCATCGTCGTGTCGATGAGCTCCTTGCTCGACGCTTCCATCGTGCACTGAAGCAGGCCCTGCGGGATGAGGTAGCGCTCCTCGCCGGCAATCTCGCGTGCCTTGTCGACGAACTGCACCGACATGGTGAGCACGTCTACCAGGGCAAACGAGGAGATCTTCTGCGAAGGGCTTGGCAGGATGGCATGGTGGCGCTCGATGCGGTTCACCGACGCGCCGTCTTCGGCCTTGCCCACCTCGTGCATGAACGCCGGTTTGCTTTCAAGAAGCAGCAACCCGAAGTAGCGGGCGCTTCTTCCGGCGAATGCCGCATCGAGTTCGGCCTGGGCAGCTGTGGCTTCTTCTTCGGAGAGTTCCGCGATGTCTTCCGTGGTGAGCTTCGGGGCGCGCGGTGAGTCCTCGAAATCAACGACGAGCAGGTCGCATGAGGCCGGCTGCTCCACGCGGCCAAGTTCGCTTCCTAGGAACTCGGCGATCATGAGCGAGAGATCGGTGAAGTTGCTTTGCCCGTTCAAGTAATCGGAAAGCTCGTTTTTGAAACCGCTTTCGGCCTCGAACTCGCCGCGCTTGTTGTCGATGTTGCCGAGCGCATGCTTCGCGACGCGCTGCACGTAGGATTTCACGTTCTTGTCCGAAAGGTCCAGCTCTTCCTGTGAAAAAACGTTCACGCATGAGACGAAATCGAAAACGTGCAAAATGGCGTGGTTGATCTTGAACATGGAATTGGGCTCCCTCTCGTGACGAATAGCGGGAACACACATTACCCCATGAAGTGCGCGCGGGCAAACGCTTCTCGACAGCGTGCGGTGGAGGGGCAGGCATTAGAGGTGCGCGCGAAATGGCGGACGCAAGTCAGTCTCGGTGCGATGGAGAGGTCGGTCGTTTTGGGAGCGCGCGCGAAATGGCGGCTAAAGACGGCGGCGTGCGACGGGGGATGCTGGACGTTTCGGAGCGTGTGCGAAAATGGCGCGTGCAAGCCATCCGCGCCGCGAAGGAGGGTCCGGGTCGGGGTGTTCAGGGGCGTGTACAAAATTGACAATAAGTTGGCAGTAATTGTGTACGATACCCCAAATAGTATAAAAATGGGGAATAACTTTGCTTGATTTCGCTTTGAATGGGACACTATTGGGACAGCAAAGTCGACTATCGGGTCGACTTCATCGTTCCTTCACAACTTATCGTCATTTTCGTACAGGGCGAGCATCGGGAAGGCCGGTTGAGTCAGCTTGCTTGCGGGGAGGGGCGGGAGCAGCAACCGCCCGCCCACGAGGAGCGCGACACTTGCGACACCTGAGAGGCGCGTGAGGTGCGCGCCGCCCGCGCCGCCCGCAACGCGCGTGGAGGCCGAGAGGCGCGCGAGGCCCGCGAGACGCGCAGAGGCGTTGGAGAAGACGCGGCCCTGGTCGATTCCGTGCTACACTGATTCGCCGAGAACACCGCGACTCGGGAGGGTCTTCCATGTCTAAAACCGTGGCCGTCATCGACGGCAATTCGCTCATGCACCGCGCCTACCACGCCGTTCCGCCCACGATGAACGCGCCCGACGGCACGCCGACCAACGCGTGCTTCGGTTTCGTCGCCATGCTGCTGAAGTTTGTGGAGATGGCGCATCCGGACGCCATCGTGTGCGCCTTCGATGCGGGGCGCCCGAAGTGGCGCATGGAGGCGATCGAGCAGTACAAGGCGCAGCGCCCTCCGATGGACGACGCGCTTAAAGTACAGTTTCCCCTGATGGAAGGACTGCTCGAGGCGATGAGCATCCCGGTTGTGCGCGTGGCTGGCTGGGAAGGCGACGACATCTTGGGCACCGTGTCCGCGCGCGACGAGGCGCTCGGGTACCGCACGCTGCTCGTGTCCGGTGATAAGGACGTCTACCAGCTTGTGAGCGAGCTCACCCACGTCGTCACGACCAAGAAGGGCATCACCGACGTCGCGATCTACGGCCCCGACGAGGTCTTCGAGCGCTATGGCGTCACACCCGCCCAGTTCCCCGATTTCCTCGGGCTTAAGGGTGACGCGTCCGACAATATCCCCGGCGTGCCCGGCGTGGGCGACAAGACGGCCGCGAAGCTGCTTTCCGCCTACGGCAACCTCGAGGGCATCTATGAGCACACCGGCGAGCTCAAAGGCAAGCAGAAGGAGAAGATCGAGACCAACCGCGACCAGGCGTTTGCGAGCCGGAAGGTGGCGACCATCTCGCGCGATGTCGATTTCGAGCTCGACTTGGAGGACGCGGCGTTCCCCTCGTTCGATGTCGCGCGCGTGACGGCCGCCTTCAAGAGCGTCCGCTTCAACGCGCATTTGACCCACGTGTTGAACCTTGTGGGGGAGAAGGCGCCTGCCGAGCGCGCTGCGCTTTCGTGGGAGCCCGTTCTGCACGGGGCCGACGCGCATGCCGCTGTTAAGGGCGCGATTGCGGAAGGGGAACGCGTGGGCATCGCGTTCGTCGAGCCCGAGCAGGCGTCGCTGTTCGACACGGGCGCATTCGCGGCGTTTTCCACCTCGAAGGGCGTTGCTTCCTTCGAAGGCGACGAGGCGCTTTCGGTGCTTGCCCAGGTCGTGGCGCAGGGGCGCTTCGCCGCGCTCGACGCGAAGGAGATGCTGCACCGGGTGTATCCCGCGGACGCGGCGCAAGAGGCGCTCATTACCGACGAGGAGCTGTTTGCGGCGAAGATCTTCGACGTGGGGCTTGCGGGCTACGTGATGAACTCGTCCGTTTCCGACTACACGCTCGAATCGCTCGCCGACGAGTACTTAGGCGGGGCCCTTCCCGAGGTGAAGACCGACGAGGAGCGCGCCTGCGTGCTCGCCGCGGCGGCGCGCGCTCTCGAGGAGCCGCTTTCCCGCGCGCTCGAAGACGACGGGTCGGTGCGCACATACGCCGAGATCGACCTGCCGCTTGTCCCTGTGCTCACCGCGATGGAGCGCACGGGCGCCGCGATCGACGTCGCGCACCTCGACGAGATCGGCGAGTGCACACAGGGCGACGTCGATGCCTTGCGCGCGCGGATCATCGAGCTTGCCGGCGAGGAGTTCAACGTCGACTCGCCCAAACAGCTCGGTCATATCCTGTTCGAGGTCTTGGGCCTGCCGCCGAAGAAGAAGACGCAGCGCGGATATTCCACCGACGCGAAGGTGCTCAAGGAGCTCGCCGAGGTTCACGAGCTGCCCGCGCTCGTCCTGCGCTACCGCGAGCTCGCCAAGATCAAGTCGACCTACATCGATGCGCTGCCCCGCATGCGCGCAACCGACGGGCGCGTCCATTCCTCGTTCAACGAGACGGTGACGACGACGGGGCGTTTGTCCTCGTCAGACCCGAATTTGCAGAACATCCCCGTGCGTACCGAATTCGGCCGCCACATTCGCGAGTGCTTCGTGCCGCTCGACGAGGACTCGCTGTTTCTCTCGGCTGACTACTCGCAGATTGAGCTTCGCCTGCTCGCGCACCTATCGGGTGACGAGCACCTGGTCGCGGCTTTCAACAGCGGCGCCGATTTCCACGCATCGACGGCGAGCCGCGTGTTCGGCATCCCTGTGGAGGAAGTGACGCCCGAGCTTCGCTCCCGCGCGAAGGCGGTGAACTTCGGCATCGTCTACGGGCAGCAGGCGTTCGGGCTCTCGCAGAGCCTTGGCGTACCGTTCGGCGAGGCAAAGGACATGATCGACCGTTACTTCGAGGCCTATCCCGGCGTGCGCGCGTACCTGGACGCCACGGTCGAGAAGGCGCGCGAGCGCGGGTACGCAGAGACGATGTTCGGCCGCAAGCGCCATATTCCCGAGCTCCATGCGGGCAACGCGAACCTGCGCGGGTTTGGGGAGCGCACGGCGATGAACCATCCCATGCAGGGCTCGGCCGCCGATATTATCAAGCTCGCGATGATCGAGGTGTCGCGCAGGTTGCGGGAAGAGGGCTTCGCCGCGAAGCTGCTCATCCAGGTGCACGACGAGCTGGACTTCAGCGTGCCCCGAAGCGAGGTCGAGGCGCTCTCGGCCATGGTGCGTGAGGTGATGGAAGGCGTCGTCGAGCTCAAGGTTCCCCTCATCGCCGACGTTTCGAATGCTCCCACCTGGGCGGAAGCACACTAGGGAGCCAGGGGAGGGCGTGCGCACGTCGCGCCAAGGCGCCCGCGTCTGCGCGCTCCTTCCCGTTGGGGTTTGCTGGTCGCTTTGCTCGTTTTTTTCCGCTTGTCCGGAGGTTTTCTGCCTTCAGGATGCTTCTGCCCAGCTTCTCTCGCGCCGATTTGCCTTTCTTGCGGATCGACTCGGGCGAACCTGTACAAAAATGGCGATAAGTTGTGAAGGAACTGTGCCTCATTCCACATAAAACGCAAAAACGTGGAATAACTCGCCTGCGTTTCACCTTGCCTGCGATACTATCGGGACAGACAGGGTGATATATTGGCAACCATCACCATTTCTTCACAACTTATCGTCAATCTTGTACAGAGGTGAGGCCGCGCTCGGAGTGCTTACTGCTCCGTTTGGGGAAGAATCCCCAAATTCGGCAAGCCTTTCTCTATTGCTCCACGCGTATGCTTAGCGAGATATGATTCGTTAAGTCTCGATTTGCTGTATGTGAGAAAAGTACCGCGCGTTTTCTCGATAAGCTCATGTGTGAAGAATTGCTCCCAGCTGAAGAAGTCGGCACTTTCGATATAAGAGGCTGGACTCCGAAGCATCTCCTGCGTTCGTTTGTCGGGAAATAGGCCCGATTTCAGGACAAGCCACTCAAATGATTCGGGCAGGAAGAGCTTAATGCGCTTGAATCGTTGAAGCGATACAAGGAACTCCATTTCGGGTCCGAATGCTGCTCCGTCGGCGATTACAAGGATGTCCCGCTCTTTCCTATTGAGCGCAATATCGTAGATGTTCGACTTCCCGCCTGCGCTTATGCAGGGTATGCCGCTATTTTTGCAAAGTACGGCAAAGAATTCGTAGCCAGAGTTACTGTCTTCGACGATGACAACTTGCGGCTTTGCGCCGTCGAACTCGCTTTTCCCGTAAATGCGGTATGTGGAGGCATAGGTTCGTGAATAGACGGGGTACTTCGTTGTTGAGCGGTTGGTGTTCTTAAGGCCGTAAATCTCGTCGACGCTGTAGGGGAGTTGTGGAAGCGATTCGCGCGCGACCAACACGTAATAGTTGCTGCTACAGCGTGCCGCGTGCGCGAATTCGTGCGATTTCATGAAGCTGCTGTCCTCGTCGATGAACACGATGCTGTTCTCGATGAACGAAAGATCACGCAGCCAGTTGCGACCTGCGAGTATTTTGCAGGGAACATCGCAATTAATGACCACGCCGCTGTTTGCTCCAAGCTCGTCATAGGCGGCAATGAGCTCGAGAAGAGTTGTCTTCCCGGTTGCGCTCTTGCCTTGAAGAATGGTGAGGTTCCTTGAAACGGTGAGCTTGATCTGCACTTTGTTGTTGCGGACTACAACATCGTGGACTCCTCTCATTTTGCGGACTCCCTCAGGCATTTGGCTGCAACGAGAACAAGCTCGTCCATCGAATGGACAACTTCGTCGGTGTTGGCGACATGGATGGTGAACCGCCTTTCACCGAAGTTCATGAGGTGATAAAGATTGACAGTGACATCTTGGGCCTTGCCGATGGCCAGAATCCACCGTGCGCAATTATCTCCGCAATTGGAGGCGTTGTAGATGTTCTCGGGCATGAAATGCATGAGAAGCAAAGTCTTTGTGCCGCTTGAGAGTTTTTCGGGCGGGATGACGCCGAGGACCTTCGTTTCGATGGCATTGGGCCCCAAGACAACGCCGCGATCGACGGCCTTGATGATCTTTTGGGCGAAAGGGTCTTCGAGCCACTCGGCTGAGTAAACGTTGTTGAAAAAGATAGACGTATTGTAGATAACGCCGTCCATGTCTCCATAGTGAATTGTAAGCAAGGCAAAACCTTTCTTCGTTGGAGCAAAGTATATATCAGGAAGGCGAGCGGGATGGTCGCGGGCTATCGGAATCGGTCGATTGCGGATTCGCGGCATAACGGGCCGAGCTTGAGGCGCAGAAGGCGGAGCTTGCCAAGCAGCAGGAAGAGGCGAAGAAGGCGGCCGAGAAGGAAGCCGAGCGTCAGCAAAAGGCCGCAGAAAAGGAAGCGGAGCGCCAGGCAAGGGCGGCTGAACGGGAAGCGGAACGCCAGGCGGGGGCAGCGGAGCGCGAGGCTGAGCGCCAGGCGAAGGCCGCCGAGCGGGAGCGCCAGAAGCAGAAAGACGCCGTGGCCCGCGTCGCCACGAGCATCTTGGGATCCGCCGGCCGTACCGCCGACAACCAGATTGTCCGCGGACTCTTCGGCACGCGCCGCTAGTTGTTGGCGCCGCTTGCGCATCCGTGGCGCGCATGGCCGCTTAGCAAACTCGCTCCTGTGGAAGTTGGCAGGGGGACATGGGACGCGTCCAACGAGTGTCTTGAGAGAATCCCAGGGGGCATCGGACGGCTGGATCAGTTGGCGCAAGAAGAAGACTCAACCAACTAAGGTGGGCCGTTGGTTGCGCGGCAGTGAACTGCGCAACCAACGGCCTGTTAATCTTGCATAGCGATTATGGCGCTAGTTCTTTAGGTGTTCGTCTAGGAAGCTAACCATAATATCGATCACCTGCGGCTGATTGAACAGCGGGCCGCCGTGCGATGCGCCAGCTATTACGTAACGGTCGGCTTCGACTCCGGCATCGACCAGTCGTTTGTACAGCTCCATGCTGGCGACGGGGGAGACGAGTGTGTCTTTGTCGCCGTGCAGGATGAGGAAGGCGGGGTCGGTCCCGTCGATATAGGTGAAGGGGCTTGCGGGTGCTGCGGTATCGGGTGTGTCAAACACGGATGCACCCTTGTTGTTGCCGAAAGCCGTTCCGTTCACGAGCATGGCCTCAGTGGTCGCGGGAGAATGGTGGCCCTGCTCAATCTCCTCTTGGAGACCTGCGCCGATAAGCGTTAGGTCGGACACTCCGTACAAGTCGATAACAGCGTTGACCTTCGAATCCTCGGAAGTGTTGTCGCCCTTGTCAAAGTCGGCGATGTCGCCTGTCACGCCGAGCATCGTTGCGAAATACCCACCTGAGGAGTTGCCCACAGCCGCCACGCGGTTTTTGTCGATTTTGTAGGTGTCCGCGTTTGCCTTGAGCCAGCGCACTGCGGCTTTCACGTCGAGCAGAGGCTCGGGGAATTTGACGGTCGGTACGACTCGATGCTGCACCGAGGCAACGGCGTAGCCCGCTTTTGCGAAAGCCATGCGATGAACAATGTTGCCCTGGGGGTTCGAACTCGTGAAGCCGCCTCCGTTTACGAAAACAACGAGCGGAAGTGTTTCTCCTTCGCCCGCCGAGGGCAGAAGAAGGTCGAGCTTGAGGTTGGTGGTGGCATTTGCCGCATTGACCGTCTTATAGACGATGCCCTGAATCTCGTTGATAGTGAGGTCGGTAACTTCTATGTTGAGAACATTGTCGCTTGTCGCCTCGGTGAGGGATGCGGATGCCGTGCCCGACGCAGCCTTGCTCGTGTCATTAAAAGGCTCAGCTGCGGCAGCCGTAGTAGTCTGCGTTGAGCAGCCGACCATGCTAGCTCCAACAGCTGCCATCCCCATGAAAGCGCCGGCTTTGAGCAAATCTCTCCGAGTCATAGAGTTGTCCATTGGTTTCCCCTTTCATTTCGGTTTGTGCGTATCCCCTCGCACAGGTTGAAAGGTATGGAATTGGCGGTGAAAGTGCTACCCATAAAATATGGTAATTTCGATTATCACCAGGTCAAAAGAAGAATTTAGATACTTGATTAACGAGATGATTGCGATCGAACAAGGTCAATCACTTCTTGTTTTGAATGAACGTTAAGCTTGCGGTAGATGCTTTTCGTATGGCTCTGCACTGTTCCCCTCGCCAAGCACAGTTCCTCGGCGATGCGATTGACGGTGTACCCGCGTGCCACGAGGAGTGCGATGTCTGTCTCGCGCGGCGAAAGAAAGAAGCCACTGGCTAGCCAGGTACGCAACGCGTCGTCGCTATTCTGCGCCACAGATTGAGTCGGTGAATCAGACGGTACGACGGGGGCTTCTGTATTGACGACCGAAGAAAGATTGCCCTTCTTTCGGGAGCTCTCATCATCTGCTACTGGCATTTGATCCTTAAACGATGGTAAATGCATCATGGCGAATAGTGCGAGGCACATGCCTGCTGCGGATAGGATGACGATTGATAGCATGCCGAGAATCGCGGCGATGGGTTCCGACGATTCTCTGGGAAACGCGATGGGGAGCAAATAGCGGGACACGATTGTGGTCAAGGAAGTAATTGCGAGAAATGTCCCCGCTCCCCCAAGTTCTCCCCTTCGCTTCTCGGTCCAAAATGAAAGGAGTGAGATAAATAATGAGAACTGGAAACAAGTGTGGGTGGTTGCTGCGAACGGCATCGCGTTGTCAGTCAGAGCGAGGGCGAGCGAGCTCAAAATGAGGAGCGCTCCTAGGATGATTAAAATGATGCCTTGTTTAATCGGGAACGGCTTATGCAGCTTCATAATCCCCGCCATCGCGATGGCAATGAGAAATGAGAAAAGGTATGTTTTCGGAGTTTCCGACGTGGGCATATACCCAGCAGTTGGTGCGAACAGGCAAAGAGGCGGCGTGCTCGCGATGAGGCAGAAGCACGTTGCTGTAAGAACGATTATATTGGCGTGAGGGAAAGATTGCTGGTGGGGGATGGCGGCGCGCTCTTTTTCTGGCTGTTTCGCAACGCAGTTTGCAAGCGCGAGAAGCGCAGAGGAGGCAAGTGGAAGCATTGCGAGTGATGCTTTGACTGCGCTGTCGGGAAGGTACTCAATGCTTGCCGAAGCAAAGGAGGCGGCGAAAGAGACTGATGCAATGAAGCTCCAATTTTCGTGGCTGGAAAGAAGATGAGAAAACCACCCGAGGGTGATTGCGGAAAAGCCTATGGCAAATGAGACGATTCCTGCGAGCTGCATGGCAGGGGCGAATGTCGACGCAAGCTGGGACGAGGAGAAAAGCAGTGCGGCTGCTATCGCGCAAGCGAATCCGGCAAGAAGCGAGAAGCTTGGGCGTGCTGATCGTATTGCATAGTGTGGGAATTGGCTGGCTTTTCGCAGCGCGAGAGCCGCGAGTCCTACTATAAGAATATTTGCTATGGCATATGCCTCACGCCCATCAAGCCCAGTGGGGCAGGGGGTAAAGAATAGGTTTTGGAAATAGGGACCACGCAGCATCGGCCAATACAGCATAAGGCCTATTGTCGCAGTAATAGTTTTGCGCACTTTTCCTCCGCCTCCAACCCTGATTGCTAATTGTAGCGCATAGGCGGGAGGTCTCAGTCTCGAACGTGCTTTGTGATGGGCAGTGATTATTTGTCGAGAAGCATTTTCTACGAAGAGCTGCTTGAAATCACCACTTCAATCTTCTAATTAAATCGAAGATTTCGAATTGCCGAACAATTGACGGTCGGATATGGCGGGGGCGGAATTGCTGGAACGGAAATAGGCCACCCTCATCGAGTTGGCAATGAACACGATTTGGTCGATGCCAAGAGAGTCTTCCCGATTGGTCGTAGCGGCATGCGCGAGCAGGCCGATGTATGAAGCTGCGATTGCGGCAACGTAATAGGAGCGGAGCTCATCGTTTGGAACCCCCTCGTCGCTCATCATGGCTCCAAGCTCTTCTCGCAGTCGTCTCGCAAGTCTGTCCTTGAAGTAAGGGTCGCCGTTCTCGCTCATAATTGGTTGCAGTAGTTTGCGAAGGTAGATCCCCATCCCGAAGAAATGCCTGATGCTCTCATAGGGTTTTCCGGCAACGCCGCTTGATTGGAGCCCAGTGGTGCTACCGTTCATCAGGGGGCGATAAAGCACGAGTTCTCCTAAGAGGTATTGCTCTAGACGTTCCAGCAGGTCGTAGGTGTCCTCGAAAAAACGATAGAACGTGGTACGAGCTATTGCGCAACGCTCCGACAATTCCTTGACAGTGATGTCGAAGCGGTCCTGTACCTCGATGCGCACGCGGGGCGTGGACTCCCAGCCGTTGCGGATGCCCTTGCAATAGCGGTCGAAGAACATCTTGAGCTCGGGCAGGTATGTGGAGGAGTAGAAATCGGGCCACTCGAACTCGCGGTGCGCGCGCAGCCACTTCTGCTCGCTGGCGATCTTGCGCCAGCCGTTGACAGAACCTCGCAGGTGGAAATGGTTCCAACCGGCTGTCACGTAGGCGGGTACGACCACCTTCGAGAAGTCGGGGATCTTATCGGCCCAGTAGCCGATTCCGCGGATGCCCACGTTTGCGACGACATAGCCGCTGGGCACCCAGAACTCGGGATCGGCAGCTTCGAATTTCGCCAGGTCGGAAATGGACCCTTTGGGGACGCCCGGGGTGTAGGCGTTGAGCTCGTCGGGACGGTACTCGTTGGGGCGCTTGCCGTAGTTCGACCAGGCGAGGATGACGGGAACCTTGGCCGTCGAGTCGGCGGGGCGGAAGATGTCGGCATACAGGATGGCCCCGTCGCGCATGGGGACCGCTACGTCCTGGTCGCAGATAATCCCGGGTGCCGCCTCGTAAGTGCGCTGGTTAAAGGGGTAGGGCTTGCGGAGCTTTTTCTCGTCCTCGGGGAGTTTCTCGAACTCCTCGATCGGGGTAGGGACGAGCTCCTTGGCGTAGAGCTTGTCGATAACCTCCCCACTCATCTCGGTTTTCACTGCGAATTGCTCGCGTCCGAATAACATGATTCTTCCTTTCGGGTCGTTTGATGAAATGAGCGGCGGGATTATTCGCCTCTTTCAGTTGAGGGACCTTGCGCGCTTGCTCCCTCGGGGGAGGAGTGCTTGCCCATGACGAATTTTCCGATGAGAGCGTCGCATACCCAGGAAAGCGCGAACGTGACCAGTGCGCCCCAGGTGAAGATGACGAGCATGTCGATTCCGTTCAAGCTCATAGGGGGCAGCAGCTCTCCCGCGATGGGGAATGATGTCTGAAGGCAGCCGAGTGTTTCTGCGAATCCTAGAAACACGCATGCCACGGCGTTCAATGGCGTGCGATCGAACAGACCCTTGTGTACGAACACGTTGGCTGCGCAGATGAGAAAGTCGATGATGATGTCGAGGATAACCGGGCCTGCGGGCGACAAGGCTGCGATGGCGCCGATGGCGACAAGACCCCAGGCGAGCCCGCATATAAAGGAAAGCCACATGTTGAGCAGGTACTTGCGGTCTTGTTTCTCCTTCATGAAGAACAGGATGAGCGGCATAAAAGTGAGCCAGAACATTCCCTGGTACTTGTTGAACGGGGTGAAATCCCGCATGAGGCCGTCTACCAGGCAGACGAGGCCTGTTCCTATGCCGGCGAAGAGCGCGATTTTGATGAGAACTGATTTGGGAGGCATGGGAGAAACCTTTCTCTCGACTTCCGATCCGACGGCTCCGTGCGCATTGGGGCCGCGGAATCGGGATGTATGGGTGCGCACCCCTTCTAATGAGAAGTATCGCGCTGTTAGTGAAAAGCTGGTGCGACATCCAGGTTGTGAGTGTCGCAAGTTTTCAAGGAAAGGCTGTTTTCCCTGATGAAGATGCAGATATCTGAAGCATTCATGGTTGCAATAAGCCCATCGGCGCTGTCCCTACTAACCACGGTTTCGAATTTCTCGGCGAGTGTGGTCGCCATAGGGTAAGACATAACCGCGATGCAGCCTTCGTCGAACATCCTGGGATAGGGGTATTCAATCTGCGCCGGTGTAATAGAGTCTCCAGTTGTGATATCGATTTTAACGGGCGGATTCATCCTCCCGTACAGCACACTGATATGGGCGCGCCAGTTGGCGTACTCGTCGTGCTCTCTAATGGGTTCCACTCGCTCGAACCAGTATTCCATCTCGTCGTCCGCGCAAATGGTGCAGATTTCGGTGATTGCTCGTTCGACGCTTTTTCAGTCCATTGGCATGCCGGCCACTGTCGTATCCATGTCCATGGTGGTTCGTCGAGCAAGTCCGATTATGGAGGATATGGTCAGTCCGCCCTTTAGGACGAATACGTTCGAGTAGGAACTTCTCTCTAGTCTGAGTAGGAAATGCTCGAAGAGGTGCATCTGCAAGACCTCATGAGCTCTCAGCCCGCGCTTGCTGGCCACGGCACGTATCTTTCCGCGCAGGATTGCGTCGTTTTCGATTATCGCCATCTACAGTATCTCCAAATGAACTTGGAGTTCTTCCCTGACTCCCAAGCTCTCGCACATCGTTGCAAGTTTCGGTAGATCCTTTTCGCCGCGTTTGAAATACCCAGTGACTGCATCTCGTACGAGCTAAGCGTCAGCCCCTTCGGTCTTTCTTTGCTTAAATCTGTCAATTTTGCAGTCACAACTGCAAAATTTGCAAGATGGTAGTCGTGAGGATTTCGTTTCAATTGGTTTTACGCATCATTGTCTGATTTTGCCGTGTACAAAGACCCTCGACGAGCGCCTCTTCTATATCCACAAGTGCGCTACGGAGCATCTGAGCGTCGAAGCTCTCAAACGCTCAATCAAAGCTGACGATTTTCATTACCAGGGCAAGGCTCCAAACAATTACCTCGCTACGCTGCCCAGGAGCCAGCAGGCCCTGCGCGCCATCAACGCCTTCAAGGACGAATACCTGCTCGACTTCATCAACGTGGAGGAGCTCGGTGTTCGTGATGCTGAGGACGTTGATGAGCGCGCGCTCGAGCAGGGCATAGTCCAGAACATCAAGCGGTTCATCATGACGTTCGGTAGGGGCTTCTCGTTCGTGGGCAACTAGTACCACCTCGACGCCTTTGGCGTGGGCCAATATGCTGACCTACTGTTTTTCAATCGCGATTTCAACTGTTTGGTGGCCGTTGAGCTCAAGCGAGGGCCGTTCAAGACTGCCTACCTAGGCCAGCTGTCCGGATGCTTGCGAGTGCTAGACGACTATGAGCGCCGTGAACACGAGAACCCGTCCATCGGCTTGGTGCTCTGTAAGGACATGAACAGGGCGTTCGTCGATTACATCATTCAGGACTATAACAAGCCCATGGGCGTTGCCACGTACAAGACCTCGGCTGACATGTCGAGCGAGTTGCTCGACGCGATTCCGCCCATTGACGACTTGAAGGCGCTGTTGGAAGGCGATAGGGATTAATAACAATCGGGCGGGCTCGCCTAGGCGGTCCTCCACCTTATCTCGTCGCAGGTAACGAGGATGTTCGAGACGATTCGCTCCGGCAAGCACGCGCTCCTCCTCTCTGAGGCCGTCGAAATTGTCGTCGGCGAAAACCCAGCAATCTCCACTCGTTTTCTCGATTACGCAGCTCCACAAGGGATCGGGGTCGTTGTAATTGGAGAAGCTGAACACGTGCAGGTGTCTGAACTCGACCTGCACTTCCGGCCATGTGCCTCGTTTGGTTTTAGTATCCCACTTGGCAATCAGAGGCTTCAAAGGCGGCTTTTCTCTTCCTTACTACGACTACTCGGCGCTCTTAGAGGAACTTTTTCCTGTCCAGTTGTTTCTCGAACGACTGCTTGAAGCTACGGTGGTTTCCGAAAAAGCGTTCATGCGTCTTGGTTGGTTTACCGGCATCGTAGGCATCGGAGGCTCGAGCAATAGTGCAGATGTAATCTGCGACCTGGAGAAGCCTGCGAGCATTCGGGTCTGCATCGCGGTAATCGGCAACGTTTTTTGCGAGTACATAATCTAGCGCATCATGAAGCGCGATGCTGACTGCGCTTTGTCCGTTGTCGTAATACACTGCAATCATTTCGAATTCTTGAAAGAAAGCTAGGCGCGCGAAGACAAGAGATGCAAGGTCGCGTCTTATCCTCGCTTCGAGCTCATTCCTATTGTGCACGTTTGAAGTGTCGTACTGCAAAGTAAAGAAAGAAATGGGCAGTTCGCGCACAAATCGAGCAAATTGTGCGAGCAATCGCTTTCTATCGCCAGGGGTGACGATGCTGTACCTTTCATTTCCGTGCAAGAGGTCCTTTCCATGAAAAGGCACGTCAGGGAGATCAGCAGCGGCCAGGCGCTCTTCGTAGCGATTGATAGGTGTTGCTATATCCGAGGAATGGTCGTGGAGAACGACCGCAACGATGTACCGACCCTCCGAAAGGTCTTGATTGCCCGATTCGTCGATATGCAGATTTAGGCGATTTGCCAAAATTTCCTCGAGATAGTCGATACGAAAAAGGCGAGGTACGAACCTCGCCAATCTGACACCTGCAAGGCGCAAGGCCTTTTCGGTGGGCTTAGTATCGCACTAAACGACCCGCTTCTTCAAGACTTTTTTCGATTGAACAACGAATCTTGCGGTGCGAATCAGCCATGGCCGAAGAAGCCGTCTCGGACAGTTGCATGCAATTCGCTTTGTAACCATGCCCCTAGCATTGCTTAAGCGTCCTGCGCGCTTTGGCGGGGGATGCCATTGTACGTCGCTGTAGGTTTTATACCCCTTAGCCATTCGACTTTGATGCTATTCGGAAGCTTTCGCCGTGTTCGTCGAGGAGTTGCCACGAACATGCGGGTGGGGTTTGTGGGGGCAAGGCCGAACATGGCGATGATGGATTCGCCGAAGAGCAGGGCATCGGGTCCGACCGACATGACCGCCCAAGCGTACGTGTCGCTCGACTCGCTTGCGCGCACTTGTCCGTGCAAGCGGCACCCCTCTGTGAGCTTCCGTGGCAGAAAAACTGGGGGAGACCTGCCAGAAATCGGGTGGCCCAGCCTTCCCGCCGCCCCTCCCCGCGTCAAGCCGCGTGAAGCCTCCGTGCTTTCTCATGAAAAATCCATGCAACGCGCTCGCGCGTAGCCATGAGTTCTGGTATCATTCAACAGGTTGCGCTAAGGATGGCGCAATCGGGAATAAGTGCGATGATACGCGGAGGCGGTGCATATGCGCTCTTCGGAGTCTTGCTACGGCCACGCTTCAAAGTTATCGCATGCAGTTATTTCGCATAAGGAGAAGTGAATGTACGCAATCGTGAAAACGGGCGGCAAGCAGTACAAGGTTGCCCCTGGAGACCGCATCAACATCGAGAAGCTCGATGCCGAGGTGGGCGCTGAGGTCGAGCTTCCTGTCATCTGCGTCGTCGACGGCGAGACCGTCGAGGCAGATCCTGCCAAGGCCGCTGCCACCAAGGTGGTCGCAACTGTCATCGAGCAGTTCAAGGGCGAGAAGGTTCTCGTCTTCAAGTTCAAGAAGCGCAAGAACTACAAGAAGCTGCGCGGCCATCGTCAGCAGCTCACTCGCGTGGAAATCAAGTCCGTCGGCACCGCTGCCGCCGAATAGATAAAGGGAGGCATACACCATGGCTCATAAGAAAGGCTTAGGCTCAAGCCGCAACGGTCGCGACTCTCACGCACAGCGACTCGGCGTGAAGATGTTCGGCGGTCAGCATGTTCGCACCGGCAACGTCATCGTTCGTCAGCGCGGCACCAAGTTCCATCCCGGCGAGAACGTCGGCCGCGGCAAGGACGACACCCTGTTCGCACTGTGCGACGGCACCCTCGAGTTTACTCGCGGCGTGAAGCGTCGCGTGCACGTCCGCCCCGATGCCGAGGCACAGGAATAGCACGCTACCGCGCAATCAGCATAGATAGTCGGTTTTCGAGGCGCCCCCTGCATATCAGAGGGCGCCTTTCGTTTACAATCCAGACAACGCGGGCGCACATGATGCCCGCCCTGGCAGCTAAGGATCCCCCATGTTCGTAGACAAGGTACGCATATACGTCAAAGGCGGCGACGGCGGCGCGGGCTGCATGTCCTTCCGTCGCGAGGCGCACGTCCCCAAAGGCGGCCCCGATGGCGGCGACGGCGGTCACGGCGGCAACGTCGTCATCCAGGCCGACCTGGGTGTCTCGTCGCTGATCGACTACCGTTTCAAGCACCACTTCAAGGCTGAGCGCGGCACGCACGGCAAGGGCTCGCGCATGCGCGGCGCCGACGGCGAGGACATGATCTTGAAGGTGCCCGTGGGCACGGTGGTCCACGAGTACTTCGAGGAAACGAAGGAAACGGGTGAGCTCATCGCCGACCTCACGCACGACGGCGAGCGCATCACCGTGGCGCTCGGCGGCGTCGGCGGCCGCGGAAACGTGCACTTCGTCACGTCCACACGCCGCGCCCCTGCGTTTGCCGAGTTGGGCGAGCCTTCGCAGGAGCAGTGGGTCGAGCTTGAGATGAAGCTCATGGCCGACGCGGCGCTTGTGGGCATGCCTTCGGCGGGGAAGTCCTCGCTCATCTCGAAGATTTCGGCGGCCCGACCGAAGATCGGCGACTACCCGTTCACGACGCTTGTCCCGAATTTGGGCGTGGCGACGAGCGGCGATCTGAGCTTCGTCTGCGCCGACGTCCCCGGCCTTATCGAGGGCGCGCACGAGGGGCGTGGGCTTGGGCACGAGTTCCTCCGCCACATCGAGCGCACCGCGCTCATCGTGCACGTGGTCGACCTCACGGGCGATTACGAGGGGCGCGACCCTTTGAACGACTACGAGGTGATCAACCGCGAGCTCGAGCTGTACGCGAGCGACCTTGCTTCCCGTCCGCGCATCGTCGTGGCCAACAAGATCGACGTCCCCGGCACGGAGGAGGTTTGCAAGAAGCTCGCCGAGCGCGTGCGAGCCGATTCCATTGCCGCGGCCGGCGGCGACGAGTTCGCGGACAGCCCCATCGACCCGAAGCTCTACTGCATCAGCGCGCTCACGGGCAAGGGCGTCGACTCGCTCAAGGCCGCCATCGCGACGAAGGTGCACGAGCTGCGCGAGGAGGCTCGCGCGAAGGCCGCCGAGCAGCCGGAGTTCGACCACGTGTGGGAGCACAAGCGCGAGATGCGCGACCGTCGCTTCACCGTGCGCAAGCTCTCCGACGGCGTCTTCCGCGTGGAGGGAGGCCAGGTTGAGCGCATGGTTATCCAGACGGACTGGGAAAACGAGGACGCCATTGCCTTCCTGCAACACCGTTTCAAGCGCATCGGCGTGGAGGACGCGCTTGCGAAGGCGGGCGCCCGCAACGGCGACGAGATCCGCATTGTGGGGCGCGCGTTCGAGTTTGAGTCGGCGACGGCAGACGACGCGTTCGAGGAGCTCGACATCTAATGGACGAGGCTAAAATCGACAATCCCGCCGCGGGCGAGGGCTGCGGTGCTCGCGAAAACCATGGGGTGCACGAGGCGCACCTTGCTGCCCATTTGCGTCCGCTTGTGGTTAAGATCGGCTCTTCGACGCTCACCACGTCGGAGAGCAAGATCGACTATGTGTTTCTCGACGATGTCGCGCGCCAGGTCGCCCGCGTGCGCGAGGCGGGCTTCTCGCCCATCATTGTGACGAGCGCGGCCATCGCGTGCGGGC
>OMNT01000539.1_pt1 | contig 40091 bp, 31 predicted proteins | sample 1672551 | NCBI WGS metagenome assembly OMNT01 (sample SAMEA3136698, study PRJEB25190) | human gut metagenome | reverse complement strand
GAATCTGCTTTAAAACATACTGATTTGTACCGTCGGATGCAAGGTAAGAATAACCACCCTTGCCTTTGCCAAGCAATTTTATTACGGAGTAATTTTTACCGTTTACCGAAAGTTCTGTAGGAATTGCATTTGACACATAATCGCCTCATATACTTCATAAGTTATAGAATAAATATATCATATTGCAGATATTTAAATCAATAGCTTAAACCGAATTTTATAATTATTTGACAAAGTGTTCTGTCAAAACATAATTTATTACAGTTTTTAATAAAGACTCAAAAAATCACCGCAAAGCAAAAACTTTACGGTGATTTTTTCTGCGCACAGAAACGCGTATATTATGTTAATTTCAAAACTTTCAGGCTCTTGCCTTAAGGGCAACACGCTTAATTTTTCCGCTTACAGTCTTTGGCATTTCATCGGTAAATTCAATGTACTGAATCCACTTATATGATGCAAGACGCTTGTTTGAAAATCCTTTAATTTCATTTACAAGATTTTTGTCCGCTTCGCAACCGTCAACGGTTTTAATAATTGCCTTGATTGCCTGTCCACGGCTATCATCGGGAACACCGATTACCGCACACTCAAGCACGGCGGGGTGTTTCATAAGCACATTTTCAATTTCAAACGGGCCTACTCTGTATCCTCTTGTTTTTATAAGGTCATCGGCTCTGCCGACATACCAAAAATAGCCGTCCTCGTCCATATATGCGGTATCGTTTGTGTGGTACATTCCGTTTCTCCACGCATATTGGTACATCTGCTCGTCACCTATGTAGCCTGTAAATATACCGTACTGCTTTCTGTCTTTTGGCGGAACAACTACTATTTCGCCTGTTTCGCCCTGCTTTACTTCATCGCCGTTGCTGTCAACAAGTTTTATATTATACATAGGGCTTGGTTTTCCGATTGAACCCGTTTTGCCGTGAGTACCGTTGAGATTTGCAATGAGCAATGTGGTTTCACTCTGACCGTAACCCTCCATCGGATGAAGTCCTGTTTGTTGATATACAGCCTCGGCAACAATCGGATTGAGCGCCTCACCTGCAGTTGTCAAGTATTCGAGTGAACTCAAATCATACTTCTGCATACCTTTTTTCACAAAATATCTGTAAGCGGTCGGAGGTGCGCAGAATGATGTAACCTTAAATTTTTCAATTACTTTCAAAATTTTTGACGGAGAAAATTTATCGAAATCAAAAGCCATAACCGCACAACCGCAAAGCCACTGACCGTAGATTTTTCCGTATGACGCCTTTGCCCAGCCTGTTTCGGCAATTGAAAAATGCAGTCCGCCCTCTTTTACATTCTGCCAATATTTTGCGGAAATTATATGGCACAAAGAATAAATATGATTATGCACAACCGCCTTCGGATATCCTGTTGTGCCCGATGTAAAGTAGATAAGCATTGGCTCGTCAGCTTTGGTTTCTACCCGTTCAAGCTCGTCGCTTGCATCTTCAATTTCTTTTGTAATATTTACCGTACCGTCAAAATCTTCTCTCGCAACAAATACGGTTTTTAATGAATTTTCTCGGTTTGCCGCTGTTAGCAGATGTTCAATCGTTTCGCTGTCAGGAGTACATACAGCCATTTTGATATTTGCAACATTTACTCTGTAGCTTATGTCCTCGGCAGTAAGCATATTTGTAGCGGGAATTGCAACAACTCCGAGTTTGTGCAGAGCCGTAACAATGTACCAATATTCATAGTTGCGCTTGAGCATCAGCAAAACTCTGTCGCCCTTTTTTATACCGTATTTCAAGAAAACATTTGCGGCTTTATTGCTTAGTCTGCTTAAGTCGGCAAAAGTAAAAATTCGTTCTTCGCCCTCGGGATTTGTCCACACAAGTGCAATGTCATTCGGTGCTTTCTCTGCCATTTTATCAAGCACATCGTATCCGAAATTATAATTATCCTCAAATTTTAATTTAAAACTTTTCAGCGTATTATCACTATTAAATTCTTCATTGCAAAACTGTTTGTACAACTGCATACTATCTCGCCTTTCAGAATAAAACTAAATTTATTACAAATAAAATAATAGCAAAAATAGACTGATTAGTCAATAAATAAAGCTATTCTTATTTTATTAATAAATCAATCGGTTATGCAAAACTTGCATAACCGATTGAATATAATTATATAACCGCCGAATATTACCGCTATTGCAAAAGCAAGGTATTTTTGGTATATTTAGAGTATATAAAACAAATAAAATTTTACAGGGTGTGATTAATATGAAAAAATTTAATCTCGAAGAAATAGCCGCTGCCTGCGGCGGTAAATATGTCGGCGACGAAAACTTAAAATCAACCGCAATTTCATCGGTTGAGCGTGACAGCAGATGCATTAAGGAAAATTCTCTTTTCCTTGCCATTAAAGGAGAGCGTGTTGACGGACACGATTTTATTGAAAAATGCTATGCTGACGGCGCTGTCTGCGCTGTTTGCGAAAAAGCGCCGCAGAACCCGACAAAGCCGTATATTCTTGTTGACTCAACACTTGAGGCGGTTAAAAAAATCGGTATGGCCTACCGCAAAAAATTTGATATTCCTGTAGTAGGCGTATCCGGCAGTGTAGGCAAAACTTCTACAAAAGAGATGCTCTATGCCGTACTTTCTCAAAAATACAAAACTCACAAAACACAAGGCAACCTAAATAACGAACTCGGCGTACCGCTCACTCTCCTTGCAATGCCCGAAGATACCGAGGCTGCTGTAATAGAAATGGGTATTTCAGACTTTGGCGAAATGAGCCGACTTGCGCAGATGGTACAGCCGACTGTATGCGTACTTACAATTATCGGCTGTTGTCACCTTGAAAACCTCGGCGACCGCAACGGCGTTTTAAAGGCAAAAACCGAAATGTTTAAATTTGCAAGCGAAAATGCGGAATTTGTACTCAACGGCGACGATGATAAACTTTCTACAGTAACGGAAGTAAATGGCAAAAAGCCAATCTTCTTCGGTCTTAACCGCAAAAATGACTATTACGCAGAAAATATTCAAAACAATGCGGACGGCGGAGTGCTTGCCGACCTTTGTTTCGGCGACACAAAACTTTCCGTAAAAATTCCTGCAATCGGCAGTTATATGGTTTCAAACGCACTTGCAGCCGTGGCAGTAGGCAAACTTTGCGGACTTAATGACGAACAACTTATAAAAGGTGTTGAGGCTTATAAAACCGTAGGCAGCCGTGCAAATGTTATCAATACCGAAGATTACAAAATCATTGATGACTGCTACAACGCAAACCCGACCTCCGTTATGGCAAGTATTGACACACTTGTAAATTTCAGCGGCAGAACCGTTGCAATTCTCGGCGATATGAAAGAACTCGGCACAAACGAACTTGAAATGCACCGCAAAACAGGCGAACACGCAAAAGAAAAAGGCGTTGACCTTGTAATTGCAGTCGGCCCGCTTGCCAAAGCACTTGCCGAGGGCAGCGGCGGAAAGTGGTATGCAGACATAGACTCTCTCCTACCCGACCTAAAAAGCCTGCTCAAAAAAGGTGATACAGTTTTGGTAAAAGCCTCACACTCAATGCAGTTTGAAAGAATCGTTGCATTTTTGAAAGGTTGAAAACAGGCAATCATTTTGTATATAAAAGTAAGGTCAAACCTTTAAAAATGTTGACCTTACTTTTATAATTGTTAAAAAGTGCTTAGCTAATTCTCAATTTACCCCAACTTTCGATAAAGCCTAAAATTCACTGACAAAAAACGGTCATTCGCAAACTTTATGCGAATGACCGTAATTTTGTTTATGCTTTATTTAATGAAATGATACGCTGTAATTCTGTTACATCGCTTATATCAATTTTGCCGTTTCCGTCAACATCTGCAAGCTTTAACTGTGTATCGGTGAAATCAGCGTTTTTAGATACATACATCTGAAGTTCTGTAATATCAAGAATATCTATAGTACCGTTCATATTAACATCACCGTGCTCGTAGTTGTTTCCGTTATCAAGCGGCTTGTCCCTAAGATATTTACAATAATCAAGAGCTACCCAACCCTTTACATTTTTATAAGTTGTATAACCCCATGTGTAACCGCCGGACTGTTTTACATCTGTAACATAAAGCTCTGTACCGTTTTTAATCTGATAAACAGTTTTTGATGAAGTTGTTGCGCTCTCTCTCATATTAAGATAATCGCTTACTTCAACCTCGTAAACACCTGTTTTGTATGTAATGGTATCGTTACCGTTATCATCTTTGTTATTGTTGTTCTTATCAAAGTCGCCAAGGTAAATAAAGCCTTGGAAATTCCAACCTGATTCACCCATTGCAGGGTCATTAACATCTGCATATGTAAGATAGAAGTTTTCCCAACCCCACGCAGAGTTTGAAAATGTAACAGTACCGTTCTCTACCTTTTCAACAACGGCAACATGACCGCCTGTTTCGCCGTTTCTGTAATATTCCCAACAAGCAACAGCGCCGACTTTCGGAGTCTGACCTCTGCTGTAGCCGTCGTTGTAGTCATACCACTCGTAAGCGTCATAGTGACAAAGTCCGGGATCTCTGCCAAGAATTTCGTATGCTCTGCCGTAAGCATAAGCTGTGCAGTTTGGCATACCATAGCCGTATTGGTAATAAATATTTTTATTGCTGTAATAATAATCATTGCTGTATGACGGTGCATCAAGTCTTGGTGTAAAAGACGATGACGCATTAGCAATCATTGAATACGAAAATACTGTGGTAAAAAGTAATGCACAAACTAAAAACATTGCCGGAATTCTTTTGAGTTTTTTAAAAAACAATTTAAATCTTCCTTTCTGTCAATTATGTTTACATTTCTGTTTATCAAAGAACATTTTACCACAAAGCTCCGCAAAAGGCAATATTTTTTTAATAATGTTGTAATTATTTGTAATCTTTGTAAAAGTCATTAAAGCCGCCTCTTGATATTTTGGCAGTATTGATATATAATAAAAACCAATAGTAGCATAAAACAAAATGCTGACAAATGGTCGAGAAACCGAAAAAAGCGTCTGTTTTACTTATATTTTTAGCTTTTGTGCAATCGGAAGTGTTAATATGAAGGTTAATGTCGGTGACAGAGTTGAAATGAAAAAACCGCACCCGTGCGGTTGCAAGGAATTTGAAATATTAAGGATTGGAATGGATTTTAAGATCCGTTGTACAAACTGCGGCAGAGAAGTTATGGTGCCGCGAAATAAAATCGAAAAGAATATTAAAAAAATTTTAACCGATAAGGAAAAATAATATGTTTGAAAAAATAGAAATTTTTGATAAAAGATACTCCGAACTTTCGCAAAGACTTTACGAACCGTCTGTTGCGGCAGATCCGGAGCAATATCAGAAAACAATGAAAGAGCTTAAGTCTATTGAAGAAATAGTGCTTACTTACCGAGAGTACAAACAGGCGGTAAAATCTCAAGACGAAAGCATTGAAATTCTTGAAGAGAGCGGCGACAGCGACTTAAAGGAACTTGCACAGCTTGAACTTGACGAGGCAAAACAGAACATAGAGGAGCTTTCGGAAAAACTTAAGATTTTGCTTTTGCCGAAAGACCCAAATGATGAACGAAATGTTATTGTGGAAATTCGTGGCGGAGCAGGCGGCGAAGAGTCGGCACTGTTCAGTGCGGTGCTTTTCAGAATGTACAGTATGTATGCCGAGAAAAAGGGTTATAAAGTAGAAATAGTAAACGCAAACGAAACCGAGCTCGGCGGCTATAAAGAAATTTCTTTTATGATTGAGGGCGAGGGTGCTTACTCACGCTTTAAATACGAAAGCGGTGTACACCGTGTTCAGCGTGTGCCCGAAACCGAAAGCCAGGGCAGAGTGCATACTTCTACCACAACCGTTGCCGTTCTTCCCGAGGCGGAAGATGTGGAGCTTGAAATTGACCCTAAAGATTTGAAAATAGATACTTTCCGATCAAGCGGCGCAGGCGGTCAGCATATCAACAAAACAAGTTCGGCTATCCGTATTACTCATTTGCCGACAGGTACGGTTGTTGAGTGTCAGGACGAAAGAAGTCAGTACAAAAACAAAGATAAAGCGCTCAAGGTGCTCAAGAGCCGACTTTTAAAAGAAAAGCAGGATAAGCAGGCGAGTGAAATTGCCGCTAACCGTAAGTCACAGGTCGGCACGGGCGACAGAAGTGAAAGAATTAGAACCTACAACTATCCGCAGGGCAGACTGACCGACCACAGAATCGGACTTACGCTTTACAAACTTGAGGATATATTAAATGGAAATCTTGATGAAGTTATAGACGCTCTTGTTACCGCAGACAGAGCAGAAAAACTCAAAGAAAGTATGGAAAATTCATAAGCAAGGTGACAATATGCAAACATTATTGCTCGACAGTACACAGGAAAATATAAATAAAGCAGGAGAAATCCTAAGAAACGGCGGACTTGTAGGTATGCCGACCGAAACCGTTTACGGACTTGCGGCAGACGCTTTGAACGGTAAAGCCGTTGCCAAAATTTTTAAGGCAAAAGGCAGACCGATGGATAATCCGCTGATTGTTCATATTGCGGAGTTTGGGGATATTGAAAAATTCGGTCTTGTCTCCGAAATTCCCCAAAAGGCAAAAATTCTTGCCGAAAAATTTATGCCGGGCCCTCTTACAATTATAATGAAAAAATCGGAGATTATTCCTGACGAAGTGTCAGCAGGTCTTGAAACCGTTGCAATTCGCTGTCCGTCACACCCTGTTGCAAGAGCGCTCATTAAGGCGGCAAATACACCGCTCGCTGCGCCGTCCGCAAACATTTCGGGTTCTCCGAGTCCTACAACCGCAACCCATGTTATGAATGATATGAACGGTAAAATAGAGGCTGTTATTGACGGCGGCGCAAGTGAAGTCGGCGTTGAAAGTACGGTTATCACTCTTGCGGGCGAAGTTCCTTGCCTGTTAAGACCGGGCGGAATCACCCTTGAACAATTGAGAGATACAATCGGAGAAGTCGAACTTAACAAGGCGGTACTCGACAAACTTGACCCTAATCAAAAGGCGGCAAGCCCGGGTATGAAGTATAAGCATTATTCGCCGAAAGCGAGAGTTATACTTCTTAAAGGCACAGACGAAGAATATATTAATTATGTGAACAGCAAGGATGACGGCAAAACCGCCGCACTGTGTTGTGATGAAGATATTGCGCAGCTTAAGGTAAAAACATTTTCGCTCGGCAAAAGGCAAGACTATGCACAGCAGGCGCACAGACTTTTTGATATGCTGAGAGAGGTTGACGAGGTCGGCGGAATTGACACCGCTTACTCAAGACTTCCGTCCTGCGATGGCGTAGGTATGGCACTTTACAACAGACTTATAAGGGCCGCAGGCTATGAGGTGATAGACCTTGAAAAAATATAAAATATTGGGGCTTACAGGTCAGACGGGCGCAGGCAAAAGCACTGTATCAAAAGTTTTTGCAAAAAACGGCACAGCGGTAATAAATGCCGATGAGCTTGTTGCGGAACTTTATATGCCCGACTCGGTATGTCTTAAGATACTTTCGGCTGAATTTGGCAGTGACATTATTTTGCCGAACAAAAATCTTGACCGAAAGAAACTTGCTCAAAGGGCATTTGCAACAAAAGAAAAAACCGCCGTTCTCGGCAAACTTATCCACCCGTTTGTACTTTCCCTTTTCCTTGAAAAGACGGAAAAACTTGTCAACAGCGATAAAAAATTCATTGTATTTGACGCACCGCAGCTTTTTGAGAGTAAAGCAAATGTAATTTGCGATTATATCATAAGCGTTACGGCTGATGAAAACATACGCAAACAGCGCATAATGCAGCGTGACGGAATTTCGGAAGAAATGGCGGAAAGTCGTATAAACGCTCAACTTTCCGAAAACTATTTTAAAGATAATTCGGACTTTATTCTTGAAAACAACGGCACAAAGCAAGAACTTATCGACAAAGCCGAGGGGCTATTCGGATACATACGGCAGGTGATTTAATGGCGGCAAATCCCCGATACAAAAAGAAACCCAAAAAGAAGGGAAAAAATTTTATTGTTGGCGGTTGCATAGTTTTAACGGCGGTCTTGCTTGCACTGTTTGTATTTAATTACTATGACAACGCAAAAAAACAACTGCTCGAACTCAGCTATCCGAGAGATTACAGCCAATATGTTCAAAAAGCCGCAAAAGATTACGAACTCGACGAAACGCTCATATATGCCGTTATCCGTACGGAAAGCGGCTTTAATGCAGACGCACAGTCGGATGCGGGTGCTTGCGGAATTATGCAGGTTATGCCGAGTTCGTTTGAATGGCTGCAGCAGGTAAGAGATTGTGAGGGCAAATATACGGAAGAAGATTTATATAACCCCGAAATCTGTATAGATTACGGCTCTTATCTTTTAAAATATTTTCTTGATTTTTATGGGACAGAAACATCGGCTATTGCGGCGTACAACGCAGGATTTGTGGTTTCGGACTGGCTTGATGATCCGAATTACAGTACCGACGGTGTAACGCTTACTGATATACCGTATCCCGAAACAAAAGAATATGTTGAACGGGTAACGGACGCAAAAGCAAAGTATATTGAGTTATATTATTCATAAAATAATATGGTACATCTGATGAAAGGAAGATAAATATGTCAGACGAAAAAAGCAAAGCTACACTTCTTAAAGAAGAAATTATGATGAAAGGCAGCAAGGGCGTAGCAACTCTCAATGCAGAAGAGATTAAAAAAGCAGACGATTTCTGCGTAGGCTATAAAAAGTTTTTAGACCATTCTCCCGTTGAGCGTGAGGCTGTAAGCTACACACTTGAACTTGCGAAAAAAGCAGGCTTTACAGAATACGATGAAAATGCGTCATATAACGCAGGCGATAAGGTGTATTATGTAAACCGTGACAAAGCAATCGCACTTGCTGTTATCGGCAAAAACGGTGTAAAGAACGGTGCAAGACTTGCAATCGCTCACATTGACTCACCACGAATTGATTTAAAGCCGAATCCACTTTATGAGGACACAAACCTCGCACTTTTCAAAACACATTACTACGGCGGTCTTAAAAAATATCAGTGGACAGCACTTCCCCTCTCACTCCACGGCACAGTTGTAAAACTTGACGGCACAAAGGTAAACATTACTTGGGGTGACGATGAAAACGAATCTTGTTTTTGCGTTACTGATTTGCTCCCACACCTTGCTAAAGACCAGGTTTCAAAGCCGCTTGCAAAGGTATTTACAGGTGAGGATCTCAATGTTCTTGTCGGCTCTCGTCCGTACGAAGACGGCAATGACGAAAAAGACCTTGTAAAACTCAATGTAATGTCAATTCTCAATAAGAAATACGGCATAGTTGAGGGGGATTTCCTTTCGGCAGAACTTTGTCTTATTCCGTCATTCAAAGCAAGAGATATCGGCTTTGACGCAAGTATGATCGGCGGTTACGGTCACGATGATAAGGTTTGCGCTTACCCTGCAGTAATGGCTTCGCTTGATGTTGAAACTCCGGAGCAGACCTGCGTTACTTATCTTACAGATAAAGAAGAAACAGGCAGCGACGGCAATACAGGTATGCAGAGCGACTTTTTGCGTTACTTTATATATGACCTTGCAAAGCAGGACGGTATTGACGGCTACAAAGCGCTGTCTAAGAGCACCTGTCTTTCGGCAGATGTAAGCGCAGCTTATGACCCAACATATGCATCCGCTTACGAAGCAAAGAACTCTTGCTATATTAACGAAGGCGTTGTAATTTCAAAATACACAGGTCACGGCGGAAAGTACGATACTTCCGATGCGTCTGCCGAGTATATGGGCAAGGTAAGAGCTTTGCTTGAGAAAAACAATGTAATGTGGCAAGTCGGCGAACTCGGTAAAGTTGATATGGGCGGCGGCGGAACAATCGCAAAATATGTTGCCAATATGAATGTTGATGTAGTTGACCTCGGTGTGCCTGTACTTTGTATGCACGCACCGTTTGAAATCGTATCAAAAATTGATGTATATATGGCTTACAGAGCATTTTTTGCATTTTTTGATGATAAAATTTAAAAAAATTCAAAAAACACTTGCTTTTTCTAAAAGAATGTGGTAATATACTACTTGCGGTTAATAATTAACCGCATATGCGCTGGTAGCTCAGCTGGATAGAGTGTCTGACTACGAATCAGAAGGTCGGGAGTTCGAGTCTCTTCCAGCGCGCCAATAACACACCTTGGTTTTTCAGGGTGTGTTATTTTTTTTGATTCTTTGTCAATAGTTGGGGTAATCCGAAAAATGAAATAAAGATATTTAACAAGCGGCAGAAAATTTGAAATGCTCCCCTTTTGTTAGACAATGAGGTATAATATAAATATACCGTAATTAAAACTAACGAAAGGGGGCATTTTTATGCCAAAAGGACAGCCGAATAAAAAGTACACGCCGGAATTCAAAATCAAAGTAGTAGAAACGATGCACAAGGAAAAACTTAGTTACAGTGAAACTGCACGTCAATTTGACATAAGTAATCATAGTAGAGTAGCAAGCTGGGAACGCATCTATCTTGAAGAAGGGAAAGAAGGCTTTTACATAGAACGCCGAGGACGCAAGTCAACATGTCGTCCCAAAAAGCTGAAGAAAGAAGTAGAGGAAGACCTTATTTCAGAGGTACAGCGACTTCGTACGGAGAATGCATACTTAAAAAAATTGAATGCCTTGGTTTCCGAAAGGGTACGGCAAGAGAAAAATCACAAGTGATATGGGAACTGAGGCACGAATTCAAAATATGGCTGCTCATTGATATTGCCAATATCCCTCGCAGCACATATTACTATTACAGCAAACAATTTAATTCTCCAAAACCGGATAAATATGCTGACATAAAAACTGAAATACGTCATATTTACGATGAAAGCAAGGGTCGTTATGGCTATCGAAGAATAACACAAGAGTTGAAGAAAAAATTTGTTATCAATCATAAGACAGTACAAAAACTGATGAGAAAAATGGGCATATTTTGCCGAGTTCGTATGCATAAGTATAACTCATACAAAGGGGATGTCGGAAGGATTGCACCTAATCTTCTTGAACGAGATTTCAAGGCAGACAAACCGAATCAGAAGTGGGTAACAGATGTTACAGAGTTTGCTTTGTTTGGAATAAAGCTGTATCTGTCACCAATCATTGATTTGTATAATGGTGAAGTCATTTCGTACAATCTTAGCCGTCATCCAAATCTCGCACAAACAACAGATATGCTTGAAAAGACATTTGCCAAAATTCCCGATAATACAAATCTTATCCTGCATTCGGATCAAGGTTGGCAATATCAGCATAAGCGTTATCAGAAAATGCTTGCGGACAAGGGTATCAGGCAAAGTATGTCCCGAAAGGGCAACTGTCTTGACAACGCTTGTGCTGAAAACTTTTTTGGTTTATTAAAAACAGAATTGCTGTATCTGCAAGGATTTATGTCCGTTGAGCATTTTATCTCGGAACTTACGGAATATATAGAATGGTACAACAACAAGCGTATCAAGCTTAAGCTTGATGGACTGTCTCCTGTAGATTACAGACACAAAGCTGCATAACAAAAGCGACCAAGATCTCTCTTAGTCGCTTTGCATAATTATTTCTTTATAACTTTGTCTAACTTTTTGGGGTCAGTTCAAATGTGCGAATGACCGTTTTTTGGTTTAAAATTCAATTGTACATGTATCCTCATACAAAGCTCTATCTCCCGAAACTCCGCTTGCCCATGCGTGGGTTTCAGAATCTTCTTCTATCATTCTGAATTCTAAAATATTTTTTCCCGATGCATTTTTGTACTTTTCAATATCCTCTTTATCTACTAAAATATAATAATAGCAATTCATATCAGCGGCACAATACTGTGTTGTATATGCTGTAGTATCGTTTCCGTTAATCTTTGCACTGAGCATCTCAAACTTTACAGTTTTATCTGTTTTATTATGTGCATATAATCTTAATCTATCATATTTTTCTGATGAGGTGTGGTCTGTATCTAAATACAATAAAGTACCGTATTCATTGTCAAAAACAACCTGTTCGGTATTTGTATTTTCTCTTGCCGGGGGAGTGATTTCGTCAGCTGTTTTGCCTGTTGGATACAAATAAAATATTTGATTACAATAAAATGTTTCTTCGTCAGAATAATTTTCAGTATTATATACCTGTAGGTTAAATGCCACTTCATCAATAGAATTTATACCGCATTTTTTAATTTGTTCAAGATCAAATTTTATGCTGAATGAATCTGTTTCGCCCGGATCTGTGCAACCATAGCCAACCCTACCAATATCATGGCAATAATACCTGTTTACATAAAAGTAATCGCTAAAATCTGTATCAACTTCTATTTCTTCATCTGTTGTTTTATTTTTGAGTTCTGCTTTTACCTCAAATCTGTTACTATACATCTCACAACCCGTGACAGTGACAGTACACTTGTCGTTATCAAAAAGCACCTGTTCATCAAGGCTGTAATCAATTTGAGTTAATCCGTCTTCTCCGTTGTCAGCTCCGCTGTTCTCATCGGAAATATTGCTGTTTATTTGAGAAACAACATCATCGATGTTTTTATCCTTATTTTTGTTATTCACTACCACCGCAGCCGTAATTCCGCCAATAACAACAGCAAAAGCTGCAACTATTGCAAAAAGTTTTAAAAGAATTGATTTTGACATTAATTTTCCTCCAAATGTGCCTATATTTTTTTCTGCTTTTAATGTACTGCTTTTCGGTTCTAAATTTTGAGATGTTATATTTATCTTCGGAACAATTAAGTTTTTTGCCTCTGTAATGAAAAGAGAAGTAAAAAACGGAACGGGTACAACAATGTGCAATTTATCGTTGTTTTCCTCTTCATACTTTAAAATTGCCTTTTTCATTTTTGCTCTGGCAAGATTAAGGCGTGACATTACAGTACCCGCAGGGCAATCTTCAACCTCTGCAATTTCTGTTATTGACATTTCATCAAAATAATACATAAAAACGGCTCTGTATTGTACTTGCGACAAAGTATTCTGCATAATTTCTAAAATTATTCTGCGATTTTCATTATCGGTTATATATTCCTCTGGAATTGTTATTTCCGAAGTTTCAGAATAATTCTCAAGAATTTCATCATCAAGCTGCAGTTCCTGTTTGGCTTTAAAAAAGTCCTTACATTTATTTACCGCAATTTTCTTAACCCATACAGGGAATTTAGCGTTTTCTTCAAGAGTATTCAACTTTAAAAATGCGGTAACATATGTATTTTGCATAATTTCCTCTGCGTGAGTTTCGTTTTTCAACAAACTTATGCAGGTAAACCACACCTCTTGCTGTGTAAGATAATACAACCTGTCAAATGCCGTATTATCACCGTTTTTGGCTTTAATTACTAAACTACTTATTTCTTCCATAAATATCTCCTTTAAATCAGTATAAAAAGCAGTACATAATATAGACGATTGAAAATCAACTTCCATTTAATTTTTTAAAATTTTTAATATTTTTTTAAATTTTTTTGATTTATGATTTTTATTATTTTTGTGCTAAATTTTATTATATCATAAAAACGCTGTTTATGGGTATTTATTTTTTCAAACTTTTAATACGAATAATTACAAATGACTTTTTAAAAATTTTTTGTAACTTTTACATAAATTTTACTTGAAATATTTAAGATTTAACAATATAATAAGAATAATAAGGAGTGATATAATGGCTTCAACAATTGATGTAAAAAAGAAACAAGATTTAAAAAAATGGCCTGAAATGCCTTACAATAACAGAGAGCTAAGCTGGCTCGATTTTAACGCCCGTGTACTTGAAGAGGCTTTTGAAAAGGAAAATCCTATAATGGAAAGGTGTAACTTCCTTTCTATTACAGCGTCTAACCTTGACGAATTTTTTATGGTTCGTGTTGCAGGCGTACTTGATAATATTCATCGTGGCACAAATAAGCCCGACCCGTCGGGACTTACCCCTAAAATGCAGATGAAAAAAATCAGTGAAAAAGTACATGCCTTTGCCGAAAAGCAGTACAACTGCTACAATCGTTCCATTATTCCGTCACTGAGAGCAAACGGTATTAACTTTGTTAAGGCAGATGAAATGACCGACGAGCAAAAAGCATTTGCAGACGATTATTTTCAGAGAGTGGTATTCCCTGTTCTCACACCGATGGCGGTTGACACAAGCCGACCTTTCCCATTGCTTGCAAACAAAAGTCTTAACATTGCAGTTCTGCTTACAAATGCAGAGGGAGAAGAATTTTATGCGCTTGTACAAGTGCCGTCAATCCTTCCGAGATTTTTGGAACTTCCCGCAAAAGGCAAGCGTGACTTTATAACCCTTGAAAGAATTATTACTATTCACCTCGGCGAACTGTTTGAGCTTTATAACATCAAACAGTCGGCAGCTTTCAGAATCACAAGGGACTCTGACCTTGACATTGACGAGGACACGGAAGACCTTATGGAGGAAATTAAAAAATCCATTAAAAAGCGTCAGCGCGGTGTGCCTGTAAGACTTGAGTTTTCTAAAAAATGCCACAAGTCAATCCGCAAATTCCTTGTAGATGCATTGCATGTAACCGAGGACGAAATTTATGTACAGCACGGTCCGCTTGACCTTACTTTCCTTTCTAAATTTGCAAGAATAAAGGGCTGCGAAAAGCTCTGTTTCGAGCCTATTACACCTGTAAATCCGCCTGCCGAGTTTTACGATTGCGATGATATTTTTGAGGCTATCCGTGAAAAAGACAGACTTGTTCATCATCCGTATGAGAGTTTTGATGTGGTGGTTGACTTTGTCAAAAAAGCCGCAAAAGACCCGAATGTACTTGCAATCAAGCAGACTTTATACCGTGTAAGCGGTAACTCTCCTATCGTTGCGGCACTTATTAAAGCCGCCGAAAACGGCAAACAGGTTACTGTACTTGTAGAACTTAAGGCTCGTTTTGACGAAGAAAATAACATTCAGTGGGCAACCAAGCTTGAAAAAGCAGGCTGTCATGTAATTTACGGTCTTACAGGTCTTAAAACCCACTGTAAAATCTGTCTTGTTGTCAGAAAAGACAAGGACGGAATCCGCCGTTATCTGCATATGGGTACAGGTAACTACAACGACAGCACCGCAAGGTTCTACACAGACATCGGTATGTTTACCTGCCGTGAAGAATACGGCCTTGACGCATCATCATTATTCAACACACTTACAGGCTATTCTTTACCGCCCGAATACAATAAATTTATTGTTGCTCCTCAAGGTATGCGACCTTTCTTTGAGGAAATGATAAGAAAAGAAATTGAAAATGCAAAACAGGGACTTCCCGCATCAATCACTGCAAAAGTAAATTCACTTGTAGACCCCGCAATTATCAGCTTGCTTTACGAGGCATCGCAGGCAGGCGTAAAAATTGAACTTATCGTGCGTGGTATTTGCTGTCTTATCCCCGGATTAAAGGGATGGAGTGAAAATATAAAGGTAATCAGCATTGTAGGACAACTCCTTGAGCACAGCCGAATTTTTAAATTTGAAAACAACGGCAATCCGCTCTACTACCTTGGCAGTGCAGACTGGATGCAGAGAAACCTTGACAGACGAGTTGAACTTGTGTTCCCTGTTGAGGACGAAGACATTAAAAACAGGGTTGAACAGATTTTAAAAGTTACGCTCAAAGACACGGTAAATGCAAGAAAGCAGTTACCCGACACCACATATCACCTTGTAGATAAGCGTGGCAGAAAACGACTTAACAGCCAAAAACATTTTTCAAAACTTGCACAACAGGCACAAAATGCCGTTAAAAAACAGACATATGTAAGAACAGTAGGCACTCCTATGGTACCTGCAAAGGAAGGAGAAAAAGCAGAATGAAAAGAATCGGTATTTTAACAAGCGGCGGTGACTGTCAGGGACTTAACTCTACTATCCGTGCAGTCGCAAAAACACTTTATCAGAATTACGGCAATGACGGCGTGCAGATTATCGGCATTATTGACGGCTACCGAGGACTTATTTACAACGAAACAAGGATGATGAAACCTGATGATTTTTCGGGTATTCTTACAAGGGGCGGTACTATTCTCGGCACATCAAGACAGCCGTTCAAACTTATGAGAGTTATTGACGAAAACAGCGTTGATAAAGTTGCCGAAATGAAAAAGAACTATAAGAAGCTTGAGCTTGACTGCCTTGTTGTTCTCGGCGGAAACGGCACACAGAAAACCGCAAACCTCTTGCGTGAAGAGGGCTTGAATGTTGTTTCTCTGCCAAAAACAATTGACAATGACCTTTGGGGTACAGATAAAACATTTGGTTTTCAGAGCGCCGTTGACATTGCAACAAATGTTATCGACTGTATTCACACCACCGCAACCTCACACGGAAGAGTTTTCATTGTTGAAGTTATGGGTCACAAGGTTGGCTGGCTGACTTTGTATGCAGGTATTGCCGGCGGTGCGGATGTTATTTTAATTCCGGAAATTCCGTACGATATTAATTCCGTAATTAATACAATTAAGAAAAGAACCGAAAGCGGAAAGAAATTCTCAATTCTCGCCGTTGCAGAAGGTGCAATTTCCAAAGAGCTTGCGGCTATGCCGAAGAAAAAAAGAAAAGCCGCTATGGCTGAAATCGCATATCCGTCAATCTCATACAAAATTGCAAAAGAAATTCAAGACGCAACAGGTCAGGAAACAAGAGTTACCGTACCCGGACATTTCCAGAGAGGCGGAAGTCCTGACGCATACGACCGTGTGCTCTCCACCCGTTTCGGTATTGCAGCTGCCGAACTTATCATAAACGGTGACTATGGCAAAATGGTTGCACTTGTAAATAATAAAGTAGTTGCCGTACCGCTTGAGGAAATTGCAGGCAAGCTGAAAGCCGTTCCTGCCGACCACGAAATAGTAGCCGCCGCAAGGAAAATGGGTATCTGCTTCGGTGACGAAAAATAATTAACAATTTGAGCTTGAAATGTTGAAAACTTTGGCAGTGTGAGTATTAACCTCACACTGCCGTTTTCTTTATTATATCGTTTTACAAAAACTAATCTTCCACTCCTTATCAAAACCAAAAAAATTGCCCGAAAAAGCAAAAATCTCATTTCAAAATCAATGAAATGAGATTTCTGCTAATATAAAAATCAAACTTCCAATTTCTTAACCACTGAAATAGAAACAATGTAAGAAACCACTAAATAAACTATAATGCAAACTCCGCTTGCGAGTAATGTTTGTACCGAAATGTTATTTACTGCAAGGGTAGAAACCGCATTACCAAGCCATAAACAGCTTAAATTAATATGTAAGTATGAGCTGATTATCGATATTCCTGTTGGCAAAGCCAAAAGAGCAAGCAACGAAACAACTATTGCAGGAGCGCTCTTTTTAAAGATTGAACACAGCATAAAGAATATGCCGGCAAATGAGATAAGTCCAAACACAAGGATAATTAATTGCGGAATAAACAGAGCGTATATTGAGCCGATGTTATGATATAAAGCGCTTGATACCGCAAAAACAGCAACTAAATTGAGGATTACCATAAAAAGGGTGCTGACAATAACCGCCATAAACTTTGCCGTAAAAATCGACTGTCTGCTGTAACCTCGTGAAATAATATTTTTCAATATGCCGTTGTCAAAATCATTGCAAATAAAGCTGCAAATAAACATTAGTATAAATACTGTAACGGGACTTGTTTTAAAAAATTCTATTGCACTGATAATACCGGACTCCGGTGATACTATTCACTGCATATTTTGCGAAGATTGTAACGAAAACATACCGAATGAGCAAAGCAGGTAAATCAAACTAAGTGCAACCGATGCAAAAGTCCAAATATAAAAGCTTTTGTTTTTGAAAAGCTTACGAAGTTCAAATAATAATAACCTTTTCATTTTATGCCCCTACCTTGCGTAAAAAGTATTCTTCAAGATTAATTGCGTGAATAGAAATCTGATTTACCGTAACACCATTTTCAACAAGATATTTATTAATTTGACCCGTTCTGTCAATCATTGAGTCAAGATAAACAGAGTTATTATAAATATGTATCTGTTGAGGCGGCATAATTTTTGATAAAATCTCCGCCGCTTTTTGCGGATTGTCAGGCACAATTAAAACTCTGTCGCTGCATTTTTGTGAAAGCTCAACAGCGGAAATTTCTTCTATAAGTTTGCCGTCATGAATAAATCCATATCGTGTGGCAATCTTTGACAGTTCCTCAAGCAAATGGCTTGAAATCATAAAGGTAATTTTCTTTTCGGTATTTAGTCTGATGATTAAATCACGAATCTCCATAATACCTGTCGGATCAAGTCCGTTTATCGGTTCGTCAAGAATAAGCAATTCTGGATTGCCGAGCAAAGCCATAGCAATTCCAAGTCGCTGGCGCATACCGAGCGAAAACTGTCCTGCTTTTTTGTTGCCTGTATTGCCAAGACCTACAAAATCAAGAATTTTCCTGACACTTTTGTCTGAACTTCCTGTAAGAATTGCCATTCTCTTCATATTTTCGTATGCGGTGCAGTTTTTATAAATTGACGGAAACTCAATGAGCGAACCGATTTTCTTCCTTGCAGTGTTGAGCGGCTCACCGCCAAAGAGGGTAATTTCGCCACTGTCGGGAAAAGCAAGCCCTAACACCTGGCGCATAAATGTAGTTTTGCCTGCGCCGTTCTTGCCCACAAATCCGTAAATATCACCTTTTTTTATCGTAAGGCTGATGTTGTTAGAAACAATTTTATAACCGTATTTTTTCACTAAATTTTGTGTCGATAATATTGCACTCATAATTATTCTCCGTAATTAGTTTTTAGCGTCATAAATTCTTATTAAGAGGTCAAGAACCTTGAAGTAGAGCCAAATTACTGTAAATGCCAAGCCAAATGAAACTGACCACTCGTATTCTTTTGGACGCTGATTTTCAACTGTTTCACGAATAATCTGAAAGTCGCTGATAAGAAACAAAGCTGCGATAATAATAAAAATAACTGACATTGCTATGTCAAAGATAGGATTTCCTGCGAAAATCATTACATAACCTCTTGTTGCAGTAATGAGGTAGCCGATAAAAGCAAGGATTGAAATGCTTATTGTTGAAAGTAAAAGTGCAAGTGTAACAGATTTAAATTTTTCTGTTGCCTTAATCTTGCCTGAAGTATAGAGTAAAAGCATTGTAAATACGATTACAAGAGCTTATATGTCAATACAATATAGGCAATTTTACACTATTCTTGCATCCTGTATACACAAAAAAGGATTGCAGATTTTGCTCTGCAATCCTTTTGAATATGATTATAACTTTTACGAATTATGCGATATAAATCTGTAATGCGGTTGCGTCAAGAATATCAAGCTTGCCGTCGCCGTACATATCGGCAGCGTCAAACCAAGCCTTATTTGTAACATCAATAAGCGGATTTTTATCGTCGTTTGAAATGTGAATCTGCAAGTGTGTAACATCGTTTACATCTACAACTCCGTCGCGGTTTACATCGCCCTTTATGATAGTTTCCTGCTCGCCGCCGTCCGAAATATAGAACGACTTTGTGCTTTCAGCTATACAGCCGTCTGAATCAATAGCCTTTACAGACAATGTGTATGTGCCTGCATTATTTGCTGTAAAATTGTATGTATTGTCAGATGAAGTCTTTACAGTTGCACCGTTTACCGCAAACTCGTAAGTAACATTGCCATGGTTGTTGTATGGCTCTGCTTTAAGCTCGAGTGCTGTGCCAACAGGCTGAGATGAGCTCTTGTCTGCGCCAAAGTTTACTTCAAACTCTGCCTCCTGAACCTGTGTATCAGGGAGGATCTTGCCAAGTCTTGCAAGCGGAACTGTAATGTTGTCTATATCCTCTTTTTCGTGTGAAGTAGACGGATCGTAGCTGTATTCAGCATCTGCAACATCAAGCATTGAGGGGTCGTGTGGAAGTGTATCCATACCCGAAGTACCGTATGTGAGAATCTGCATTGCGCCAATGCCCTGAGTTTCTACATAATTTCTGTCGATACCGAGTGCAGAGTAAGGAATAGCAACCTCGTAAACATAACCGTAGTTTTTCTTGTAGCCGAGTTTAAAGAAATCAACCCAATTTGAGTTAGGGTCAGTGTTGTCGCCTAATGTTCTGTCGCCCTTTACTTCTCTTACACCGTAGAGAGTTTCGCTCTTTGTGCCGTTTGCATATTTAATTTTGAATCCGTTCCGGTTATCCTGTGCCTGATAGTTTGTTACGCCAATCGGAACTCTTGTATCATAATCAAACAGGTATGTTCCGTCCGTATCCTGAACATCAGCCTTGAAGATTGATGCGCCGCCGTTTGAATTGTTTGAATCGAAAGCAACAAGTGTATCAATGTGAGTTGTAAAGCCTACACCGCCGTCTTTTGCTACGCCGCCGTCACAACCCCATACAAACGGATTTGTGTAAACAGAGCCGTCTTTGTTTGTGCCTACTGCCTTGCCTGTTGCCTGCTTGCTTGGGTCTATTGAAAGCGCAATATACATTGGAATACTGTTTCTCCAAGGGCGAGCCTCATTTGATGCCGCAAAATTATCGCTCGGAGAAGTAATGTATGATGTATTTGCCATTTCCCACATAAAGTAGAGGTTTTCATCGTCCCATGCGCCATAGAGAGCGTATGCGTCCCACGGCTGCTCATGCATTGAAGATGGCATATATACTCGGGGGTCATCGTTTGCTGTACCCTGAGCAATAATCATTGAGCTGTCCCAATCGCTTACATCGCCGTCAACAGAAATTGTCTTGTATTTACCCAGCTGCATATTCGGGTTTGTTCCGTAATAGCCGCTTTCGGGAGCTGTTGTGTGTCCGTCCGAGTCAGCAGAAAAAGTTGTTTTGCCTGCTGTAAATGTTTTGTTGTAAGTGAAAGTCTGTGTTGTTTCAACACCGTCATCGCCTGTTGCTGTAAGCACAAGAGTAATTTCGCTGTTACCGATTTTACCCTCGCCTATTTTAATAATTGTGCCGTCGGTATAAGATTTTTTTGCCGAACCGTCAACAGAATAGTATCCTACTGAGGCATTTTTTAGTCCGAGCTGAACCTGCAAAAATTCTGATGAAAAGCTTGTACCGGAGGCTTTGTAAACAATTCCGTATCCATGAGAATCAGGCTTGCCGTAATCTACCCACTGCTTTGCGGCTGTGAGGAGCTTGCACTGACCTGCCTTTAAAGAAAGTCCGCTTGCCTTTGGATACTGCTCCTTGCCCTCGTCCTTTTCTTTGCCGTTATTAAAAATAATGCTTTCTGATTTATATGCTGAAGTAAAGCTTGCCTTGTAAAGTCCGTCATCAGTTGCGCTCATCAGCTGACCCGGCCATTTGGCATTTTCTTTTGTACCATAGGCATAAATATAAACATTTTCCCAATTAAAAACCGAATTATCAAAATATACCTCTGAGCCGTCTGCTGCGGCAGCCGCCGAAACAGCTGTTATCACCATGGCAGACATAATGATAGCTGCACTAAGCAACAAACTTATAATTTTTTTGCTTGTTTTCATAAAAAATCAACTCCTAAATTCAAACTTTATTTAAAATTATATCATTACCTCATTTTATTTACAACAATAAAAAAACAATTTTGTTTACTTGACCAAAAAGTATAAATGATTTTTGAACAAAAAAGCAAGGCATATGACTTATCTAATAAATCATATGCCTATATTTTATATAATATTTTTATTTAGTTTACAGTTATCTCTTATATATCCTTTTCCACTTGCCTGTCCGATACTCCAAAAACGATATAATCCAATTTGAAAACCAACCGATTGGCACTGCAATCCATACCATTTGCAAGCCGAAAATCGGTGCAAATGCCATTGCGACAAACACACGGATAAACAGATTTACAAAGTTTGCGACTGTAAACATTTTCATATCTCCAGCACCTCGCAAAAGTCCGTCAACTGCCATTTTAAAGCCGATAAAACAGAAGAACCACCCCATAAAACTAAGGTATCCGCAGCCCGTATTCATTGCGGTTATTGTGCCGTCATCACCGAGAAACATTGATACAATCAAACTGTTAAAAGGTTCTATAAGCAGAATAAGTAAAATAGAAAATGCTACCACAAGAATGTTTGCGGCATGGTAACCCTCTACAACACGCTTTTCATTCTTTGCACCCAAATTTTGCGCAGTGTACGAAGACACAGCATTGTTTATACTGTTAAAGGGAACTATGCAAAGCGATTCCACTCTTATTGCGGCAGAATATCCTGCGAGAGCCTCCGAACCGAAGCCGTTTACCACCGACTGCACAAGCATCATTCCGATTGATACCGTTGACTGCTGAATAATTGACGGAAAAGCAATTTTTGCCATAGGCAAAAGCTCACTCTTTTCAAAAAATTTTGCACGACCTATGTTGAGCTTTTTAAACTCCCACACAAGCACTATGAATGATAATACAACCGAAATTCCTTGTGCAATAAGTGTTGCCCAGGCAACGCCCGTTACACCCATTCTGAAATTTTTTACGAGTAAAAGGTCGAGCGCAACATTGAACACCGATGAAAAAATCAAAAAATAAAGCGGTATTTTAGATTTTCCGAGTGCATTGAACATTGCGGAAAGCACATTATACATAAATAAAAACGGCAAACCCGCAAAGTAAATGTTCAGATAATCGACCGCCAGATCAAGTACATCAGACGGAGTATTGAGCGCAATAAGAATAAGACGGCTGAACACAAGACCGATAATTCCAAGCAAAACACTAAGTACGGTAAAAGCAATCAGCGCAGTGTACACTGCCGTTTTTGTCTTTTTATATTCCTTGGCGCCAAAATACCTACTGACTATTACCGACGCACCTATTCCGCCACCGATTGCCACACAAATAAAAATATTTGTAAGCGAATATGACGCACCTACCGCCGCCAAAGCCTTTTCACTTACAAATCTGCCTACAATAGCCGAGTCTGCCATAGTGTATGTCTGCTGAAAAATATTACCTATAATAATAGGCAGAGCAAACACAAAAAGCGCATACATCGGCTTTTTCTTAACTAAATAATCATTATTCACATAAATCACCTATCCGCAGATATTATAACATATCTTGTCGGAAAAAGGAATATTGTTTAATCACGGTTTTGCAGATGTACACCGCTAAGCCATAAATCAAACCAATTTTGATAAAGAACCTCAGAAAAGGCTTTGGGCAGTGCTCAAACGAACACTGCCCTTCGCAAACTATTATTTAGAGTTTGATTATGAAACTTGTTATCTGATTAATTATAAAAGAGTTTTAAGATAGTCGCTTATCTCTTTTTCGGTAGTCATTGCAAGTACCTTTTCGGCAACCTTGTCTGCCTCTGCCTTTGACCATGCAGAAATTGTTTTTCTTACCTTTAATACCGACGGTGCGGATACACTGAACTCGGTAAGTCCGAATGACATAAGTAACGGCACCATCATCGGGTTAGCCGCTGCCTCGCCGCACATACCTACAGAAATATTATTCTTGTTTGCGCAATCAATAATATACTTAATGCCCCTTAATACACTTGGCTGTAACGGAGAATACAGATATGCAACATCGTCATTTCCTCTGTCGCAAGCCATTGTATAACCCGTAAGGTCATTTGTACCGATGCTGAAAAAGTCGGATTCTTTTGCAAGAATATCAGCAATCATAACTGCCGCCGAGGTTTCTGTCATAATGCCTACAGGGATATTTTCGTTAAATTCTACTCCCTGTTCCCTAAGTTCAGCCTTAACCTCTTCAACAAGAGCCTTGCCCTCTCTAAGTTCTTCAACGGCTGTAATAAGCGGGAACATAATTCTTACATCGCCAAAAGCGCTTGCTCTTACAATTGCACGGAGCTGTGTTTTGAACAAATCTTTATGCTTTAAGCAATATCTGATTGCTCTGAAGCCCAAGAAAGGATTTTCCTCTTTTTTAAGTCCGAGATAAGGAATTTCCTTGTCGCCGCCGATGTCAAGAGTTCTGATAATTACAGGCTTTCCCTTTAATGTAAGCGCCGCCTTTTTGTAAGCGTCAAACTGCTCGTCCTCTGTAGGCAAAGCGGTTCTGTCCATAAATAAAAATTCAGTTCTGAACAAACCAACGCCCTCGCCGTCTGCATCAACTGCCTTTATTGCGTCCTCCGGCTTGCCGATATTGCAGAAAAGCTCGTATTCCTCACCGCTTAAAGCTTTAGTTGCCTTGCCTCTGAAATTTTCAAGTTCTTTGCGCTCTTTAAGAAAATTAATTCTCTTTGTATTGTACTCCTGAATAACAGCGTCCTCCGGCTCATCAATTACTACGCCCTCACTGCCGTCAACGATTACATAAGTACCGGCCGAAAGTTTTGAAACCGCACCGTTTACGCTTAGCACGGCGGGAATTTCAAGTGCCCTTGCAAGGATAGCCGAATGAGATGTTTTGCCGCCTGTTTCGGTAATAATTCCGACAATATTTTCTTTATTGATACCTGCTGTCATGGACGGAGTAAGTTCTTTTGCGACAACTACCGTACCCTTTGGCGCTGCCGAAAGTTTTACTTCTTTTACTCCGAGCAAAATGCTTAGCATACTTGTTTTTAAGTCTTTTACATCTGCCGCTCTCTGCTGTGTAAGTTCGTCATCTGTGGCAGAAAACATAGAGATGAACATATCGCACATATACTCAAGTGCAGCCTCGGCGCACTGACCGTTATCAATCAACTTTTCGATTTCGCCGCACATATACGGGTCTTTCATCATCTGAATGTGACCCTCAAGAATTTCTGCCTCTTTTTTACCTGCCGACGCTTTCAGCGCATCTGCCTGTGCCGCAGTATTGTCGCAAAATATTTTAACCGCATTTCTGAAACGCTCAACCTCTGCCTCGGTATCCGTAACAGTTACATTATTATATTCAAGTTTTGCTTCTTCTACAATCATTACTCTTCCGAGTCCGATACCCTCGGAAGCGGGTGTTCCGTGTAACATAATCTCACCTGCTTTCAAATTTTAGAAAGAAAGCGTGCCAAAAGACACGCTCCCGTTTTTATTCACCAAGTCCGCCTTCAATAAGCTCTACTGCCTTTGCAAGAGCCTCTTCTTCGTCAGGACCGTTACATTCTACTACAAACTCGCTGCCGCACTTAATACAAGCTGCAATAATATTTAAAAGACTTTTTGCATTGATTTTGCTTGAGTTGAAATCAATTGTAACATCACTCTGGAACTTTGCCATTGCTGTTGCAAATACTGATGCGGGACGCATATGAAAACCTGATGCATTATTTAATGTAAGTTTTTTTGATACCATAATATAAAACCCCTTTATAATAGTTTTGTGTCAGACAGGGAGGGCTACTCCCTGTCTGAATTAAGTTTATTTTATCATATTTTAAGAAAGAATGGAAGATTTTTTGTGAAATTTATTTAACTTTTTTAATCTCTTTGTTAAGAGGTTTTTTAAGAAGTGCAAGCATAAACATTGAAACTACTGCACCGATTGCAAGAGCAAGGAGGTAGAAATACCATGTACCCTGCATTGTTGCGAATACGAAGATACCGCCGTGAGGAGCCATAAGCTTACAGCCAAAGAGAGCTGAAAATGCGCCTGCTACTGCAGAACCAACGATACATGAAGGGATAACCTGAAGCGGATGACCTGCTGCGTAAGGAATTGCACCTTCTGTGATGAATGAAAGTCCCATTACATAGTTTACAGGAGCATTCTTTCTTTCTTCGTCTGTCCAACGATTCTTGAAGAATGTGTTTGAAAGAGCGATTGCGATTGGAGGAACCATACCGCCGATCATAACTGCTGCCATAATGATGTATGCCTGATCGTCTGCGTTTGCAAGGTTAAGTGTTGCGAATGCATAAGCTGCCTTGTTGAAAGGACCACCCATGTCGATAGACATCATACCTGCGAGGAGCGCACAGAGCGGAACCATCATTGCAGGGTTAGAGGCAATAGCGTTAAGGCCGTCTGACATACCTGAGTTAATCATACCCATGAACGGGTTGACTGCGCACATTACAACGAGAATACCGCCGAGTCCGAGAAGCGGATAGATGAGAACTGGCTTGATACCCTCAAGAGCCTTAGGCATCTTATCGCACATTTTTTCAATAGCAAGCATTAAGTAACCGCCTGCGAAACCTGCAAGCAATCCACCGAGGAAGCCTGACGGAACTGTGTTAACAGCACCCGGATCTGCAAAGGTTGCGCCTGATGTTGCAAGGAAACCGCCTACAAGACCAACGAGAAGGCCGGGACGGTCTGCAATTGACATTGCGATAAAGCCGGAAAGAATAGGAACCATAAGGTTAAATGCCACACCGCCGAGTGTCTTAAACCATGCGGCTGCAGGAGTTACCGTACCGAATGTACTGCCAGCCTCCTGTGCGTTAACACCGCATGCAATATCAATGAGGAATGCAATTGCAATGAAAATACCGCCTGCTACAACGAACGGGAGCATATGTGATACACCGTTCATAAGGTGACCGTAAGCGCCGCCTCTCTTCTTTGGAGCATCTGCAGAACCGCCTTTGTGATGATATACGGGAACTTCTTTGTTTACAATCTTGTTGATAAGCTCTTCCGGCTTATGAATACCGTCTGAAACGGCACACTGTAAAACGGGCTTGCCGTCAAAACGGGCAAGATTTATTGTGATGTCAGCGGCAATGATGATACCGTCACAATTTGCAATTTCTTCTTCGGTAAGCACATTCTTTGCACCGCCCGAGCCGTTGGTTTCAACCTTAATCGGAATGTTAAGGCTGTCGCCGGCTTTCTGGAGTGATTCAGCCGCCATATAAGTATGAGCAATACCTGTTGGACAAGCTGTGATAGCAAGAACTCTGTAACCCTTCTTTGCAGGAACTTCTGCCTTTGGTTCATCGGGGAACTTCTCTGTTTCTTTTGCGTCAATAATCGAGATAAATTCTTTCGGAGTTTTTGCGGCTTTAAGTTTCGCTGTAAAATCTTCATGCATTAAAAGCTGCATAAGTCTTGCGAGAACCTCAAGGTGAACATCGCCGTCTGTTGTAGCCGCTATCATAAAAATAAGTTTGCAAGGCTGTCCGTCCGGAGCCTCATAATCTACACCGTTAGGAACTGTAATTGCAGCAAGTGCAGGAGCTTTAACTGCTGTGCTCTTTGCGTGCGGAATGGCAACTTCCATACCGACTGCTGTTGTTCCCATTTCCTCTCTTGCGAGGATTCCTTTCTTATACTCGGCTGCGTTTACAAGGTTTCCGCTCTTGTCGTGCAATGAAACGAGCTTGTCGATTGCTGCCTGTTTTGATGCCACTGATACATTAAGCTCTATGGCACTTTGTTTTAATAAATCAGTAATACGCATAAATTCTTCTCCTTTTTAATTTATTTATTTCTACCCACTCAGAATTGAGCGAGCAATTCATCAATTTTATCTTTTGTGGCAAGTCCGTTTAAAAATGCTGTTGCATTTCCGCAGGCACTGCCGAGCTTTAACGCATAAGCGTAATCGTTTTTGTCAATGCAGCCGGCTACAAAGCCTGCTACCATTGAGTCACCCGAGCCTACTGTATTCAGTACCTTGTGACCTTTAATAACGCCCTCTTTATGAACCTTTCCGAATTCGTCAACAAGTAACGCACCGTCGCCGCCCAGAGAAACGAGAACATTTTTTGCACCCATTTTCTGCAATTCCTGCGCATATTTGACGACATCGCTTTCTGTCTTTACTGTTGTGTCAAAAATTTCTGAAAGCTCCTGACGGTTCGGTTTGATTAAAAACGGTTTGTATTTTAGTGAATTAACAAGCAACTTTTTAGTTGCGTCAACTACAATTCTTACATCTTTTCCGTCAAGTTTTTCGATGATTCTTTCATAAACATCGTCAGGCAATGTATTTGGAATATTTCCTGCAATGATAAGTGTATCACCGCTCTGAATATTGTCGATTTTATCAAACAGATTCAAAAGTTCTTCCTCATCTATGTGTGGTCCTTGACAGTTGATTTCGGTTTCTTCGCCTGCCTTGATTTTGATGTTTATTCTTGAAATTCCGCTTTTAAGTGTGATAAAATCTGCTGTGATTTTAGGATTTTTAAGACCTTTTTCAATAGCCTCTCCGGTAAATCCTGCAACAAAACCAAGCGCTGTGCTCTTGATACCGAGTTCGGCAAGTACACACGAAACATTTATTCCCTTGCCGCCGATGTAATATTCCTCGCTTGTTGTTCTGTTTGTAATGCCTGTCTTAAGCTCATCAAGACGAACGATGTAATCAATTGACGGGTTTAGTGTAACTGTGTAAATCACTTCATAACCTCCTTGATTATTGTTTTTTCCGAAAACTCATTATACGGGAGTTTGTCGGTTATAATACAGCAGTCTTTAAGCTCTGCAAAGGTAATCGGAAATACCTTTCTGAATTTGGTATTGTCGGCAAGAACAAAAGACATATAACTTCTTTTTATAACTTCCTCTTTGATCAAGCCCTCTTCCATATCAGGAGTGGTAAAGCCTGCATTTAATTCAATTCCGTTAGTACCCATAAAGGATTTTGTAAAGTTAAAGGTTTTCAGCGACCTTAAACCTTCCGCGCCCATAATAGCCTCGGTAGCAGGTTTGATTCTGCCGCCGATTGTGTATGTTGTAAGTCCCTTTCTTATAAGATTTTTTGCGTGGGTAATACCGTTTGTAACATAGGTTGCGTTTTTGTTTGTAATGTAATCTGTGAGAATATCAGTGGTTGTGCCTGCGTCTATATATACAAAATCCGTATCGTTAATAAGCTTTGCACAATAGATTGCGATTGCTTTCTTTTCGTCAAGCATTATACCTTCTCTTGATTTCACATCAGCCTCATATACGCCCGAAAGCTGGTGAATTGAGGTTGCTCCTCCGAATACTTTATTAAGCTTGCCCATCTCGTCAAGTGTTGTGAGGTCACGCCTTATGGTTGACTCCGATGTATTCAAAAGCTTTGTAAGCTCCTGTACCGTGACTGTGTTTTTCTCGCTTAATATTTGAAGTATTGTTTGGTATCTTTCCTGAGTAAGCATTTCCCTCACCTCTTGACTACATTATAACACCTGTTTTGCTAAAGTCAAGCAAATTCTTTCAAAAAAATTCATTAAAATTGAAATTCGGTTAGTTTATATCAAAAATCGCATATAATTTTGTGTGTTTTAACAAGTGATTTTGCTTTTGCATTTTTAAGTCATTCAAATTCAGTCATAAATCAGTCAAGATTATTCAAAAATATTCTATCCCGATTACTGTCTTTTTATTCCCTTATTTTATCATTTATAAAAGCAAAAAGCTGTTCGGTAACTCTTGCCCGAACAGCTTTAATGTACTTTTAATATTAAATTTTAATTACGAAGCAATAATAGTCTGAATCTTTGTAACATCGGCAACATCAATTTTACCGTCGCCGTTTGCGTCTGCCGCCTTTGTATTTTTAATTACATATGATGAATTGCCCGAAAGATACATCTGTAAGTATGTAACATCCGATACATCTATTTTGCCGTCATTATTTATATCACCTACAGGTACAGTTTCCTCCTGCAATGCTTTGAATGTAATTTTATTTTTGGTTGCGTATGTCTGCGCCTTTGTATTTTTATAGCCGTAAATTATAAATCCGTCAATAACTCTGCCATCACTATAGCCCACTGCGGTTGTACCAAAATATGTAACACTCTTTGGAATAGTAATAGATTTCATAGCTTGGCAATTTTTAAATGCAGATGTTTCGATTGATGTAAGAGTATTCGGCAAAGTTACCGAGGATAATTTTGTACAGCCATAAAAGGACATTGAACCTATTTTTTTAACTGTATTTGGAATGGTTATCTGTGTCAGATTTGTTGCTTTACTAAACAAATTATTCGGCACTGATGTTGCTCCGTTTTCGATTATGGCTGTTTTTAGTCCCGAATCTTCAAACACATCACTGCCTGCTTTGGTTACAGTCTTCGGTATTGTAATTGTTGTGAGCGCTGTTGTTCCGTTAAATGCGCTATAGCCGATTTCGGTAAGAGTATTTGGCAATGTTACCGACGAAAGTTTTTCACAATGATAAAATGACATTGAGCCTACTTTCTTTACTGTATTCGGAATTGTTACTTTAGTTAAATTTTTAGCGTTACTGAAAAGATTGTCTGCTACTGCTGTTGCGCCGTTTTCTATAGTGGCTGTTTTTAGTCCCGAACCGTTAAATACATTATTACCGGCTGTTGTAACTGTTTTTGGAATTGTAATTGTTGTAAGTGCTGTTGTTCCTTCAAATGCATTATAGCCAATTTCCGTAAGATTGCTTGGTAATGTAACTTTTGAAAGTTTTGTACAATTGTGAAATGCCATTGAACCGACAACTTTTATTGTATTTGGTATTTTAACAGAAGTTAATGTGCTATTGTTGTAAAAAGAATTATCAGAAATTTTTACAACATTTTTATTTAAAATTTGTGACGGAATTGTAATATCGGTTGCGATACCCTTATATCCCGCAATATTTACGGTATCATCTGAATTTACAGTATATTCATAGTTGCCGCTTATAAAAATAGTTGCCGCATTTGCTGTAATTGAAATCACAGATAACCCGCTTACAGCTAAAACCACAGCAATAATTGATGCTAAAAATTTTTTCATTTATTTTCTCTCCTTGTCATTATGACAAAATATTTTATATACTTCTCAATATACAATAAAAATAATAGCAAATATGAAATTTACTGTCAATACAAAATTGTGCAATTCAGTTACATATACAATCATCAAAAATATAAATTTTTTTATTTGTCAACTTTAACACAAAAAGGTCACATCATTGCATAAGCGGAAAGTATTTGTGGGCTTTGCCCACACCCACAGCCTTTGAAAAGGTTGACCAAACTTTTATAATTGCTTGGAAAATCAATTTGCTAAACCATAATTTATTAATGCTATCTCAAATAATCTTATAGCCTTTGACCGAAAACAAATCAAAGGCTATATATTTTTCTCAATATTACTTTTCAAAATCAATTGAAAGGCTCTTTTTGTCGGAAGTAAATTTACGGCACGCTACCCCTGCCGACTGCAACATTCTTTTAGACGCAACAGTTGCGGCGCTGTCGGCATATTTATCATAAAGATAAACAACCTCTGCTATACCCGACTGAATAATGGCTTTTGCACATTCGTTGCAAGGAAAAAGGTCAACATACAGCCTTGCGCCATTAAGATTTTTGCCTCTTGCATTAAGTATAGCATTAAGCTCGGCGTGTACCACATAGCTGTACTTTGTGTCTTCACCATCTCTGCACCACGGATAATCGTCATCGGAACAACCGAAAGGAAAGCCGTTGTAACCTGTTGAAAGAATGATATTGTTATTGTCTACAATACACGCACCTACTTGAGTGTTCGGGTCTTTACTGCGCTTTGAGGCAAGAATAGCCACACCCATAAAGTATTCGTCCCATGAAATATAGTCTTTTCTTTTCATTTATCTTTATCCTCCTTATCAATAACCTGATTTTTTCAAGTCTGCAAGTATCTGCACATAAAATTCTCTTATGTCAAAGTCCTTAATATTTTCACGGTTAAGGTCAATCATATCTCCGTGAGAAATACCTCTTTTACCTTTTGTAGTAATGTATGTATATTTTTCGCCCCAGGCAAAGGAGTTTTCTGAAACCAAGCCATCATTCTCACCGTCAAAATATTTTACAAGATTGTATGAAAAGTTAAGCGGAAATTTTCCGCCCGACGCTCTGTTCAGCTTTGAGCCAAAGCTCTGATAATAAACCTTTGGTGAGTCAAATACATCAGCGTTAAGTTTCGTACAATTTGCCTGCGTAAGGTCGGTTACGGCAGAGATGAAGTCGGGATTTTTGTCGCCAAACTTTAAAAGTGCGTTATTGTATGCAAAAGCAATTTTGTTTTTAACATTAGGCGAAACTTTTGTTAAAAGATAGTCGGCAAAACCGCAGCCACGATGTGGAGTGTTTATTGTGGTGAGCGATGCTGTCATATCTTCAACGCCGTAACAGGCAATCGCCTTTCTGCAATCAAGCCCGCCCTTTGAATGAGCAATAATGTTCAGCTTTTCACAACCTGTTTCCGCAACAATCTGCTTTATTCGCTCGGCAAGCTGCTTTGCGCTTTCATCAACAGAGGAAGCTGATTCGTGATTACCGTAGTAAATTTCTGCGCCGTTTGCAATAAGCTCTGCCGGCACTCTGCCCCAATAATTGAAATATGCGCTGTCACGAAAAAACACACCGTGCACAAACAACACAGGGTATTTTGTTTTGCAAATTTTCTCATTAATTCTTTTTCTGTCAAGTTCGGCTTTATCAATCTCAAAATTAACCTCTTGCATAGTTATTTTTATAATAACGCCAAGACAAAATAAATTTACAATCGGAATAAAACCGCAAATTATTCCGATAAACCTATGCTTTATGCCAAGTTGAACCGATGTGCAATAAACGGAAATGATACCGTTCCAAAACAAAATAAACTCCGCAAGCAGAGCACCTCCAAGGCACAGCGCCCATTTTACCCAATTGTCAGGTAACATTTGAAAAGCCGACTGAATATAAATCACACTTGAAAGCAGAGTTGTTATTAAAAATTGCAAGAGCAATTCACTGCCGTGTGCAATCATTCTGAATTTAAAAGACGGATAGCCGCCCTTTGCACCAGACGGAAAAATATTTGCGGCAACAAACGCAAAAACACTGATAAGCGGCAAATACCACCTGTCAAGCATCTCTGCAAGAAAAATGCCGTTAATACCGACCATAAGCATAAGCGTGAGCAACAGCCTATAAAAGAATGTAAACACTCCGGACTTTTTCATTAAATCACCCGTTTTTATAATAACACGCACACACAAAAATTGCAACAAAAAAGCGGATGCAACTAATGCAACCGCTTTAAGATAATTATTTAATTACACCATAAGACTGCAAACGAGATCTGCATATTCGCCAGGATTTTCAATCGGAAGTCCTGCAATGAGGAGAGCCTGATCGTAGAGAAGCTCTGCGTACTTCTTTGCTTTTTCAATATCCGTCTGCACTGCGCTTTCCATTGCCTTTACAGCCGAGTGATTCATATTAAGCTCAAGCACTCTCTGTGCTTTCATACCGCTGTCAGGCTGAACCGCATTGAAGTATTTTTCCATTTCAAACGAAATGCCGCCCTTTGCGGTAAGGCAAACAGGGTGAGAAACCAACTTTTTAGACGCAACAACTTCGCTTACCTTGTCGCCGAGTGTTTCTTTTACAAAAGTAAGGATTGCACTGCTGTCCTTTTCTTCCTCTTTGTTTTCATCATTCTCAATACCGAGGTCATCGTTTGTTGCCGAGCAGAATTTCTTATCCTTATACTGCATAAGAGTTTGGAGTGAGAACTCATCTATTTCTTCTGTACAATAGAGGATTTCGTAACCCTTTGAACGCAAAAGTTCTGTCTGCGGGAGATTGTCAATTGAAGAAATGTTCTCGCCGACTGCAAAGTAAATAAACTTCTGATCCTCTTTCATTCTGTCAACATATTCCGAAAGAGTTACAAGTTTTTTCTCTGTAGAAGAGTAATACATAAGTAAGTCTTGTAATTCTTCTTTATGCATACCGTAGTCGGCAGATACTCCGTACTTAAGCTGTCTGCCAAAGGCATTGAAGAACTTTTCATAATTTTCTCTGTCATTTGCAAGCATTGAAGTAAGCTCGTTCTTAATCTTCTTCTCAATGTTCTGTGCAATAGTAATAAGGTGACGGTCATGCTGGAGCATCTCTCTTGAAATGTTAAGAGAAAGGTCTGCACTGTCAACAATACCCTTTACAAATCTGAAATGTTCAGGTAAAAGCTCCTCGCAGTTTTCCATAATAAGAACACCGCTTGAATAAAGCTGAAGTCCCTTTTTGTATTCCTTTGTATAGTAATCGTAAGGTGCCTGTGACGGAATGAAAAGCAATGCCTTGTATGTAACAACACCCTCTACGGAAGTTACGATTGTATGCAAAGGCTTGTCCATAGCCATAAACTTTTCACGATAAAAATTATCGTACTCTTCCTGCTTAACATCTTTCTTTGCTCTTTGCCAGATTGGGAGCATACTGTTAAGAGTTTCGGTTTCTGTATAATCCTCATACTCCGGTTTTTCGCTGTCCTTGGTTTCTTCCTTAACTCTGCTGTGAGTCATATCCATCATAATCGGATAGCGGATATAGTCGGAATACTTCTTGATAAGTCCCTGGATTCTGTACTGCTCAAGGAACTCATCATAGTTTTCTTCCTCTGTATTGTCCTTAATTTCAAGTACAATTGTTGTACCGATTTCGTCCCTTTCTGTTTCGGTGATTTCGTAACCGTCTGCGCCGTCAGATTCCCACTTGTAAGCTGTGTCACAGCCGTATTTCTTAGTAACAACGGTAATTTTCTTTGCTACCATAAAAGCGGAGTAAAAACCGACGCCGAACTGACCGATAATGTCAATATCGTCCTGCTTTTCGCTCATTTCCTGCTTAAACTTGTATGAACCCGAAGATGCGATTGTGCCAAGGTTGTTTTCAAGGTCGTCTTTATCCATACCGATACCGTTATCGGTAATTGTAAGTGTACGGTTTTCCTTGTCGGGCTTTATAAAAATCTTAAAATCATCTCTGCTCATATTAAGCTTATCGTCTGTAAGTGCAATAAAGCAAAGCTTATCAATAGCATCGCTTGCATTTGAAATAAGCTCTCTAAGGAAAATCTCCTTATGAGTATAAATTGAATTAATCATCAGGTCGAGAAGTCTTTTTGACTCTGATTTAAATTCTTTCTTAGCCATAAAATTACTTCCTTTTTAATTAATAATGCGTACTACATTCTTTCGTACTAATATTATATTATACATCATTTTGGTTAAATTTTCAATAGATAAAGTATTGGTTATGTGTAGCATAAATAAAAAGCAATACCGTACATATCATACAGTATTGCTTTTATATTCGTCATATTGCTTTTTAGTCCTTTATAAACAACTGATCCCAATAATATTTATATTTAGAATTATTATCGATATAGCAAGAAACACCGATTTTTTCATAAGTTTTGCTCATAATACTTGCTCTGTGACCTTCCGAATTCATCCATGCATTCACAACATCCTCCGGTGTTGAATATCCTGATGCAATATTCTCAGCCGCATTAGTGTAAGATACATTGTTTTCCTTAAGAATTGTTGACCATTTTGTACCGTTAGGTCGTTTATGATCAAATAAAGTAACTGTTTCTTTTGCACGAATATCAGAAAGACCGTTAAGTGTATCATCTTTTTTCAGCGGTTTCAGTCCCTCTTTGGCACGCTCAATATTTACAAGTTCAATAACCCTGTCAGCAAATTCTCTGTTATAGCTTGTTGTAGGTTCAGGTTCAGGCTCTGGCTCTGGCTCAGGATCGGGTTCGGGATCAGGATTGGGCGTGGGATTCGGTTTAACCGGTACAGTTACTTCTGAAATAATAATCTGCGCTTTCGTTACATCCTGAACATCAATTTTGCCGTCGTTGTTATAATCGGCAATTTCTTTCTGCGTATCGTTAAACTGATCTTTTCCCGAAATGCCTAACTGCAAATATGTAACATCCTGTACATCAAACTTACCGTCAAGGTTTATATCATACTCGTCCGAATCGGAAATATCTTTGTAAGCGGTATTAATAACATCAAGAATAGTATTCAGCTTTTTTTCTGCTTCATCATCGTTAAGATAATCGTCAGCTTTTTGTTTATTAATTTTTACTTTAACACTGTCGATAAGGTCATTTTTCTTAACATTAAGTATTTTTGCAAGATTGTCTGTTTTGTCTGTTTTTTGGGTATCGGCTATTCCGTCATAGCTCACATAGTCTAATAAATAATCTGCCAAAAGATCGGCATCGGTCACACCGTCAGGCAAAGTCGAACCTATTACCCTGCTTGTTGAAGTAATTGCTTTTACAGGACCGCAATTGGGATGATTCTTCCATGCCGCCTCCGTACATGTTTTAGAACTGTCATTAGGATTTTCCAATAAATTACCTGTAACATAGCAGGTATCACCAAGGCAATTACCGTTCATAATTGTGCGATATGTCTCCATACCTGTGTCTGCGCTGAAAATTACGCAATAGTAATTGTGGTCGCCCGACTGCTCAATTTCGTCGGAATTACCTGTTCTTACAACATTATAGGAGTACAAACCGTTTCCTTCATTAACACATTTTTCACTTTTTGACTGCCATGTTGTCCATTCTCCCGTACCGTCAGCTCTCCAGATATGGCAATAAATCCTCTTATAGTTTTCCCATCCTGTTGAGTTAACATCAAAGTAAATCTTTGTGCCTTCGCTTACATTTTCATCGGTGCTTGCTGCCGACACTGCCAATCCGCCCATAGCAAGCATTGACATAGGCACTGTAAGTGCAAGTGCGGAAGCAGTAATACCTTTTAATAATTTATTATATTTCACATTATCAACCTCTTTGTAATTTTGATTTAATATTCCGCATTTTTTCAAAATATTATATTAATATGTTACAACATTTAATAATATATGTCAATATTAATTCAAAATTTCACCAACGAAATTTTGTGCATTATTTTGTTGAAAATATGTGAGCAACAAAGTGTGCAGCACAAAAAAGGCTCCGTCAAAAGACGAAGCCTTAAATTTGTGAAAATATTAAGCTATACGATTAAGCCTTACCGACTGAACCGAAGAGTTCCATTTTCTCTTTAACAGTAGCCTTGATAGCCTCTGCACCCGGAGCAAGGAGCTTTCTTGGGTCAAAGCCCTTACCCTCTAAGTCCTTACCTGCCTCAACATACTTTCTTGTAGCATCTGCAAATGCAAGCTGGCACTCTGTATTTACATTGATCTTTGAAACGCCGAGTGAAATAGCCTTCTTGATCATATCAGCAGGGATGCCTGTACCGCCGTGGAGAACGAGTGGCATATCGCCTGTAAGCTGCTGAATCGCATCAAGAGTTTCAAAGCTAAGGCCCTTCCAGTTTGCAGGATACTTACCGTGAATGTTACCGATACCTGCAGCGAGCATTGTTACGCCGAGGTCAGCAACCATTTTACATTCCTTAGGATCTGCGCACTCGCCCATACCGATAACGCCGTCTTCCTCACCGCCGATTGAACCAACTTCAGCCTCAAGTGAAAGGCCGAGAATGTTACAAGCAGCTACGAGTTCCTTAGTCTTAGCAATGTTCTCTTCGATTGGGTAGTGTGAACCGTCAAACATAATTGAGCTGAAACCTGCCTTAATGCAAGCCTTAGCGCCTTCGTATGAACCGTGATCAAGGTGGAGAGCAACCGGAACAGTAATGTTAAGCTCTTCGAGCATACCTTTTACCATACCAACGACTGTCTTGTAACCGCACATATATTTACCTGCGCCCTCAGATACACCGAGAATTACAGGTGAGTTAAGCTCCTGAGCAGTTAAAAGAATTGACTTTGTCCACTCAAGGTTATTGATGTTGAACTGACCAACTGCATAGTGGCCTGCTTTTGCTTTTGTAAGCATTTCTTTAGCGTTTACTAATGGCATATTAATCTTCCTTTGTAGTAAATTTTCGGAACAAAAAATATAGTCGCTCCGAGTTACTTTTATTATACAATAAATCATTTCAAATATAAAGTCTTTTGCAAAAGTTTTTTGGTTTTTTGAAGAAATTACAGGAAAAATCTTGTAAAATCACCTAATTTTCAATATATACTCACATAAGCGTGATATAATTTTGTTGCTTTTAAAACAATAAAGATATATAATACTTATGAAAGCTATAAATTAGTAATTCATAATTAAAAATTTGCAACATATAAGTTTGACTTAATTATTTTATACAATTACGAATTATGCATTACTAATAAGGAGATATTTTTATGGATAATAATTTCAATTCTAATAATCAGTTTGAACCTGAAAAGCCTTTTACCGAAAAACCGACCGAGCCGCAGCCTGTGCCTGTTTTTGAAACCGAAAATACAGAAAACAATGCAGAAACGACTAACGAACAATCGGTAACACCGCAGTATCGAAATTTTGAGCCTGAAAAACCGTTTGAAAATGGATTTTCTCAACCTCAGCAACCGCAAAATGACTTTGCTCCTCAAACACCTAATTTTGAACAGCCGCAGCAAAACGGATATTATCAAAACAACGGCTGCAACGGACAATACAACCCAAACTTTAATCAGCAGTATAATCCGAATCCGCAATATCAACAGCCGTTTAATCCGCAACCGCCTCAATATCAGCCGTACGGCAATCCGCAGGTTGGCGGCAGACCTGTGTATCAGCCTCAGCATGGACCATACGCTAATCCACAGCAGCAATATTCTCAGCCGTACGCACCACAGTATCAACAATATCAACCGCAGTACGGACAGCAGAATTATCAACAGCCAAACTTTAATCAGCAGCCAAACTTTAATCAGCAACCATACGGACAGCCTTATGTGCCGCAGCAAAAGCCGCCTGTTGATTATTCAAATACATACGCACAACCGCCAATGCCGAATATGCCACGCAAAAAGATGACACCCGGCATAATTGTAATAATAGTTGTGCTGTCATTGCTTTGTGTAGGCAGTATCTGCGGAATGATTGCCTATGTTGCGTCAAATTCAAACGACAACAAAAATAATACAAATAACAGCTATACATTTACATTACCGAGTGACAACAATGACAGTTCAAGCACTCAAGAGCATAATGAATCCGATTACAGCAACAAGACAAATTCTTCTTATGAGGGAATTGACTTAAAAGCTAAACCGAGCGATGCCAAAGATTCCAAATACAACACCGAATATGCAAGCAACGAAGTAACAGATTCTATTGTCGGCGTTCTTTGCTATTCAGACGAAATCACAGATGATTCACAGTGCACTTCGCAGGGCAGCGGAATTATAATTACATCAGACGGTTATGTGATTACAAATGCTCATGTAGTTGGCAACAGCAAAACTCTCTACCTTATACAGGTCGTTACTTCCGACGGCAAGCAGTACAAAGCAGGTGTTGTTGGTTACGATACACGCACAGACCTTGCTCTTTTGAAAATGGACGATGCAAGCGGACTTAAGGTCGCAAACTTCGGTAACTCCAAAGATGTTTCACTTGGTGAAAGTGTAATAGCTATAGGTAATCCCGGCGGAGTTAAGTATAACAACTCAATCACACAGGGTATTGTATCTGCAGTTGACAGACAGAGCAGTATTACGACAAATGTAAAATTCATTCAGACAGATGCAGCCATTAACCCCGGCAATTCCGGCGGCGCTCTTGTAAATATGTACGGTCAGGTAATCGGAGTTTCATCCGCAAAAATAGCCGCTACAGATTATGAGGGTATGGGCTTTGCAATTCCTTCTGCCACAGTAAAAGATGTTATTGATGACATTATGAAATACGGCTATGTGCAGGGCAGAGTAAAAATTGGCGTTACAGGTGAAAATGTACAGAGCAGTGGAAACACGCCTGCGGGCATTGCGATTTACAGCATTGACGAGGACGGTCCTTGCGCAAACACAGACCTTAAAGAAAACGATATTATCACAGGTGCCGACGGCAAAAAGGTAAGCAACTTTGCCGAGTTCTATGATATACTCGAAAGCCATAAAGCAGGCGATACAATTGAGCTTGAATATTACCGCAGCTCAAACGGCAGTACAGATAAAGTTACCATAACTTTGCAGGAAAGCAAGTAATAAAATTATATAATCATAACGACCGCTGTCATTATCGGACAGCGGTCGTTTTTTAAATTATATAACGAGTGGCTTTTCTTGTTGCTGTCGCATTTAAAGGGTAACACCGTTGTGTTTAGGCTGCCAAACAGCTTGCCGTTTGGCTATCGTTAGATTGTGTAAACGCAAAGTATTTGTGGGCTTTACCCACACCAACAACCGTTGAAAAGGTTGACTAAACTTTTATAATTAATTGGCAAAGCAATGGTTAAACCGTAATTTACCAAACCTTTAATAAAAATGGTTCTTTATCAAAAGTTGGGGTAAATTGTTGTTTAGCGGAGTGTCGGTTGGGCATTGAAATTTAGCTAACGCTAAATTATCCTCCTAAAAGCAAAAAAGTTTAC